>Ga0207657_10000248_pt1 | contig 57425 bp, 54 predicted proteins | sample KBSC33metaG_FD_184316 | JGI IMG/M metagenome (GOLD analysis project Ga0207657, IMG submission 184316) | Corn rhizosphere microbial communities from Kellogg Biological Station, Michigan, USA - KBS C3-3 metaG (SPAdes) (version 2) | ecosystem: Host-associated > Plants > Roots > Rhizosphere > Soil ... | reverse complement strand
GGCTGCGACGTCGTCGAGATGAAGGATGCAATCGCCCTTATCGGCGCGGCGCTGGCCAAGCGTGAGCAGCCGGCACAGCCTGCCGTAGGCCGAGCGATCCGTCGGATAAGCGAGCAGGCTCGGAGCATCTTTGAGGTCGAGGCGTACGCCGACGATGAACTTGATCCCGTCCACCTCGCGCGCCGCGAGATGGCCGCGGACCACGCCGGCGAGCGTGTTGTGGTCCGTGACGGCGATTGCCTCGAGGCCGAGCAGCTTCGCCGTCGCTACCAGCTCTTCGGGATGAGAGCCGCCACGCAGGAAGGAGAAATTGGTGGTGACGTCGAGCTCGGCGTAGCGGGGCGGCGCGAAAGCCATCACCCGAAGACCCCGTGCAGATACCAGGAGGGTACTCCGAGCCCGTTCTCCTGATAGAGGCCGTCGCGGAAGATCCAGTAGCGGTGCCCGTCTTGATCCTCGATGCGGTAATAGTCGCGCGGCCTCTTGCGTTCCTTTTCCTTGCGGGTAGGTAAGGATTTGAGTGCGCCCCACCATTCAGGCGCGATGCGCTCAGGCCCCTCGGCCTTGACCACGCGGCGCATCACATGCCGCCAGGTGAAGCGCGCTGGAGGCCCTTCGGGGATCTCGGCGAGCGCGGCAACAGGCTCTGGCTTTGCAAAGAGAAGCGGCGGGCGTGGTGGCTTGGCAGCGGCAAGCGAAGTCCAAAACGATGGGCCGGCAAAGGCGCTGCGGAAGACTTGCGCCAATTCTGGAATGTGGCTTGCCTTGGGCACGAGCCTGCGCACGGCACGGGCGCCCAGGCGATTGGCGAGGCAATTGATCAAAGATTCCGGCTCTGCTTCGCCTTCCCTCTCGGCAAGCGTGGTTTGTGCCGGCGCAAGCTTTTCGGTAGCAAGCGCCGCGAGCGCCATCAAATCGACGCCGAAACCGACGTCGATCGTCTCGATCTTGTCCTTGAGCAGACGCAAGAGATGCTCGGGCTTGCGCGAGGGTGCGCTCAAGCCCGCCTCGATCACGGTGGACGAGCCGTCGGCGCGGGCGACCCACAGCGCTAGGCGCCGCGCGCCTCGCCCTACGCGCGCAAGCGTTCGGCAAAGCTCTGCGGCAAGATGGGAAAGCGCGCCGGAAACGCCGTCATGGCTGATAAGAGGTTCAGGGAAAGGAAGTCGCGCCACGAAGTCGGGCGTGGGGCGAAGGGGAAGACGCGGCTCCTCGCTAAGCCCAAGCGCCTGATCGAGCCGGCGCAAGACGGCTTCTGCCACATCCCTGGAATGAAACCGCCGCTCGAGGCTTGCGCGTGGCAGATCGTAGAGCTGACCGACGCGTTTCAAGCCAAGCCGCCGCAAAAGGAGGGCGATTTCCGGCTCGAGCCGCAAAGCCTCTACGGGAAGAGCACGAAGCGCTTCGCCGATCTTTCCGTGGGATACGATGGTTGGAGAGCTTGCCGCATAGCGGGCAAGCGCATGCGCCCCTCCTAAAGTCTCGGCGACAGTTAGCCGTGCGCTAAAGCCAGCGCGTGTGAGCCGTACCGCCATGTCAGCAAGGAGCGCAGCTTCGCCGCCGAAGAGATGCGGCACGCCGGTGACATCGAGCCAGAGCCCATCATCGCCGTCTTTGTTTAGGGTTGGGCTATAACGGGCAGAAGCCCAGCGCGCGAGCGCAAGTAGCGCGTTTTCGTCCTTCTTAGGCGCGGCAGGCGCGGTCAGGAGATACGGGCAGATGGCTCTGGCATCGGCGAGACCGAAACCCTCGCTCAACCCTTCGTTGAGGCTTGCTTCATTGAGGGCGGTGAGGACGAGCCCGCGCTCTTCGCTGCCGACGAGAGCGAACGGCCGATCATCCGGTAACGGCGCCTCGCCGCTCTCCGCTCTCTCCCGCTTCAGCCGCTCGATGGGAAGATGCGGCAGGAAGACGGACACGTAACGACTCATGACTGAACTCCACGATAAAGCTTCTCCCTCCTGCTTCGCCCCGGCAGCGCTCGAGCGTGAGTTGCCAGGAGGCGGGGCCTGGAGCATTTGCATCGTAAGGCGCTGGCCCGCTCCTCTTGGCCGCGATGCGCCAACGGGTGAGCGTTCCCGGTAGAATTGGTTGCTGATGGCTCGACAGCAACAGACACGGCGTGCTCGAGGCTTGTGCAGCGAGCCCAAGGCGGCGCGTGACGAGCGGCGCCTTGATCTCGATTTGCGCGAGCGCGGCAATGAGCGCCCGGCTCTTTAAGCCCTCTTCAAGCGCCCAGGCTGCGTCCTGCGCCGTCCGCGCCTCGACGATGAGAAAGCGCGACGGATCGAGGCCGAGCGCGCAAAGTCCAGGTCCGTAAGGGCGGCCCCATTCGCGCGCGGTCTCCTTGGTGAGGCACCACAAGACGAGGCTTCGCCGTTTGGCCTTGGCCGCGGCTTCAGCGACAGCGGCAAGGACTAAAGCAAGCGCGGCAGGATAATCTCGATAGGAGGCTGCCTTGAGTTCATGGACCCCGCCTTGACTGAGCTTGCTCAGCGGAAATTTTCTCGTCTCTTTGTCATGCCCGCGAAGGCGGGCATCGAGTAATCCCTGTCCTTTTTTGGTTGGCTGCCGCAGTGCCTCGATTCGAGGCCAAGAGTTACTGGATCGCCCCGTCAAGCCGGGCGATGACAGCTCGGAGGAGGAGAATAGAGAGCAGGCGGGGTGGGGAGGGGCCGTGCCCGGTGCGGGGGGGATGGCCAGAGACACGGGAACCTGCTCGAGCGCGCGGATCGAAGCACGCAACTGCTCAATCAGAACCCTACCCCTTGCCCCGCCTGCTCTTTCAACGCCAGCCGGCGGAACGAGGAGACCTTCTGCACCGCCTGGAACGTCGTTACGCAACGCGACACACCTCAACTCTCGTTCCTGTTTTGTTCTAACCAGAGTCGAAGCCAGAGTCAAGGCGACCTCCGCGCCGGCCATTGCTTCGGGCCGCCAGGACGTCTTTGACGCACCGGCCCAGCCCCTAAATCCTCCATATTCCCCGCCTAAGAAGGCAAGCTTTCAAGGAGCCAAGCCTTGTTGCTGCGGGGCGCGCAAAGACATCGATCGCATCTGACGCTTGCTTTGGCCGCTGCCGGCTCCATTGGCCTCGCTCAGGCCGCAGACGCCCATCCCCATGTCTGGGCCACGGTCCACTCCGAGATTCTCCTCGGGGCTAATCACCAGATCATCGGCATTCGCCACTCTTGGACCTTTGACGAGTTCTACACCGCCATGGCGGTGGAGGGCCTCGATACCAACAAGGACGGCATCTACTCGAAGGAGGAGCTGCAACCTCTCGCCAAGGTCAATGTCGAGTCGCTCAAGGACTTCGATTACTTCACCTTCGTTCACTTCGAGGGCGAAGAAGACAAGATGCTGCCGCTCAAGCCGCCGGTCGACTATTGGATCGACTACGACAAAAACGTGCTCACGCTCCATTTCACCCTGCCGCTCGACAAGCCGGTCGATACGCATGGCAAGCCGGTGCAAGTCGATGTCTATGATCCTTCTTTCTTTGTCGCCTTCGGCTTCGCCACCGAGAAGCCGGTCACGCTCGCCGGCGCCGACAGCAAAGGCTGCACTGCCGAGATCACGTTGCCCGATCCCGAGACTGCGGCCGACACCAAGGCTTTGACTGAATCCTTCTTCAGCCAGCTCGGGCCGAACTCGAATTTCGGATCGCAATTCGCCCAGACCGCGACGGTGAAGTGCAAGGATTCGCATCTATGAGCGGTGCGGCTCTAGGCTTTGTCCGGGCGCTCCTAATTGCCGGTCTCGCGCTGCTCTTCGTCGCTACGGCCGTCCAGGCCGAGTTCAAGCCGATCAGTCCGTTCGCAGGGACGGAAGTTGTCCCGGGCGCACCCTCAGCCTTCGCTCGGCCAGCGGCTGCTCCGTTTCAAGCATCGGGGCCGCTGGGCCGTGTCTTCGCGTGGGTGCTCGACAAGCAGCAGAGCCTGCAACGCACTCTTGCCATGAGCGTCAAATCTCTCAAGACTGACCCTCTTCGCGGCGCGATCACGCTTGCCTTGCTCTCCTTTGTTTATGGCGTGCTGCATGCGGTAGGGCCAGGGCACGGGAAGACCATCATTTCCTCTTACGTGGTCGCCAATGAGGAGACCGTCCGCCGCGGCGTGATCATCTCTTTCATCGCTGCGGGACTTCAGGCGCTTACTGCGGTCGTTCTCGTCGGTGTGCTCCTGATCGCGCTTGGCGCCACCGGGCTCCAGGTCAATGCGTGGTCGAATCAGCTCGAAAGCATCAGCTACGCGATGATCGCCCTTGTGGGACTTTATCTCCTATTGAGCCAAGCCAAGAGCATTTGGCGTCGCTGGCAGGGGGATGCTCCCGTAACGGTCATCGAGGCGCGCGATGACAACGGTCATGGTGACCATCATCACCATGCGCAACAAGACCACCATCATCACGGTCATGACGAACACCACCACCACCACAATCACCATCACGCGCCGGGGGAGGCCTGTGATCACATGGTCGATGCGCGGCAGCTTGCCGGATCGATCTCCTGGCGCAAAATGATGGCGGTGGTGTTTTCGGTCGGAATCAGGCCGTGTACCGGCGCGATCCTTGTCCTCGTCTTCGCCCTGACGCAGGGCCTGTTTTGGGCAGGGGTTGCCGCCACTTTCGCCATGGCACTCGGTACTGCCATCACCGTTGCGGTGCTCGCCACGCTCGCGCTCGGCTCGCGCGAGCTCGCGCTAAGGCTTGGCGGCACCAACAGCACCTGGGCCAGCATGGTGTGGACCACCTGCGCCATCGGCGGCGCCATCATCATCCTGCTGTTTGGAGTGTTGATGTTCATGGCCTCTTTGGGCCCGACGAGGCCGTTCTAAGTCTGCCAGCGCTTCAGCTATTTCCTCGCGAAACAATCTCGGGCTTTGGCGCGTTCACCGCGCAACAGCAAGCCAGGAGGTTGTTCCCATGAACGACATTGAAGGCAAAAGAGTCGCGATGCTCGCGGCTGATGGTTTCGAGCAGTCTGAGTTGATGGTGCCGAAGGAGAGGCTCGAGCAGGCTGGCGCCAAGGTCGACATCATTTCGCTCAAGACCGGAGAGATTTGGGGTTGGAATCACAACGATTGGGGCGATGCGATCTCCGTCGACCGCACCATCGATGCGGTCCAGGTCGATGAATATGACGCGCTGGTCATTCCTGGCGGTCAGATCAATCCCGATCTATTGCGCGCCGACGACGACGCCGTTGCCTTCGTCAGGGATTTCTACAATAGCGGGAAGCCGGTGGCGGCGGTTTGTCACGCTCCTTGGGTGCTGGTCGAGGCAGGACTCGTCAAGGGCCGCAAGATGACCTCCTACCATTCCATGGCAACTGACGTGAAGAATGCCGGGGCCAATTGGGTCGATAAGGCAGTGGTAGTCGATCAGGGCCTGATCACGAGCCGCAATCCAGGCGACCTCGAGGCTTTCTCTGCCAAGATCATCGAGGAGATGGGGGAAGGAATTCACCAGCGGAGAGCCGTGGCCTGACTTCTGGCCGCGGCCACAAGGTTTTCTGAGGTTTTTCAATGCCCGCGCCCCGCTGTGCCATATCGGCGCGGGCACTGGCGGTTTGTCCTCGACCTTGCCGGTAAAGGGAGAACGGATTTCTTTCGCCCACTCTAGATTGCGACTAAAGGAGCGTCGTCCTACATAGTGCCAACTAGATCAATACGTGCGGCGTGTGGACGTTCTTCGCCGCGACGCGAGAAGAAAGGAGGGGTGAGATGGCACTCCAACTCGGCGACACCGCCCCGGATTTCGAAGCCGATACCACCGAAGGGCGAATCCGCTTTCATGATTGGCTCGGCAATTCCTGGGCCGTGCTGTTTTCACATCCCAAGGATTTTACTCCGATCTGCACCACCGAGCTTGGCTATATGGCGAAGATCAAGCCCGAGTTCGACAAGCGCGGAGTGAAGATCATCGGCCTCAGCGTCGATCCCGTGGATCGCCACGCCAAATGGGCGGAGGACATCAAGGAGACGCAAGGGCTCGCGCCCAATTATCCGATGATCGGCGATCCCGACCTCAAGATCTCGAAGGCCTATGGCATGCTTCCGGCCAGCACCTCAGGTACGTCCGAGGGGCGGACGCCAGCCGACAATCAGACGGTTCGTAACGTCTTCGTCATTGGCCCGGACAAGAAGATCAAGCTGATCCTGGTCTATCCCATGACCACCGGGCGCAATTTCGATGAGGTTCTCCGCGTGATCGATTCGATGCAGCTCACCGCGAAGCATCGCGTCGCCACGCCAGTCAACTGGAAACAGGGCGACGACGTGATCATCGCGGGATCGGTTTCGGACGAAGAGGCGAAGAAGATCTATCCGGAAGGATGGAAGGCGCCGCGACCGTATATCCGAATCGTCAGGCAGCCGCAGGGTTAGGCCAAGTCGGGCGGCTCTGAAGCCGTGACATCGCTGTTTGCAGCGTTCAGTCGGTTGCGACGGGCAATGGAGGTTGGTCTTGGCAATCCCGAAGACGCCGGCGCTCACTACCGATTGCGTGATTTTCGACAATGAGGGCCGGGTGCTCCTCATCAAGCGCAAGAACGAGCCGTTCAAAGGCTCCTACGCGCTTCCCGGCGGATTCGTCGACATCGGCGAGACGGTAGAGGCAGCATGCCGGCGTGAGGTTGATGAGGAGGTGGGCGTCGAGGTCAGCGAACTCAGCCTAGTCGGTGTCTATTCCCATCCGAAGCGCGACCCGCGCGGCCACACGGTGAGCATTGCCTATCTCGCCTTGTTGCCGCGCGCCGTTGCTCCACGCGCGGGCTCTGATGCCGCAGGGGCCGCATGGATCGACGATTGGCGAAGGCATGCCCTCGCCTTCGACCACGCAGCAATTCTGAGCGATGCCGAGCGGCTAGCCTCACGGCTGAAAAGGACCGCTGTGCAAGCCTAGGCGGGGAGGGGGCGATGCTCTATCTAAGCGCGGTTGGAGCTTGCCATGGACGATACCGCGCGCAAGAAAACGGCTGCCTCTAAATCCAGGTCCGAGACCGCGCGTGCGGGAGCCGGTGCCGGAAAGATCGGCGTCCTACTCATCAATCTCGGCACTCCCGATGGAACCCACTATTGGGCGATGCGGCGTTACCTCAAGGAGTTTTTGTCCGACCGGCGGGTGATCGAGGTAAATCGCGTGCTGTGGTGGCTCATCTTGCATTGCGTCGTGCTGGTGAAGCGGCCATTCGCGAGCGGGGCGAAATACCGCTCGATCTGGAACGAGGAGCTCGACGAATCTCCGCTCTTCACCGTCACGCGAAGCCAGGCCGAAAAGGTTGCATCTGCGCTCTCCTCCTATGAGGGCATCATCGTCGACTGGGCCATGCGTTATGGCAACCCAACCATCGCCTCGCGCATCGAGAGGCTTGCGGCACAAGGCTGCGACCGGCTGCTCGCCTTCCCGCTCTATCCCCAATATGCTGCGCCGACCACTGCGACCGCGAACGACAAGGTGTTCGACGCACTAAAGACGATGCGCGCACAGCCCGCACTCCGCACCGTCCCGCCTTATCCCGACGACCCGGTCTATATCGACGCGGTGGCTGAATCGATGAGGGCGCATCTTCGCAACCTTGATTTCGAGCCGGAAGTCATCCTCGCATCGTTTCATGGACTGCCGCAGGATTATGTGGACCACGGCGACCCTTATCAGCAGCAGTGCCTGCGCACGATCGAGGCTTTGCGCAACGCGCTCGGACCTCTCGGTGCCAGGCTCAAGCTTACCTTCCAGTCGCGCTTTGGCCGGGCAGAGTGGATCAAGCCTTATACTGACAAGACGGTCGAAGCGTTGGCGCGAGACGGAGTCAAGCGGATTGCCATCGTCTGCCCAGGCTTTGCCGCCGATTGCATTGAGACGCTTGAGGAGATTGCGCAGGATAACAAGGACATCTTCCTCAAGCATGGCGGCGAAAAGTTCAGCTACATTCCTTGCCTCAATGACAGCAACGAAGGGATCCAAGTGCTGGTTCACGTGATCGAACGGGAGCTTCAGGTCTGGGTATAAAAGTCCGTTCGTGGAGGGGGAAATGCGGACGGGGGCGTTGTTGCTGTTATCGGCTGTGCTTGCAAGCTGCGCCACTCCCATGTCCATGCGCGAAATCAATGCGGTAAAGCCGAGCTGCGCGCGCATCGACAAGCAGATCGCAGCGCTGGAAAAAGAGAAGGCCGAGAACGACCAGAGGCTGCTCGCCGGCATTCAATCCGTTGCGCCTGCGCTCGCCGCGCTCAATCTCGTCGCTGGCACTTATGGCAGGAATGTCGCCATCGCGACGGGAGAATGGGCGGCCGCCATCGATCGCAAGCTTGCCGAGCTGAGGCAAGCCAAGAAGAAGTGCTGAGACCATGCGCATCGCCTTGGCTGCCATCTTGTTTTGGCTCTGCGCGTTGCTCGTGGCGACTCCACCCTACGCCGCGGAGGGCGGCACACAGGCTCAAACCGGGGGACCTTCAGCCTATGTCTCCGTTGCCGGTGCGCCAGGCGACGGCCAGCAGGCGCTCGCCACAGCGCTCGCAAAGCGCCTCTCCGGCATGGGGGTGAAGCAGGCCACCGCCTTCGAAGCAAATATTTACGACATCCAGGGAACTGTGCGGGTGAGTTCCGTGAAAGGCAGCAGGGAAACCGTGACGATCGTCTGGGTCGTCCTCGATCCGGATGGCAATCAGCTTGGCGTCACTCGCCAGACCAAGGACGTTAAGAAAGGGTCGCTCGACAAAAAATGGGGTGCCGCCGCCGATGCTGCCGCTGCCGCCGCGGCAGCCGACATCGTTAAGCTTCTCCCGCACTAGACGCAGTCATCGAACGGCGCGGTACTTAAATTCGGTGCCTGCTCCACCCATTTATCAGCCGCGAGGAAGGTTGGCGAACTAGGCTCGAAACAAGTACCCATAGCCACAACGCCACTTGGGAGGGTGCGATGCTCGGCTTCAATGTCTTCGTCATTTTCCTGCTTGTCCTTTTCATCTTCATCGTCGTCGCCGGCGTAAAGATCGTACCACAGGGCTACAATTACACGGTCGAGCGCTTCGGCCGATATACGCGCACGCTCCGGCCTGGGCTCACCCTCATCATCCCGTTCATCGACCGCATCGGGCGCAAGCTCAACATGATGGAGCAAGTGATCGAGGTGCCGAGCCAGGAGGTCATCACCCGTGACAACGCGATGGTCAGAGTCGACGGCATTGCCTTCTTCCAGGTCCTCGACGCAGCGCAGGCGAGCTATGAGGTCAGCAATCTCGAGCTAGCAATCCTCAATCTCACCATGACCAACATCCGCACGGTGATGGGATCGATGGATCTCGACAAGCTCCTATCTGAGCGCGACGAGATCAATCATCGCTTGCTCAAGGTCGTTGACGACGCGACCCACAACTGGGGCGTCAAGGTCACCCGCATCGAGATCAAGGATATCGAGCCGCCACGCGACCTGGTCGACTCCATGGCGCGGCAGATGAAAGCCGAGCGCGACAAGCGCGCCGCCATCCTCGTGGCGGAGGGCGAACGGCAGTCGGCGATCCTGAGTGCCGAAGGACAGAAGCAGGCGCAGATCTTGGCCGCCGAAGGACGCCGCGAGGCCGCCTACCGTGACGCCGAAGCGCGCGAGCGTTCGGCAGAGGCAGAGGCCAAGGCCACCACCGTGGTGAGCGAAGCCATCGGCAAAGGCAGCGTGCAGGCCATCAACTATTTCGTCGCCAACAACTATGTCGGCGCGCTGAAAGCGCTCGCCGAGGCCAAGAACCAGAAGGTGCTGATCCTGCCGCTCGAAGCCTCATCGGTCATCGGCGCGATTGCCGGCGTGTCGGAGATCGCGCGCGAGGCATTCGGCAATAGCGGCGGCGGAAACTCGGCCTCTCCTCCTGAATCCGCTCCAGCCAAGCCGCAGGTCGCGGCGCGGCCACGGGCCGGCGGCTCAGTGCCCTCGGTCTAGCGGACGCGAGGACTTCCCATGGAAACGATCATGGCACTCGGCGCATGGAACTGGATGATCCTCGCGGCTATCTTGTTCGTGCTCGAGCTCACCGCGCCAGGCATCTTCTTCATGTGGTTCGGTTTTGCCGCTGCGGTCACCGGCATCATCGCCTTTCGCTACGATGTCGCATGGCAGTGGCAGCTCATCTGGTTCTGCGCCTTGTCGCTTGCCGCCGTGCTGATTGCGGCAAAATATCTCCGCAAGCACCCGCTCGAAAGCGAGCGGCCGCTTCTGAACGAGCGCGCGGTGCAGCTGATCGGCCAGTCCTTCGATCTCGTCGATCCCATCGTGAATGGGCGCGGCTCGATCAAGACCGGCGATACGATCTGGCGGGTGGAAGGGCCCGAATTGGCCAAAGGCGCCCGAATCAAAGTGGTCGGTGCCGACGGCACTCTGCTCAAGGTCGTTGCGGCAGGCAGCGTAGCCGCCGCCTAACCGCCTCAAGCTTCGATTTCCTCAACCGAGGCGATCTCGTCGGGGATATTGGCGCTCGCATCATCGTGCGGCCATAGCGCGTGGCCGCTGCGCGTGCGCCCCGAGCCCTTCACCTCGACATCGGCGAAACCAGCCTCGCGGAATCTGTCGGCGATCATGTCGTTGCTGGCGACGCTTTGCAGCAGCCCGAGGGCGATGGTTGCTCGATAGCGCCTGCCCTTGCGGACTGTGTATGTAGCCATGGTCGTTCCTTCTTAAACGGCTCTCGCGAACCAGCGGGTCACCGCCTCTCGTCCCCTCTCGTCGAGCAACAGATGAAGTTTGGTGCGGCGAAGCAGGAAGTCCTCAGCGGTCATAGCGTCCTCCGCCTCGACTGAATGCTCGAGCTCCGATCTAGTTACACCGGGCGCAATCTGGTTGGAGGTCGCGGGATCTGCTGCGACGCGCTGGTACAGGGTCTCGATCTGATCGCCGTAGGTAAAGGCCCACCGGCGGCGCGTCGCAAGCGGAATGGCTTGTGGCCCCTCATCTGCGCGCGAGAGAAGCTCGGGCGGAGTAAAGCTGCCGCCGTGAAGCGGCACGCCTCTGGTCCAGGGGCCGCCCATTTTTGCGCCAAGCCCATGCAGAGTGCCCATGACTTGCTCGGCCAAGAGCCTATGCGTGGTGAGCTTGCCGCCATAGATAGTGACGAAACCGCCCGCACCATTTGCGACAGAAGCAAGAACGGGACTTCGGCTGATGCGGCTCGGCCTTTCTCCCGTATCATCGTGGAGCGCCCGCACCCCCGACCAGCTGTAGACGACATCGGCCTCGGTGGCCGGCCCGCGCGGGTCGGCGAAATAGCGGTTATACGCATCGAGCAGATACGCCTTTTCTTCGGCCGAGCATTTGGCATCACCCGGATCGCCCTGATGCGGCACATCGGTCGTGCCGACGATCAGGAAACGGGCACCAAGCCAGGGAATGACGAAAATGACGCGCTCTTCCTCGTCTTGCAGCGTATAGGCGTCAGTCTGCGGGGGCTGAGGCATACCGAGGGCGATGTGACTTCCGCGTACGAGCCTCAAGGGATGGGCCGGGGGCGAGGCAGTGGTCAACCCATCGACATTTCCGACCCATGGTCCGGTCGCATTGACGACGAAGCGCGCCTCGACGCGGCGCTTACTACCGCGCTCGTCGAGCTCGATTGCATATCCATCGGCAAGCGGCGCGATGGCGGTCACCGCTCGCCGGTTCAAGATATCGGCGCCTTGCGTTCGCGCATCGAGAAGCACGGCGAGAGTGAGGCGCGCATCGTCGGTCTTGCAGTCGTAGTACTGCAAAACCGAGGTGAGGTCGGTCTGGCGCAACTGCGGGAGCTGAGCGATTGCATCATCGTCGAGCCGCCCGCTTGCCGGCAACCCGTCGCCGAACGATAGGACGTCATAGATGGCAAGACCTGCCCTGAGCTTGATCGCTTGGCGCCTTTGCCAGCCATAGATCGGCAGCAGGAACCGGATCGGCGCCACGAGATAGGGCGCAGTGCTGAGCAGTTGTGCGCGCTCGATGAGCGATTCGCGCACCAGCCGCAGCTCGAAATGCTCGAGGTAACGCAGTCCGCCATGGATCAGCTTGGAGGAAGCAGATGATGTCGCGGAGGCGTAGTCGCCCTTCTCCGCGAGCATGACTTTGAGCCCGCGCCCGGCAGCATCGCGCGCCACTGCCGCGCCATGGATTCCTCCGCCAATGACGAGAACGTCGACCGAGTGCGTGGTCACCAGCGTCCTGGGCCTCGATGAGCGTTTCTACCCCCGGCAGAAAGGCGAACCCCAGGAGTTCTGAACGGTTATCTACCTACAACATTTCGTCTCGACAGGGGACGGCCACGCTATCAGTATCTCTTTCTTGCCGCATCACTCCGAAGGATCAATGGCCGATATCGTCATCATCAATCCCCGCTTCGACATCTCCTTCTGGGGATTGGAGCATTGCATGCCGCTATTCGGGAAGCGCGCCAACTTGCCCGTGGCCTGCCTCGCTCTGCTCGCTGCCCTTGTCCCCGAACATCACGAGGTGATGCTCATCGATGAGAATGTCGAGGACATCGACTTCGACCGTCTCGGCCGGGCGGATCTTGTGTGCCTGACCGGCATGAGCATTCAGGGGCGTCGGCTGATTGAGATCCTCGAGGAGGTTAAGGCGCGGGGTGTCATGGTCGTTGTTGGCGGACCCATGGCGACTGTCGAGCCGGAAGTCCTCGAAGGCCTTGCCGACGTCATCTTCGTTGGCGAATCGGATGAGACTTGGCCGCAGTTTTTGTGGGAGTGGGAGCAGGGCTGCCACAAGACCCGCTACGAGCAGGAGGATAAAACCGAGATGGCTCGGTTGCCTCTGCCGCGCGTTGATCTGCTCAAAACCGATCGCTACATGTTCGGAAGCTTGCAGATCTCGCGCGGCTGTCCGTTCACGTGCGAGTTCTGCGATATCATCGTGACATTTGGCCGGCGGCCGCGCCTCAAAACGAGCGAGCAGGTGTTGGCCGAGCTTGAGGCGTTCCGTAAGGCTGGGCTCGGAATCGTCTTCGTCGTCGATGACAATCTGATCGGCAACAAGAAGGCGATCAAGCCCGTGCTCCGCGACATCGTCAGCTGGCAGCAAGAGCGCGCTTATCCGCTGACCCTCTTCACCGAGGCCTCGCTCGACCTGGCCGAGGACGAAGAGCTCATGGAGTTGATGGGTCTGGCTAATTTCCAGAACGTCTTCATCGGAATAGAGACGCCGAATGAGGACTCGCTGCGCGAGACCAAGAAGCACCAGAATGTGCGTCCGAACGCCGGAACGCTTCTGGAACGCGTGCACCGAGTGCAAGGTCACGGAATTGACGTCTGGTGCGGCATGATCGTCGGCTTTGATCACGACGATCCTTCGATCTTCGAATCGATGCCCAAATTCCTCGACGAGGCACGCATCTCGGCTGCGCTCATCGGCATGCTGCACGCGATACCCACGACGCCTCTCTACGATCGTCTCAAACAGGTGGGGCGGTTGAACGACGAGGAGGCGAGCGACAAATATGGCACGAACGTCATTCCCCTCGGTATGTCGCGGGAACAATTGTGCGACGGATTCGTGCGAGTGATGCAGACTTGCTATAAGGCCGATGCCTACTTCCGGCGCCTCGATGCGCAGTTCATCGAGGGGAATTTCAAATTCACCCTGCATCAACTGCCTTATTGGACCGAATATCGCTGGGCCTGGGCCAAGCGATGCTTTTTCAACTATGTCAAGTTCGGCGTCCTGGCATCCCGCCTCTTGTCGCTCGTGAAGGATGGGGCGCTCCGGTCGCGATACCGGCAGCAACTTGCTCGCGTGCTACGCGCGCGTTGGCGCGAGCCCCATATCTTGTTCGTATACGCGCTCAAAGTGGCGACGCACTATCACTACGCCGCCATCACGCGTGCGCTCTCGCAGGCCGAGGGCGAGCGCGGCACGATGCCCAATGCCGGACGCTCCTTCTCGCGCGTGAGACGCCAGCCCGCGGAGCGGGCGGTCGCTTAGTCAGGCAACACCGGCGCGCAGCAGGTCGTGGATGTGGATGATGCCGACCGGACGGCCGTCTTCCTCAACCACGAACAGCGCGGTGATGGATGAGGCGTTGATCAGCTCGAGCGCCGCACTTGCGAGCAGGTCGGGCTGCACGGTCTTGGGCCCTGGCGTCATGATGTCCCCGGTGCGCCGGGCGAGCAGTCCGTCGCCCATGTGGCGGCGGAGATCGCCATCGGTGATGATGCCCCTAAGTAGGCCATGGCCGTCCACCACGCCGAGGCAGCCGAAGGCCTTCTCGGTCATCACCACGATCGCTTCGGCCATGCCGAGGTCGGCGTTGACGAGCGGGAGCCGGTCGCCTTTGTGCATCAGGTCGCCGACGAATTTCAGCCGCGCGCCAAGCTGCCCGCCGGGATGCAGCGCCTTGAAGTCGCGCGCAGTGAAACCTTTGCTCTCGAGCAGCGCGATGGCGAGGCAGTCGCCGAGCGCGAGCTGCATGACGGTCGAGGTAGTCGGCGCGAGCCCGTGCGGGCAGGCTTCTTTGGTCTGCGGCAGCGCAACCACGAGGTCTGCGCTTGTGCCGAGGGTGCTGTCGGCGTTGGAGGTCACCGCGATCAGCGGCACGGCGAAGCGGCGCGAATAGGAGACGACGTTGCCGAGCTCGACCGTCTCTCCAGACCAGGAGAAGGCAAGGATCACGTCCCGCCTGGTGATCATGCCGAGGTCGCCGTGGCTCGCTTCGCTCGGATGGACAAAAAAAGCAGGAGTGCCGGTAGAGGATAGCGTGGCGGCTACCTTCAAACCGACATGACCGCTCTTGCCCATACCGGTGACGATGACGCGGCCGTGGCAAGCGCGCATCATGGCGATTGCTCGGGCGAAGCTCTCGCCCAACGAGTTGGCTAGCGCCGCCTTCAGCGCGGTTAAGCCTTCGGCCTCGAATTGCAGGGTTCTGGTGGCTGAGGCAATTGCTTCGCTGTCGTCATCCAGCAGTGAAAGACTGCGCTTCAAGCCGACCGGCATGATCGTGTTTTCCCCCGTTTGACGCTGCCGATTCTAGCACGGAATTGGGCATCGTGAGGGCCAAGACTTTGGTCAAGAATCAAACGAGTTTCTTGACTTCGTTGGCAAAGGCTTCGGCGATATCTGGGCGGGTGAGCGCGTAAGCCACATTGGCGGTCAAAAAGCCGACCTTCGAACCACAATCGAAGGTCTTGCCTTCGTATTTCAGGGCGTAAAAGGGCTGCACCTTGAGGAGCGCGAGCATGGCATCGGTAATCTGGATCTCGCCGCCAGCGCCACGCTCCTGGCCTGAGAGGAGGTCGAAGATCTCCGGCTGCAGGATATATCGGCCGAGGATGGTGAGATTAGAGGGTTCCGTGCCTGGCTTCGGCTTCTCCACCATGCCGTTTACCGGAAACACGCGTCCGTCACCTTCGCCGATCGACACCACGCCGTAATTCTTCACTTGGTCCTCTGGCACCGGATCGACCGCAATGATATTGCCCCCGTATTTTGCATAGACTTCGAGCATTTGGGCGAGACAGCCCTTGCCTGGCGTCTGCACCAGCACGTCGGGGAGGAGCAGCGCGAACGGCTCGCTGCCAACGAGCTCGCGCGCACACCACACCGCATGACCTAGCCCGAGCGGCTCTTGCTGGCGCGTGAAGCTCGTAGTGCCGGGCCCCGGTAGATGGTCATTCAGGCGTTCAAGCTCGCTCGTCTTGCCGCGCGCGGCGAGAACTTCCTCGAGCTCGAACTGCCGGTCGAAATGATCCTCGATGACGCCCTTGTTGCGCCCGGTGACGAAGATGAAATGTTCGATGCCGGCCTCACGCGCCTCGTCGACCACGTGTTGGATCAGCGGACGGTCGACCACCGTCAACATTTCCTTCGGCATCGCCTTGGTCGCGGGCAGGAAGCGGGTGCCGAGCCCCGCCACGGGAAACACGGCCTTACGCACGCGAGCAGCCATTTTTGAGCCCTCATTGAGGTTTTTCAGATCCACGCCGGGCGTTAGAACTCCCCCAAGCTGTTTCCGATGGCAAGCGCCGAATTCCAAGCCTGGCGTCATCGGGCGGTCAGAAATTTAACATCGCCCTGTGCGGCCCCACGCTTTTTGCCTTTGCAGCGCCTTGAGCGCCGCGCAAATTAGCAACAGAATCGCTTGAACCTCTCGAGGACGCTGAACGCTTGTGCTGATACGCAGGCTCAAGATCATCCGTTTTGCCGTCATGCTTGCTATGGCCGCAGCTCTCCCGGGCGAGGCCTGCGCTGCCGAGGACGACGTTGCCGCTTATAAGCGGGCAGTCGACAAGAGCTTCGCAGCCTGGCTCGAAGCTCTATGGCCCGATGCCGAAGCTGCCGGCGTGAAGCGCGCCACCTTCGAGACCAATATCAAAGGGTTGAAGCTCAACTGGTCGCTGCCCCATCTCGTCTTTCCGGACCCCGCCACGCCGGACGGTCCGCCGCTCCCGAAGGTGCTTGCTGACCAGATGAAGCCGAGCCGGCAGCCCGAATTCGAGCCCCCTGCAGGCTATTTCAAGGACTCCACCCTCAACATGCTGGCCGCGACTGGCCGGAGCAAAATGAACCAACTCGGCCCGCAGCTCGCGGCGATCCAGAAGAAATACAATGTGCCGGCGAGCATCATCGTCGCCATCTGGGGCCGGGAGACGGGGTTCGGCAGTGTCGATATGCCGTTCGACGCGTTGTCCGCGATCGCCACGCAAGCCTTCATGGGCCTGCGCCAAGATGAGTTCCGGAAGCAGCTCATCATCGCTTTGAAGATCCTGCAAGAAGGCCACGCGACGCGCGCCGACATGAGGAGCTCATGGGCCGGCGCCATGGGTTACACCCAGTTCCTGCCCTCAGACTTCGATAATTACGCCGTAGATTTCGACGGCGACGGCAAACGCGACATCTGGAACACCATCTCGGATGCGCTCGCCTCGACGGGCAACTCGTTGCACAGCCAAGGCTGGGACGGCAATCAAACCTGGGGTTACGAGGTCAGGCTGCCGCAGAAATTCGATTGCACGGAGCAGGGCCCCGACAAAGCGCGCCCCGTTGCGGAGTGGGTCAAGCTCGGCGTCGCGCGCGTGAAGGATCGCCCCTTCCCCGAGGACAAGCTTCAGGATCAGGCCTTCATCGTTCTGCCGGCGGGATTGAAAGGTCCGGCCTTCCTTGCGACCAACAATTTCTCAGTGCTGAAGCTCTATAACAACTCCGACGTCTACGCGATTTTCGTGGGCCATGTGGCGGACATGATCGCCGCTAATGCGCCAGCTGCGTTCGTCGGCACGTGGCAACCGGTCGAGCGCTTTCCCCGCGACCGCATCCAGCGCTTCCAGGAGGTCCTGGTCGGCAAAGGCTATGACGTGGGGAAGGTCGATGGACTTGCCGGCTTCAAAACCAGACGGACGATCGGAACTGAGGAGCAGAAGCGAGGCCTGCCGCTGACCTGCTATCCAAGCAGTGTGCTGATTGATGCCGTCCTCAACGAGGCAAGAGCTGCCGCTCATTAGCAGCCCAGGACCGAAAGGTCGCTATTTGGTCGCCTAGGTTTTGCCGGACGTGATTGCTAGATTTCGATCATGCGAATCATCCCGAACGCTAAACCTTTGATGTTAAAGACAGGTTTTGCTGTGCTGGCGCTCCTGGCGCTCCTGGCGCTTCCGGCGCAGTCCTTCGCCGGTCGTGACCAGGCGTGCGTCGAAGCGCTGTGGCCCGCTGCCAAAGCCGCCGGAGTCAAGCGGGAGATTTTCGACCGCGCCTTGCAGGGCTTTACGTCCGATCCTGAAGTGGTCGAACAGGCCAATTACCAGCCCGAATATGTGAAGCCGATCGGCGAGTACCTGGACCGGCTCGTTTCGGACAAGCGCGTCGAGACCGGCAAGGCCAAGCTCGCCGAGTATCAGGCTCTGCTCGGCTCACTCGAGACGCGCTACGGTGTGGACCGGCACGTGATCGTCGCGATCTGGGGAGTGGAGTCGAATTACGGCACGCAGCCCGGCGACAAGAATGTGATCCGCTCGCTGGCGACTCTGATTTGCACCGGCACCAAGGCAAAATTTGCCAAGCCGCAGCTTATCTCCGCGCTCCGGATCCTGCAGCATGGCGACGTTTCGCTCGACGCGATGAACGGCTCTTGGGCTGGCGCCATGGGCCATACCCAATTCATCCCCACCACCTATTCATCCTTTGCGGTCGACCAGGACGGGGATGGCAAGCGCGACATCTGGGGCAACATCCCCGACGCGCTCGCCTCGACCGCGAGCTATCTCAAAAAGTCAGGTTGGCAAACCGGGCAGGCGTGGGGCTACGAGGTTGCTGTGCCCAAAGGCTTCGATCCGAAACGGGTAAGCGAGAGCACGCTTAAGCCGCTCAGCGATTGGCAGCGAATTGGAATCGTGCGGGTGAATGGCCAGGCCTATGCTCGTCCCTCCGACAAAGCGAGCCTGTTTGCCCCTGAAGGCTCGCGCGGTCCGTCTTTCCTCGTGCTTAACAATTTCCGCGCGATCCTGCATTACAACGTGGCGAAATCCTACGCCCTCGCCGTAGGCCATCTCTCCGACCGGCTCCGCGGCGGCGGCCCCTTCGTGCACCCATGGCCGACTGACGAGACCCACCTTTCGCTCGAACAGCGCACGGAATTTCAGCGGCTTCTCATCGCGCACGGGCTGCTGACCGGCGAGCCGGACGGCGTCATCGGCCCGGCGACGCTCGAGGCGGTCAAAACCTATCAGCGCTCCAAGGGCCTTGGGGTCGACGGCTTCCCCAGCCTCACTCTCCTCAAGGCCTTGCAGAAGGAGCCGCCGCCAGCAAATGTCGCGCCCAAACCAACCGCCGAGGGGCAGCCGGCAAATGTCGGGCAGGACAATACGGGGGCCTTGGCGCCCGCATCGGAAGGGCCTACCAGGGTCCCTGAGAACTAGCTGAGGGCGGACAAAGGACTCCGCATGACCATGTTTCGTAGCCCGCGTTGCCCTGACTCAAGATTGGCGCCGCCGCGTTGGCATGGCACTTCGCTGGTCTCTGTAGCCGCCCTATTCGCATTGGTGCTCAATTGTCTTGCTGCATTGCCGGCTTCCGCCCAGCAAGGAAGCACCCCCCCGGTGCAGCACAGCTATATCAACCCGTTTCCCACCGGCGATCGCTACCGCATCCTGGTGATCGGCGATTCACTCGGCGACGATTTGTGGCAGGGCCTCTATCGCGCCTTCCAGGAGGATAAGAATCTCGAGTTCATCAATCGCTCCAAAGCCACGGGCGGCCTCGTGCGCAGCGACTCCAATAGCTGGGAGTCGCAGGTCACCGACATCCTCAAGAACGACAGCTTCCAGATTGCCGTCATGATGTTCGGCGCGAACGACGACCAGACGATCAAGACCGGCAAGGATTGGCTGAAGGTGGGCAGCGAGCCGTGGCGGCAGGCCTATGGCGAGCGGGTCGAGGCCATCATCAAGAAGCTGCGGGCAGCCAATATCGCGGTGTACTGGGTCGGTCTGCCGGTCATGCGGAGTCCAGATCAAAGCGCCGACGCCGAAATGATGAATGAGGTGTTCCGCGAGAAGGCTTTCATCAACAGCGCCAAATATATCGACACGTGGAACGGCTTCACCGACGAATCGGGGCGCTTCAGCGCCTACGGTCCTGACATGTCGGGCCAGGTGAAGCGGCTCAGGTCTGATGACGGCGTGCATTTCACCGAGCGCGGCTCCCTCAAGCTCGCGCATTTCGTCGAGAAGGAGATGCGTCGCGATCTGAGTCTCGCCAAGCTCGAGCGCAATATACCGCTCGCAGGTAGCGAGGAGGAGCAAGCCAAGATGATGGGACGCGAGGTCGCGCCCACGAAGCGCGCCGACGCGGACCAACCCGCCGAGTCTGCCGCGCCTGCGCCAGATCAGTCGGACACGACGGCACAGTCGGCGGACGCTCCCACATCTGCTGACGGCGCCGCCTCTGGCGATGCAGCTTCGGACACCACTCCGCCCATGCAGCAGAACACGGTCGGTGAGGTCAGCGTGGTCAGGCCTGCCATGGACTCGACCCTGCAAGCGGCACAGGGTCTCCTGCCGCAAGCGCCGGCGTCATCACTTCCCGAGCCTGAAATGATCACGAGCGAGCTTGGCAACGGACTAACCGCGGTCGCCACGCTTTCCTCGGTGACCGACTTCTCGCTGAACTCGTCGAAGCCGCGCCTGCCGCTGTCGCAACGGCCTTATTACAAGGTCCTCATCAAGGGCGAGCAGCTCAAGCCCAAGTCGGGCAGGGCAGACGATTTCGCCTGGCCGCCAAGCTAGGCGCGCGCTCTGGATGGGCCTGCTAGCGCGGCAGGTCGGTCTTTCCCATCAAGAACTTGTCGATGGCGTGCGCCGCCTGGCGCCCTTCTCTGATCGCCCACACCACGAGCGACTGCCCGCGGCGCATGTCACCGGCCGCGAACACCTTTGGCCTCGAGGTGCGATACTCGATCTCGTTTGCCTTCACATTGCCGCGAGCGTCGAGGTCGACATTGAGGTCCTTGACCATTCCCTCATGTACAGGATGGAGAAAGCCCATGGCGAGCAGCACGAGATCCGCTGGGATCTGAAACTCGGTGCCCAGCACCGGCTTCATCTGCGGATCGAGACGAACGCACTCGAGCTGCTCGACCCTGCCGTTCGATCCGATGAATCGGCTGGTCGCCACGCTGAAATCGCGCGCAGCGCCTTCGGCTTGGCTCGATGAGGTCCTGAGCTTGAGCGGCCAATGCGGCCAGGTCAGCGCCTTGTTCTCTTTCTCGGGCGGCTGCCGCAGGATTTCGAGCTGAGTGACCGAGACGGCGCCTTGCCGGAACGACGTGCCGATGCAGTCCGACCCCGTGTCGCCTCCGCCAATCACCACCACTTGCTTGCCTTCGGCGAGGATCGGCTCGACATCGCCTTGAGGCTCTCCGGAGACGCGGCGGTTTTGCTGCGGCAGGAAATTCATGGCGAAGTGAATGCCGTGAAGCTCGCGGCCAGGGACGGCGAGGTCGCGCGGGTCTTCGGCGCCGCCGGCGAGCAAAAGAGCATCATAATCGCGTTCCAGCTTCTGCACGCGCACGTCGCGCCCGACATGCACGTTGCAATGGAAGATGACGCCTTCGGCTTCCATCTGCTTCACGCGCCGCTCGACGATGTATTTCTCCATTTTGAAGTCGGGAATGCCATAGCGGAGGAGTCCCCCGGGCTTGGCGTACTTCTCATAGACATGCACCTCGTGTCCGGCCCTCGCGAGCTGCTGGGCGGCAGCCAAGCCTGCGGGGCCTGAGCCAATAACTGCCACGCGCTTGCCGGTCTTCGTCTCCGGCAGGATTGGCTGCACCCAGCCCTCCTCGAAGGAACGGTCTGCGATCGCGCATTCGATCGACTTGATGGTGACGGGTACGTCGATGATGTTGAGTGTGCAGGCGGCCTCGCACGGCGCCGGGCATATGCGGCCCGTCACTTCCGGAAAATTGTTGGTGGAGTGCAGGTTCTCCGCCGCGACCTGCCAATCCGAGTGGTAGACGAGGTCGTTCCAGTCAGGGATCTGGTTATTCACCGGGCAGCCGGTGTGGCAATAGGGAATGCCGCAATCCATGCAGCGGGCGGCCTGGCGCGTGATCTCGGCCTCGCCCGGCGCGATGACGAACTCGCGCCAATGGCGAATGCGGTCGGCCGCCGGTTCGTAGGTCCGATCCTCGCGGTCGATCTCGAGAAAGCCCGTGATCTTGCCCATATGGCTCATGCTCTTTGGCCCAAGGCCATGCCAACTATAAGTCGACGAGTAGTCACCGTCTCGCATTCCCCGTCAAGCAACTACCCCTGTCGCGCGGCAAGGCCGCCCGGCGCCGTCCTCCAGGGCATCTTGGCTCCTCCGCCTTGAAGATTACTTGCCGTTGCCAGCGCCGCCGTTGCCGCGGATGCCGCTCTCGATTTCGCCAAGCCCCGACTTGTCGGCGATCTGCGCCTTGGCCATCTCCTCGAGCGCCCGGCGGTACTCGACTGGCATGACCTTGACGAATTTCGGCAGATAGGACGACCAATCGTCGAGGATCGCCTTCGCGCGCGCCGAGCCGGTGTAGTGGAGATGATTCTCGATCAACTGGCGGAGCCGCTCCTCATCGAAACGAGTCATGTCCGTGAAGTCGACCAGCCCATGGCTTTCGAGATCGCCGATCTGGTGGCGGCTCCGCTCCATGACCTGGTTCTCGCTCGGCACCGGCTCGAGGTCGACCATGGCGAGGTTACAGCGGCGCTCGAAGTCGCCTTCCTCGTCGAGCACATAGGCGATGCCGCCCGACATGCCTGCGGCAAAGTTGCGACCCGTAGGCCCGATCACCACCACCACGCCGCCGGTCATATATTCGCAGCCGTGGTCGCCGGTGCCCTCGACCACAGCGATGGCGCCCGAGTTACGCACGGCGAAGCGCTCGCCGGCGATTCCGCGGAAATAGCACTCGCCGGAGATCGCGCCATAAAGCACCGTATTGCCGATAATGATCGACTTCTCCGGCACGATGGCGGAGTCTTCCGTGGGACGCACGATGATGCGGCCGCCCGACAAGCCCTTGCCGACATAGTCGTTGCCTTCGCCGACGAGGTCGAGCGTCAGACCGTGGGCTAGGAAGGCGCCGAAGCTCTGGCCGGCGGAGCCCTTCAGCCGTACCCAGATCGTATCCTCCGGGAGCCCGGCATGGCCATAGCGCTTGGCGATCTCGCCCGACAGCATGGCGCCGGTCGTGCGGTTGACGTTCTTGATCGGCAGGTCGAGCTTGCCCGGCTTCTTCTCCTCGAGCGCAGGCCGGCAGAGCTCGATCAGCTTGCGATCGAGCACCTTGTCGAGACCGTGGTCCTGCCGCTCCGAGTTGTAGATCGCGACCTCGGATGGCACGTCAGGCTTATGGAACAGCCGCGTGAAGTCGAGCCCCTTGGCCTTCCAATGGTCGATCGCCTGGCTCTTATCGAGCACCTCACTATGGCCGATCATCTCGGCGAAGGTCCGGAAGCCGAGCGCGGCCATGTATTCGCGCACTTCTTCGGCTACGAAGAAGAAATAGTTGATGACATGCTCAGGCTTGCCCTGGAAGCGCGCGCGCAGGACCGGGTCCTGCGTGGCGACGCCGACCGGGCAGGTGTTGAGATGGCACTTGCGCATCATGATGCAACCGGCGGCGATCAAAGGCGCCGTGGCGAAGCCGAACTCGTCGGCGCCGAGGAGGGCGCCCACCAAGACGTCGCGGCCGGTCCGGATGCCGCCATCGACCTGAACCGAGATGCGGCCACGCAAGCGGTTGAGCACAAGCGTCTGCTGGGTCTCGGCGAGGCCGATCTCCCAGGGCGAGCCCGCGTGCTTGATCGAGGTGAGCGGCGAGGCGCCAGTGCCGCCTTCGAAGCCGGCGATGGTGACGTGGTCGGCGCGCGCCTTCGATACACCCGCTGCAACAGTGCCTACGCCAACCTCGCTCACGAGCTTGACGCTCACGTCGGCCGCGGGGTTGCAGTTCTTCAGATCGTAGATGAGCTGCGCCAGATCCTCGATCGAGTAGATGTCATGATGCGGCGGCGGCGAGATCAGCCCGACGCCCGGCGTAGAATGGCGCACCTTGGCAATCACTGCGTCGACCTTGTGGCCGGGCAGCTGTCCGCCCTCTCCGGGCTTTGCCCCTTGCGCCATCTTGATCTGCATCATGTCGGCGTTGACGAGATATTCCGCCGTCACGCCGAAGCGGCCTGAGGCCACCTGCTTGATCTTCGAGCGCATCGAATCGCCATTCGGCAGCGGCTTGTATCGGTCCGACTCCTCGCCGCCCTCGCCGGTGTTGGACTTACCGCCGATACGGTTCATGGCGATGGCGAGCGTGGTGTGCGCCTCGCGGCTGATCGAGCCGAACGACATGGCGCCGGTCGAGAAGCGCTTGACGATCTCCTTGGCAGGTTCGACCTGGTCGAGCGGAATCGGCGCGCGTCCGATCTCCTCTGCAGTCTTGACGCGGAACATGCCGCGCAGCGTGAGCAGCTGCTCGGACTGCTCGTTGATCTGCTTGGCGTAAGAACGGTACTTTTCAGGCAACTGACCGCGTACGGCATGCTGAAGGTCGGCCACGACCTGCGGCCGCCACATGTGTGCTTCGCCGCGCACGCGGTACGCATATTCGCCACCAATTTCCAGCGCCTCGCGCAAGACCGGCGCGTCGGAGAAGGCCAGCTGGTGGCGCTCGAAGGTCTCGCGCGCGATCTCGTCGAGACCGACGCCTTCAACTTGGCTGTTGGTCCCCGTGAAATATTTGGCGACGAAATCGCTGCGTAGCCCCACAGCATCGAAGATCTGCGCGCCGCAATAAGACTGGTAGGTGGAGATGCCCATCTTGGACATCACCTTGAGGATGCCCTTGTCGGTGGCCTTGATGTAGCGCTTGATCGCCTCCTCGACCGTCACCTCTTCATCGAGCTCGGGCACCATCGCCTCGATGGTCTCAAAGGCGAGATAAGGGTTGATTGCTTCGGCGCCATAACCTGCGAGCGTGCAGAATTGATGCACCTCGTGCGCCTCTCCGGTCTCGACCACGAGACCGACCGAGGTCCTGAGCCCACAGCGGATCAAATGATGATGTACGGCAGATGTCGCGAGCAGCGACGGAATCGGGACGCGGTCGGGTCCGGTCGCCCGGTCAGACAGGATGATGATGTTCTCGCCGGCGCGAACCGCCTGCTCGGCGCGTTTGCAGAGCTTGTCCAAAGCCTTGCTCATGCCGGCAACGCCATTGTCCGAGCCATAGGTGATATCGAGCGTCACGGTGCGGAACTGGTTGTCGGCGACGTCGCCAATGCCTCGAATGCGCTCGAGATTGTCGTTGGTCAGAATGGGATGCGCTGCCTCGAGGCGCTTCTGCTTCGAGGTGCCTTCGAGGTCGAGCAGGTTTGGCCGCGGCCCGATGAAGGTCACGAGCGACATGACGAGCTCCTCGCGGATCGGGTCGATCGGAGGGTTCGTCACTTGCGCGAAGTTCTGCTTGAAATAGGTGTGCAGCAGCTTGGGCTTGCTGGACAGCGCGGAGATCGGCGTGTCGGTGCCCATCGAGCCGACCGCCTCCTGGCCTGACTCGGCCATCGGTAGCATCAGAAACTTGATGCTCTCCTGGGTGTAGCCGAAGGCCTGCTGCCGATCGAGCAAGCTCACGTTGGTGCGCGGGGTGGGTGAAGGCGCGCCAGGAAGTTCGTGCACCCGGATCTGAGTGCGGTCGAGCCATTGCTGATAAGGATGCGCCCCAGCGAGCTCGGACTTGATCTCTTCGTCGGAGACGATGCGCCCCTTCTCGAGGTCGATGAGGAGCATCTTGCCGGGCTGCAGCCGCCATTTCTCGACGATCTCGTTCTCGGGGATCGGCAGCACGCCGGTCTCCGACGCCATGATGACGAGGCCATCCTTGGTGACGAGGTAGCGCGCGGGCCTAAGCCCGTTACGGTCGAGCGTGGCGCCGATCTGCCGCCCGTCGGTGAAGGCCATGGCGGCAGGGCCGTCCCACGGCTCCATGAGACAGGCGTGGTATTCGTAGAAGGCCCGGCGCTTGGCATCCATCAGCGGATTGCCGGCCCAGGCCTCGGGGATCAGCATCATCGCCGCGTGCGCGAGGCTGTAGCCGCCTTGCACGAGGAACTCGAGCGCGTTGTCGAAGCAGGCGGTGTCCGATTGGCCCTCGTAAGAGATCGGCCAGAGCTTGGCGATGTCAGGACCAAACAGCGGCGAGGACACGCTCGCCTGTCGTGCCGCCATCCAGTTGAGGTTGCCTCGGAGCGTGTTGATCTCGCCGTTATGGGCGACCATACGATAGGGGTGAGCGAGCTTCCACGACGGGAAAGTGTTGGTGGAGAAGCGCTGATGTACAAGCGCAAACGCGGAGGCGAAGCTCGGATGGTGCAGGTCTGGATAATAGGCGCCGAGCTGATAGGCGAGGAACATGCCTTTGTACACCAGCGTGCGGCATGACAGCGACACCGTATAGAAACCGATATCGTGGCCGCCGGTCTCGCCGTTGATGGTGTTCGAAATAACCTTGCGCAGGATGTAGAGTCTGCGCTCGAACTCGGATTGGTCCTCAATGTCTGGCCCGCGGCCGATGAACACTTGGCGATGGGTCGGTTCGGTCTCGATCACCGATGCCGAGAGGCAGGCATTGTCGAACGGCACGTCGCGCCAGCCGAGCAGCTTCAGGCCCTCGGCGTCGCACATGCGGGCGACCACGGACTCGCAATAGATGCGCTGGGCGCGATTGCGCGGCATGAACATATGGCCGATCGCGTAACGCCCGGGCTCAGGCAGCTTGATTCTTAAGGGGGCGGTGACCTCTTTCAGGAAGGCGTGCGGTATCTGCACCAGGATGCCGGCGCCGTCGCCCGCGAGCGGGTCCGCGCCCACCGCGCCACGATGGGTGAGGTTCTCCAGGATCTGGAGGCCATGCTTGATGATTTGATGGCTTGGCCGCGCCTTCAGGTCGGCGACGAAGCCGACGCCGCAAGCATCGTGCTCGCGTTTCGGATCGTAGAGTCCTTGCGCAGGCGGCGGAGAGGGCCACGCCGAGCTTGAAGAACGTGAAAACACGCCTGCCATCGTTACTGAAACCTCGGCCGCGCCTCGCTCCCAGCGAGTGGCGGGCCCAGATAAGCTTTGGCCACAGCCGGACCTTCACCCGCGGGGAGGCTCGATGAGCTGAAAGCGAAGAACCGGCTCTCTAGGCGGCTGGCGCCTTCGCTTTTAGCGAATGCGGCCGAGGACCGAGATCGTCTCTCAGCGGAGACGGATGCTTGGAGCCCTGCGCCGCAGCCTCCATGACAAAGGTCAGCAAGCCTGTCCTATTCGCCCTCAAAATGACAGATTTCCAATACGCGCACAAGCTGGATTCCTCCCTCGTGAACTGCTGCTGGCACTTTGCTCCGGACGAACCCCAGGCCTACTTTCACCTAACCCGAGCTGCCCGGGGCGGTTCCGGCTCTGCCCTCCAAAATCCAGGCGTCTCCGAGCCCGCGCATCAGAAGGGCGCTTTCTCCTCGCGAGGGAAAGCGCCCTTCAAGCCGATTAGCTAGAATTTCCGGCAACTTGGCGCGCAATTCCGCTTAATTGACCGGTGATTCCGCTAAATCAACGTGCGAATTGCAATTTACGCGGCCTTGCTGTCGATGACCTTCGGCGTCTCAACCTTATCGGTCTTCGTCTTGATCGCAACGGTGCGCGGCTTCATCGCCTCGGGCAGCTCGCGCACGAGGTCGACGTGCAGCAAGCCGTTCTCGAGGCTCGCGCCCTTCACCACGACATGATCGGCGAGCTGGAACCTGCGCTCGAAGCTCCGCGAAGCGATGCCGCGATGGAGGTAGGTCGTGTTGTCGAGCTCGGTTTTCTTCTCGCCGCGAATTGAAAGGGTGTTCTCCTTGACCTCGATATTCAGGTCTTTGTCGGCGAAGCCAGCGACCGCCATGCTGATACGATAGTCGTTCTCGCCGACCCGCTCGATGTTGTAAGGCGGGTAGCTTGGGGCCTCGCCCTCGAACGCGGTAAGGGTATCGAGCAACGATCCGAGCCGGTCGAAGCCGATGGTAGAACGGTAAAGTGGGGTAAGATCGAACTGTCTCATTCTCACATCCTCCTTGAGAAGCGATATGCTTGATGCCCGCTCTTTCTCGCCCGAGCCGGGCAGATAAAAACGCAAGCCGGTAGGCCTTTGCGCCGGGAGACGATATGGGAATGGGCTTGGACTTCGTCAAGAGGGTTAGCGCGCTGAATATAAAGGAAAAATATCAATAGTTGGAGCTAGCGCAAAACTGCGCTCGGCTCGTCATTTTCACGTCTGCATCGTGTGGTGATCTCGCGCCTTGCTGCTATAACGAGGCTCGCTAAAGGGGCCGCTTAAACTTCATGGATCTCGTCGCCACACCCAAGAACCCGATTCCGCTCGGCGCGTCGACCGGCTTCATCGAGATCCGCAAAGGCCTGCGCATCCGCTTTGCGAGCTGGCAGTCGGTGCTCAAGGAGCGGCGCGGCACCGTTTGCATCCTCCCTGGCCGCACCGAATTCATCGAGAAATATTTCGAAGTGGTTGGCGAACTCCGCCGCAAGGGTTTCGCCGTCGCCGTGCTCGATTGGCGAGGGCAAGGAGGCTCGAGCCGGCTCCTGCGCAACCCGCTCAAAGGTCACATCAACGACTTCGCCGAGTACGAGGAAGACCTCGCGCACTTCATGAAGGCAGTCGTACTGCCGGATTGCCCGACGCCCTATTTCGCGCTGGCACACTCGATGGCGGCGATGGTGCTGTTCAAGGCCGCGACCAAGCGCGGCTGCTGGTTCACGCGCATGGTTTTGACCTCGCCGATGGTGCGCATCATGGGGTTGCCGTTCCCGCATCAGATGTGCCGCCAGATCGCAGATGCGATGACCTTGTTTGGCATGGGCAAGCGCCCGGTGCCGGGCGATGCCCGGAAATATCTGCCAATTCAGAATTTTGAAGGAAATCCACTCACCTCCGACCGCGAGCGCTATTTGCGCAACCTGTCGGTGCTCGAAGTGGCGCCTCAGCTCGCAGTGGGGGTGCCGACCGTCGGCTGGCTCAAGGCTGCATTCAACGCCATGGCGCAGCTCGAGAACGAGCGGTTTCCGCCCCGCATTCGTGTGCCGTCCTTGATGCTCGCGGCGAGTGATGACCAGATCGTCTCGAGCCCGGCGATCGAGGACCTGTCCGTCAAATTGAGGGCCGGATCGCAGATCGTCATGAGGGGCTCGCGCCACGAAATCCTGCAAGAGCGCGATTCAATCCGCGAACAGTTCTGGGCGGCGTTCGACGCCTTCGTTCCCGGCGCGGTGATGAGCAAGGCGGGCTAGGCCGACAGAAGTCTCACTGCGTCGGCGTGCAGCCGAGGGTTGCCCGCGGCAATGATGCGCCCGCCAGCTCTGGGATCGCCGCCATCCCAGGTGGAAACCACGCCACCGGCGCGCTCGACGATCGGCATCAAAGGCAGAATGTCATAGGGCTGCAGCCCTCCCTCGACCACGAGATCGATTTGGCCGAGCGCCAGCATGCAGTAATTGTAGCAATCGCCGCCGTAGCGCCTGAGACGCACCGACCGACTCAAGATCTCGAAGCGCTCGGCGTCGCCGCCGATGAAGTACTCCGGCGTGGTCGTGGTGAGAAGGGCGTCGCCGAGAGAGGGGCAAGCCCTCGTCCGCATCGTCCGCGTTTCGCCGTCATGGCGAAAAAAGGCTTCGCTCACACCGCTGAAGAATCGCTCGCCAGTGAAGGGCTGATCCATCAGACCGAGGAGAGGAACGCCACCACGCGTCAAGCCGATCAGTGTTCCCCACAAGGGCAGGCCGAGGATGAACGAGCGCGTGCCGTCGATCGGATCGATCACCCAGCAATAGTCGGCATTGCTTCCGGTCGAGCCGAACTCCTCGCCGATGACTCCATGATCAGGATAGGCGTTTGCCAGCGCTTCCCTGATCGCGGTCTCCGCTGAACGGTCGGCCGCGGTGACCGGATCGAAAAAATCGCCTCCTTTATGATCAATTTCGAAGGCTGTCCGGAAATGCGGCAAAATGACCGCGCCGGCTCGGTCTGCCAGAGTTTGGGCAGTCGCGAGAAACGCCTGAAATTCGGACCCTGAGGGCTTGGACACGGTTAGAGGCTTGCAGGCCTTTCGCTTTAAGAGTCAAGGATTCCGGCATTAGCGTTAAAAGCGCGGAGTTGGCGGCCTAGCCGGCCCTCCGCGTCTAAAACGTGACACTTATGCACCAGTGTTTCGCAAATGCCGCCGCGGGGTCATTGCAACCTTGCTTTTTGTGCGGCGCAATGACATATTGTTGCAACGCGGCATGGCTCTCCAGGCCATACCGCTGCCCTCCTTGGGCGTTTCCTCCCTAGACTTGGGCCGTTCGTTCAATCGGACGGCCCCTTTTTTATCGTTTCCAGGATTGGCTATTCAGCCGCAGCGCGCGGGATGGCGAGGCTCGACGTTGCGGCGATCAGCGCGTGCACCGTGCATTCAAGGTCGCCGCGCACGCGATCAAATCCCGACGATTTCTCGAAGCTCGACTCATCCATGTAAAGCGCACGGTTGATCTCGATCTGGAGTACGTGCTGACCCTTGTGAGGCCGCCCGTAATGCTCGGTGATGTAGCCGCCGGCATAGGGCTTATTGAGCGCGACCACATAGCCGAGCGTCTTGAGCTCGGCGGCGGCAAGGCGCGTGAATTCGCCGCTGCAAGAGGTGCCGAAGCGATCGCCGAGCACGAAATCAGGCCTGCCGCCGCCCTGGTCGGCGATCGGACTCGACGGCATGGAGTGGCAGTCGATCAGCACGGCGACGCCGAATGCGTTTTGCGCTGCGAGCAAGAGGTCTCGCAGCGTCTCGTGATAGGGCGCATAGAGCCGGTTGATGCGCTCGAGCGCGGCGCCGACCGTTAGCGGCTCGCGATAGATCTCGTCGGATTCCGAGACAATGCGAGCAATTGTGCCGAGCCCGCCGACGACCCGGACCGACTGGGTATTTGCGTAATGGGGCAGCCCATCGCGGAACAGAATGGGATCGAGTTCGTAAGGCTCACGGTTGACGTCGAGATAAGCGCGCGGGAAATGCGCATAGAGAAGAGGGGCGCCAAGCCTGGTCACGAAAGCGAAAAGCTCCTCGACATAGGCGTCTTCCGAGCGCCGCAGAGCCCGGGAATCGAGCCGCGAGGCGGCGAGGAACGTGCTCGGATAGATGCGGCCGCTATGTGGAGAGTTGAAGACGAGAGGGACTTTCAACTGCTCGGGGAGGGCCACCGTGAAGGGCGGCGAAAGCTCACTCTCGATAGCCTCAGCCTCGATTAGGCTCATTTCCAATCCTTGTTGTGCCAACTACGGCCAACCTGAGAAGACTCGCCTGTAAACTCTGCCAATGAGAGTTGAACCTGTCTAGGCGTCTTCTGCCTTGTGCCCGAGCCAATTAGACGCGATGATTTGGGACGTGGCGGCAGAGGGCCAAGACCATCCGGTCCTAAAGCCCAAGCAATTGGTCTTTTACCAAGTTCATGTACGCCCAAAAGGCGAGAGTTCAGGGGGAGAGGGGATGGAGGCGAATGATCCGCGGGCGCGCAGCGTTCAGCGCATACTTCTTGCCGAAGACGACGAGGACATGCGCCGGTTCCTGGTCAAGGCATTGGCCAAGGCGGGCTACGATGTGGTCTCGTTCGGCAACGGGCTCGACGCCTATGAGCGGCTGAAGGAGGAGCCCTTCACCCTGCTCTTGACCGACATCGTCATGCCGGAGATGGACGGCATCGAGCTTGCGCGCAAGGCAAGTGAGATCGATCCCGACCTCAAGATCATGTTCATCACCGGCTTCGCCGCCGTCGCACTCAATCCCGATAATCATGCGCCGAAGGACGCCAAGATCCTGTCCAAGCCGTTCCACTTGCGCGACCTGGTCGACCAGGTGGAGCGTCTGCTCGCCGTTTGAGATCAGTTGGGTTGCTTTGACGGGGCAGCAACCGATATAGAGGCTCTTCCATTCCTGGTTGGAAGCGGGCGCGTAGCTCAGCGGTATGAGCACTGCGTTGACATCGCAGGGGTCACTGGTTCGATCCCAGTCGCGCCCACCATTTTTTCTGCCCTCCTCCCCCAATCGCATGAGGCTCGTGCCGACCCTGCGGGACGCCTTCGACACAATCAACAGCAAGCCCGGAGCGGGGGCACTGGGCTGGTGGCCGGCATCGGCAAATCAACGGCGAGCCGTGGGAGGCAAACGGCGAAGTCGATCCTCCAGGCGAAAATGAGGATCAGCGCAGCTTCTCTTTCACGGGAGCGCAGGCGGCTCTCATGAGACCGTAACCGGAGGCTCAAGCCTCGACGATGATCTTGAAGCCCCCATAGATCATGCGCTTGCCGTCGAATGGCATGTCCTTCGGGTCCATTCCAGCGATCCGTTTGTCCTTCATTACCTTGGCGTTCACCCGGTCGCGATGCGCCCGCGACTTGAAGGTGATCCAGGAGAACACCACGGTCTCGCTCGGCTTCAGCTTCACGCTGCGCGGAAACGAGGTCAGCTTGCCGACCTTCACATCCTCGGCGATGCATTCCTTGAAGTCGTGCGCTCCGTGCTCGCGCCAGATCTTGCCGGCCTTCTGCGCTAGCCGGCGGTAAGCCTGAACCTTCTTCTTGGGCACCGGAACCACAAAACCGTCGACATAGGCCATCGCAGTTCTCCTCATTGTGGGAACATATGGAAATAAGGCTCCGCGCCCTTGACCGTCCGTGCGAAAGACGGGCGCGCTAACAAGCGGTCGAGATATCGCGCGACATTTCCGTAGCGCTCGGCGAAAGGCAGCACCTTGTTCGCGTAAAAAAGGGCAGGTGCTGCCGCACAATCGGCCATGGTGAATTTATCTCCGATCGCCCAGGTTTTTGCCGCCATTTCCCCATCGACCATTTTGTAAGCAATCTTTAGCAGCGCTTTCGCTTGCTCGACGCCGGGCGCATCAGTCTTACCGGGCGGACGGAGCCTATCGCCGACAATCTTTTGCATCGGCTCGTGCACGTAAAAATCGTAGACGCGATCCCATTGGCGTGCTTGCAGGGCGAGATCGGGGTCCTTGGGCACAAGCTCAGTGCCGCCCGGATAGTGGTGCGACAGGTACTCGATGATGATGCTCGATTCCGGAACGGTCACATTGCGTGCCTCGTCATGCAGAACAGGAAACTTGCCGATCGGCCAGATCTTCTTGAATTCCGTGCTCGATCTTTCGTCGCCGAGGTCGACAATGTGAGGCTCGAACGGCGTATCATTCTCATAAAGAGCGATCAGGACCTTCCAGCAGAACGACGCCAGGGGATGAAAATAGAGCTTCAGAGACATGCGAACGCCGGGTTGATGGCGGAACACTCGTTCATGACTACTGAGCCTTCTCGCAATTGATCATCCACGGCGTGCCGAACTTGTCGACGAGCATGCCGAACTTCTTGGCCCAGAACGTCTCAGTAAGAGCAAGGCGGACGGTTCCCTTGTCAGCCAGCACATCGAACACGCGCTCTGCCTCGGCTGGCTCCGCTATGTTGAGCGTGACCGAGAAGCCTTTCATCGGCTCGAAACGGTCAGGCGGAGCGTCAGAGCCCATCAACACCATCCCGTTGCTAACCAGGCGGGCATGGATGATCTTCTTCCGCCATTCCGGCGGCACGCTCTCTTCTACCGGCGTGCCTTCATGCGGTATCATCGCCACGATCTCGCCACCGAGAATCTTCTGGTAGGAGTTGAAGGCCTCCTCGCATTTTCCGTCGAACAACAAATAGGGATTGAGTTTCATCTTGCGCGCTCCCTTTGAACTCTTTGCCACGCCTCAGGCTTGGGCCAGATAGTCGTCCAGCCTGTCGAAGGTCCCGCTCCAGCCGGCGTTCATCGACTCGCGGCCCTCCTCGAATGTTTTCCGCTCGCTCTCAGTCGCGTCCACCGGGATCCAGATTACCGTCACGGTGGTCTTACCGTTGGCCTCGGCGAACGTCACAGTGGAAAGTATCGTGAGCGGCCACTTCTCATGCATAGGGTGCCGCGTCACGCCTCCCGCCTCGTCGGAAAAGCTAACCACGAAGACGAGACGCTTTTGCGGCACGATCTCGCGGTAAATGAACTTGCCCCACATGTCTTGGCCGTCGGGCGACCGCAGATGGTAGTGGAATACGCCGCCAGGCCTCAGATCGACCTTGGTCGAGACGATCTCGAAGCCCTTCGGTCCCCACCAGTGCTTGAGTTGCTTCGCGTCGGTCCAAGCCCGCCACACGCGCTCGAGCGGCGCATTGACGACGCGCGAGATGGTGAATTCTCTTTCGGCCTTAGTGGCGCCGACCGGTCTGGTTCTGGTCTCAGAATTCGCCGTCATGGATTTTGTCCTTCGAAAGCTCGCCTCAGCGCCGAGATGTCGAACTTCTTCATCTGCAGAAATGCCTTGGTCACTCGCTGCACTTTGATGGGGTCTTCAGCGGTGACCATCTCGATTAGGGTGGTCGGCACTACCTGCCAAGACAGGCCAAATTTGTCCTTCAGCCAGCCGCACGGGCCTTCTTCGCCACCGTCCGTGAGCTTGTCCCAGAAATAGTCGACCTCCTTCTGGCTGTCGCAGTGGACCTGGAAGGAGATCGCCTCGCTGAACTTGAATTGGGGGCCGCCGTTGAGCGCCACGAATTTCTGCCCCTCGAGTTCGAAGGCCACCACCATGACCGAGCCGACCCGTTTGCCGTGCTTCTCGAAACCTTCATTGCCGTAGCGGCTGATCTCGGTGATGCGCGAATTCTTGAAGACCGAGCAATAAAAGTTCGCCGCATTCTCGGCCTCGGTGTCGAACCACAAACACGGCATGATTCTTTGTTTGGCGAGCGCCATGACTTGCTCCTTTCGTTGAGCTGCGTTGAGCCGCGGCCGGGCTCAGGCCGCGTCGTCCTTGCGATGCTCGGCGCCGCAGCAGGACTGGGACTTTGCGCTGTCCTCGTATTTGTCGTGATGGCGGACCCAGGCCATGGTCCAAGGCAGCTCGTCCTCATCCCGGCCCTTAGGGGTCAGGTCGAGCATGTTGTAGGTGCCAACGAGGATATCGAGGCCGCGCGCATAGGCCGAATAGGTTTGAAACACGGTGCCGTGCGCATCCTTGTAGAAGACGCTCGCGCCGGGAAGCTCATCGTTTTGGTATGCGGGGTCTTCAACGCTGTCGTAGTTGTAATAGATCTTGCCCTTGGCGAGCTCCTCCTTCGAGAAGGACACCTTATAGTCGAAGTTGAAGTCGCTGCCGAAGGACGACACCCATGGAAAGTGCCATCCCATGCGCTTCTTGAAGGTTTGGATCTCGGCGAGCGGCGCGCGCGAGACCACAACGAAGGCTGTGTCGCGGTTGGCGAGGTGGATGGTAGCGCCGTCGAAATGATCGGCGAGATAGGAGCAGCTCGGGCAGCCTTCGTCCCATCCAGGGCCTAGCATGAAATGATAGATGATGAGCTGGCTCTTGCCGGCGAACAGCTCGGCGAGAGTCTTTGCTCCCTGAGGCGTGTCGAAGACATATGGCTTCTTCACCTTCACCCAGGGCAGAGCACGACGCTCGGCGCTCAGCGCGTCGCGTGCCCGCGTAAACTCCTTCTCCTTGGCGAGCAGGTCTTTGCGCGCTGCAAGCCACTCTTTCTCAGAGACGATCTTATGCGGTTGCATGATGAACTCCACGGTTGGGGGGCGAGCTCAACGGCTAAGCGGTGACAGGAGTCATCCAGCCGACACCGGCGCCGCCCGGCTCGCGCAGGATGGCGATGCGGCCGACACCCGGAATGTCGAAGAGCGGCTTCATGAGCTTGGCGCCGGCCTTAACCGCCTTGGCGACGCGCTTATCCACGTCGTCGACCGCGAGATAGGACATCCAGCTTTCCGGCACGCCGTCGAATTCCGGCTTGTCGATCGGAAACATGCCGGCGATGGGCCTGCCTTCCACCATGGCACACCAATAGGTGCCGCCGTCGGCCATGGGCATCGGCGAGAAAGTCCAGCCGATGGTTTCCTCGTAGAATTTCTTGACGCGCTCCACGTCGCGCGTCATCAGTTCGTTCCAGCAGAACGTGCCGTGCGACCCGCAGCCTGAAGCCTCGGCGTGATTTTCGTCGCGTGGTTTGGTTGCAGTCTGTGCCATGATGGTCTCCTTCGTTTACGCAAGATAACGTTCGAGCTTGTCGAGGCAGCCGGTCCACCCTTGCGCGTGGCGGTCGCGTGCTGGCTCGTCAAAGAACTGCTCGTGGACGAGAGTGAGGAGCGAGCCTGTGCCCTCGGGTTTGATGAGCACGGTCACAAGAGACACGCGCTCGGGCAGGGTGCGCCATGCCCAGGTGAACACGAGCTTCTGGTTGGGCACGACCTCGCGGTAGATGCCGCCGACGTTATGCTCCTCGCCGTCCTCGGTATGGAACTTTACGGCATAGCGCCCGCCAACGCGCACATCAGCCGAAGCCTGCTTCACAGGCCCCGCGTCGGGGCCCAACCACTTCACTATTTTTTTGGGCTCGGTCCATGCCGCGTAGACTTTTTCCGGCGGCGCATTGAGACGACGTTTGAGTGCGAGACTGGGCTTTGGGGCGATGGCGGATTGGACTGACATGACTCATCCTCCTCCAGGAAGGCGGCAAGGCGGTCGAGGCGCTCCGACCAGAAGCGCTGATAACGGTTGAGCCAGCCGACCGCCTCCTGCATGGGGGCTGCGGCGAGCCGGCAGGACACTGTGCGCCCGGTTTTTGTCCTTGTGATGAGACCGGCATCTGACAGGACGTGAAGGTGCTTCATGATCGCTGGCAAAGACACGGGAAACGGCCGCGCCAGCTCGCTTATCGAGACGCTGTTTCGCAGCTCGAGTTGAGCGAGCAGCTCGCGACGCGTGGGGTCGGCAAGCGCGGCGAAGGTGCGGTCGAGAGTGGTGTCCTGACACTTAACCATGTGGTTAAGTGTAGGCGGGTGATCTGCAAGTGTCAACCCGCTATGGCGCTGACTTTGCGCACTGGCATCGTTGACACCGGAAGCGGCGCTTTTTATGGTCCGCTCGCGCCTGAGAGCGACTGATCGCCGGGCGCCGAACCTTTCCGGCAACGATGGATGCTTTGCCATGAAGATCAAGAATTCGCTCCGGGCTCTGCGCAAGCGCCATCGCAACAACCGCGTGGTCAGGCGGCGGGGCCGGCTATACGTCATCAACAAGACCAATCGGCGCTACAAGGCCCGTCAGGGCTAGATCTGGCGATGCGGCCGGGCCCACGCTTCCGCCTTAAGCTTTGTGGTACCCCATGGCTGTGCGTAGCCGCGCTGACACTTGCCCTTGTTTTGTCCATCGCACCGCGCTGGGGCGCAGCCGTGCAGGAGTCCCCGTCGCCGCGGGTTGATCAACTCGAGGGCGCCGCACCGGGGGAGTCTGAACCCGAGCTGATCGAGCCCGACGAAATGGCGCCAAATGAGATGGCGCCCGATCAAATGAACCCGGGCGAGACTGCGCCGGGTCAGGCGGCGAAGCCGGATACCAAACAAGGTGGCGACGAAGCGACTCCTCCGCGTTCAACTGAAGAAAGCAAGCGCGACAAGCTCGACCTCTCGACCGACAATCTGCCGCTGTCAGACCCCGTCGAGCGGCCGAAGATGCTCGCGAAACTCTACGATGAGCTCGGCAACGCGCATAATGCGCATGATGCCGCTCCGATTACGGAAACGATTGAGCGACTCTGGCTTCTGTCGGGCAGCGACACGGTGGACCTGCTGATGGCCCGGGCAGATCGCTTCATGAAGGAATCGGATCTCGACCTCGCCCTCAAGATTCTCGACGCCACAGTGGACCTTGCGCCTGACGATGCCGAGGCCTGGCGCCGACGGGCGGCGGTGCATTTTCTCCAGAAGGACCACGAGCTCGCCCTCTCCGACCTGAGACATGCGCTTGATATCGATCCCAGGCACTACAAGGCGATCAACGATCTCGGTGTGGTGTTGCAAACGCTCGGCGCCAAGAAGGAGGCGCTCGAAGCCTATCGCAAAGCGCTCAAGATCAATCCCTTCCTCGATGATGCGCGGCAGTCGGTGGAAACGCTGTCCCGCGAGGTCGAGGGCCAGGACATCTAATTTCTTACGCGCCTTCCACTAATAGTCTTCGGTTTCGTCGCCGATGAAGGCAATGCGCAGCAGGTTGGTGGCACCCGGCGTGCCCAACGGCACACCCGCCGAGATGATGACGCGCTGCCCAGGAAGCGCGAACCCTTCCTGATAGGCGATGCGGCAGGCCTTGGCCACCATGTCGTCAAGGTCGCGTGGATCGTCGGTGAGCACGCAATGCAGTCCCCACACCAGCGCAAGCTTGCGCCCTGTCGCCGGAATCGGCGTCAAGGCGATGATCGGCTGCTGCGGGCGCTCGCGAGCGGCCCTGAGGCTGGTCGCGCCTGAGGCCGTGTAACAGACGATCGCGGCGAGGTTGAGCGTCTCGGCCACCGTCCGCGCGGCCGCCGAGATCGCGTCAGCGCCGGTTGCCTCGGGACCTATTCTCTGGGCGTGGATGATCGCCTCGTAGAGCGGATCACGCTCGACCTCCTGAGCGACGCGGTCCATGGTTTCCACCGCCTGCACCGGATATTTGCCGACCGCCGATTCCGCCGACAGCATCACCGCGTCGGCGCCTTCGAACACGGCGGTCGCGACGTCCGACACTTCGGCCCTGGTCGGCGCCGGGGCGTAGATCATCGATTCAAGCATCTGGGTTGCGACGACCACCGGTTTGCCGGCATTCCGGGCCGCGCGGGTGATCTGCTTCTGGAGTCCCGGCACCTTCTCGACCGGCATCTCGACGCCAAGGTCGCCGCGCGCCACCATGATGGCGTCGGCAAGATCGATGATCTCCTTGAGATGATTGAGCGCCGAGGGCTTCTCGATCTTGGCCATGATCGAGGAGCGACCGCGCGCGAGCTTCCGTGCCTCGGCGATGTCCTCCGCGCGCTGCACGAAGGAAAGCGCAATCCAGGCCACGCCGAGCGACATGGCGAACTCAACATCGGCGCGGTCCTTCTCGGTCATGGCGCCGAACGGGAGCACAGTGTCGGGAAGGCTGATGCCCTTGCGGCTGCCAAGCACGCCGCTCGTCATCACCTTGGCGTCGATCCTGACGTCGCTCGCCTCGACGACGCGAAGCTTGAACTTGCCGTCATCCATCAGCATCGTGTGACCGGGCTGCACGGCCTGGAAGATCTCGGGATGCGGAAGATGCACGCGGCCCAAGCCGCCGACCGATTCGCGGCGGACGAAGCTCAGCATGTCGCCTTCCGTGAGCCTGATCGCGCCTGACTCGAATTTGCCGATGCGAAGCTTCGGCCCTTGCAGGTCGACCAGAATGCCGATCGGCCGCGCGAATTCGAGCTCGAGCTTGCGCACGATGGCATGGATGTCGCGCAGCCCGTCATGGGTGGCGTGGCTCATATTGACGCGAAACACGTCAGCGCCTGCTTCGAACAGGCGTCGCATCGTTTCTTCGTTGTTGGAGGCAGGACCGAGCGTGGCGACGATCTTGACCCGGCGATTGCGCCTCATTGGGACTTCGCTTCGCCCTCGGGATCGGTGAGGCGAACGGTCCAGTCGCGCTCCTCGCCGGTATCGACTTCGAAGAAGCCGGTCTTCTTGTAACCGCGCTTCACGCAGTCCTTGGTGTCGCGGATGGTGAAGGACTTGTCGTCGGTGCACATAAAAAGACTGCCGGCCCATTCGCCGCCACGGTCGTAGTCGACGGCATGGATGTAGTAATAGCGCCCGATCAGCACGCCCTTGAGCAGCGTCTCGCAAGTATGCGAGGCGATGTTCCACCATCCCTCGGTGGCCCAGCCCTCGGCGTCCTTATACCCGATCGAAACTCCGACCCGGCTCGCCGTCGTGTTGCAGAGCTTAAGATCGGCGTAGGCCGGCGCTGTGCCTAGACCCACAAGCAGAAGGAATGCAGCAAAACGGCAGAGACTCCGGGCCGAGCAGGAGTGCAGGGCACGTGCGGTGTTTTGCGCGTGCCGGGTCAAATTGGAAGCAAGCATCATCCTCTAAGGGCCTGGAATCTCGGCTAACGAATTTCGAAAGATAGCACCGAATTGGTTGAGTTTGTCTGACCAGAGCGGCCGATTAATAGGGCTACTCTGGCAAGGCAAAAGACCCGCCGAAACTCGTGGGTAAATGCGTCGCAACCTAGGCCGCGCTCAAGCTTTTTTCTTGCCGCGGCGGGTAGCCGGGCGCAAAAAAGAGGCGGACGCGAGGGAAGGTCGCGTGGAGCGAAGTCTGGACACTTTGATACAAGAAGATTTGGGCGATAAGCCCTATCGCAGCATCGAGGGGGATTTGAGGACCGGCATCCTCATCCTCTGCGATCACGCCGAAAATACTATTCCAGACTCTTACGCAAATCTGGGATTGAGGTCTGAGGACCTCAATCGCCACATAGCCTACGATCTCGGGGCGGCTCCCGTTGCCGAACGCCTCGCCGAGCTGCTAAGCGCCCCGGCGCTGCTCTCCCGCTTCTCGCGGCTCCTGATCGACCCTAATCGCGGGCTCGACGACCCTACGCTGATCATGCAGATCTCGGACGGTCTGGTGGTGCCAGGCAATGCAGCTCTCGACGAGGCGGCGATCGCCGCCAGGGTCGCTCGCTACTACACACCTTATCATCAAGCCATCGAGCGCGCGATCGACGCGGGCATTGCGGCCGGCAAGCCGCCGGTGGTCGTGTCGGTGCATAGTTTCACGCAAGCGTGGAAGGGCGTGCCGCGTCCCTGGTCGGTCGGCGTGTTGTGGGACAAGGACCCACGGCTTGCGCTTCCTCTGCTGGAAGGCTTAAGGACCATTCCCGGCATCGTCGTTGGCGACAACGCTCCTTATACTGGCCAGCTCAAGGGCGACACACTCTGCCGGCACGGCACCCGTCGCGGGCTCGCGCATGCCCTGATCGAAGTCCGCCAGGATCTGATCCTCGGGCCAGAGGGACAAGCCGAGTGGGCAAGGCGCCTCGCCGAAGTCCTGCGCAAGGTGGTGCGGTTAGGCGGTCCGCTGCACGCGATCGAGATCCACGGCTCCTACACGGGACATCGCATCGGCTCAAGGGCCAAATGGCGAGGACGCCGCGACCGGTGGCATGACCGAAGCAATCCGAACCGAGCTTGAGGCTGAAGCCTTTCGACGCCTCCTCGCACATTTGCGGGGCCGCCACGACGTGCAGAATATCGAGTTGATGGAGCTCGCAGGTTTCTGCCGCAATTGCCTCTCGAATTGGTATCAGGAGGCCGCTGCCGCCAAGGGTGTGGCGCTCTCCAAGGAAGAGGCGCGGGAGATCGTGTACGGCATGCCTTACGAGACCTGGAAGGCTCTGTATCAGACGGAGATCGCAACCAAGCGCCGCAAACGCACCGGCTAGCTGCTCGGTCTTTGGATAAATGGGATAACGAGGTTGCCCGCCTTGAAGCTGCGAATCGGCGCGCCCTAAGCTTGGGCGTGATCGAATCATCAAGCAGCGGAGAGTGACCTAAGGTGCAGCTTCAGACATCAGCCAGAGACCAGCTTCGTTCTTTCGTTGCCCGCATCGAGCGACTCGAGGAGGAGAAGGCAGCCCTCGCCGCAGACCTGCGCGAGGTCTATGCCGAGGCGAAGGGCAACGGGTTCGACGTGAAGGCGCTGAGGACGGTCATTCGCCTGCGCAAGCACGACGAGAACAAGCGGCGCGAGGAAGAAGCGGTGCTCACCACCTACCTCCACGCGCTCGGCATGGCCGACGCCGAGGCCGCTTAGCCTTTGTCGATTGTCGTCACGACGAACCGGGCTCGTGCAGGCATCAGATCCATATGGGGCGTGCCACACGCAGCTGGCGTGAATGCTGCATGGCCGCACCTGTGCTGGAGCGGGGGACTCGGCGGCAAGGTCTTGCTGCACCCCCCTCAAGACGCCGCAGCCCTCACTGTTCCAATTTGCATAGCGATCATCTCAATCAGGGCTTTTCGGGCCGAGGCCACATCGCCAAGTTCAATTTCAGGAATACGAGTGCGACAGCGGCAAGTCGTCGTAGTCGACCATGGAGCTCCTCCTTAGCTCGCTATGGGTTGGTCAAACCGTGCCTGTGTTCCGAGAAGAATTGGCCGCTGAGGAAATTTTGTCGCTATCTGAGGCTGGAGCGCGGATATGACGTTGTTTGCAATCAATCTCGGATTGCGCTTCAGAGCTTCCTGGGCGAAGTACGAAAAACACCATGGCGCCTACCGTCTGGCATGTGATCGTCCCAGGCAGACTGCTCGGCGGCTGCAGCCGCCACTATCAGTCTTGGCACTTTTCAGATTGGCGTCGGTGCGGAGTCGAAGGATCGGGACAAAAGGTCGTATGGGAGGCGGAGGCACCGGGAACCGGTGGATCCTCGCTGAATGTCACAAGGTCTCTGAGGAGGGGGTCTGAATGACAGGAATCAAAGATAAAAGTCAGGTTTGCCGTCGGGGGAAACTCCGAACTATCAACCAAAGCAGCTTAAATCATAAAGTCTTCGTAGTCGTCGCGATCGTCGGGATAGGCAACCAGCGTTTCATCTAAGGTCATCTTTCGCCGATCGAATTAGCTTTTCGCGCCCGGCCCTTGCGTGGGCGGCCGAAACCGGGAGCTTGTGCGAGAGCGCAAGCGATCGGCCGGGACAGCCAGGGCAATAGAATCGATTTCTCGATGAGTCAGCTAGCGAGTGTTTTCCGCGACCTGCGTGCGGGCAGGGGCGCGGGTATCCGTCGCTACGTTGGCGTAGAGGCTCTTCACCGCATGACCCGAGAAGGTCTGCGCGGCGGCAAGCCCGGCGTAGCCAGAGTTCTTGCGCAACGGGAGCGCGGTCGGGTTGTCCATGTCATCGAACAGGTAGTCGATATTGGACTGGTCGGGATGGGTGAGGGGAGCCACCGTGCGGCTGAAGGCGACTGACGAGTCAGTCATCAGCCCGGCAATCTCGAACGGAACGTAATTCGTCTCGTCGGGATGATCGTCGTCGGCCTCTGGAGCGCCGACGACTTCCGCATCGCGATAGGCCGGCGCCGGCGCCTCCTGATGCGTCTTGGGGAGAAGGCTCGGCAGCGACATTCCGCCGACGCTTGCATAGGCGAAGAGCTTGGCAGGCGGGGGAGGCGCCCCTTGCTCATGCGATTCGACTGCGAGCGTGGGCGCGGCAGGCATGCTGGGCGTGAAGGATGCGAGGATCGGCTTCGGGGTGCCGGCTGCGGACTCAGGTTGCGCTGGGGTGAGAGGCTCGGCCTCGGCGACCGTCTCATCAGCCTCGACCACATCATCCGCGTCGGCCACGTCCTCTTCCTGAGCAGCCGGCTTCAGGCGGACGGCAGCAGCGAGCTTGGTCTGCGCTACGAGACCCTGTGCCACGGCCACCTTATAGTCCTGTGGCGTGATGGGCTTGTTGTCCTGCGGGAGATATTTCGAATGGCCGTCGGGGAAGAGGGCCGCGAGTTCGAGACGCGGGATTCTCGGCCACATGCGCACCCTGCCGGTGTCGACATGGACGAATGGGACGCCGGAGGTCGGGTAGTAGCCTACTCCGCCCCATTCCCACACGAGGGCAGAGTTCCGCAGCACTTTGACGGGCACGTCGGGGAAGGTGATGTCGGCAGCCTTGCCGAGGATGTGCTGGCTGCGCTTTGCCTGTCCACCGCCCTTCTTGCGCAAGGAGGCGTTGGTCTCGGCGGTGCGATAGCCGCAAATGAGATGGACCGGAACCTGCGAGTCGAGTTCTTTATGCAGGATCCAGATGTGATCGATCAGCTCCGGATCCATCTTCGTTTCTTTGTCGACGCGCCAATCCCGCATGAAGGTGTTGAGGCGCTTCAGCGCGGCATCGTCGTATTTGCCGTCGCGCTTGTAAGTGACGGTGATCGTCTCTTTGGTGTGGATGTTGTAGATCGAAAGGGTTCGGGTTTCGCCGGTCGCGCTCGCTCGATAAGTCGCGGCGGACCACCAACCTGCGGCGGTCAGAACCACAAGGCCAGCGCCGAGCACGGCGCGACGTGCGACACTCCCCCGAATCCGCATCCCCGACTTTCCCTCGCCGGCTCCCCAGCCGGTTTCCCCGTGAGGTACGCAAAGCCACGTACCCGCGGTCGGCACCCGTCCTGCCGTCCGTTAACGATGAGTATTAGCCAAATTGCGGGAAAAACAAGGCAAACAAGTCACACTGGCCCAGAATCTCGAACTAGAGTTAACAGGATTTTCCACAGGCTTCCGCCGAGTCTAGAGGCCCAATGCCGCCGCCATACGGGCATCGTGACCGTAAATATCTCCGTAATTTGAGGTGGATCCGTCTTCGTTCACCTTGAGAGTAAAGTAGGTGATGTAGACCGTGATTCTTTGCCGCAGTGCAACATGACTGTCATAGCCGTCGGAAATTGCTGAGGCGAATCTAGCCTCATTCCATCCCTGGTCGTGCCTCAACAGGATAAGAGCGAGCTGCTCTGGGTTCTGCACCCGCATGCAGCCGTGACTTTCTGCCCTGACCGGCTGGGCGAACAAGAATTTCTGCGGCGTGTCGTGCATGTAGACGTCGTGCTTGTTGGGAAACACGAATTTGACGTGGCCGAGCACGTTGTCAGGTCCGGGCGGCTGGTAGATCTCGAAATTGCGGATGTCCATCGCGTTCCAGTCGATGGCGCCGGGATCGACATTACGGCCGAGATATTTGACGCGCAGATTGTGACGCTGGAGCACCGCGGCGTTCCATCCGCCGCCGCCGAAGAACCAAGCCGCCTCCTCGCGAAGATAAGGTCTGATCTCCTCGACCTTGATCGAGGTCGGCACGTTCCAGAACGGATTGAACACGATTTCCTGCATCTCATCGGAGAAGACCGGCGTCTGCTTGTCAGGCTTGCCGACCACTACGCGCGTCGTGTGCACGGTCTTGCTGTCAGCGACGACACGCAGCGTGAACTCGGGGATGTTGACCGTTACGTAGTAAGGACCCAGGTCGTGAGGCAGCCAGCGCCAGCGCTCCATGTTGACCAGGATGGCTCTGATCTTGGCTGAGCCTCCGGCAACGCTCGTCTTTTGTCGGCCATTGAGCAGGCGGCGCATGCCAGGCCCTACCATGCCATCGGGAAAGACGCCGTGGGCATCCTGGAATCGCTCCACGACTTCGACCAACGCAGCATCGAATGTGTTTTCTTCGGCGTGTGAGTTGGCGGGCACATCGAGGCGCTTGCGAAGCAGGACGACTTGCTCGTGCTGCATGCCCATCTTGAGCATAGGTCCGTCCGGGATGATGACGGCGGATTTATCATCTGCGCTCTTCGGGTTGCCGCCCCGTAATTCCAGTAGCTTCTGACGCAACGCTTCGAACTGCGGCTGATCTGGCTGGAAGCTCCGCAAATAAGCCGCAGGATCTGAGCGGAAGGCAATCGATTCGATCACTTCCGATGGATTGGGGAGCGCAAGACTTGGATCGAGATTCTCGCTTAGGCGGCTCGGATTGATGCGCCCGCCTCGCGCATCGTTGGCATAGCCGAGGACGGCGAAGCTAATCTTGATCTCGGCATCGGCAAGCCAGTCGGTCGCCTTCGGATCCGAAGCATCGAACGTGTCGGGCTTCGGCAGGGCGTAGTCTGAAGCGCGGAGGCCATAGTCGTCGGCCTTGGCGATCTCGGCCATTACCATTTTGCCGCGATCAGTGAGCCCTTTGTCATCGACCCACAAGAGATGGTGCTCTGGCGCCGAATAAAATTCAACGAGCGCACCTTGCTCGCTCTTTCTTGCGTTTGAGGCGGCGGTGAATTTCGCCGACAGCCGATTCTGAATGGCGATCCGGATCGCTTCTGTCGCCCCGATCAAAACGGCGGGCGCCTCCGGCTCCGCGGCGAAGGCCGGCGCGTGCAAAGGCGCGATCACAGCCAAGGTCAGGGCCAGACGATAAACCCATCGCATGATTTCACTCCGCCGCTCTCAGTTAGGCCTGGCCTCAAGCCCAATCTCTCGCATCTTGCGATAAAGGGTAGAGCGGCCGATGCCGAGCCGCCGCGCGATCTCCGTCATGCGTCCGCGGTAGCGTCCGAAAGCGAGCCTGATCATGTCGGCTTCAACGGCTTCGAGTGAACGGATGTCGCCCGTGTCGCTTAAGGCGGGAATGCCGATGGCATCCCTGCCGTTAGCAGCCGGCACGTGAATTGTCGCGGGCGAGTTCGCGGACTCTCCGAGCATGACCGGCCCCTCGATGCGCGGCATGGAATCTTTTGGCGCAGGCGCAGGGGGCACGCTTACGGCGTAGCCTTCGACATGCGCGGCGATCTGCGGAAACTCGTTCACAGTGAGCATGGGCGTGTCAGCGAGCACCACCGCCCGAAACACTGCGTTCTCGAGCTGACGGATATTGCCGGGCCAAGTGTAGCGGCGGATCATGGCCATCGCCTCCGCATCGATGCCGTCGACGGGCTTGCCCTCCTCGGCGGCAAATCTTGCGATGAAATGGCGTACGAGTTCCGGCAGATCCTCAAGCCGCTCGCGCAGCGGAGGCACCCAGATGGGGAAGACGTTCAACCGATAATAGAGGTCCTCGCGGAAGCGGCCCTGGTTGACGAGACCGATCAGGTTTTTGCTGGTTGACGCGATTAGGCGGACGTTCGCGCTGATCGCTGGTTCCCCGCCGGCGGGCTCGACCTCACCATTCTGCAAAGCGCGGAGAAGCTTGACCTGGGCATTGAGCGTCAGCTCGCCGATTTCATCGAGAAATAACGTGCCCTGGTTAGCCTCGACAAACTTGCCTTTCTCGCGACCGAACAGAAGGGCGTCGAGCTCGCTCTCCGGGAAAGCAGCGCAACCGACGGTTACGAACGCCTTCGGTTGCCTTGCGCTCTCCCCTTGAATGGCGTGGGCGATCAGCTCCTTGCCAACGCCGGGCTCGCCTTCGATCAGAACGGGAAGGCTGCAATTGGCAGCTCGTATGCCAAGCTCAACGACTCTGGCCATGGCCTGGCTGCCGGCAATCAGGTCGACGAAGCCGAGCTCCCCATTCGCCGAGGCTTTGACGCGGACCAGCTCGCCGGCGAGGGCCTCGATCTTGAGCGCGTTTTTGACCGAGACTTCCAGACGCTCGGGGCTCACCGGCTTGACCACGAAGTCGACGGCGCCGGCGCGCATTGCTGCTAAGGCGATGTCGCTACGGCCCTGGGTTGTCTGCACAATGACCGGAGGCTTGCGCGCCAAGGACCGCATTGCCTCAAGCACGGCCATGCCGTCGGTGCCTGGCATAACGAGGTCGAGGAAAACGAGGCAAATGTCTCCGGCGGCGTCGTTGTGAAGCGCGGCGAGGGTCTCGTCGCCGCTCTTGGCCATGTCGACGCCATAGCCGAACTGCTTGATGGCTTCTTCGAGAATAAGAGATTGAACAGGGTCGCTGTCGGCGACCAGGATGCGCTTGGGCATGACGCAGACTCGATACAGTTACGCGAAACGCTACAGTGCGGGAGGACAGCGGCCCAAAGCCTGCGCGCGGGCTCGAAGGAAGGCTGCTCCTGTGCCAAAACTGTGCAGCGGAAGGGTAAATATCCCCTTTAGCTCGGTTCGATTTTGGTGAGGCTGTGGTTCTGATGCCCTCCAAAATGCCGAGAAGGCATGGTCTATGGCCTTGCGAGTGCGGGGTCGCTCTCCCACACTAACAGACCATTGCCGCCAATCTCATGAGGACCTGAAGACACCGATGCTGCCCAAACTGACCGCATGGCCGGAGCACCCTGTTTTCGCTGCGACTGCCGCCGCCAAAGCTAAGACGAAGCACCCACCGGCGGCCGCCGGAGGCAAGCCAAAACTCGGCAACCTGCCGGAATGGAACCTCGCCGATCTCTATAACGGGCCTGACGCGCCTGAGCTTAAGGCCGACCTTGCAAGCTCGGAGAGCGCGGCTGATGCCATGCAATCGCGATATGCCGGCAAGCTCGCCAAGCTGTTGGACGGCGGCAAGGGCGGTGCGGAGATTGCCCAGGCCGTGCGCGAATACGAGGCGCTCAACGACGTGATGGGCCGCATCGTGTCCTATGCAAGCCTGCTCTACGCGGCGGACACGTCCGATCCCAAGCGGCAGAAATTCTTCGGTGACATCCAGGAGAAGATCACCGGCATCTCATCCAAGTTGCTGTTCTTCCCGCTCGAGCTGAACCGTCTCGATGACGATGCTCTGGAGAAGGCGATGTCGCGCTCCGAGCTCAGCCACTTCCGGCCCTGGCTCGAGGACCTGCGCAAAGAAAAGCCCTATCAGCTCGAAGACAAGCTCGAGCAGCTGTTCCACGAGAAGGCGGTGACGGCGCGCGGCGCCTGGGACCGGCTATTCAGCGAGACCATGACGGCGCTGAAATTCGACGTTGACGGCGAGAAGCTCAGCCTCGAGCCGACGCTCAATCACTTGCTCGAGCCGGACGAGGCTAAGCGGAAGGCCGCCGCGGAGGCCCTGGCCAAGGTCTTCAAGGACAATGTGCGGCTGTTCACGCTGATCACCAATACGCTCGCCAAGGACAAAGAAATCTCCGACCGCTGGCGGGGTTTCATCGACGTCGCCGATTCGCGCCATCTCGCCAATCGCGTCGAGAAAGAGGTGGTTGACGCTCTTGTCGGGGCGGTGCGCGAAGCTTACCCGCGCATCTCGCATCGTTATTACGCGATGAAAGCGAAATGGCTCGGCAAGAAGAAGCTCGCGCACTGGGATCGGAACGTGCCGCTGCCGGAGGAGCCGAAGCAGGTGATCGGCTGGGAGGATGCGCGGAACACGGTCCTCACCGCCTACGGCGATTTCTCGCCGCGCATGGCGGATATTGCCGGGCAGTTTTTCGTGAAGGGCTGGATCGATGCGCCGGTGAGGGAAGGGAAATCACCTGGCGCCTTCTCCCATCCCACCGTGCCGAGCGCGCACCCTTACATCCTGCTCAACTATCAGGGCAAGCCGCGCGACGTGATGACGCTCGCGCACGAGCTTGGCCACGGGGTGCATCAGGTGCTCGCCAACAAGCAAGGACCGCTGATGGCGCCGACGCCGCTCACGCTTGCCGAGACTGCCAGCGTGTTCGGCGAGATGCTGACCTTCCGTCGGCTGCTCGAACAGGCGCCGTCACCGCGCGAGCGCAAAGCTCTACTCGCGGCGAAGGTTGAGGACATGATCAACACGGTGGTGAGGCAGATCGCCTTTTATAGCTTCGAGCGGAAGGTGCACACCGAGCGGCGCGAAGGCGAGCTGACGAGCGAGCGGCTCGGCGAGATCTGGCTCGAGGTTCAGAAGGAGAGCCTGGGACCGGCGATCGAGCTGAAGCCCGGCTACGAAACCTTCTGGAGCTACATCCCGCATTTCATCCACGCGCCGTTCTACGTCTATGCCTATGCCTTCGGCGATTGCCTCGTGAATTCGCTCTACGCCGTCTACGAGAAGGCGGAGAAGGGTTTCGCCGAGCGCTATCTCGACATGCTTGCGGCGGGGGGCACCAAGCACCACAAGGAGCTGCTCGTGCCGTTCGGCCTCGACGCCTCGAACGCGAATTTCTGGTTGATGGGACTTAAGGTGATCGAAGGGCTGATCGACGAGCTCGAGGCCATGGACGAGAAGGCCTCCGCCTAACTGCCTTGTTGTACAGGTTGTATAACTATGTTATACAAAACGTATAACGGAGGGGGGAGTGCTATGAAAATCGAGATTAAGCGCATCGGCAACTCGGAAGGCTTCATCCTGCCTCGGGAGTTGATGCAACGCCTTGGCCTAAAGCGGGGACAGGAACTGCATATTACAGAGTTGCCTGGCGGAGGCTTCCAGGCGCGACCCTATGATCCGGATTTCGCGAAGACGATGGAAGTCGTCGACGAGATCATCGACGAGTATCGCGACACGCTGTCAGCGCTTGCGAAGTGAGCGAGCCGAGTTGGTTCACTTACGACCAGGCAATTGCTGCGCACAGCGTTCAGCTTCGCCACTTTGGTGGTGCTCTCGGTCTGCGCGACGAGGGCGCATTGCGCTCCGCCTTGGATCGGCCTGTCAACAAATGGCACTATGAGGGGACTCTATTGCCTGAGCTTGCCGCGGCCTACGCATTCGGCCTTGCCAAGAATCATCCTTTCGTGGACGGCAACGAGCGCATCGCCTTCATTGCCATGGTCGCGTTCTTGCGCAAGAACGGCGTAGCGTTTCGGCCAGACCAGGCACAATCCACTGCAATCATTCTCGCAGTGGCAGCAGGCGAGGTCAGCGAGCAAAGTCTGGCGCGGTGGATTCGCGATAACTGGCCGGAGGGAAGCTAAGCATCGATGTCGCAGGTCATGCTCGTTCCGATTCTGCTTTGGGTCGCGGCGTTGGCTTCGGCGGCCGTCGCGATATGGCAAGGGCCGCGGCCAATCGATCGCAGCTTCCTCATCGATCGGCTGCTCCGCTACCTGTTCGTGTTCCCGCTCGGACTGTTGGGGCTTTGGGCGTTTCTCGGCCATGTCTTTTTCGCCGAGCAGTCGGCCGCGTCGATTGGCTGGGCGCCGCGCCCGTTTCAATATGAGGTCGGCGTCGCCAATCTCGGCCTCGCGCTTGCCGCGCTGTATGCTGCGTTCAGAGGTTACGAGGCACGGCTGGCGGTAGGGATTGCCGCAGCGAGCTTCCTCATCGGAGCCGGCATTGGGCATATCAGGGACATCGTCGAGGCCGGCAATCTTGCGCCGGGCAATGCCGGGCCGATCATGGTCACCGACTTTCTCACGCCGATCGCCGTTCTCGCGCTACTCTTTGTCGCCAACGGAAAGCGACGGCCGAAATCTCCAGCGACCCTTGCGCTCGAAGCCGAGCTCGAGAATGCCCGCAAGGCGATGCGCCAATATCGCACCGCTCTCAGCCAACTCGGCAAGGATTGAAGTTCGTGTGCGGACACGCTGCTCAGTGGTGCGCAAATACTTCCGTCGTGCCATCGCGTCTGATGAGCAGCACGTCGTAGGGCTCGCTCTCTGCGCCTTGCTCCATCCCTGGCGAGCCGACCGGCATGCCGGGAACAGTCAGTCCGACAGCATCGGGATGCTCGGATACGAGCCGCTCGATGTCCGGCGCGGGCACATGGCCTTCGATGACATAGCCCTCGATCTTGGCGGTATGGCAGGAGGCGAGCTTGGTGCCGATCCCGGCCTGCCGCTTGATCTCGGCGAGCGCCGCAGGCTCGGCGGGATCGACCTTCGTGGCGAAGCCGTTTGCCTCGAGGTGCTTGACCCAATTGCCGCAGCACTCGCAGGTCGCCGACTTCCACACCTCGATTGAGCTGTCCATGGCCGCAAAGGCAGGCGAGGCCCACAGCATCGCGAGAGATAGCGCTAACAGCGGTCGCATGGCCATGGGGGTATCCTCCTACTGCTCGGCAGCGAGCCATTTTGCGCAAGACAAGAGTGGGGCGCAATTTCGTCTCCTATATGAGGGAGACTTAGTCCCCGCGTAAAGCCGCGACCCGCATGAACGACCGTCAATCTGATAAGGAGAAGAACAGGTTCTCGGCCCGCGCCCTGCGCTACGGCCGCGTCGGCGCCAATGTCGGCGGCGTTGCGGCACGCATCGCGGCAACGCGGCTGTTTGGCCTCGATCCGGCGCGCGACAGGGAAGCGGCCTCGCTCGCGGTGGCGCTCGGCGGGCTGAAAGGTCCGATCATGAAGGTGGCGCAACTGCTTGCCACCATCCCCGAGGCGCTGCCCGCGGAATATGCCGCCGAACTCGGCCAGCTCCAGAGCCAAGCTCCGGCGATGGGCTGGCCGTTCGTGCGCAGGCGCATGGCGGCAGAGCTTGGCCCTGACTGGGAAACGAAATTTGCAAGCTTCGCCCATGAGGCTGCGGCCTCCGCCTCTCTCGGCCAGGTGCATCGCGCGATGAGTCATGACGGTCGCGCGCTTGCCGCCAAGCTGCAATATCCGGACATGCAGTCTGCCGTCGAAGCGGATCTCGCGCAGCTCGGCATCCTGTTCTCCATCCACGCCCGCATGCGCCCGGCGATCGAGACCTCAGAGATGCGGAAAGAGATCGCCGCGCGTCTTCGCGAGGAGCTCGACTACGATCTCGAAGCGCGCCACATGCGCCTCTACGGGCTGATCTTCAAGAATGATCCCCTGATCCGCGTGCCCGAGGTCATTCCTGAGTTGTCCACCAAGCGGCTGCTCACCATGACTTGGCTCGACGGGCGGAGGCTGCTCGACTACACGAGCCGCGGACTGGAACAGCGCAACCAAATCGCCCGCGCCATGTTCCGTGCCTGGTGGTCCCCGTTCAGCCATTACGGCGTGATCCATGGCGACCCGCATCTCGGCAATTACACTGTGTTCGAAGAGGGCGAGTGGAGGGCGGCCGGCGTCAACCTGCTCGATTATGGCTGCATGCGTACCTTTGCGCCGAAGTTCGTCCAGGGCGTGATCGATCTCTACCGGGGACTGTCGCGCAACGATCGTGCGCTGGTCGTGCACGCCTATGAGACCTGGGGCTTCACCGGCCTCTCCAACGATCTGATCGACATCCTCAACATCTGGGCCAATTTCATCTATGGCCCGATGCTCGAGGATCGCGTGCGCACCATCGCCGACAAGGTCAGCCCCGGGATGTATGGACGGCGTGAGGCCTTCCGTGTGCATCAGGGTCTGCGTGACAAGGGGCCGGTCAGAGTACCGCGCGAGTTCGTGTTCATGGACCGCGCTGCGATCGGCCTCGGCGGCGTGTTCCTGCATCTTAACGCCGAGCTCAACTATCACCGCCTGTTCGATGACACGATCGCCGGCGCCGACCTCGCCGACGTGGCCGGCCGTCAGCGCGCCGCCTTCACTGAAGCCTGCGTTCCTTTGCCCGAGGGGTCGGCCTAGAGAGCCACGACGTTTTTGGAACCCCTGTCGGGGCCGGCGGTTTCGCCGAAAAGGAGGGCCGAATGAGGGCTTGACCTGGCAATCCAGTAACCGCGCCCTGTCGCCATTGCTACTGGATGCCCGCTTTGCGGGCATGACAGTGTAAGGCGTGCTTCATCGCCTCGCCGCGAAATCGCGCGAGGTCATTTCAAAGAACCTCCCCTTTGAAGGGGGATGGCGCGCCGAAAAGCGCAAACCTTTGGTTCCGCGCTTCCTTGCGGAAACACGGCGGGCGCCTCTCGGCGCGCCACATGCGCTCAAGTAGGCCAGAGGCCGATAGCGCATGCTATTTGCGGACGTCCGGTCGGCACCGGGCCCCGCTTTTCGTTGCCGGATAAAGCCGGTCGATCAGCTGGCTCCCAGGGTGATGTCCGACACCGCCCGAGCGCTCATGTTGCGTAGATGAGCCCGGGGCGCCGCACCTCGTCCCGCGATCAAGACGCCTCTAGAGCGCGCCCCTCAAGTGAACGAGGTGGCGACAGAATAGTCGAGCATCGCAGGCCGAGGATAAGCCGCACTCAACCCCGACCAACTCGGCTAGCCACAACGTATCTCGGCGGGACGTTTGCTCAGCTCCTCGCAACCGCCATTTTGTCAAGTGCCGCGCGAAGGCCTTTTGCGAGTTTGGCAGCATCGTCATTCGCCCAGAAGTGCACGAAAAAGAGCCGGGGTTGCTCTTCAAGCATATGGCTGTGGATGGCGACGACCTCGATCCCATTTTCCCGCAAGGCGCTAATCATTGGGTTCAGCTCCCCGGCGGTCACGACGAAGTCGCCAGCGATTGCTGCCTTGCCGTCAACAGTCGGTTGAAAATTGATCGCTGTGCCGGTCCCCATGGCTGCGGGGGCGGGCATTCCATTCTCAGTAACCGTCTCTTTTCGAGGAATGGAGAACTGGTACACGCCGCCATTTATCTTTCCCTGGGCTCCAAGCGTTTGATCTAACTGATTCATATCGAGATCAAGTTTCGCAGCTTGGGAGGAGGCTGTTGACGACGGCTCGAAGGGCGTTTTGGTTTCAGCCAGGGCTTGGCGGACCAATCCAGCGAGCTTTGCCGGATCGCCATGCCCGCGGATGTGCATGTAGAACGTAGCGGGCGTTGAGCGCATCAGGTGATTGTGCAAGGCGGTAATCTCGATGCCACTTTGCAGGAGATTGGTCATAACGGGAGTGACTTCGTTTTCCGTCAGCACAATGTCACCCATCAGCATGGTGCCATCCTTCGCTGGCTCAAATGCCACCCATCCGCCAAGGGCCAAGGCTGGCTTGATCGTCACGCCATCTACCTTCACCTTTAAATCGGAGCGGGGGATACCGTAACGATGAACGTCCCCCTGAACGGCGGCCGTCTTCCCCAGCGCTTTATCGACGGCGGTCCAGTCCACCTCTGCTGCAACGGACGAACAGGGGACCGCTAGAGTCATGCCAAGCAGGCTGATCAAAGCTATCTTCCGCATCTTCACCTCTTCTAACTCTGGGACTAGGTCCTTGGCTTGTTGGTAGGCCAGTTATGCCTTTCGTCAGTCGCGTCGCGGCACCAGCGATAGAGGGCGTCGTACAGCAACATCCCGGCTTCGAGCTGCTCCAGGTCATCCGAATACATGCGGGAAAGTCCAAGCGAGGCCGCGAGCAACCCGGGAGCTTCCGGTGAAAGCTCAAGGCGCGCCGTGTCAGCGCCGCGAACCATGGTTGCCAGACGAAGGAGGGGAGAGGTGCCTAATCCGAATTCGCCCACCATGGTATCGAAGGTGCAGGTATCGCCACGATGGCTCCAGAAGACGTTCTCGATGTCGAACGGAGCGCCACCGAAGCGCTCGGCGACCTCGATGACGTCAGACGGAGCGACAAACAGGAACAGGGCACAGGGGTCGATGAAGCGACGAATAAGCCAAGGGCAGGCTATCCGGTCGATCTTTGGGCGGGCGCGCGTCACCCATACAGTTCTCCCCGAGGCATCAACAGGTGGAATCTTGGCGAAGGGCACCAAAGGAGGACTGGCCTGCCGCCACGCCTCGAATCCTCCTTCCAGCACTTCTGTGGGAATGCGCCGAAGCAGGAGCAGAGCCGCCACGCCTTGACTCAAGCTCGAACCGGTTTGGCAGACTACGATTGCGGAGTGCTCAGCCCCGACAGCCAGTAGGTCCGTTAGTTTGTCGGGACCACAACGCACAGAAGATGGAATGAGGCGGGGGTCCGCATCGAAATCGTGCGTCGGCCGCGCGTCAATAAGCATCGGACACTTTGGCGTGCCGACGAGTCTGACCAGTTTATCGATAGAAATCGTATTCGGCGCAGTCATGGCGTTACCCTTCTCTTGCATGAGCGGAACGCGATGCTTCGGCCTTGCGCCTCATGGGGAGATCGCAGTCCCCATGCGCGGATAAAAGGGCGCTCGAAAGTACGTTGTCAAGGCGAGGCCCGAAGGATCCGGCCCGCGGCTTCGCGTCGCGCTTACGGTGCCGGCCAGTTGGAGTTCCAGGAGAACCTCCTTCATTACGACGAGGTTTACCTGGCTGCTCGTCGCTTCTCCTGAACGGTGAAGCCCAGCTGTCCGAGCACCCTGACGGCGCCTGACTTCCCGCCCTCGAAGTCACCGGAGCCAAGTCGCTCACCCGTGGCGAACTCATAGGCTGTGCCCAAGATTGCTTTCGGTGGATAACGGCGTCCTTCCCAGGCGAGCTCATAAGTCGTCGTCGGGGCGAAACCATGCTCAGAGAAGAACCGCTCCGGCCCCAATCGGTCGTACTCTTTTATCGCCCGCAACACGTCAGCGCGGTTCACCTGATCCCAGGCAACCATGACTTCATTCCTCCAGGGTTACCTCGGCTTCTGGCGCGGGTCGTCCTTCGCGTCGGTGTAGGTGAGCTCCCACGGTCCGATATTGTTGAGTTGAACCACCGTCTCCTCGTCCACGGACACGAAGTGTGGGGTACCGGGTGGCAGCGCGATGAAGCTTCCCGCTGGCATGGCTCTCGCCTTGCTTGGATCGGCCTTCTCGCCCATCCCGATGCGGAAGGTCCCCGAGATCACGGTGAAGGTCCCGGCCTTTGAAAGCGTATGGGGCGCGACGCGGTAACCCTTCGGCAGCTTGAACCGCATCGCGAAGAGACCATCCTTGGTCGGATCCCCATAAAGGACCGCGCCTTGTGCGCCTGCCGGAAGAACGGCTGGGGCTGGTCTCCACTGGATTTCCGCTGGCGTCACCAGCGTCTGATCCGTCTTATCCATCGTCTGGGACATCGCCATAGAAGCACTCCTTTCAAGACCGGAGAGGCCGCGCTTTCTCACGGGTGAGGAAGTCGCGAATGATCGCTGCAATCTCAGCTCCACGGCTCTCGAGAGCGAAATGACCGGCATCGAGAAGGTGGACTTCAGCGTCCGGGTTGTCGCGTTTGAAAGCCTGTGCACCGGCAGGCAGAAAGAAGGGATCGTTCTTGCCCCATACCGCGAGTAGCGGAGGCCGCTTTGTGCGGAAGTACTCTTGGAATTTGGGGTAGAGCGCGACATTGCTCTTATAGTCGCCGAATAAATCGAGTTGGATCTCGTCATTGCCGGGCCGGGCGAGGAGCGCAGAGTCAAGCGTCCAGGCATCCGGTGAAAGCCGTTCCGGATCCGGTGCGCCGTGCGTGTATTGCCATTGCGTGGTCTCTGGCGTCAGGAAGGCGCGCAAGGCTGAACGGTTCTCCGGCGAGGGGTCCTTCCAATACGCCTGGATTGGATTCCAACCGTCGCTCAAGCCTTCTTCGTAGGCGTTGCCGTTCTGCGAGATCAGCGCGGTGACCCGCTCCGGATGACGGACGGCCAAGCGAAAGCCCACCGGTGCGCCGTAATCGAAGACGTAAAGGGCATACCGGGTAAGGTTGATGACCTCGGTAAAGCGCTCCATGACCTTAGCCAGATGGTCAAAGGTGTATTTGAAATTTTTTCGATCTGGGGCCTCGGAGAAGCCGAAGCCCGGCAGGTCCGGCGCTACAACGTGATAGCGATCGGCGAGTGCGGGGATGAGCTCCCGATACATGTGCGAGGAAGTGGGAAAGCCGTGCAGCAGAAGCACGACCGGCGCCTTCGGATCACCGGCCTCGCGATAGAATACTTTCAGCCCGTCGACCGAAGCGGTTCGGTAAGTGGTGGTTGGGACTGACGGCGAGTCCGCGACGGCCCGCCGTGGCCCGCCGGCGGTGGTCTGAGTAGCGGTGTGGGACATCACGTGCTCCATTCGGGGTTCGGCGTGGATCGCGTTACCCGCGGCACATAATGCCTTCCACGAAACTCGAAAATGCTGCATAAGCTGGAGGTATCCTTCCAAATTTTGGAAAGGTCGATGGACCGGCTTGAATCAATGTCGATCTTGCTCACGGCAGTGGAAGCCGGGAGCCTTTCCGCCGCAGCTCGTAGGCTTGCTACTCCGCTATCGACTGTCAGCCGCAGGATCTCGGAGCTCGAAGCGCATTTGAAGGCTCGCCTTCTTAACCGGTCGAGCCGAAACCTTACTTTGACCGATGCTGGACGGTCCTATGTCGAAGCTTGCAAGCGCATTCTCGAGGATGTCGGCGAGGCGGAGCGAGCCGCATCGGGCGAATACAGTGCTGCGAAAGGTGAATTGAATATCACCGCGCCAATGGTCTTCGGCCGTTTGCACGTCCTCCCGGTCGCTATGGAATTTCTAAAGGCCTACCCCGCGGTCGACATCCGGTGTGTCCTAAACGACCGGGTGATCAATCTCCTCGAAGACCATATCGACTTGGCACTCCGAATAGGTGAGCTGCCGGACAGCAGCAGCCTGATCACCACCCGGATTGGCTCGGTCCGTCGCGTAGTGTGCGGGAGCCCGGCCTATTTTGCGCGGCGGGGCGTGCCCGAGAATATTGACGAACTTGCCATGCACGACTGCATCACCTTCGAGGGGTTCCCGTTTCCAGATTTCTGGATGTTCCCGACGAGCAAGGCCAACGTCTCCGCCGCAGTTCGTGCACGGCTCGTCGTGAACACAGCCGAAGCTGCCATCGACGCAGCAATTGCGGGTCTTGGGGTCACGCACGTGCTCTCCTACCAAGTCGCCGCGCCGGTGAAAGCCGGCC
>Ga0207657_10000246_pt1 | contig 57698 bp, 54 predicted proteins | sample KBSC33metaG_FD_184316 | JGI IMG/M metagenome (GOLD analysis project Ga0207657, IMG submission 184316) | Corn rhizosphere microbial communities from Kellogg Biological Station, Michigan, USA - KBS C3-3 metaG (SPAdes) (version 2) | ecosystem: Host-associated > Plants > Roots > Rhizosphere > Soil ... | reverse complement strand
AGGCGAAGTGCGCCCTTGGTGAGAGCAGGGTTCAAGATTGACGTACAGCGTGGCACCACGGGCTTTGTCGCCAGCCTGCTCAATGGCGAGTACTTCGGCATGTTTTACGCCGTCGTAGGTGTGGAATCCCGTTCCCAGAACCTTGCCGTTGCCACCTACAATTACCGCGCCCACACACGGGTTTGGGGATGCCAGTCCTGCGCCTGAATGAGCGAGATCAAGCGCCTGTCGCATGAAGAACTCATCAGTTGAATGGTTGGGCATCGCTTAGGAGAACAGCGAATCAACGAATTCCCGGGGATCAAAGGGCAGGAGGTCACCAGCCTTCTCGCCCACGCCGACGTAGCGGACCGGAACACCTAGTTCCCGCGTAATGGCGACTACCACTCCGCCTTTGGCAGTTCCGTCGAGCTTGGTGAGGACGATGCCGGTTACTCCGGCGGATTGGGTAAACAGCCGGGCTTGCTGCAACCCATTCTGTCCCGTGGTCGCGTCCATCACCAGCAAAGTTTCGTGTGGGGCTCCGGGAACGATCCGCTGGGCGGTGCGGCGCATCTTCTCCAGTTCCGACATCAGATTGGTCTTGGTATGCAAACGTCCGGCGGTGTCGACAATCACATAATCAGAATTACGCGCCGTAGCGGACTGCAGTGCGTCGTAGAGCACCGCAGAAGGATCGCCGCCCGCCTTCGTTTTGATAACCTCGGTCCCGGTGCGCTGTCCCCAGACTTCTAACTGATCGATGGCAGCGGCGCGAAACGTATCCGCCGCACATAGGAGAACATTCTTTCCCTGGGAACGGAAAACCTGTGCCAGCTTGCCGATAGTTGTAGTCTTCCCAGTGCCATTTACACCAACTACGAGAATGACTTCCGGTGCTCCGTCCACCTTTTGCACCGGCGTGGAGTTACCTTGCTCCAGTATCGCTAGCAGCTCCTCCTTCAACAATCGCTTTAGCTCGTCTACGTTCTTGATCTGTTTGCGGTCGGCCTTTTCACGCAGCTTCTGCAAGACTTCGTGAGTGGTGGTGGCGCCGAGGTCGGCCCCGATCAAAGTCGCTTCCAGATCGTCGAGGGTGGATCGGTCGATCTCCTTGGTGAAGGCGACTACTTCTTCAATGCGCTCGCTCAGGTTTTCGCGCGTGCGCGTGACTGCTTCCTTCATTCGCTCCAGGAAGCTGGGTTTCTTCTCAGTACTGCCAAAAAGGGTTTGAATCATAAGAAAGCGGGACTCGCGTCCAACTTCAATTATATCGGTGATGCGAGATTGTCTACGGTCCCGGAAGAAATTAGACGTGAATGCCTGGCGGGCGCACGAACTCGCGCTCGAAACACGGCGAGATTCTAGGATGGCGTGCTAGCCCGATGTTTTCTCGATCGTTGGAGGAGTGCTGCTGACAGCCGCTACTGGCTGTGCAGCTGCAGCCGCAGTTGCGCCGGCGGCCGCAGCCTGAGTCTTAAGGATTCTCTGAATTCGGATTTCGCCTCGTTCGAAGACCGCGTTTAGAGCTGCAACGCAGTCGGGATCGAGTCGTTTATTGACCAGCGAATTAATAATACGCAGCGCGTCCAGTGGATCATGAGCCGTCTGGTAGGGACGGTTCGTAGTGACTGCATCGAATGTGTCCGCAACCGCGATGATGCGCGCCAACATGGGAATCTGATCGCCACTCAATCCGTAAGGGTATCCGCGGCCGTCCAGAGCTTCATGGTGCAACTCAATACCGGGTAACATTTCGCGCAGTTGCTTAACCGGCCGCAAGATGTTAGCCCCTTTCGTGGTGTGAGTCTTCATCACCTCGAACTCTTCCGTGGTGAGGGATCCTGGCTTTTTGAGAATGCGATCTTCGATGCCTATTTTGCCCACATCGTGCAGCAACGCCGAGATGCGCACGGTCTCAATAAACTGCTCGGGCATATTGAGTTCTTTGGCGATCAGAATAGAGTATCGGGTGACACGGTCGGAGTGGCCCTTCGTGTATGGATCCTTTTCGTCGACCGCGCCAGCCAGCATCTGGATAGAACCCATAAACAGCGCACGGTTCTCTTCCGCTGCCCGCCTCAAGTCGTCGACGAACTGCTCCAACTCCTGAGACATGACATTGAAAGTGTCTGCCAGTTCACCGATCTCCGTGCGGCTCTTCAGGTGGACCCGCTGACTGAAATCGCCGCGAGCGATGGCGCGGCTTGACTCGGTGAGTGTTTCCAGGGGATTGGTGATTTTCCTTGCAACGTAGATGCTCAGGCCGATGCTCACCATCACTGCGAGCAACGCCAGCAGCCGTGCGGTACGCTGCATTTCGAAAACACTGCGGTAGGCGTCGCGCTGCGGTTTCTGGACCACTACTGCCCAATCGAGCGCGGGAACCGGACTGTACGTACCCAGCATCGGCCAACGATCCTTGCCGTTGGAGATGTTGAACTCTTTAGTCGCCGCCAGTTGCGCCTTGACACCCTCGTCAACGAAGTTCTTCACAATCTCCAACTTGCTCATGTCCTGACCGGTGGCATATTCGGGGGATGCGCCAGCAATTAAGCGTCCCTGGCTGTCAACTACGTAAGGCGTGAGTCCGCCGGTGCTGATTTCCCGCAGGCGCTTGATCAGGAACTGGAGGTCGACCACGCCTCCAATCATCCCTAAGAACCTTCCGCCGTACAGAATGGGAGTGCTAACCAGGAAGACCGTGCGGGTGTTCTTACCGGATCCCAGCGTCAGGGCCTGGCCGTTGTAGGCACGACCCTCGAGCGCGGCAGAATAGGCCCGCTCTAATTCGCGTTGAAGGAAGGCATCGGGGGCTATCCGGCCTGCGGAGATGCCTTTGGCTTCCGAATTGAGGAGCGTGGCATAGGCGATGTCGTCGGAAGAGGACACGAACGTTTCAAGTAGCGCGCGCAACTCGGGCGCGGAGATGTGTGCCGATCCGATATCACCGCCACTGGTGACCTGAATGGCAGAGGAGAGATTCGAGAGCGCCATCCGCAGCGAATCCTGATGCTCAGCGATGTCGTCTGCCAAGGAGCGGGTTACGGTATTCTGAAGCAACATCTCGTTGGTTTTCAGCCGGTCCCGATTAATAGCCTCTACTTGCGCAGAGTAGAAATACATGGGCACGACACTGATCCCAACGAGGACACTCAGGATCACATAGATGATGGGGATGCGTGCTGGTAATGGCAGTTTCAAGGTAAAGTTCGCCCTGCACCGCATACAAAACGGCTAAGTGGCGCTCACTCGTTAAAATTGTACTTTGGAAGTGTCGGCAACCAGTTGCACAGAGGGTCTTGCCGATTACCGAAGTACCTTCATGCATAACTTTAAGTAGTGGCTGAACTTCGAAATGCAGAGTGACTTTGGGGTAGCCGCGTTGGAACTCTCGTTATGTCAAATTCGGGGACTGCCACACGGGAAGCGAGGGGAAGATGCCGATCCAGCTTGAGCACGATTCCTGGAGGTATTTGGTTGTATGGGAATTCGAAGTGCGCCCGGGATGCGAAAGTGAGTTCGAGAAGGTGTACGGCTCGACCGGCGACTGGGTGCGTCTGTTCCGAACTGCAAATGGCTTTGTGCGGACCGAGCTAACCCGAAAGGGGGGTAGCCCGAGGCACTACATAACGCTTGATTTTTGGCGTTCAGAAGAAGCATACGAGGAGTTCCGGCATCAGCATCAGCAGGAGTACGCCGCTATCGACAGGCGATGCGAGGGGCTCACGCAACATGAGGTTGAATTGGGAAGACTCGAAAGGCTAGGAGAGTAGAGCTACGCGCTGTGGGGCTCTGCCGAGCTGTTGCCCCCCGCTTCAAAGGATCCGCTCAGGATCCCATCTCGCTTTTTCCGGTACGGGTCATCAAGTCGTGAATGGCCTCGCGGGGGGCCTTTCCCTGTTGCAGGATGGCGTACATCTGCTCGGTAATCGGCATTTCAACATTGCGAGCGCGGGCGAGACCGACCGCGGCATTGGTGGTAAGGACACCCTCTGCCACCATGCCATGCATTGCGGACATGATTTCCTGCAGGCCGCGACCACGGCCCAGTTCCACTCCGACGCTGCGGTTGCGCGACAAACCGCCAGTACAGGTGAGTACGAGATCGCCGAGGCCTGCCAGCCCTGCCATGGTTTCAGGACGCCCTCCACAGGAGACTACGAGCCGTGTGATTTCTGCCAGGCCGCGCGTAATCAACGCTGCCACGGAATTATGCCCAAGGTGCAGCCCATCGCAAATGCCAGCGGCAATGGCAACGATATTTTTCAGCGCGCCTCCGAGTTCGACGCCAATCACGTCATCATTCGTGTAGACGCGGAAACAGGGATCACTGAATTCGCGCTGCACGATCTGCGCCAACTCAGCGTCGCTCGATGCGATGGTGATAGCGGTCGGATCGCCACGCGCCACTTCTTTGGCAAATGACGGACCGCTCAGCGCGCCGATGCGGGGACGAAAGCCGCAGCTTGTCGTGACGACCTGGGTGACGACGTCAGTCATGCGCAACAGAGTGTCGTTTTCCAGCCCCTTGGTAGCACTGACGAAGAGCATTCCGGGCTTAAGATTGGTGGCCGCGCTCTCAAACAGCTTGCGGCAATGATGCGATGGCATGACACCGACCACGATGTCAGCTGTGTCGACCGCCTGCTGCAAATCATTGGTGCAGGTTACAGACGCTGGAACAGGATACTCGGGAAGGAAAAGCTGGTTGATGTGCTGCTCGGCAATCGAGTCACGGACTTCTTTTTCATGTGCCCACAGCCGCACCTGGTGCGTGCCTTGGCGGCCGAGCACGATGGCTAAGCCGGTCCCCCAAGCCCCGGCCCCGATGATGGCAATCCTGCTCATGCGCGCTTTACTCCCAATTTATTTTCGTTTCCTGCCATCAGACGGCGAATGTTTTGGTGATGTTTAGCCACAATCAGGATCGCCGTAATTGCCATGATCGCCAACACGGGGGCGTACTGGTGATAATCGCGAAGAAGCCATGCAAGCAAGGGGAAGAGAGCTACGGCAACAATGGAAGCCAGCGATACATATCGGAAAATCGCCACCATGGCAATAAAAATGGCGATCATGACCAGCACGGCGCGCGGGGCAAGGAGGATGAACGAACCTAGTCCCGTGGCTACTCCTTTACCACCTCGGAACCTCAGCCACACGGGGAAGATATGTCCCACGACGGCAAAGAAACCGGCGAGGACGCATTTCCAATAAGCTGTGAATGACAACGCGGCAGGCGCACCCAGACTGTGGCTGATTTGCATCGCGACCAAGACAGCTGCTGAGCCCTTCAGCGCATCGAGTATCAGAGTAAGAAGCCCGAGCGCTGGAGAAGTTCGCGCCACATTCGTTGCTCCGATGTTGCCGCTGCCGAGCTCGCGAATGTCGGCTCCTTGGACAGTACGGACGAGCAGATAACCAAAAGGAATGGAGCCGATCAGGTAACTGAGAAGCGCGACAAGAATGATGGTCGGCATTAGCGGTGCTCAAGGGCCGCGTCACGACAGCGCGAATGTCTCCAGCTTGATGTAGGTCGAACCTTTTGGAGATAGTTTACTTTCGAACAAGAAGAACTCACGGGCCGTCATCGTACCAAACTCAGGCGGCGAGAGAGAACCTAACTTGTCTTGCAGCCGTTTGAACTTCGAATTAGGTCCGTCGCCTTGTTGCCAACGCGGCGTAGCGGACTTCCCGGCGCGCGCGAGAGTCAAGTGGGGGCTGAACTTGTGATCCTCTTTCGGAATGCCGATTGCGCCCAGAGTCGCGTCCACGGCGGCCGCTAAAGAATTCAATTGAGGTCCAGCCTCGATCCCCACCCAGAACACCCTGGGGGCTCTGGCGGTGGGAAAGAAGCCATAGCCCCGAAATTCTATGTCCATAGGCTCGGCCCGAACGTCTCTAAGAGACGACGTGATACTTTCGGCCATCTGGGGCGTCTTCTCGCCGATGAACTTCAGCGTGATGTGGAGCGACTCCGGTTTTACCCACCGCACATCGGGAGCGAAACCCCGAACACCTTCCATAAACTGCTGAATGCGTTCACGGATTGGATCAGCGAGGTCAAGAGCAACAAACAGGCGCATAGGATGTGGTTGCTAGCGTGTTCTGCAGACCGGGGAATTCCTCATTCAGAACTCTCAAGCATTTGGGTCAGAGCAACTTTCTTCTTACCATGTCGAGCGCTTGCTGACTGGCGAACCAGCGGACTCTTTGGCGATCGCCAAAAAAATTACGTTCCACAACTTCGGTTCCAGTCTCGGTCGCAACGGCATGAAAGACCAAGCCAACGGGCTTCTCCGGGGAGCCACCCGCAGGTCCAGCAATTCCCGTAATGCCAACGCCAAAAGTTGTGCGGCACTTTTTGCGAATACCTTCGGCCAGGGCAGCCGCTACTTCCTTGCTAACGGCACCAGCCTCGGTAATCAGTTTTGCGGGCACGTCGGCGAACGCAGTTTTCAATTCGTTTGAGTAAACCACCGCTGCGCCGATGAAGTACCGCGAGCTTCCGCTTACCGAGGTCACTCTTTCTGCGAACAGTCCGCCAGTACATGATTCTGCCGCGGCCAAGGTTGCTCCTCGCATCTGCAGGTAATAGCCGACGATCTGTTCGAGAGATTCTCCCTGATCGGAGTAGACAAAGTCGCCCAATTCACCTTCGATTACTTCGGCGACTTCATCAACCCGCGCCTGCGCCGCCTCCAGAGTTTCGGCCTGAGCTTTGAAGTGCAGCTGAATCTCGCCCGCGCCGGCAAGTATGGTTGTCTGTACGTCCGGGTAACGCTGGTAGAGGGGGGCGACGCGAGCATCGCACTGCGACTCGCCCATCATCGCGATCTTCAGCACCCGAGTAGCGAGAAACGTCCTCGGCAATTTCTTTTTGAGACGCTCCACGCATTGCTCGGTGAATAGAGCCTTCAACTCATGTGGAGGTCCAGGCAGCAAGATGATGATGCGTTCGCGGCCATCCAGTTTCCCGGAGAGCCATTGCCCCGGGGCGGTGCCGAGAGCATTTGGGAGGACAGTTGCTCCCGCGATCACATCCGCCTGCTTCGCATTATTAGACGACATCTTCAGCTTGTGCGAGGCGAAGCGCTGTTCGAGCTTGGCGATTATCTCTGGGTCTCGACGTAATTCGAGGCCCAGGGCGTCGGCCACTGCTTCGCGGGTCAGATCGTCTTCGGTAGGTCCAAGACCACCCATGAAAATGACAATGTCCACCCGGGACAGCGCCGTTTCCGCCGCGCTAGTTAGGTGAGCCCGGTTATCGCCGGCGATGGTCTTGAAGGCCACTTCGACGCCAAGCTCGTTCAATTTCTCCGTAAGGAACAACGAATTGGTGTCCTGGCGAAAGGGAGTTAAGAGTTCACTGCCGATAGCGACGATCTCAGCGTTCACGCCAGCAGTTTAAATGATGAGATGAGACGGAACGAACCTTCGAGCTTACTGAGGCAGAAGCGGCAAACCTTGTATATCCCAATTCAGCCGGTGGACGGCATTTGTGGTAGCCAACACGACGGAACGGCCGGGAGCGAAGGCGAGCCCGACGAGACTATGTCCCGCCACTTCCAAGGCGGCCTCCGCGCGTGGTGTGATCTTAACGATTCCTCGTTTGCCGGAGAGTGATGCCGCCACGTAAAGGTTGCCGCTCGCGTCGAAGGCCAAACCTTGCGGCCGGCCTAAGCCGCGGTAAAAGACCGAGACAGTACCATGCGGGTCAATCCGGTAGACGGAGTCGAAACTGGAGGTGGTTGGGCCGGTAACGTACAAATCACCGGTCGGTCCAAATGCCATGTGGTACGCGGAAACGCTGGGTTCGAGTGTGGCAAACACGAAGATCTGGCGGTCACGTCCGATCTTGAAAACAGTGCCGCTGCGGTCGCCGACGTACAAATTCTGCTGCTGATCGAATGCCATTCCGGTGGCGACACCCATGCCTTCCGCATATGTGGACATGGTGGCGTTAGGACCGATCTTGTAGACCGTACCGTCATAGCGTGAGGTGACGTACATTTCGCCTTCGCGATCGAACGCGATCGCAGTGGCATTCATCATCTCGGCTAAAAAGGGCTTGAGGTTGTAATTTGTGTCAATTTTGAAGATAGCGACGGGTACTTTTTGTCCCCGCGATCCAGAAAAGGTGACGTAAATGTTGCCTTCACGGTCGAGGGCTGGATTGGTTACTGGATGCAGGTTTTCAGCGATAGGCACCGCCACCTTAACCTGGTGGGCGTTGCTGACGTGACTGTTCGCTGTGACGACCACCGGACCCGAAATGGCGCCGTCGGGGACTCGGGCAACCAAGAACTCATCGGAACTGATGAGAACTGAGGCTTCGATTTCACCGAACTGAACTTTCGGGCGGCGGAGTTCGTGAGGGCGCAAGGACTTTCCCAGTATGCGCACTTCTCCGCCCGGCAAAGCTGCTCCGGGCTGCACCGCCTCAATGTGCGGTTTCCCATTCACGTTCTTTTTGCCCAGCAGCCGATCCGAGATTGCCATGGATACCCAGTTTAGATGCCGCAGGCCGAGCGTGCGGCCAGTCAGCAAAACTTACGTGCAAAGCCTCGTGAAATGGAGCAAGAGCTGCATAACAGCGAGAGCAAATAGTCCTGCGCCGATATCGTCCACCACAATTCCCGTACCTTCGGGAAGTTTCTCGAGCTGTCGAACCGGGGGTGGTTTCAAGGTATCGAACGCTCGAAAAAGTATAAAGCCCACGAGAAGGGTTTTCCAACACACAGGGGCTGCAATAAAAGTAATCAATTGACCAGCGACCTCGTCGATTACTACAAACTGAGGGTCCTTGAGTCGGGAAGCGCGAGAAACGAAGGTTGCAGCTGGAATTCCGATCGCAATCGCTAAAATCGCCAGACCTATCGCAGTAGCCGTCTGCAACGACGGTGGAAGCGAGCGACTCACGAGCCACCACAACCCTACCGTTACGGCCGAGCCATAGGTTCCTGGTGCGGGACGACCCAAACCAACTCCGAAAAACGTAGCGGCGACCCATGCCCAGAGCGGCGCCCGGCTACGTACACGTGAACAACTCTCGTTTTTGGAATAATCCACGATTGTCTTTGCTAAGCCAGGTTGCAGTCAGATTCTAGCGCGATCGGGATAGGCGGGTTCGGTATTCAGATTAGCGGGGGCCGTGGAAGCTCAGCCGTCGTCGTCCTCACTCTGATGATTTTCTTGGACAGCATCACTGGTGTCGTGTAAGGGAGAGGAGATTACGTAGGCACCACTGGCCCACTTTCCGAGATCCAGGAGCCGACAACGCTCACTGCAGAAAGGGAAGTCAGGATCGGTCCGCTTGACCCGCTTCTTGCAGGTGGGGCACTGCACTTTGATGGAACCTTTGCGAGGCATAATGCGCTTTTGCGGCCGAATGAGTTCGTAGCTATAGGATTCTGGCGACCAGGTCGTAATCGTGAGCTTCGGTAATTTCGCACGGATAGAATTCTCCGGGCAGGACCTCCTCCCCCTCGGGAACATCATTCACGAAAACTTTGCCGTCGATTTCGGGTGCGTGCATCGCGGTTCGTCCTTCCAGGAGTAAGTCAGTTTCGTCCGATGTACCTTCCAGGAGCAGCTCGAATCGCTTACCGATAAGGGCCTTTTTAGCTCTTTTGCTAATCTTCTGCTGGATCTGCATGAGCTGTTTGCGCCGGCGCTCAATTTCTCGGGCCGAAAGCTTCTTCTCCAGGTGGTGGGCAGCCGCTCCCTCCTCGTCCGAGTACCCGAACGCGCCCATCCAGTCAAAGCGAGCTTCACGAACGAAATCGCAGAGTTCTTCGAATTCCTGCTCGGTCTCGCCGGGGAAACCCACAATAAAAGATGTCCTTAGCGTGAGATTCGGGATGGTCGTTCGCATCTTCTCGATGGAGCGGAGGAACACCTCGGCGCTGCCGCCCCGCTTCATCCGCTTTAAAGCCGAGGCCGAGGCGTGCTGCAGGGGAACGTCGATGTACGAGCAGATCTTTTCGTGCGCCGCGATGGTCTCGAGCAGGCGTCCAGTGATCTTGTTGGGGTATGCGTAGAGAAAACGGATCCAGCGCAGATCTGGGACAGCAGCGAGCTTCTCCAGCAGCAAGGCAAGTCCGTCTTTCAAACCCAAGTCTTCGCCATAACAGGTCGTGTCCTGGCCGATCAGCGTGATCTCTCGCACCCCGGACTTGGCAAGCTTCTCTGCTTCCGCAATTACGGACTCGAATCGCCGTGAACGGAACTTTCCTCTCAGCTGGGGAATAATGCAGAAGCTACACGGGTGATCGCAACCCTCAGCAATCTTGATATAAGCCGAATGCTTGGGGGTGGCCAGAAGACGAGGAGTCGTGTCGTCGTAAAGATAGTTGGGCAGGTCAGCAATGGCTCCGTCCCACGACTCGCGAGAGAAACGTCCCTGTTGCTCTCGCAGAATGCCTTCTGCACGAGACTGCAAGATGACGAACGGAGAAGACGGTCGCGACGCTTCGATGCCGGTTGCGCGAAGGATCGCTTCCAGTTCTCCTGTGCCGACGACCGCATCGACTTCGGGAATATTCTTCCGAATTTCGTCGCGATAGCGCTCTACGAGGCAGCCAGCCACAACTAGCTTCTGAGTCTTGCCTGCAGCCTTGAGTTGCGCCATTTCCAGAATCGTATCCACCGACTCCCGCTGCGCCCGATCGATGAACGAACAAGTATTGACCACGATCACATCGGCGTCGTCGGTTTCGTGAGTCAGTTCCGCACCAGCCTCGGCCAGCATACCCATCATGACTTCACTGTCTACCAGATTCTTAGGGCAGCCGAGACTGACGAAGCCAACTTTGCGCCGCTTGAAAGTCGTTTCAGAAGCGCTCGGCAAGCTCGGGAGATCGACAGTGAGGAACTTTTCTGCCATGGGATCTCTTTATTTTAACACTGCTCAATGAAGGGCTTTAACCCGGCCAGGAGGCTCAAGGCGGCACCAAGGAAGGCAGTAGGCACCACGTCAGGAATCGTCAGAATGCGTGTTAACCTTGGCCGAATCAACGTCTCACAGGAAACAATCAAGCGCGGAGGATGGATGTCTGGAACACGGCTATGCATGGCGTTGCTCGCAGTGTTGATATTCAACGCTTTCGCCTGCGCACAGAAAAACGAATTAGCAGGAGGAATTGGCCGCACTCTGTTGAATGATCAGGCGATCCAACCTGGTGCAACTCCTTTGCTCAACAACTTCGTGCGTTTTGGCAGCGGAACGACCTTCGAGATCAACTATGCGCGTCATCTCAAGGGAAACGATTTCGCTCGACTCGATCTAGAGGTGCCCTTCGTGGGCAACCCTGATGAGGACCTGGGGTCGGGCAATGCGGCCGTGCCAAGCGGGTACGCGTCCTACTTCGTGACTCCAGCGGTGAGAGGCAAGATTTTTGCTGAAAATACCCTCGGTTTTTGGGCAAGCCTCGGCGGAGGTTTCGGCCACTTCGGGTTCAGTGACAAACAAGTCTACGGTGGCGCAAATCCGGGCGGAAGCAAAACCAGTGGACTGCTGCAATTTGGATACGGTATGGACGTGAAACTCAAGGCAACATTCGGTCTGCGCATAGCAGCCCGCAACTACTGGTCGAGCGCACTTCCGTTCAATGTCGCGACAGGTGTGGGCCACCAACATAGCTTCGTGGTTACCGGCGGTGGCTATTGGCGCTTCTAAACTAAGTGGGATCCCGGGAGTCATTTCTTTTCCGCAGTGATTTCTTCGAATAGCTCAGGCAGTTGTTGCGCGTGTTCGGACGAATCCGAAAATCGTGCGTTCTCGTAGCAGCTGGTGAATTTCTGAACCCGAGCACGCAGACCTGGATCCTCGATCATCGTCACGAATTCGGAAGGAGTCTGCGAAAGAGCTTTTTGCCAACCGCGTCGCGCGACGGCACGCGTCATGCGTCCGTACCAGATCGCGGCAGCGGTTTGGGGTGCGCGTTCAGGGCGAGAAGCAATCCGCCGACAGCGAACGAATTTGGCAAGACGGGGCAGGTTGGCGATCAGTAGGATCAGCATCACACCGGAAACAACGCCCATGCCCCACGCTTGGGAATGACGATTAATATGCGACCGCAGGTAGCGAGCGTGGCGCAAGAGGGAACCATAGCTGCGGCGGCCCCAATTGCGAGTGCTCTCCACCATGCGGCGTCCGGTCAGATTGGCCTCGCGCCCCAATGTGCGCTGGTGAGTGAAATCATAGTTGATGATCCACTCGCGCCAGAACGATTGCACCGCATCCAGGTAGAGCATGGCACGGCTCCAGCCTGGATGGGCAGCAAATGGCGCTCCCGGAGTGGGATCGAAGCTGACCCAACCGTAGCCGGGAAAGTATGCCTCGACCCAGGAATGAGCGTTGCGGGCGCGAACGATATATTGGGATGTAACATCGTTGAACTCTCCCGAACGGAATCCGTTCACCACACGTGATGGGATGCCGATAGTCCGCAACAACACGGCCATCGACGAGGCGAAGTACTCGCAATGGCCCTCCCTGCGGTCAAATAAGAAATAGGCAAGTGGGTCTCTGGGAATGCGAGTTCCCAACTGCAGGGTGTATCCGTAATTAGTCGCCAGGAAGCGCTCAATCGACGACGCCCGGTCATAATCATTAGTCGTGCCGCTGGTGATGCGCCGCGCGAGTTCCGGGATTCGGGGATCCAGATGTCGGGGCAACTGCAGGTAGATCTCTTGTATCTGGGATGGATAGAAGCCAGAGATTGCTCGTAGCAGTTCGGGCTTTACCCTGGGTAACCGAGACTCGGCTTCGTAGCGCGCGGTGGGATGCTCAGCATCGAGGTTGTAAACTGCCCCACCTTGATCGATGCCTACGCGATCATAATTTCCTGCCAAGGTTTGTGGTTCGGGAGCGAGAAAGAAGACATTTGTGCCAATAGGTTCGAGGAGAACGCGGTAGTGAATCGCGGGCGAACCGGGCAGGCTTGCCTCTGTCGGCAGGATATTGATGGGGGCGCTCGGTTCAGCGAGCATGAAAGTCGATCTATCCAGGCGTGGTGCCGGTCTTTGTTCCAAGGTGTTCGACCACACTCTTCCATCAAAGTTGTTTAGTGCGACGCCACGCCATTTCAGGTCGTAAATGCCTTTTCTATCCTCGGCAACCTGAATGTGCATTGCCACTGCGTTGGATTGTTGAATCTGGCCGATGCGTCCGAGTTCTACGTGATTGCTGAAGCCGCTGCTGAGTTCTCCAGATCGCGCGTATGCGCTAAGGTACCCGCCCGAGAGACGCGGCAGGATGAAAAACACCACAGTTGCACCTGCCAGGATCAGCACCATCAGTATCGGGCTGATAGAGAACAGGGATGCAGCCATCTGGCGCTGTACAGAAGCATTCGGCTCGCGACCATGGATAGTGGCCGTTTCCAAAGAACGCCTCATTTCGAGCAGGATGAACGTTATTACCGCGGCCAACATGAAGACAGCGAAGAGAAACAGGAATGTGCTGTTTACAGTGAGAACAGCCGCGGCCAGAATCATCAAGAAGGCGAGGACCGCAAGGAACACAAAGTCGCGGTTGCGTTTTGCCGAGTAGAGCCGCAGTACCAGCAAAAGCAGGACGAAGTGCACTGTCGCGGTGACGAAGTTTCCCGAGAGGATCAGGAAATCGAAGAGAAAGAAGATTGTGAATACCAGCGTCAGGTAAGTGATCCAGCTCGAGGACAGGAGGAACACTCGCCGGGTCGCAAGAAGATATCCGCGATAGAGCACCGCAGCGCCGATGAGGACCAGGGTTGGCGGGTCCAACTCGCCGGTGCTGGCTAGAGTTAAGAAACCGGCAACCACCATGAAATAAAGCGAGATCAGGAGGTAGCGCTCAATCGACGCTGCCATCGTCGTACCCTCGAACTCTGCAATAGGACGGGCGGCCATGAGCTTTTATTCTTCGACAATTCAGTCAAGAAGGGAAGGGCAGATGGTGTGCACACATCAAATTCGCTTCGAGGCGAGTTTGTTAGAATGGAGATGGTCAGGCATCGGTCCCGCGCGACGTTTTCCCGCCAATCCCGCCAGGTCCGGAAGGAAGCAACGGTAACGGGCTCTTTCGTGTGCAGTGGGTCGCCGGTGCCTGGCTTTACTTCTGCTCGCCGCTGCGGCTTCATCGAACGACGGTCGGGTTAGACATTCTTCCCTGCTTCCTTCAAAATAGTTGGTTTTAATCGGGAGTCATCATTGAATAAGCCTGTTCGCGCCAAAATCAGCGCTCTGGGAACGTATGTCCCGCCACGCCTTTTGACTAATCAAGATCTGGAGAAGATGGTCGAGACGAACCATGACTGGATCATGGAACGCACCGGAATTCGGGAACGCCACCTGGTTGACAAGGGCGTGGCGACCAGCGATCTGGCGGTGGAAGCGGCCAAGAAAACTTTGGCCGAACGAGGCATAACGCCGTCTGACATTGACGTAATCATTGTCGCGACCGTCACGCCGGACATGTTCTTCCCCTCTACAGCCTGCCTGGTTCAACATAAGTTGGGAGCAAAGAACGTCTGGGGATTCGACCTATCCGCGGCATGTTCCGCGTTTCTCTACGGGCTGCAGACTGGAGCGCAATTCATCAGCACGGGCGTACATAAGCGCGTGCTGGTGATCGGAGCAGACGTAATGTCGTCGATCATTGACTACACGGACCGCGCCACCTGCGTCATCTTCGGAGATGGTGCGGGCGCAGTCCTGCTGGAGGCTGCCGATGATGATTCTGTGGGACTGATCGATTTCTTACACGAGGTTGATGGATCCGGCGGTTGTTTCCTCTATATGCCAGGCGGGGGCAGCTTGCATCCGGCCACTCAGGAAACCATCGAGCAGAAAATGCATTTCGTGCACCAGGATGGACAGGCAGTCTTTAAGTTTGCCGTGCGGAAGCAGGCGGAACTCTGCGAAAAGCTATTGCAGCGGAATGGAGTGAAGGGCAGCGACATTGCTGCATTCATTCCGCACCAGGCCAATCGACGCATCATCACGGCGACTGCAGATCGCCTGGGACTACGTCCGGAGAGTGTCATCATCAACATCGACCGCTACGGCAACACTACCGCGGGAACCATTCCATTGGCCATGGACACGGCTCGCCAGGAAGGAAGATTGAAGAAAGGCGATCTTGTACTGCTGGCGTCGGTTGGCGCGGGATTTACCGTCGGCGCAACCCTGCTGCGTTGGGCATACTGAGAGAAGAAGGCTTTTAGTGGGCCAGCAGATTGCAGTTGGCGACACACTTCTGTGTCTGTAACTCGATTTCTGCTTTCTTAGTACCAGAAAATGCTGTGTCCGGCACGGCGATGATGGCTTGAGGCCCGTCCGCCAGATTGAAACTGCAATTAAAGCTCAGGGTCTGAACGCCACGCTGTTTGCAGGAGGTCTGCGCTAGCGTTGACGATAACGCAGCCCGGTTATCAAATACCGTGTCCGCAAGCTCTTGAGGGATGACTGCAATTGTCATCGGCAGTGGTGCTTTGACGCGCACGAAAAGTTCCTGACCGTCATAATCGGGCGTGAGCAGGTTGTAGACCTTCGGCACTGTGCTCAGCTTGTATTTTTCCTTCACTAAGCGGAACCACTCATATTCCGGCTGCACACAATTGGCAACACAGGACCAGCTGTAGTACTGGATATTGACATCGTTGGGCGAGACAAACACACGTGCCCCTGTGTTGCCTATAAGGGCGCCAATACTTTTGACCAGAACGCGACCGGCATTCCGCTCATCGTGAATGAGCAGGACCATCGGGCGGCCAGGCGGAAGTGCACAGACATAGGTTGTGCTGACGACATGCTCCCGCACACAGCGGAACGACAGCTCTTTCGGTTGCTCGGGATGCTGTTGCGCGGCGTTCCAGTCCTCCATCCAGGTCATAGCAATGGTGACCGGTTGCCTGGCTGAGATATCCACGTGGATGTTTCCGCCGTCTGGGCCGGGGCGATATACGCGGCCCGTGTGATAGTCAGAGGGATCGAGTTGAACGGCTTCGCTATTCGCTTTTTGCCAGTCGAATACGCGATCCTGACCCCACGCGGCAGCAGCCAGACTACAAGCCAGTATCAAAGTGATGTGCGGTTTGCGCATGTACCCGGATTTGATCGCAGCCGGCAGCTGAAACCAAGCACTATCCACAAAACGTCGTTACGCATGTAATCAAATCGAGCCGCTACCGCGGATTGTTAACGCCCCGCGCGGCTGTCCAGGCTAAGCGGACCAGCTCCGAATTGCGAGATCAGCAGTGCTCCGCCAAGCATGCTCACATTCTTCAGGAACATGATTTGCTGCATCTGCGCCATCATGGGATCACCGATTGTCCAGAACTTGTGCATCATCAGGGTGACAGGGACGAGGAACAGGACCACTAGCCAGGCGCCCAGGCGTGCACGGTATCCAAGAAGGATGCTGAGTCCTCCGGCGAGCGCGAACACGCCAGAGAGGGGAACTGCAATAGAGGCCAACGGCACGCCCTGGCTGGCGGCATAAGCAATAGTCTGGTGCGAAAAATGGCCCAGCGCTGCCATCAAGAAGAGTAAGGAAAACAGCAAGCGTCCAACCACCACAATGAGGGGATTCACGGAAGCGGTCGCGTGAGCCGCCGATTTGCTCCAGAATCCAACGTGATTGCTTACCGGTACAGAGTTAGTAGCCATGTTTATTCTCCTTTTGGCGAAGTCTCCCTAGACCGGCGACCCCGCGTTCTGCGATAATTCATCGTCATAACGATAGTCGTGATAAGGAATAAATGATGATAAATTCACCGCGGCGGATGCAGCTTTTTCCCCGGCAACTTCCCAGCGCGACGGGCGTCGCCAGCTCCATCGACGGCTTCCGGCGCCTGCAAGTTCTTGTTTCCAGAGGGTATGTGCAGGACGGCAACGCTGCAAAGACGCAAAGAGGCGCTGCCGGTATTTCACCTACTCCGCCCGTTTTCTAGTGGGAACGAACGGGGTGGCGCTACTATGCCCTTGTCAGCCAACCTGGATTGGGGTGGGTTACGTCCAAGGTAAGTAGCCGCTTGGCTAAGGATTCAGGGTGCTATTACCCGGGGAAGTCGGATCAACAGCAGTCACGCTCGCCCGAGCAAAAAAGCGTAACAACGCGCTGGTGGCGCTGCTATGCGGGGTCGCTCCAGCCATTTTTCTTTCTTACCTGCGCGCGCCTGACTTGCGTCACTGGATCGTGGGACTCGCGATCGGTGTGGTCTGGGGGAATGCGTTCGAATACGCCTATCATCGATGGCTGCTCCATTGGCCTAAAAGTTTTTTGGGGCGCGGTCATCTTGAGCATCACCGCACGGCGGGAGGCGCAGAGCAGGTTGAGCACATCACGTTCGGTCGTAATCCGCTCAATGTTGTCGCACTGTTTCTGGGCAATGGGATCCTGCTTTTTCTCCTTGAGTTCTTTTTGAAGCTCCAAATTGCACCGGGTGTGCTGATTGGCTGGGCGGTGTATCTAATCGTCCTTGAGGAGATCCACTGGCGTCTGCACATGGAGAGTTGGCTGCCACCCGGATTGGGTTTCGCTCGCGCGTATCACCTTTCCCACCATGACATTCCTAACACGCGTTACAACGTCTTCTTTCCGCTTTTCGACTTTCTATTTGGGGACAACAAGCTTCCTGCGAATGCTCTTGTAATGCCGTCGGATCCGAGTCAGTCCTCGCGCTGAGCAGTTTTACCAATCTTGACGGACTCTTTACACACAACCTCACGCGAGCTCCAGCTACACTGTGCGCAGCTGAATCAGGATCTGCAACAGCAACGGCAACAATGCCCAGTTGATGCCTCTTGAAACTCCTGCAGACGAGGTGACGACGCAAGTCAGTTCGATTGCTTTCAGCTCCAGCCAGAATCGGACCGGTCGTGCTAACCCCGAATGCTTGGGGGATATGCGGCTGTCATGCTGAATGATTTGAATTGATGAGCCGATACTTCTCTCGCAAGAGTGGACGCAAACGCGATAGCACGCTGCGGAAAGAGGACGCGTCCTGGGGAACGCGTCCTCTCCCGAAGCGCCGATTCTGCTCTTTCCAGAACCGGCTAGGGGTGCAACTCAATGACGCCGAAACGTCCTTGGCTGTAATTCTCAGGACCGGCGGTAAAGAACAGCTGATTGGTAGCGCCGTTCACAGGAGAACCCTTTCCGAAGTCGAGTCCCCACAGTTGGTCAATCACGATTTTGCGGCCATGTGTATCCTTCACCGTGCCAAGGAACTTTCCAGTCGCGGCATTAAAGGCGTTGATCATTCCGTTTGGCAGGTTGTTGCCCACGAGGAGTGCATTGCTGAATTTGCCGAAGTTGGCGGGTGCCAGGGCAAGTCCCCAAGGCTGATTCAAGGGACCATTCGTAATCAGGCGCTTGACGAAGTTACCGAATTCGTCGAACACGTCGACCACCCCGCCCGGAACATCGGTCGGACTCGCGAAGGTAACGAACACCTGCTTGCCAATCACGCGTATGCCGTAAGGAGTGAAGTTGCCGGGAACCTCGGGATCGGTGAACGTGAATATGGGGTTAAACTTGCCGTCGTAGACGTCGACCTTGCCGCCGGCGGCATCTGCAGCATAGATCCAGTTGATGTCAGATGCGATGGCTAGCCCAGTGTAGACCGCCCCCGATGTTGGTTGATGAGGCGCGAGAATGGCATGGGTGAGATCCACTGTGGGATTCCAGCCGCTTATGGTGCCATCCAGCGTGGCGAAGATGAACAACGCAGGACCAGAAAGGTCATGCGCTTTGACTACGAAGTCCGGCGAGCCGTTGAACACAATCCCCGTGGGCGAGCCCGGACCCTCGCCAGTAGCGGAGGGAATAGCGACGACGAGTTGTTGCGGCACTCCTTGGGCATTGTAAAGAGTGGAGAGTCCGGTGACCTGGTCACTCACCCAGAAGGGAGAAGCTGCTGCGGATGTGAGTCCCCAGGCATTTACCAGATGGGGATCGCCGTTGGGTGCTTTGCCTGGTTGATTGCTGGTTAAAGTGTGAACGTCGTATTGCGCGAAGACAAGTGTTTGCAAACCGAACAGCGCTGCGAGCATAACCGCGGCGCGCGTGAGATTGCGACCGAATGGGCGTTGCATGCTGGAAATCTCCTTCTCATGCGATGTCTGCGATTTTTCGAGACAGGGCGATGCACGACTCTGCTGGTGGCGGGAATCAACTGAGAAGAATCGTAGGATCTGGCGGGGAGGGAATTGTCGTCAGGAGGTCATAAACGTGTAAAAAGTGAGTGCGCCTCTGTTACCTTGCGTGCAGAAATGCCGCCGAGCTTTCACAGCATTCACGGTTGCGGGTGCGTCATGTTCTCGGGACGTACGAGCTGGTCGAATTCTTCTCCGGTCAAATAACCCAGTTTTAACGCAGCCTCGCGCAGGCTGCTGTGTTCCACATGCGCAGTGTGGGCGATCTGTGCCGCTTTGTCGTAGCCGACCTTGGGAGCAAGGGCGGTGACGAGCATCAGCGAGTTCTTGACGTACCACTCCACCTTGGCGCGGTCCACTTCGATTCCCTTAATCATGTACTCGACGTAGCCGTGACAAGCGTCAGTGATCAGAGTCACCGAATGCAGAAAGTTATAGATGATGACCGGCTTGTAGACATTCAGTTCGAAGTTTCCTTGAGAGCCGGCAAAGCCGACAGCTGCTGTTGCGCCGTGAACCTGCGCGCAAACCATGGTCATCGCTTCGCACTGGGTAGGATTCACTTTGCCCGGCATGATTGAGGATCCGGGTTCGTTCTCCGGGATGGTGAGTTCTCCCAAGCCACAGCGCGGGCCCGAAGCCAACCAGCGAATGTCATTGGAGATCTTCATGAAGGACGCTGCTAGTGTTTCCAGCGCGCCTTGTGCGAAAACAATCTCATCGTGTGCGGAAAGAGCGGCAAACTTGTTGGGATGCGAGCGGAAGGGAAGACTGGTGAGTTCTGCGATCTTCTTGGCCGCACGCTCCGCGAATTCAGGATGAGTATTGAGGCCGGTACCCACAGCAGTTCCGCCGATGGCTAAATCGTAGAGACCCTGCAGCACTTGCTCAAGGCGGCCTATGTCACGGTCAAGCAGACTGGCCCACCCGCCAAACTCCTGCCCGATGGTGAGAGGTACGGCGTCCTGAAGATGGGTACGTCCGATCTTTACCACGTCTTGAAACTGCTGCGCCTTGGCCGCAATGGCGTCGCGAACCTGCTTGACCGCCGGAATCAACGCGTTCTTCACGCGTTCTGCTGCCGCAATGTGCATCGCCGCAGGAAATGTGTCGTTCGAAGACTGGGACATGTTGACGTGGTCATTGGGGTGGATCGGGTTTTTCGATCCCATCTCTCCGCCTGCGATCTGAATCGCACGGTTGGCGATGACCTCGTTCACATTCATGTTGGTTTGCGTGCCGCTGCCGGTCTGCCAGATGCGAAGCGGAAACTGATCATCGAGTTTCCCGTCGATCACTTCATTCGCAGCTTGCACGATCAAGTGGGCCTTATCCGCAGAAAGCTTGCCCAGATCCTGGTTCACCAAGGCACATGCCTTTTTAAGGAGTCCGAAGGCATGGATCAACTCGGGGGGCATGGTGTCGCGTCCGATATCAAAGTGCAAGAGCGAGCGCTGCGTCTGAGCTCCCCAATAGACATCTGCCGGGACTTCGATCTTCCCCATGCTGTCGGACTCGATGCGAGTGCGAATCGGTTGTTCCAGAGAGGTTGCCATGGTCTTCCTGAGTGATCCGGAATTAAATGCCGCGAAAATTATAGCAATGGGGGATGCCAACGACTGTGATCTCACTTTAACGGATTGGGATGTGGGCTCGAGCACTGCTGATTGTGATGAAGCGATAAGGCCTGAAACTGCATGCTAAAATCGAGGGTTCATCAGCGGACTTGGGACTGAAGTGTGTCTCACCCATGTTGCGCAGGCAGGACGCACGTTGCCAATCCTCGACGAAATTCCCGACACCCTTCCGCGGCGCAAGACGAGCTCGCGACCGCAAAATTGGGCGGACGTTCTCGTGATAGGCGCAGGTCCGACGGGGTTGGCGTGTGCCATTGAAGCGCAGCGCATCGGTCTGCGCGCACTCGTGTTGGACAAAGGCTGCCTCGTAAACTCATTGTTCCACTACCCGGCTAACATGACGTTCTTCACCACGCCGGAACTGCTGGAAATAGGCGAGATACCTTTCGCCTCGGCGAACATGAAACCTACACGCCAAGAGGCCCTCGAGTACTACCGGAAGGTTACAGAAAAATTTGATCTGAAGGTCCTGCAGTATCACTGGGTGAAGACGGTTACGGGTGAAGATAACCGATTCCGTGTAACCGCGACGGACCGTACCGGCGGCATTCATGATTTCGAGGCACGGAAGATTGTCGTCGCCACTGGGTACTACGACTTGCCGAACATGATGTCAATCCCGGGTGAGGATCTGGCGAAAGTCAGTCATTACTATCACGAACCACATCCGTACTATGACAGTGACGTGCTGGTTATCGGAGGAAAAAACTCCGCGGCAATTGCTGCCCTGGAACTATGGAGACATGGCGCCCGTGTGACCATGGCGTACCGTGGGGCGGCCATGCATCCTAATGTGAAGTATTGGATTAAGCCGGACATTGAAAACCGCATCAAGAATCGCGAGATCATGGCGTATTTCAAAAGCTGCGTGACGGAGATCGGAATTGATTACGTCAACCTGCAGACACCCCAGGGCGCAGTCCGGCTGGAAAATGATTTTGTCTTTGCCCTGACCGGTTATCACCCGGATTATGATTTTCTGCAAAGCCTGGGAATCGAACTATCGAAAGAGCAATGCCGGCCAGTATGTGATCCGGAAACTCTGGAAAGCAATGTACCCGGCATCTACGTCGCAGGCGTTATTGTGGCTGGGGCCATGACCAGTGAGATATTCATTGAAAATGGGCGGTTTCACGGAAAACTGATCGCAGCTGACCTGCGCCAGAAGTTCTCCAGCAAGAGCTAATCAGTTGTTTAATGCCACTTTTCGGTCTACAGCCCTGAGCAACGCAGTCAGAGGCTGACCAGATTCTCTCCCAATTGCTGATTGATGAGCCGCGCAACTAAGCCCTTCAGCGTTTCTCCGCTTTTCAAAAGGATCCAAGCCTGCGTGCTCTCGGACCAGTCGAGCTTAAAGCTAGTCGCGAGCGCGGAAATCCATATTTGTCGAGCTGGAGAATTGGGCGAGATCACGAAACGGCTGCCGTCGCCGAAGCTGATGTGGAGTGCCCCCGATTGGTCTTCGACTTCAATGTCGGCCGATTCCTCCGCATCCATGAGGCTTTGCTTCAGAGCTTCCATTGCGGGTTCTGCGTGACTCTGAAATTGCTGGTCGTCCATGGCAGCGATTATAGAGATCTCTTCCTGGATCGCAAACTGCAGACGTATTTAACGGCAAGATGGCGACCAACTATCGATTCTCCAATCAGGAACGACTATCTTTTATTTTAGAAGGTACTGTTTCATGAACATCACCGTCGCATAGAACTGGAAGTCCAGATTTTTCTTTTTGCGGAAGCCATGGCCCTCGTCCTTAGCCATGAGATACCAGACTGGAGTGCCATTTCGTTGGACGATATCGACGATTTGGCGCGATTCACTCTCCGGAACACGTGGGTCGTTCTTTCCCGCAATCACAAAGAGAGGTTTGGTAATGTTTTTCGCCTTGTTGGCAGGTGCAATGCTTTCCAGGAAATTGCGCATCTTGGGATCGCGCTCATCCCCGTATTCGACCCGGCGCAAATCCTGCCGGTAGCCTGACGTATGCTCGAGGAAAGTGACCAGGTTTGAGGGTCCCACAACATCCACCGAACAACAGATCCGATCGTTATAGTTGGTCGCCACGGCCAGGGTCATGAAGCCGCCGTAACTGCCGCCTGTGACGATAATGCGGTCACCATCCAGTTCGGGCTGCTGCTTAATCCAATCGATAAGAGTGCTGATGTCCTTGTACGAACCCTCGCGCATCATCCCGTTGTCGGCCGCCAGGAAGGTCTTGCCGTATCCGCTTGATCCCCGCACATTCGGATAGAGAATGGCAACTCCGAGTTCGTTCAGGATGTAGTTACCTCGGCCCAGAAATGTCGGCCGAAATTGCCCCTCCGGGCCGCCGTGAATGTTAATCATGACCGGCCTTTTGCCGGTGAATTTGGCCGGCGGACGATAAAGAAATCCGCTGATGGTGCGGCTATCCCATGACTTCCAGTGAACTAGCTCCGGTTCCGAAAGCTCGGCGGTGTTAATGCCGCCAGTTTCGCTGGTTGTCCAGCGATCGATCTTGTTGGTCTCAACATCAAGCGAGTAGGCATCGGACGTCGCCCGAGCTGAGGCTATGTTGAATCCGAGATCGCGGCTGTTTTTGTGCCACTGAACGCCTGAGATGATTCCTCTAGGCAGGCCGAGGACTACATGCTCTTTTTGCGAGGCGATATCCAACAGATGTAGAACGCCGTAGCCATCTTCGTTTGTCACAAACGCGATGTGTTTGCCGTCTTCCGAAAGATCGAACTCATCGACATCCCAGTTGATGTGCGAGGTTAAATATGTGTGTTGCCCGGTGGATAAGTCGATATAAGCCAGGCGCTGAAACTCGGAGTCCCGGTCGGTGGTGACGTAAATGCCTTTATCGTCCTGGCTAAACGCTCCGCCACCATAGGCTATCTTGATCGGACCACCTTTTGGAGTGATGAGTGTCTTTTGCCCGGTGGTTGAATCGGCAAGCCAGAGATAACTTTCGTTCGCCGAAATTTCTTCTTGCACTAGGATTTTCTTACCGTCGCGAGACCAATCTAAAGCGCTCCATCCGCCACCTTGCATTTGGCTCAGCATGTGGTCGGACTTAGGATCGGTGGGATCCATCAGATAGAGGTCGACATCATTCCCGTTGCGGCGGGTTGAACCGTAAGCGATCCGATCGCCTGCGTGTGACCACACTGCGCCCGTATTGCGCGACTTGCCGTCGGTCAGGAGCGTCACGTTGTTGCTCTGTAGATCGAAGCGATACAGCTGGAAAAATTCACCGCCTCCAATGTCTTTGCTGAAGACGAAGAAATTGCCCTGTGCCGGTTGGTACCGGGCGATGCTGACGGCGTCAGGATAAAACGTCAACTGAGTGCGCGCAGCACCCGGTGACAGCACGCGATGAATCTGAGAGGTGTCAGCAAAACGCGTGGAAATGAGCATCTCGCGACGTTGTGGATGCCAGCTGACGAAGTTTGCACCCCGCGCGTTTGTGTACCGATCTACGGTATCGGACAGAGAGATGGGAATGGCCGGAACGTTTTCCATCACCAGGTTGTCTGAGGGAGCCACAGTGGTGTTTTGGGCGGGAGCAAAGCAACTGATGATGATGACAGCAGCGATCACACGCAAAATATGTTTCAAGACCGTCCCTCTTCTTTTTGGCGGCTTGTACTTGCAAGCGGTTTTGGTAACTTTGTCGACTTAGGAGTTTATCGCGTGCCCGCGAAGTCCGCAGCCCGGTTATAAGACTTCGAGTGCAGATGAGCAAAAAAAACCCCGTACCGCGAGGCACGGGGTGAGAGCGAGGAGACGGGATTGAAATGCTTAGCGAGTGAATTTGCGGCGAACCACACCGGCCAAGCCGAGCAGCCCTGTTCCGAGAAGGCTTATCGTCCCAGGCTCGGGAACCTGGGGCAGTGGAGCACCATTCGTAGCGAACCCTGTGGGAGACGGACAGTTCAAACTGGATTGTCCGTTGACTGGGCTGCAGTAGTGAACGCCCAGGATGTTGCCCTTGTTGTTGCCCACAAAGGACGATGTCGAGAAACCGGGTCCTAACAAGACAAAACTCAAGCTACCAATACTCGTCTGCCCATTAGGCACGCCGAACTTGACGATGTTATATGCAAATTTGCCTGCCGACCCACCATTGAAGCTGCCGGCATTTGCTGTCGCTGAACTAAGCGCATTAAAACTCTGCCCTGAGAAACTGCCTCCCACGGACCCGTTCGGCGTCACCGCGAACGAATTCAGAGTCAGAGAAGAAACGCTGCTGTTGAAGAAAAAACCATTGTTGGCTTTGGCCTGGATGGTGTAGCCACCCGTCATCGTGATGGTGACTTTGACCCCGCCAGAGATGTTGGACAAACTGATCTTTCCACAGTTAACGCCATTACAGAAAAGGTTGCTGCTGCTTGCCTGTGCAGCCGACACCGAGAGTGCCAACATCAACATCAGTGCGGCCATGTGGGTGGTGAATTTCATTTCGGCTCCTCTGTATTTGAAGGTACCGAGGGAGGTACGCTCTGGTAAGAGCAAGCTAGTTACCAACGTATGTAGAAGCGTGAGATCCCGTAATTTGCTGCCATAAAGAGGCTTAGGTTGTGGGCTAAGGAGACCCACTGCCTCATATCTGAGGCATGTGCAACGGCTTGCAGCTGCAATTAGGGCTTTTCCCCTCCGAAAGCCTCGCCCAGAGCGCCCCCTGGCCGTAAGCGAGCTGCTTGTCAGTTGTTCACCGAGGCTTCTGTAAACTCTTGAAAGAATGGAACCGCAGCCCGAACTCGAGAGCCCACGGATTTCTATGGTCGCGTATGGGCGACTGGTGCGGACCAATGCGAATTTTCGACGCCTTTGGCTAGCCCAAATCGTCAGTGAGATTGGCGACTGGTTCTACACTCTCGCGATTTACAATCTCCTGCTCACGCTCACCGGACGGGCGAGTTCCGTGGGCCTGGCTCTGGTGTTGCAGGTGTTGCCCCAGACGTTCATCGGTCCTATCGCGGGTGCAGTTAATGACCGTATCAGCCGGAAGCGAGTAATGATCACAGCGGACTTGGTCCGCGCAGTGATTGTTCTTTCCATGCTTTTGGTCCGCTCGCGGTCGGTCGTGTGGCTGGTTTACCCGCTGTTGCTGGCGGAGACAGTCATGGCCGGCTTTTTCGAACCTGCCCGCAGTTCGGTTATACCCAACATTACGCCTCGCAAGGATCTTGTGCTGGCGAACACGCTTTCGTCGATGACGTGGTCGATGAACCTGGTCATGGGAGCGACCATCGGAGGAGTGGTTGCGGCATTCCTGGGACGTGACGCGGTGTTCCTACTGAATGCTCTGTCCTTTCTTGTCTCGGCCTTCTTCATTCGGCGCATGAGCTTCGTTGAGCCACATGCAGAGGGAGCCGCCCCGCTGCGAGCGCGAGACCTCGTGGATTTCACGCCATTCATGGAAGGCGTGCGCTATGTGCGGCGGAATCGTCGGCTGTTCGCTACGGTGCTGGTGAAGGCAGGCAACGTTGTGATCGGGCCCAGCTGGGTACTCTTCACCGTGATGGGCCAACGCACGTTTCCTGTGCATTGGAACGGCATCGACCCGCAGCGAGGGGCAATGCTCGGCATGAGCCTGCTTCTTGGCGCACGCGGTTTGGGAGCTTTGAGCGGTCCGCTATTCACCGCGCCGTGGGCGGGCCATTCCCAGAGAAAATTGCAACTAGGTATTCTGTTTGGCTTCATGGTCTCGGGAATCGGCTACGTAATCATGGCCCAGGCGAAGTTCGTTTGGCTTGCTTGTCTTTTTGTCGCCGTGGCGCACTGCGGCGGGTCGACGGTCTGGGTTTTCTCGACCACTCTTTTGCAGATGAACACCGAGGACCGTTTTCGCGGGCGCGTGTTTGCAGCAGACATGGGCTTCTGTATGTTGACTATCGCGACGGGAGCATTTCTATGCGGGGCATTTCTCGATGCTGGCGCTTCCCCTCGCATCGTTGGTACCGTAGCTGGGCTCCTGATGTTTGTCCCAGCAGCCTTGTGGGGATTAGCAATCCGGTCTTTTAAGACACAGAAGCAGGGAGCTCCTGTCGAAGAGTTGCTCTCCTGAACACAAAGCTCAAATCAGGGTTGGAGTTGATCGATCTTTGCCGCGAGGATGAAGTCGCTCTCGGTCAAACCGTCGATCTTGTGCGTCCAGATGGTGATCTCGGCGCGTCCCCATGTGAGCAGGATGTTGGGATGATGACCTTGCTCCTCGGCGATGGCACCTACGCGGTTTACGAACTCAAGCGCCTGGCGAAAGTCGGGGAACTTGAACTCGCGTGTGAGGTGGTGTTCGTTAACAACTTGCCATTGCGGAAGCTGTCTTTGGATCGCCGCTAATGGCTCGCCTTTCAGGGGAGGAACACCCCCTCGGCAGGGAACGCACGTCTTTGCGGCTAAGTCCGACATGGCAAGCTCCGGTCGTGGCTCGTTGAGTGTCGCGGTTAGAAGGGGATGTCCTCATCCGTGATCGGTCCCGAACCCGCTGGCTCCGGCTCCGGCGTGCGCTGATCGAAGTGATTGGCGGATGCTCCACGTGCTCGTGAGGATCCACCCTCATCGCCGCTGCCTTCGCCCCGTCCCCCCAGCAGAACGAGATCATTGGCCACGACTTCGGTCATATACTTTTTCTGATTCGTATTCTTATCTTCCCACGAACGCGTCTGCAGCCGGCCTTCGATATACACCTTGCTGCCTTTCTTCAGGTATTCGCCGGCAATCTCCGCCAGCCTCTGCCAGAGCACGACATTGTGCCACTCGGTACGGTCCTGCCACTCGCCGCCCTTATCTTTGAAGCGTTCATTGGTCGCTAACGTGAGCTTGGCGACAGCAGCGCCGCTCGGCGTGTATTTAACCTCCGGATCCTTGCCCAGATTGCCAATAAGAATGACTTTGTTGACGCTCTTCATGAGAATGCTGCTCCTTCTGCCCCAATGATGAAACCTGGTCGCCTTGGGAGCCGGGAATCGCCAGGAGAGATACGTTGCTTTGCTGGGGCTGGAACCTCAATATAACAGAGAGCGCACGCCTGTAGCGGGGAATGACATAAGTAGACAGGGAAGTAGTTCCCGAAATGGCGGGTCACAAGGTCATGTGATTAAGGGTATAATGCCCGTCGATGGCCGCCGAAACCGAAGAAAAACAGCCTGGGATGGTGCCCGACGAGCTGAAACATGAGCCGCGTTCCAAGGGCTTGACCACCGTCCGCAAGAAGAAACCCAAAGAACTCGCCGTGATTACCGAGTGCTGTACAGGTTGCGCCGGATCGCCGGCCTGCGTCGAGTACTGCCCGGTGGAAGACTGCATGTTCTGGGTACCGGACGAAGATCACCCGCCTTTCGGGCGCATCCAGGTAGATCCGATTCTCTGCATCGGATGCAAGAAGTGCACCAGCAAAGGGCCCGACGGTTCATTTCTCGACGGCTGCCCTTGGGATGCCATTGCGATGGTGGACACGATTGACGTTGAGAAGGAAGTCGGCGTGATGCCGTATTAGCCTCATCGTCAATTCCAAAACTGCGGCAATCTGAACGCATTCACTTCGCCCGTTCGCGAATGGCTTTCTCCGTCAGCACGGCTTGCTCACGAACTCGCTCTGGCACATCCGGCAGATCGCGTTCGTAGGCAGTCACAGCAGGCAAGTCTTCCAATTGTCCTACCAGGTACAGCGCCCGAAGCGCTTCCCAAACCTGCTCCGTGTCAGGAGCAATGACCGCGACTTCCTGGCCCTCCGCAACGGTCGCCCCGCTCTGAACCGACAAAGAACGAATACGTCCAGTGATAGGAGAACGGATCTCGCTGGTCTTTCCCGCCGATTCGATCTTCATGAGTAGTCCACCCTGATGGACTGCCGCCGCCAGCTTTCCCGTATCCATAACTTTACCGGGATTCGGCGCCGTGATTCTGGCCGGCTGAAGCAGCGCGACGAGCTGCGGCCGTCCTGTCGCATCTCCGAACCGTACTAACGAGAGTGCCGCGTTGCCCCGGACCATGAGAGAGGGGTCGTTGAGCATTTTCAACAATGCTTCATGAAAAGGTGAGGCAGTGTTGTCCTGGCCCATGACCCAGGCATCGGTGTTACGAACCTCCTCCACGGGATAGGCTGAAAGTCGAACCAGGTCGGGGTACCAGCGGTCAAGACCATGTTCGTTCTTGGCTATGCGCTCGCCAATTTGAATCAGAGCATGTTGGATATGGCGGGGATGTTTTTCGTCGTGCAGGTATTCGTTGATTTGTTTGTCCGAGAGGTGCCGCCCAAACCACGTATTCCACCAGAAGAGGAAAGGCATGAGGACGATCAGCCATGCCGTGAAGAAGAACAACAGACGTTGCCGCGTAGTCATGCGGTGGCGTGGCTTTGTTGCGCCCTGGGGCGCTTCGTTGATCTGATCGGTTGACATGGCCGCGAGAAGGACTTGGCAATATAACAGATCGTAGAGGGCGACCGATCAAGCAGGTGATGCGGTTCACTCAGCTTCGCGAACGGCTATTGCGCTACGTAGTTCCAGCTAAGACGAGCTTCTAATCCACCACGTCCGCATCTAACACTCTGTCCTGTTCCAAATAGTGCGCTACTGCATACTGGGCTAGTAATGGGCTCTGCAGCTGAATTTCTGCCCCAATCCACTCGCCTTTCAGGTGCGGAGTGCCCGCGGCATGTTTGCAGTTCCCACTTGATCCAAATTTTGGTCCGAAGGCAGCTTCCTGGATTTCATCGAATTGCTTGAGGTTGTTCCAGACCTCGTTGCCCAGCGTTCCCGAAACGTCAATCTTGAGTCTCACCTTAGACATTATGTTGATCAATCCCGAGCAGCGGTGAATGCTTCTTGACTACGTGTTCATGGTGCAAACAGGTGATACAGCATTACGTAGACGATGACGCCTGTGACTGAGACATACATCCAGACCGGGAAGGTCCAGCGCGCGATAGCGCGATGACGATCGAACCGCTCTCGCAGAGCGCGACTGAGCGTAATGATCACCATCGGTACGACCACTGCCGCGAGAATGGTATGGCTGATCAGAATACTGAAGTACACCGGACGGGACCACCCCTGTCCCTGAAAGTGCACCGAGCCGACATGAGCGTGGTAGTAGAGATATGAGACAAGAAAGGCGCTGGAAGTGACTAGCGCCGCGATCATGAAGGCACGATGGATACTGATCCTGCCCCGGCCGATGAACCAGCGGCCTATAAGAAGCAACACTGCGCTGCTGCCGTTCAAAGTCGCATTGACAGCCGGGAAGATCGCGTATTCGGGTGGTACTTGCATTTCAAGGGTGCTCGTCGCGTAACCTTGGGCGCCGCGGCGCTAAAGGCTGGGCTAGGCCGCTCGTCGACCAAAGGTGTGCCGCTGATCACATATCATGCTGCCGGTTTGGTCGTTCGCCGATTCACCATGATGAATGCCAGTCCGAACATGAAAGCAGAAAACAAGATCAGTGTGGCCATGGATGCGCCTAGCGCGAACGCCTCGGTGCCTGGATAAAGCAGAGTGCGGAGAGCTTCTACGCCGTAGGTGAGTGGATTCAGACGCATCAGTACACGCAACCATCCCGAAGCGCCGGTTAACGGGAATAGGGCACCAGAGAGTAACCAAAGCGGAATCAAAAAGAGATTGATGATTGCGTGAAAGGCCTGCGTCGAGTCCATGGGCCACGCGATGGCAAATCCCAGCGCTGTCAAAGCGAACGAAACCAGAAACACGACGAGTACAACCAGGAGGAACTGAAGCAAGCTCATGTGCACGCCAACCAAAGGCGCGAACACGAGAAAGATCAGACCTTGAATGGCTGACAGGGTCGTGCCACCGAGAACCTTGCCAAGCACTACGGCCGAGCGCGGCACCGGAGCTGCGAGTACAGAAAGCAGAAATCCTTCCTTCCGGTCCTCGATGACCGACATCATCGTGAAAATCGATGTGAACAGGACGATCATGATCAGAGCGCCGGGATAGAAATAATCAAGATAATGCTGCTGTCCGGCCGCTTCTCCCGAGCGGAAAGATGTTCCGAAACCTGATCCGATCACCAGCCAGAACACTAAGGGTGAGGCGATCACTCCCACCACCCGGGAACGCTGGCGATAAAAGCGAATCACCTCACGCCACCACAAGGAGAATGACGGAAGCATGACGCCGGAGTTTGCGGGCGAGGGCTGAACAGGAAGGGTTGTGCTCTGCGTAGCCGTCACTAAATCGCTCTCGTCGGCGGAGTCGAGTCATCATCCTTCAGGCCGCGGCGAAACTCGAGAAGTGCGTTGAAGAAGAAGATTCCGGAAAGAGCCAGAAGTATGAGGCTCATGAATAAGCCATCAACAGTCGTCAAGGTGTGGCTCACGAAGATCCAAGCGATCCCCAGCAAAGGAATGATGCCAAGCAGGATCGATAGCAGCACTACCAGCATAGTGCCTCCGGGTTTCGATTGGTCCGCCGCTGCAGTGTTTTCGTGCATACGAGGTATTTACTTCACGTCCTCTCTTTCGCCATTCTCTGTCCAGAAACGGTGACCGGTGCGACGAATGAACACATCCTCCAGGGTTGGCTTGCTGATCGAGATCGCCTCGATTTCGCCGGGAAACGCTTCAACAACATCGGTCACGAAGCGGTGACCATTTTCGCGCTCGATGCGCACCTTCGTCCCGAGTACCTGCGCCGGAGTGCGGAAGCGGGCTTCAATTTGAACAGCAAGCGACTCCGGATCGCGCGCCTCGAGCAGAATCACGTCACCGCCAATCTCCCGCTTGAGTTCGGTTGGTGTACCCAAGGCAACAACTTTTCCCTCATTGAAAATGGCAAGGCGGTCACAGCGTTCGGCTTCTTCCATCAGGTGTGTTGTAACTAGTATTGACACACCTTCCTGGTCGCGCAAGATCTTCAAATATTGCCAGAGATCACGGCGAGCGCCAGGATCGAGGCCTGTAGTCGGTTCGTCCAGCAAAAGGACCGAAGGATGATGAAGCAGGCCTTTTGCAAGTTCCAGGCGGCGCTGCATTCCTCCAGAAAAGGTCTCCGCGCGTTCTCCGGCACGATCACTAAGAGCGACTCGCCCCAACATCTCGGCAATGCGCGATTTAAGAGGCGAGCCATGCAGTCCGTAAAGGTGACCCTGATGCCTCAAGTTCTCATAAGCGGAGAGCTTCAAATCGATGCTTTGGGCTTGAAATACCACTCCAATCTGTCGACGAACTCCGTTGGGATCTTTGGCGGCATCGTGGCCCATAATCACGGCGCGTCCCCCGGTCGGCAGCATCAGTGTCGAAAGAATTCGAAAAAGGGTGGTTTTTCCGCTGCCATTCGGTCCCAGCAAAGCGAAGAGTTCGGCTGGCCGCACATCGAAGGAGACACCGTTCAGCGCCGCGCGGTCGTCGTAACGATGAACTATCTCTTGTACGGAAATTACTGCGGGCCCGCTTCGCGCATCAGTTTCCGGATTGCTGAGATCGTACGCGGGGACTTTGGAGGCCACAGGCTATTTTACAGTACACCGAAGAGTGCATCGATTCAGAGACGCTTGTCGATCATCATCAGGGCAAACAGTAGAGGCAAATAGATGACGGTTGCTTGCAGAAGCTGGCGTGCACGTTGCTTCGAACGTGCTTCGGTAACCGGCATGCCGAGTGTCGCCAATCTCGCACCGAAATAGAGCAGGGCCGTGCTCATGACTAGCGCACCGAGGAGATACACGGTTCCAGACATCGCCGACCATGCTGGCAGCAAGCTGATAGGGATGAGGCCAACGGAATAGAGCAATATCTGACGCGAAGTGGATTTGCCGTCCGGCTCGACAACCGGCAACATGCGCACGTTGCCAGCCGCGTAATCCTCGCGATATAACCACGCAATCGAGAAGAAATGAGGGAATTGCCAGAAAAAGACGATGGCAAACATCACCAGCGCTCCCCACTCGAGACGTCCGCGCGAAGCCGTCCAGCCCAAAACACCCGGCATAGCTCCTGGAAAGGCGCCTACTAACGTGCAGATGGGGTGCTTCTTCTTGAGAGGTGTATAGGCCGCGAGGTAGACGAAGGCCGTGGCCAGAGATAACCAGCCAGTGAGAGGATTCAGAGTTACACCAAGGTAAAGCGCTCCACCCACGGTGAGTAGAATTCCTACAACCGTCGCATGCAGAAAACTCATGCGCCCGGAAGGAAGAGGACGGTCGGCTGTGCGACGCATGCGAGCGTCGATGTCGCACTCCATCACTTCGTTCAAAGCGGCCGTTCCGCCAGAGACCAGACCGATCCCCAGCAAACCATGGAATAAACCCCAGGAGAACGAAGAGACTCCTGACTTCACCGCGCCGAAGTAGTACCCGCACCACGCAGTCATTACGATCAGAGTGGTGACTCGCCCTTTGGTAAGTTCGGCGTAATCGCGCGCAAGGACGATCATGCGATTGCCGGGCGGTGCAAGCGATCGTGCGGCGTTGGTCATGCGGTTAAGGGTGCTCTTTCGGTTCCGGGTATTCGTTCTTCAAAAGCGACCGGCACGTGCCGCCACACCTCAATCGCCAGAATAGCGGCTGTTGCCAGCAGCAAGGCCCCGACCGCAACGTGTGCCACCGTGGACACCACCATTGGCAGCTGAGGCTGAACGGTGTCACGCCCCCAAGCTATCCGTGTCAAGAAAGCCATGAATCCTAAACACAGCTGAGCAATCAGCAGACCCAGCATAGTAACAGCAGGGCGCTTGATCGCATCGATTTTTGAGTAGAGCGACAGAGCGCGGACCGCCGTCCAGGTGAGGACCAACGCGACAATCACCGCATTAGCTACATGGGGCCACCAGCCCATGCCCTTGTGGCGAAACATCGCTCCAAGAATCAGCTGCACATACAGAACGAAAAGAGAGAGCAAAGTCAGGGTGACAAGGCTTGGACGATGCGAGTCCCACTCAACCCTTGGCTGCTCTTCTATCCGCCTGCGGCCCGTAAAGACCGCAATGATAACTGCGATACAGAAGAAAGTTTGTCCTACCGCAGCGTGGGCCGTCGAAACCGCTGGCGGCAGTAGATTTAGAACGGTAATCCCGCCGAGAACCGCCTGCACGAGGATGGTGGCGAATGCCGCCAGGGCAAGGCGTTTCATCCAGCGGCGCCGCTCCACAAGCCAGGTCCAAATTGCTACTCCGAGAGTTAGAACAATCGTGGCTCCAGCAATGAGCCTGTGGCCATGCTCGTAGAAGACGCCACCTACCATGCGCGGCATAGCGAAGGTGTGAAAACTGGTTGGCCAGTCAGGTACTGACAACCCAGCATCATTGCTGGTCACCAGGGCTCCGGCAATAATCAGAACAAACGTCGCACCAGCAACGAAAACGGCGAACCAATGATGTGCGCGATTGTACGGCGTCGGTAGAGACTTCAGTTCCATTGTCCCGGAGTCGATCAGCTCTTGCGATCGGAAATTTCAGCCCCGACCCACATTCGGGGATGAACAAAGAAGTGGAGCCCATTGTGGGGTCTCCACTCCCGCGGACCCAGTATTCTAACAGAGTCTCACTACGCCCCACTTGCCTTGAACGTCGCGTCGACCGTCTTCGAATCCTTAGGCGCGACGGTCACCTTCTGGGTTTGCTCCCCAAGTTTTTCGTGCACGAAGCCAAGGGTGTAATCGCCTGGAGGCAGACCTTTGATCTCGTACTTTCCAGACTTGTCGGTCACGGCATAGAAGGGACTTTTCACCACGTTGATGTACATCTTCATCCAGGGATGCTGGTTACACTTCACTGGCAGCATGACCTCTTCGCGACCGAAGCTCTTCTGAATGGGTGGTGCGCCAGGTCCTTGTGACTCATTCCATTCCTGGTTACCCGCCTTAGGCGTGGGATGAATGTTGTGCGTGGTTTTGTCATCATTCTTGATTTCGATGTTCTGACCAGCCATCACGCCAAGCACGTGCGGATGGTATCTGCACCCATCCTGATCGATGGTGACTGAATCTTTCGGAACGTCGAAGGTGCGGCTGCCGAGCCCATCCTTAACGTAAACGAAGACGTTGGCAAGATCACCATTGCTTACTTCCACAGTCTCGGCCTGGTTATTCCCCTTGCAGGCGGGATCCTGACTCATGTCAATCTTTGCTGGTTTCGGAGCCGCACCATCGAACTTAACCGTGCCGTTGACCGTCGCCACCGTGCTTGGATCGATTGGGGTCGCTGCCGGCGGAGCCGATTTTTCTTCGGAAGCGTTGGATGACTGCTCCGTATTTTCCTTTTTGCTGCACGCCGCCAAAATGATCAGGCAGCAAACCGCGAGCAAGCCCAGAAACATCTTCCATTTGTTCATAGTCATGATTTAGAGCACCTCTCTCATATTTAAAACGTTTTCTGCGCAAGTTCAAATTTGCACGCGAAACTCTGGTCTAGCAACAAAGCTGTCCAGAACGACCTTTGGACTGCTCAAGAAAATCTCAATTTGAAAGCGACACATTCTACCGCGAACCACCCCCGGAAGTTTGTGAGGATGAGCGAGCGGCTTTGCGCGTCAGGCCAGTTTTGCTTGAGGACGCGGGAGCAGCGTTGCTGGCGCGAGCACCGCCGCGAGACGCACCCACTCTCCTCTGCTCCTCGGGTGTGAGTTGGAATATGTAGTTGACGAGCAGTTTGGTGTGATCCTTGTCGTACCCCTGGAACGACGACGGAGTTGGTCCAGCAAACACCCACTGATCGTGGTCACGACGGAACAGCCCTGATGGCATTGATGTGCCCGGACTGATTGCCTGCGGATCAACGATCCAGCGCTCCACCCAATCCGGCTTCAGGCGTTCCTTGGCCAGGAGGAAGTTAGGCGCGGTAGCGACCTTGTCATGCGCAGGATCGCCGGTTGCATGACACTTCAGGCATGGCGCGGCAGTACTCGAGAATAGGCTGCGCGCCATGTCGTTCTCTTTCGCCGTAAGCGTCGGAATCTGCTCCGGTATATAAGGTAGAGGCTGTTGCGAGAGTGCCTCGAAAAAGCGCACCAGTTTGCGCAATTCGTTGTCCGAGAATGAGAACGTAGGCATACGGACTTGTAGATATGGCCGCACGCCGTTTCGGTTCGTGTCACTAGTGTTCAGTGCCGGGTTCGACAAGAAGCGGCGCAGCCACTCGGGATCAACACGCGCGCCCTCGGTTAGAAGCTTAGGTGGAAGTTGCTCCTGCGCATCCTGGTAACGTTGCATGCCCATGAGGATGGTCTTTTGACCAGGAATGAACTGGTGGCAACCCATACAGTTGTACTTCTTGACCACCCACCAGCCTTCCTGGATATCGCGTCGTGAGTCTTCAGGCTTGTACTGGTAGCTCGCGGGAAGACCTGATTCCTGGCTCCCGAGAAGGAATGTAGTCAGCGCCGCGATCTGCTCCTTCGCCAGATGGACGTTCGGCATTCGCAACTTTTCGGTCTCCGACTTAATTTTGCCCTGATCGTAGACGTTGGGTTCGGCCAACTTGTGCTCGAAGAAGCCTTTGTGGTTGTACCAGGGATCTTTAGCTGGTCCATTGGGCAGGCGCTGACGATCATCCGGATCTTGAATCGGTTCCTTACCGCCGCGCTGGGCTACATCGGTGAAGAGCGCAAAGTCGAGGCGCTCAATCGGTTTTGATCCTTCCGCAGTTAACTCGGTTCCAATGCGCCCTTCGTCCTCAAACCCGCTGATTTCGTGACAACCCGCGCAGCCAAAGTGACGAATCCACTTTTTGCCTTCGTCCTTCAGCTTTGGATCCTCCATGAACGACGCATCTGCATAAGCACTCGGCTCCTGCTTCTTCTGCGTGATCAGGTAAGAAGCGATGTCCTGCGCATCCTGCTCGCTCAAGCGCAGGCTAGGCATCACCGTCATATTCTGCACTTGAAGTTCGTGACCATCGTTCGGACAGCGGCTGTGACCTAGATCGAAGACGTAAGGCAAGCCTTTCTTTGCATAATCCTCGGGGCCGATATCTTTCTTCTCGTATGGACAGTAGGGACGAGTTCGCTGACGGGCATTGTGAATCCAGCGCACGAGGTAGTCGTAGTTTGCTTTCTCCCCCACGCGGGTCAAATTAGCGGCGAATGTTCCGCCTTGCATCTGGTCGCCTTCACCGATGGAATGGCACGCCAGGCAGCCACGGGTCTCGAAGAGCTCCTTGCCATGATTCGCATTTCCGCCATTTTGTTTCGGAAGTGGATCGGTAAGACCAGTCTGCCAGATGTACGCCGAAATGGCCTTAATCTGATCCTCGTTCAAGCGGAAGTTCGGCATCTTTGTGGTCGGACGAAAATCGGTCGGCTTCTTCAGCCAGACAGGAATCCAGTTCCTGTTCAGCTTCAGGCGAGCGTCTTTCAGGTTGGGCCCGATTTTTTTCATGTCCTGCATCAGATTGTGGGACTGAAAATCGAGCTGCTGCAGGCGCCCGTCGATTTTGCTGTTTGCAACCTTGAGGGCGACGGATTTGTCGGTCAGGCGGTTGGCTTCCTCGTTGCTCGAAGCAGCATTTGACTCGCTGATGAATTCGGCCGCCTGCTTGAGATTGTCTTTCTTTTGCGTCTCCAACTGTTTGACTTGCTGGTTGACGGCCTGCAGGTCTTCGGGTTCTTTATCGTAACCCTCATAGCGATGGCAGCCATTGCAGCCTCGCTGCCGAAACAGATCCTTGCCTTCGCTGATCGTCCAACCCACATCGCCGCTCACCAGGACCATATCAGCCGCATGACAAGTCTGACATCCTGCTTCAGCGTTTTGTTTGGGAAATAGCGGCCATAGCCAGTGCTCATAATTGCCATGAGCTTTCTCGACGCTCGTGGTGGCGCGTCCATTTCCCTGATGGCACGGCGAACAACCGAATTTATCGGGATCGTGTGTCTTCAGCAGTTCGGGTTCAGGATGGCTGGTGAACGCGCGGGCATATTCGTCGGGACGCTTAGCCCCCTTTGGAGTCATGGAAGCCGTAGTCAGCTTCAGCGGCTCGCGGATGCCCATGTGGCACGATTCGCAGCGGTCCACAATGTTGGCGTCGGCGACATTGATCTGGACAATAGTGGGATCCCAATCTTCGGTTTTGCGCTGCAGACCGGTGATCTGCGTTGGCGTGAGATCGACCATGTGATCGGAGACGAATTCGTCCATCTTCGTCTTCGCCGCAGTCACAGGCTTTAGCGTGTCGCCTAATTCGGCGCTCAGCTTGCCTCGCTCATCTTTCAGCTCATTGTACTTTTCTTCTAGTTGAGTGAAGTTGTAGGTCTCTTTGTGGCCGTCCGGGTACTCCACCGTGGCCGGCTTCTGCTTATATTTTTCAAGATCCTTACGCTTGCTTTGCTTGCCTGAGGCGCTTTCGTCTGTTTCGATTTCGTAAGTAAGAGCATTTACATAAGCGCGTCGATCAGTAAAGACGTTCTGAACGGCCAAAATCTTCGCGCTCAAATCCGAAATCTGACCTTGCAGTTGTTCGACCCGCGGCTTCGATTGTTCGTAAACCTGCTTGTAGTCCTGCTCGAGAGCTTTGTACTCGGGGCTCCCCTCCACGTCTTTCACCGAGGTGGAAGATTTCGACTTAGCCGTTCTCAGAAAGGATGTGTAGCGGTCTTTCCACTCCGACTGGTAAGACTTCCACGGGCGTTGGCCGAAAGACTCGTCCCAAAGTGCCCAGAAGAGGGTAGCAATCAGGATCACCGTCGCGAGCAGGTAATGCACCGCGTACGACTTGCTGACAATCGGATCATTCTCGGGGACTGGCTTTTGGGCCACCACATCCTCCTAAAACTGTGTTGGGCGTTAGTCGTTAATCTTTAGCAAAGCGTCGAGCAAAAAACCTGACCAGGCCTTCATCAAAGCGGCGCCTGCTTTAGCGCTCCATCTCAACTTGTCCGGACGAAGGGTCGTAGTGCGAGCCAACGACCAACAATCAATGACCAATGACAACGCCCAACTAAACGTTAAACCACGGCGTAATCCACACGTACTTGATATGAAACAAGAGTCGCAGCAGCATTTTGATCGGCAGCCCGACCATGGTGAGAAAGAAGACCATCATGATCGAGTACTGCAGCAGGCTCATCCGCTTGTAGTCCCGTGGGTTCGTGCGGCGGAAGTACGCGTGCAGGAGAAATCCTCCTAAGACGTAGAATCCACCCACCACAATCGCGCCGAAGATTATCTTTGCCAGGTTCGAAGTAATTCCGAACAAATCGGGCAAATCACGGTTTACCTCGTAAATAAGTCGATTGTGGTCCCAGGTTTGTCCGGGCCAGAACCACTGCCAACCAGGGCCGCGGATGAAAGTCCCGATAATGATCATCGCAACCCACAAAACGATGAAACCGAAAAGAAATGTTCCAATCGAGAACTTCCGCTGCTTCCATGTGTAATAACCGCTGCCCAGTGGGTTGGTATCTATGTACGGGATCACCATGAGGCCGATGATGATCAACGTGGGCATTACGACACCGGCAATCCAAGGGTCGAAGTAAACCAGCATCTCCTGTAAGCCAAGGAAGTACCACGGCGCCTTCGCCGGGTTCATAGTCAAGTTCGGATTCGCAGGCTCCTCCATCGGCGCGTTGAGCGTGATCGACCACACCATCAGAATGATGGTGACGATGATGGCGGCCAGGAATTCCATGCGCAGCAGAAATGGCCACACGTGTACTTCCTTCTGCCAGCCGGGCCGGAATGGCCAAGCCTTGCGATGGTGGGTCTTCGCCATCGCGGGATTCGTTTCGAGTTCACCGATGAGTTGGTCGTTCGCCTTTGCCTGCTTCCACGCCAGGTAGATATAGAAGATCAGCAGCGGGATGAGACCGACAATCGGAACGTTGTCGGGCGCAGACATGATTTCCCAGAGTTGTCGCCAATCCATGGCTAACGCCTCTCCTTTACTTCCGATTCCAGCATGACCGGCGCTGGTCCCGAAATGCCACCATCCTTACGAACGCGCCAGAAGTGCACGATCATGAAAATCGAAGCGACGATGGGAATGCCTATGCAGTGCCAGATATAAGAGCGAAGCAGAGCATTGGCATCGACGATCGAGCCGCCCAGCAATCCAAAGCGAATGTCGTTATAGGGAGTCATCCCCAACTGCGGACCGAACGGTCCCTCGTGGCCCAGCAATGGTGTCGCCCGGGCCATGTTGGTGCCCACGGTTACGGCCCAGAACCCGAGTTGGTCGTCTGGCAGCAGGTAACCAGTAAACGAGAGCAGCAGGGTTAAGACGAGCAGGATTACACCCACGTTCCAGTTGAATTCGCGCGGCTTCTTATAGGATCCGGTCAGAAACACGCGGAACATGTGCAGCCAGACAGCGATCACCATCAAGTGAGCTGCCCAGCGATGCATGTTGCGCAGCAGTTTGCCGAAGGGAACGTCGTGCTCGAGGTACAAAACGTCGCGAAACGCCTGAACCTTCGTCGGATGGTAATAAAACATGAGTAGCGCACCGGTAAACGTCAGCACGATAAACAGGTAGAAGGTGATCCCGCCCATGCCCCAGGTGTAGCTGTAGCGGACCGCGTCGCGATTGATCTTGGCCGGATGCAGATGGAGAAACACGTTCGAGAGCACACCTAAAGCACGGTTACGCGGCGTGTCATCGTGCTTGTGGCGGAAGATCGATGTGTAGACCTGAGTCTTGGTGGGGTCCTTAAGCAGATCGACTTGCTCTTTAGCTTTGGCAGGGATGTCCGTCTTTAAAGACGTTACATCTTCTTTCACGCCTGCCTTGACTCGCTCCAGCAGCCGGACTCGATTTCCGTTGCTACCGTTCCCGTTGGTTGGTTCCGCCATTAGGTCCTCTTAGTGTCTGTTAGGACGATTCCTTAGTTACTGAAAAGCTGCGGACGAGAATGTCCGCGCCACATTACACTCCGGTCAGAAACGCCCCCGGATCGTTGAACTTGCTCGGTTGACCTTTTGGCCAGGAATAAAGTTTTGAGACATCGACCAGAACCTGGCCATCCGGCGCAAGTTCCACATGGGCCCGGTCCATAGGGCGCGGCGCCGGTCCTTCGAAGTTGATGCCTTCATTGTCATAACCGCTGCCGTGACACGGGCACTTGAATTTGTTCTCGCTCGGCTTCCAATCAGGTGTGCAGCCCAGGTGAGTGCAGCGCGCATAGATTACGAAAAGACGATCGGGGGTGCGGTCTACCCAGATGCGATATTTCTGCTGAAACTTTGTATCAACACCGAGCGCGAAATCCGAGGGGTAACCAATCTTGAACGAAGTATTGGGTTCAAACAATGTGCGCGGCAGGAAAAAGCGAAGGAACGCAAGGAACCACGCGCCGAGGAATGCTGCAACGGCGCTCCAGACCAAACGCCTGCGTCGCTGATCGACCGTCGTGTCGTCGGGTCCGATGGCTGCCAGGCCCCCGGCTGCGGCTGCTTTCGAAGTGCCCACGGCGGGTGTGCCCACATACTTTGTCGATGGTCCGGAACGGTCGACTTGAGAAACCGAGGGCATGGCTGGCCGAGGTGCTGCTGCGGCAGGACGTGCACTTGGCGCAGCAGAAGTGACTGTAGGTGTCGCGGCGACGGGAGCCGTTCCCGCTGGTTCGCCGAGCAGAGCCGTCACTTCGGCGTCGGTGAGGGCGGGGAGGTTGTTACGTTTGCGGCGCGCTTGTTCGGCCGCAATGGCGGACTTGCTCCACTTCTTGCCGGCGGCCAACCACTTTTGTACGTCTTCGCTGAAACCGGCAGCCGAGGTCGGCGCGGCGACAGCGGGACTGGCCACAACCGGAGTTGTTGCAGGAACAGTTGCACTCGGCGGAGCAGGGGCGCCGTCTCCGTTTTCCCACGACATCTGCACGCCAGCCCTGAGGGCCTCAATATCGGCGTCACTGAGCAAAGGCAGCCCGGAACGTTTGCGGTACGCTTGTTCAGCTGCAATGACCGAATTGTTCAGAGCTTTGCGCGGCCACTTGGGAAGCCGCCCGAGAGTTTTCTCGTCTGCCATCCGTCCTGAATCCTCTCTCAAAAACGGGATACTGCCGCCTGCGGCCTAGTCCGCCGCAACGAGGCAATCCGTACGACTTGATCTGTTCAGTTCCTGTCCAACCGCTCTGCTCACCAGGTCTGCCAATGCCTCGATGAATTTCGGAGACGCATTGAGCCCCGCGGACATCTCAAAGCGTTCCACGCCCAATTTCTCTGCCGCTTCCCGCGCCTCATGATTAATCTCTCCGAGGGTCTCAACATGGTCGGATACGAACGAGATCGGGATAATACAAACGTTTTTGGCGCCCTCATTGGCCAGGTGCCGCAGAGTGGTGTGTAGTGAGGGCTGCAACCATTTGCTCGCTCCCACCTTACTCTGATAACAGAGGCGGTGACGATGACTCCAGCCCCCCCGCCGCATTAGGAGATCGACGGTTTCTTCGATCTGTCTCTGGTAAGGATCGCCTCTCTGGATCACAGAGACTGGGACACTGTGAGCGCTGAAGATCATTTCGACGTCCTCAGCTTCTGGAAAACGGGCGAGTGCCTCGTCGACTCTCTCGATCAAAGCGTCAAGGTAGAGTTCATTCCGGTAGAAATTTTCAACGAAGTGCACCGGCACATCCGCGCGAAAGAGACGGTTCCATTCGTTAAGGCTGCTCCCAGTTGTCGTAGAAGAATAATGCGGATACAGGGGCAGCAAAACTATTTCGTCACAAGCTGCGGCGCTTAGCCGGGCGATCGCTTCAGCCGTGAAGGGGTGCCAATAGCGCATCGCCACGAAGCAATGAGCGTCAAAACCATCTTCACGCAACCGGCTCTCGAGCGCGGTGGCTTGTTGCTCGGTGAACTTGCGGATGGGAGAACCGCCTCCGATCACGGAATAATGGTGCTGTACGCGCTTGGCACGGGTGCTGGAGATGAGCTTCGCCAACGGCTTGCGCCCGATGCGAGCAAATGGGAAATCAATGATGTCTGGATCGCAGAATAAATTGAAAAGAAAAGGCTCAATGGCCTCCAGCGTGTCCGGTCCGCCAAGCTGGAAGAGCACTACGCCCAACCGCCGTTTCGAATTAGCCATCCCCCAGGACCCCAAACCAAAGAGCGACCGGATGTTACCCCGAACAGCAATTCTTCGTCAACGTGCGACGGAACTTGTGAGGGGGGTTGAACGATGCACGTGCGATTGTTTGTCATTCCTGAGGAGCGAAACACAGAGGGAACTAGATTCGCTCAGCTGCAGATCCCTCTCGAACGCTCGGGCAGACAAAATCTTCAGGGCAGAGAACATTAATTTTGAGGTCGATGCACTTCGACCTTGTCTCCTATATCAATGCTCATCAGATCTTCCCCGACCTCGACTGGGCCGGAATAGGTCTTGCGAGTGTCTGCGAGCAGGTCACTGGCATTCGGCGGGACGATGTGAGAGTAGACCGCCAATTTCGGCTTGACCTTTGTGAAAAGTGCCGCGGCTTCTTCCGTTTTAGTATGGTGGTCCATTACTTTCTGCATTTGCCGTTCTGTCAACGCTGTGTGCAGAGACCGGTAGGCATTTGCAGCCAGTACCTCATGGATCAAAACGTCCGTGCCCTGCGCAAACTTAATCAGATTTTCAGAGTAGCGCGTGTCTCCGGAAAGCACGACCGAGTGCCCGGCATAGTCGACCCGATATCCCAGCGCGGGCTTGACTGCCCCGTGATCGACTGTGAAAGCTGTAACTTTCACTCCGCCGCTCTCGTAAACCACGCCTTGTTCAATATCCTTTGCTTCGACGACGACCCCTGGCGCCGCTATTTGCTCATCGACATCGCGTCGGATGTGAATGTCGAACGCATAGGCCTCCTCCAGATGTTTCATCATCTGCCGCGTCCCGCTGGGTCCCCAAATCCTCAGCGGAGTTTTTCTCCCTACGATCCATCCCGTCAGCCACAGATCGGGCACTCCCACGATGTGATCGGAATGTAGGTGGGTCAAGAACAGCGCCGTGACTTCCGAAAAAGGCACTCTCTGTTGGTAGAGACGCTGCGTGCAGCCTCGCCCGCAATCGAAAATCAATTTCTGATTTCCAGCTTCCACCAGGGTGCTCGGCCCGAAGCGGTCAATAACGGGACGGGGAGTGCCGGTTCCAAGCAGAGTCACCTTCAGTGCGGGTTTCGCTGCGGTCTGCGGAAAGGCTGACACGGCGGCCAGCAGGATAGTCCCCAAAAGTCTAAACCGTTGACCCCGAAGCAGCGTAGTTTTCATATAACCTGCATGTATTCAGGCGCGCGAGGACTGTGCAGCATTCTCAATGTCGGCTGTTTGCATTGCCTCAATAATGTGATCGGCGAACTCCGAGGTGCCCGCCTTGCCGCCCACATCCCGGGTTAACTTCTCGCGATCTCGATAGACCTTCTCCAGCGCATTCCGGATCCTCAAAGCGGCCTCGTGCTCCCCGATGTGGCGCAACATGAGCAGGCTTGATCGAAGTACCGCCGTTGGATTTGCCATGTTTTTTCCCGCAATGTCGGGAGCGGACCCATGCACGGCTTCGAAAATGGCATGTTGATCGCCGATGTTGGCGCCGGGAACGAAGCCCAGTCCGCCCACGAAAGCCGCGCAAAGATCGGAGATGATGTCGCCGTAAAGATTCTCCAGCAGCAGTACATCGTACTGATAAGGATTCATCACCAGCTGCATGCAGGTGTTGTCCACAATGTGCTCGCCGTAAGTGATCTCTGGGTACTCCTTGGAAACGTTCCTTGAACAGCGGATGAAAAGTCCGTCGGACATCTTCATGATGTTCGCCTTGTGGATGGCGTGGATCTTCTTCCGCCCATTCTTCCGGGCGTAATCGAAGGCAAAGCGGGCGATGCGGGTAGAAGCCTTCTCAGTGATGATCTTTAGACTCTCGACTACTCCAGGCACGACCTCATGTTCGATTCCGGAATAAAGTCCCTCCGTATTCTCTCGAAGAATGATCAGGTCAACATCGGGATAACGGGTTGGGATGTGCGGCAGATTTCGGATCGGCCTGAAGTTCGCATAAAGCTCGAACTTCTTCCGCAGTGCGACATTGATACTGGCGAAGCCACCGCCTACGGGCGTTGTGACAGGCCCTTTAAGGGCCACGCGATTGCGGTCGATCGAATCGAGAAGTTCTTTAGGAATGTATTCGTGATACTTCTCGTAAGCCTCGGCTCCCGCCTGAAAAGTTTCCCATTCGAATTTCAATCCAGTTGCTTCGAGGATGCGGACGGTTGCCTTCGTGACTTCAGGGCCGATACCGTCGCCGGGGATAAGCGTGATCTTGTGAGTCATATAGTCCTGCGGCCAGCTTCAAACGCCTTTGGGAGTACCACTAAGCGCTGCGGCGTAGTTTCAACACTGGGGCTAGCAGAGCCGGGCAAGTCCGTTACTGCTTCGCGCTCCGCGCCCGGAGATCCGGGGGTTCCTTGGTCTTGAGCAGGTCCTTCAGTTCCGCCATGAATTCTTTTACATCCTTGAAATCCAGGTACACGGAGGCGAAGCGCACGTAAGCGACTTTGTCATGTTTACGCAATCGGTTCATGATTAGCTCTCCGATTTCGGTCGTTTTGCGTTCACGCTCCGCAGATTCGATAACGAAGCCTTCTGCGTCATTGACGATCTGCTCCAGCTTGCTGATTGGCACCGGCCGCTTCTCGCAGGCACGCAACAATCCGTTCAGAACCTTCTGCCGGTCGAATTTCTCGCGGCGGCCGTCTTTTTTCACCACCATGTACGGAATCTCGTCGATGCGCTCGTAGGTGGTGAAGCGCTTTTCGCATTTCAGACACTCGCGCCGGCGCCGGATCGAATCCGCTTCTTTACTCTCGCGCGAATCCACTACCTTGTCGTTTGCAAAACCGCAGAAAGGACACTTCATGGCGCGCTAAAGGAACCCCGTGCTGCTCAATAACTTAGTCGAAGGATGCATTGTAACAGGGGTTTCAGGATCACAGGCAGTAGCGACTCCTCAGAACCGAATGTCCTGGTTGCAGCTAGACTAGTGCGCCGCCGACTCGGGCGGGACTGTCTCCAGTTCCTCCTGTTGATGGCTTTCTTCTGAGAGCTTGCGCAGAGAGAGACGCTCGCGATGAGCCAGAACTAATCCGATCGGAAGCACGGCCACAAAAGTGACCAGCCACAGCATGATTCCGCAACTTGCTGCCAGTTCTTTGGGAATGTTGAACACGTGATCGAGGGCGCTGATGGTAGCCAGTTGAGATCCACCGCCGACGCCAGGCAATTGAACCATCGAGCCGATCATGCTCGATCCCATGAGCAGGAGAACCTTGGTCACGCTCATCGCGTGCATTGGCGCGCCATAGGCGTGCGTCACTTCCTTGTAGGACACAGCAATGATCCACCACATCAAGATGGAGACTGCGGATAGCTCAACAAAGGAGATGAGATCGTGAATCGTGTCTAGGCCCGCGGCGAACTCGCGAACCCGTAGCGCGATGCGGTGCCCGAGATTGGCCGCAAGGTGTGAAAAGCGCTGCTCCACCCAATCGGCTAGCGCTGTTCCTTTGTACGCAACCGCTGTCGCTCCAATCAGTAAACCGAGAACCAGCAGCGTGAGCGCGTATCCGGTGAGATGCAGCCAGTGATTTACTTCCGGACGCGTGGCTGCAAATGCCCGTAATTTCGAAGGAAGAAAGATCGCTGAGACCATCAGGATGGTGAAGCCAGCCACATCGAAAATGCGTTCGACCGCCCAAACCGCGACTTGCGATGCAAAACTCAGGCTTTCCCGACGGGCGATCAGATAGGGCCGGATCAGCTCACCAGGACGCCCCAACACTGCCAGGCCGGTGAATCCCACGAGTGTGGAAGAAATCAGACCAATGAGGGAAGCGCGCTTGCGAACGGGTCGGAGGAATATTTTCCAGCGAAGCGCACGGAGAAAATACGCAATGTAAATGAGGATGATGCCGTGAACGATGTGATGCCAGTCAGGACGATATTCGAAAAACCTCGCCCAGTCGAAATTCTTCCAGGTCCGGAACTGGAGATAGACCAGCACCGCCAACACGATGAGAACTGCTGAGCTGACCAGAAGGCGCTTACGATCCATCTTGAGCACGTCCCTGTGTGAAGGTATATGACAACATGGGAAGGGTCAACGCGCGGCGCGGTGAGGGAGACGCGAATGATGAGCGGAAATCATTCGCAGATAGAAGAGCAACAGGAATAGCTCAGCGGCTGCCGCCAGCGACGGCGCTGCCCGGAACCGTAGAGCGAGCAGCTTCAGTGGTCCTGTTGGACGACTGAATTTTTGGTTTGCTCTTGTGCGGAGCCGCAGCGGCTTTTTGTTCGGCGAGTTTCTTTTTGTTGTATTCGCGGATGATGCGAGCGACATAAGCACGCGTTTCGAGATATGGAGGAACTCCATGATACTGATCGACCCGGTGCGGCCCGGCATTGTAGGCAGCTAGCGCTTTGGGAACGTCGTAATTATATTTCTCCAGCAGCGAGCGCAGATATCGTGTGCCACCATCCACATTCGCGGTTGCGTCAAAGGCATTATTAACACCCAGATTCGATGCCGTCCCCGGCATGAGCTGCATGAGTCCTTGAGCGCCTTTGGGCGAAACGGCGCGGGTATTGAAGCCGCTCTCGGCATGGATGACGCTGTTAATGAAATCAGGGTCAATCGAATGCTTGCCGCTGGCGTCCTTGACGACCTGGTCAAGGTTCACAGGTTGAGCGGCTTTGAGCGAAGGAGCTGCGGTCCCGGTAGTAGCGACGGAAGTTCCTGTGCTCCCAGCAGAGCTTTCCGCTATGGGTGACGCGGTTGGAACGAGACTATCGTCCTTCTCGAAGTGTTCGATGTCACTGGTAGCAACATCAACGTAACTGACATTGCTGGGTCCCGTATACAGGCGCGTCATGTTTCCGCGCACCTCGCGCCGCTCGTGCCGTATGGAGAAGCCATTGTGGAGTATGGCAAGGTCGCTGGCGAAAACTCCTGTGGAGAGACCCACAAGAGCTGCCAGCAAGCGGAATTTGATTCGCAGACTCACGGTAACTTACGAGACCTTACGCTTCTACTTTTGTCTGGCTCAGCACCTGCTCCACAGCTGCCGCCACTCCACATTGGTCATTGGGAAGGGTAACGTGCCATCCCGGCCGCCGGAGATCATCGGCCGCATTTCCCATGATAAATGGATGTCCTGCAAAGGCAAGCATCTCGATGTCGTTGTAATTGTCTCCAATAGCCATGACCTCTTCGCGCGGAATGCCGCGATACTTGGCCCAACGCTCGACAGCATGCCCCTTCGAGCATCCCTGGTTGAGAATATCGACGATAGAGAGATCGCGCAGCGGATATTCAGTCCTCAAAACCGTGATTTCATTCTCCAGGCCGCAAGCCGCGAGGGTAGCAAGCGCCTGGTGCATCCGGGTGATAGTGCCGCAAAACATGGCTTGCACGGGATCGCTCACGATCGCTTTCTCAATCGGAATCACGAAGTCGATGTAGCTCAGGTTCTTCTCCAGCCAGCGCTGAATGCTGGCGCCGAGCTCGTCCATGTGCTCGAGAACAATCGCACCCTTGCATTCTGTATCGAAAGTCAAAACGGTGTTGCCACGGAACTCCTTCATTGCGGTGCATAGCCTACGGGCCGTGGGAGCTGGAAGGAAATCGCGATGGAACGTCTTGCCGCTTAGTGATCGGGTAATTGCACCGTTCGACGTGATCAGCCACAGGTCGAATCCCAATTGAAGAGCGATGGGCAGGGCAAAAGTGTGGCGGCGCCCAGTAACCAGAATGATCTCCACGCCCAAAGAATGAGCGCGGCGCAAGGCTGCGAGGTCCGCCTCAGCAATCTGGAATTGGGGATTAAGAAGAGTGCCGTCTATATCAATCGCGAGCAGTCGGATGGGCGGCTTCACCAAGTTGATTTTAACATCCGGCTATTCGCCGCCTGCGCTCCGAAAGGGCAGAATAGTCGAAGCTGCGCGAGACTTTTTCATGTCCATTGTTCATTCAAGAAATCATCGTAAGTGCTTGCGCAATCGAGGGGTTCGACTGTCCAGTTACTTCTTGGGGCCTGACTCTTAAACGGTCCTAAGTAAGGATCACCGACGTAATGTGACAGAAAGCGATTGAGTCGCAAGCCTCTGAATCGCGTGCTATATTGCGCCTTTCCATGGGAATTTTGGCTCGCTTCTTTTTCCGTGGGGCATTCTGCTCCAGGCCTTGGCGATCGTGCACTTTATTCGTCGCCGGCCGGATACCTATTGGCTGTACATCATCCTATTTCTTGGACCGATCGGCGCCATCGTTTATCTCTTTGCCGAGGCTGCTCCCGATTTTGGCCTTCTTCGCCAATCCTTCAAAGTTTTTCCCAGGCGGAAGAGGATTCGGGAGTTGGAATCCGCTGTCCTCGACAACCCGTCCGCAGGAAATTATGAAGAACTCGCCGATCTCTACATGGAGGATGGCAATTTTCAGCGCGCTCGCGATTGCTACAACAAGTCAATTTCCGCTCGGACCGATTCGCCGGATCCGTTCTATCGCCGTGGAGTCTGCGAAATCGAGTTGGGTGATTTTCCCGCGGCTTTGCAGGATCTGGAACGTGTGGTTGGGAAAGACCCCAGGTACGACTTCCAGCGGGCCGCCGGACTGTTAGCGCATGCCTATGCCAATACCGGGCAAGCGGAAAAGGCTGAAGCACTATTTCAGGATGTGACGCGAACCTCTACTCTTTCTGAGACTTACTACAATTACGCTTTGCTCCTGGCGTCTCAGCAACGCTTCGGCGAAGCTCGCGAATGGGCCAAGCGGATTTTGGCTAAAAAGCCCACTATGCCCGGCTATTTGAAACGCCGGGAACGGCCCTGGTTCCGTAAAGCAAACGGATTACTGAAGAAGCTTCCTGCCCAATCCTGACCGCCGGCAACTCTAACGCACCGGAGCCCAGAGCGTGGGGCACTTTAGGCCTGATAAACTTCCTCTTCCATGGCGCGGATTGCATACCTGGAGTGCACGAAATGCGGTGAGCACTATTCCGCGGAGCAACCCCGGACCGTATGTTCAAAGGATGGCGGAATCCTATACGCGCGCTACGACCTGGCCGCGCTGAAGAAAACCTTGTCTAAGAACGCTCTTAAAGATCGCGCCAGCATGTGGCGTTACGCCGAGGTCTTGCCGGAGGCGGATCCAGTCACCTTGGGCGAAGGCTTTACTCCCATGTTGACGAGCCGTGATACTCCAAACCTTTACGTAAAGGATGAAGGGCTGAATCCAACCGGATCTTTCAAGGCGAGAGGGCTATCGGCTGCTGTGACCATGGCCCGCCACTACGGACTCAAGAAACTGGCGATTCCTTCCGCAGGAAACGCAGCCAGCGCCCTCGCGGCCTATGCCGCCGCAGCTGGCATCGAAGCTCACATCTTCATGCCGCAAGACGTGCCCTTAGCGAATCGAATCGAATGCGAGAGCTATGGAGCAAAGGTCAACCTGGTACCAGGACTGATCAGCGACTGTGCCCGCATCGTAAGTGAACGTAAAGAGCAGGAACAGTGGTTTGACGTTTCGACGTTGAAAGAGCCCTATCGGCTCGAAGGCAAGAAGACGATGGGCTATGAGGTCGTCGAACAGCTTGGATGGGAAGTGCCTGATGCCATCATCTATCCGACAGGAGGAGGTGTCGGGCTTATTGGAATGTGGAAGGCATTTGATGAAATGCAACAATTGGGCTGGATCGGATCCGAGCGTCCACAAATGGTCGCCGTCCAGGCCTCCGGTTGCGCCCCAATTCCTAAAGCATGGGATGAAGGTGCGGCGGTCTCGGAAATGTGGCCGAACGCATCCACTATTGCCGCCGGATTGCGGGTTCCTAAGGCGTACGGTGACTACCTAATGCTTGAAATTTTACGGAAGAGTGGGGGTGTGGCGCTTTCTGTAACTGACGACGAGATCATGGATGCTCTGCAACACTGGGCCCGAGTGGAGGGCATCTTCGCAGCACCCGAAGGGGCCGCATCCCTGGCAGCGTATCGGAAGCTGAGATCGAATGGATACTTCAGCAGTGATGATCGGGTCGTCCTGTTCAATACGGGAACCGCGCTCAAGTATCTTGACGTCATCCAGGCATACAACAAGAAACAGGCTCCACGTGACCTTCCGGCGGCCCGCGCCATCGGTGGAATTATAGGGCCATATTAACCACCGGCAGCTTCAGTATTGAACAATCGATCGCGACCTGGAAGCCATGACTGATCATCTGTACTACACCGATTCATTCCTTTACGAGTTCGAGGCGAAAGTTGTGGATGTGATCGGATCCACCGAAGCCGAACCGCGTCCGTCGGTAGTGCTCGACCGAACTGCTTTCTACCCAACCAGTGGGGGGCAGGTTTTTGATACGGGCTGGATTTCTCCGGATGATAGGTCCGACCAGAAAGCACGAGTAGTGGAGGTTACTGAAACCGATGACGGAACCGTGCGTCATTTTCTAAGTGACGCGGCGTGGGTCGAAGGAGGCCTGCGTGTGCATGGGGCCGTCGACGCGAACCGGCGCCGCGATCACATGCAGCAGCACTCCGGGCAGCACGTGCTATCGGCCGCATTTGTCCACCTCTTCAACCTGCAAACGGTCTCGTTCCATATGGGCGAGGATTATTGCTCCATCGACCTGGATACCAAGGCTTTGTCCCGGGAGCAGGTAGAAGCGGCTGAACAACTGGCAAATGAGGTGGTCCTGGAAAATCGGCCGGTCAACATTCGCTTCGTTACACAAGAGGAATCACGATCTTTGGGACTGCGCAAACTGCCGCCTGCCAACCGAGGAGAGCTTCGCCTGATCGAAGTGCCCGAATTCGATTTATCGGCGTGTGGCGGCACACACGTTAGAAGTACCGGCCAAATCGGATGCATCCTGCTACGCAAGACCGAAAAGGTACGGCAGGGTACGCGCGTTGAATTTGTCTGTGGGCAGCGGGCCGTCCGCACTGCGCGACAGGACTACAGTAGTTTGGCGGAAGCGGCCAGTCTGTATTCCGCCCAGCTGTGGGATCTTCCACAAGCAATCCGCAAAACACAGGACGAAGCAAGGATGGCTCGAAGAGTGCGCGAGCAGCTCGAGGAAGAATTGGCCGAGCAGGTGGCGCTTCGTATGCTTGCGGAGACACCAGTCGTGAATGGGCGCAAAGTTGTCGTCAAAATCTATGACGATCGCGACTTGAGCTTCATTAAGCTGCTTGGGCAGAAGTTAACGAGGTTGGAAACAGGTGTCATCGCGCTTCTAGCTGCTATGCGGGTTCAGCCTGCCGTGGTGTTTGTGCAATCGCAAGGCCAGCCGTTTGACATGGGTGCTTTCATGAAACAGGCGCTCGCGAAGCTCGGAGGCCGAGGCGGCGGAAGCAAAGATATGGCCCAAGGCGGACCGCAGCAACTTGGCGAGCTGCCAAGCGTACTAGAGCAACTCGCGGACAAAATCCGGAATGCTTGAGCAGCCAACAGAAATCAGGGTATGGAGAGTTTTTCATGTCAATTAGACCGGTGAAGCGACTGATCAAATCAAAACCGACCCTCGAAGGTGCCGGCGTGCACCTCCGGCGTGCCTTTGGTTTTGGAAACACCAAGGACTTCGATCCCTTTCTGCTGCTCGATGATTTCCGTAATGACGTCCCGGAAGACTATCTGGCAGGGTTCCCATGGCACCCACACCGTGGAATTGAAACGATTACGTATGTGTTGGCCGGAACAGTCGAGCACGGCGACAGCATGGGCAACAAGGGTGCGATTGCCGCCGGTGACGTGCAGTGGATGACCGCGGGGAGCGGGATCATCCATCAAGAGATGCCGAAGGGTGACCAAACGGGCCGCATGCATGGCTTCCAGTTGTGGGCGAACTTACCGTCGTCGCTCAAAATGATGGCGCCACGGTATCAGGAGGTAAAGGCGCCGGAGATCCCGGAAGTAACAGATGACGACGGCACACACGTGAGAATTGTCAGTGGAAGCTTCGGGGGCAAACGCGGTCCGGTGGAAGGAGTAGCCGCAGATCCCATCTATCTTGATGTATCGGTTTCCCCAGGCAAGAAGAAGACTCTACCAATTGAGACCACGCGTCATGCCTTCGCTTACGTTTTTGCCGGAAGTGGGAAGTTCTGCAATGCATCCGGTCCGCTCGCGGTACCAACCGAAGCCGTTAAATGGGCGGACACAACTCCGCCGGTGGAAGCCGACAATCGGTCGCTTATACTCTTTGACCGCGGCGACGAGGTCACGGTGCAAGCAGGTGACGATGGCATCCGTTTTCTGCTGGTCTCGGGTAAGCCGCTGGAAGAGCCGGTCGCATGGTATGGGCCTATTGTCATGAATACGCAAGAGCAGTTGAAACAGGCTTTCACCGAATTACAAGAGGGAACCTTCCTGAAAGCCGATAGAACGAAGTAGTCAGCCTGCTAAGGAGGGAAGCAGCTCTACTGGCGTGCGAGGGAATGCCTTACAATTGCGGCGCCTGTCCAATCTCTTTCGGCGGTGACAAACGATGCCTTGGCACAAACGTTCCTGTATGCTGGCTCTTCTGATCGGACTATTCCTGACCATTTGCATGGAAGCGCAAACCAAAGTTTCGAAAGAGCCGTTTGGAAAGACTCCTGACGGTACGGCAGTCGAAATCTACACCTTGAATGACGGCGTGGTCGAAGCACGCATCATGACTTACGGGGGTATCGTTGTGTCCCTGAAGGTGCCCGACCGCGCTGGGAAACTCGCCGATGTCAGCCTGGGTTACGATTCGCTCGACAAGTATCTCTCCAACCCACCGTACTTCGGCGCGATCATCGGGCGCTACGCAAACCGAATCGCCAATGGTAAGTTCCAGCTGGATGGAAAGAAATATTCAGTTCCTAAGAACAACGAAGAGAACTCCCTGCACGGGGGGACTCGCGGATTCGACAAGGTGGTCTGGTCGGCAAAAGAAGTGGAAAATGGCGTTGAACTTAAGTATCTCAGCAAAGATGGGGATCAAGGTTACCCCGGCAATCTCAACGCGACGGTTCGTTACACCTTAACTGGAGGCGCGCTGCGAATGGAGTACTCAGCCACCACGGATAAGCCCACCGTGGTGAACCTCACCAATCACTCGTACTTCAATTTAGCTGGGGAGGGTAGCGGCCCAATTCTGCAGCAGCAGGTCCAGATCAACGCCTCGCGCTTTACGCCGATCAACGCCAATCTCATTCCAACCGGAGAACTCAAAGATGTTGCTGGAACGCCGTTCGACTTCCGTACACTTCACGCTATCGGCGAGCGTATCGACGCAGACAATGAACAGCTGCGCAATGCGAAAGGTTACGATCACAATTTCGTGATTGATCGTAAATCCGGCGCGGAGTTGGAAGAAGCCGCGAGGGCTGAGGATCCTACCTCAGGTCGCGTTTTGACGGTGCTGACCACCGAGCCTGGGGTGCAGTTCTATTCCGGCAATTTTCTAACGCCAGCTATAGTTGGAAAGCAAGGCCATGTGTACGACCGCAGGACAGGATTCTGTTTTGAGACCCAACACTTCCCCGATTCTCCGAACCACCCGAATTTCCCCTCGACCACATTGAGGCCGGGCGAGACTTACCACTCCTTAACCGTGTTTCAGTTCAGCCGAACAACAGACAAGAAGTAGGATCAGAAAGCTCATCGGCCGGCTTCCCCTTGCCTTCCCGGAGTTGACGTTGGGCTATGTCCACGTGTTTTTCTTGGTGCGCAGACTACAGCACAGCCGGCCAAACTCATCCAACGGTCGTGGATCTAACCAAAAAGAACTCATTTAGGGGGAATTAGATGAGGCGTGAAGTTGTAGTGATTACCGGTGCGTCTGCCGGTCTGGGCCGGGCGATAGCTCGCGAATTTGGGCGGCGTCGCGCCAGCATTGGGCTACTCGCGCGTGGCAAGGACGGCCTGGAAGCAGCCAAACGCGAGATCGAATCACTCGGCGGCAGGGCACTCGTCCTTTCCACGGACGTTGCCGACGCCGACGCTGTCGAAACGGCGGCAGCATCCGTTGAGGAGGAATTCGGGCCTATTGATGTGTGGGTGAACAATGCCATGGCTTCGGTCTTCTCTCCCGTAAAGGAGATGGAGCCGAAAGAGTACAAACGCGTGACGGAGGTGACTTATCTAGGAGTCGTTTACGGCACATTGGCAGCCCTGAAGCGTATGCTGCCTCGAAATCGCGGTACGATCGTGCAGGTTGGGTCCGCCCTGGCCTACCGCAGCATCCCTCTGCAGTCGGCGTACTGCGCGGCGAAGCACGCGATTGCGGGTTTCACAGATTCGTTGCGATGTGAACTCATCCACGATGAAAGCGCAATTCGAGTCACGATGGTTCACATGCCGGCGCTGAATACGCCTCAGTTCGGGTGGGTGAAGAGCCGTCTGAAACATAAAGCGCAGCCGGTGCCGCCGATTTTTCAGCCTGAAGTTGGCGCGCGAGCGGTGTACTGGGCAGCTCACCACCGCCGTCGTGAGATCTACGTGGGCACCCCTACGGTGGAAGCAATCGTCGGAAACAAAATCGCGCCCGGACTATTGGACCACTATCTCGGGCGCACGGGTTACAAGTCGCAGCAAACCGAAGAGCCCGAGGATCCAAGCCGTCCGGACAATCTATGGAAGCCCGTCTCCGGAGACCACGGCGCTCATGGAACCTTCGACAGCCGCGCCCAGGATAAAAGCTATGAAGTTTGGGCGGACCTTCATCGACGTTGGTTATTTGCTGCCGTCGGAATTGTTTCAGGCGCGGTTTATTATCTTTCGCGTACGTTGGCCGACAGTCGCGCACCTCAGACAACGAAGAGCGGGATTCACCGGGCCGCCTAGTTCCGCTCAGACATCGCGCCTAACGCACGAGCCCTGACGAGAGCGTAAGCTATGTGTCGTCCTTAGCAGGTGAGCATACGTGCATGACGACTTCCGGGTGATCGAGGGTGAGTATTTGCGCGACCTGCTTGAGCAGCCGGTCGCGCTGCAGCATACTTTAATGGGGCTCACCGTCTCGGCGCCTCTCGACCACTTGGCGCGACGACTTGCCGAAGGGGAATTCCGCCGTATCGTGCTCACAGGAATGGGCTCCTCTTTCCATGCCCTCCATCCCATTAACTTCGATCTCATTCAACATGGATTCACCTCCATCATGGTTGAGACTTCGGAGCTCCTGCACTATGCCACGCGGTTGCTTGACCCCACCACGCTGATCATTGTCGTCTCGCAATCAGGTCAGAGTGCTGAAGTGGTTCGTCTATTGGAGATCAACTGCGAAGCCAATCCGATCATCGCGATCACCAACACCGAAACGAGTCCCCTTGCATTGAAATCAGCGGCAGTTATCTTGACCCGTGCCGGGCGGGAGTTTTCGGTTTCGTGCAAGACGTACGTTTGCACTCTGCTTGCCCTGCAATGGCTCGCAAGTGTCTTATGTCAGCGTGACCCAGAACCTGCGCGTGATGAATCCCAGCAGGTACCCTCGGCGGTAGCAGCTTATTTACAACACTGGAAGGAGCACGTAGCTCTGCTGCTTGAGGTTCTGAAGGATATACGGCACCTGTTCATCGTGGGGCGAGGCGCCTCGTTGGCCGCTGTAGGCACCGGCGGACTGATCATTAAGGAATCGGATCACTTCCATGCCGAGGGTATGAGCAGTGCCGCATTTCGTCATGGTCCGTTTGAGATGTTGGACCAGAAGACCTTCGTGCTGGTTTTCGCAGGAGACGAAAAAACCAGAGACTTGAATGCTCGGCTTGTCGAACACGTCCGACAGCAAGGTGCGCGTGCTGAAATGGCTGGTGAAGAAACTTCAGTTACGGCCTTCCGTCTACCGAAACACTCGACTGCTGCACGCCCGATCCTCGAAATACTACCGGTTCAGATGATCACGTTAGCTTTGGCGGCGCTCGCGGGCCGCGAAGCAGGAAAGTTTGAACGAGCGACGAAGATCACGACCACAGAGTGAAACGGTTTTTGTATAACCACGCGAAACTCAATCCATAAATGCCGGCCGAACGTCATTACCAGGTGCATTCAATTTTGTGTTGCGGGCAAAAACTTGGTCGACCGTTCGTTTTTGCCTGAATATGCTCCAGAGATACATGGCTGCATAGGCTCGCCACGGCCTCCATGCCTGCGAAACCCGCGCGAGCTCGCGCGGGCTGTTCATGTTCATGGTGCGAAGCAGTGCGAGATCACTCGCCGGGAATGCGTCGGATTCGCCGAGAGCTCTCATGGCCACGTACTGCGCGGTCCATTCCCCTATCCCGGGAATCTCTTTTAACCGCTTCAAGAGATTGTCACTGCCCGAATTGCCGGAAAACCTGATCTTGCCGTCACAAACTGCACGCGCCAGCAATCGCAGCGTCTCGGCTCGCGCTTTGGTAAGACCCACGCTGGAGAGATCAGCCTCGGCCAGAGTCTCTGGTGTGGGGAAGAGATGCGTAAGGCCCGCGGCTCCCGAGAATGGCTGACCGAGGGCTTTGACCAGTCGACCTGCAAGTGACGTGGCTCCCTTGACCGTGATTTGTTGCCCCAGAATTGCCCTGACCGCAAGCTCGAAGCCATCCCAACAGCCGGGGACGCGAAGCCCGGGGATGCGCTTGAGCTGCTCACCTAAGTTGGGATCGCCTCTCAGGCTGCGAATAATGCTGGTCCAGTCCGCATTCAGATCAAACATCGCGCGTATTCGCTCTACAATGAAGAAAAGCGCACACGGATCAGCAAACTGCACGCGTACCGATAGAGAGTTACTGGCACCATCAAACGCTGCCTCAAAATACCCGTGTATACGATTCCAGGAAATAGAGCGGCGGTAGCAGTCGAAATCCACCACCTCCACACCAGGTGTCGCCCGCGCGGCGAGAAAGGCTAGCATTTCCGGCCAATTGTAAGGCGGACGGAAACGAAGCCGGAATCGATAGTCGTTGTCCGGCTGCGGCGCTGCGTGTTTCGCAATGCGACGGATTTGGGTGGGTGTTCGGTGATAGGACTTGCGAATATCTGCATTGAATCGTCGAACGCAGCCGAAGCCGGAGGCCAGAGCAAT
>Ga0207657_10000245_pt1 | contig 57819 bp, 52 predicted proteins | sample KBSC33metaG_FD_184316 | JGI IMG/M metagenome (GOLD analysis project Ga0207657, IMG submission 184316) | Corn rhizosphere microbial communities from Kellogg Biological Station, Michigan, USA - KBS C3-3 metaG (SPAdes) (version 2) | ecosystem: Host-associated > Plants > Roots > Rhizosphere > Soil ... | reverse complement strand
CTCATTGGTTCACCGCGTAGCGCGACTCGAGCCGCACGGTCCAGCGGGCGATCGGATAGCAGTACACGAAGAACCACAGCAGCACGTAGCTGTAGAACGCCAGCAGCAGTCCGGGCCGGTTCTCGGCGGACAGCGCACGCTGGGTCAGCGTCATCATCTCGCTCACGCCGACGATCGACGCGAGCACGGTCGCCATCGTCAGGATCGCATAAAGATTCATCCACGGCGGCAGCATTCGCTTGATGCACTGCGGGAAGATGATCATCCACATCGTCTGCCGGCGATTGAATGCGAGCGACGCGGCCGCCTCCCACTGGGTGGTCGGGATCGACTGGATGGCACCGCGCACGATCTCCGACACGTTGGCCATCACCGGCAGCGCGAGGCCGAGTGTGGCCTTCGTCCAGTCGGGAATCGGAATCGTGACGCCGAACAGCGTGACCTGGAACGGCAGCAGGAACATGCAGTAGAACAGCAGCACGAGCCACGGCGCGTTGCGGAAGAAATGCGTGACGAGCCACGCGCCCCTTTTCACCGGCGGCAATAGCGAAATCTGTGCGAATCCGAGGAAGAGGCCGACGAGCGTGCCGATGCCCATCGCAAGGAAGCTGATCGCGAGGTTGAACACGAAGCCGCGGGCGAGCAGCGGCGTCCACTTCCACAGGGTCTCGATGATCGACGGATAGCCGGCAGCCGTCTGCGCCTGCGCGATGCCGCACGCGAGCACGAACGCGGCGAACAGCGCGACGCCGTGCGACCCGCGAAGCCGGAGCGCCGGTCCGGCCAGCCGTTCGCACAGCGCCGTGCGTGCGATCCGCTCTGCCGCCGGCAGCAGCACCGGCAGCGCGCGCGCCGTTGCGTCGCCTCGCGCTTGCGCCCCGCTCATACGCCGAACCCCGGCACGCGAATCGCGCGCTCCCAGCGGTGCATCACGTAGACGAGGATGCCGACGAGCAGGAAGTAGCAGACGAGCAGCACGTTCATCATCACCGGCACGTTGAGCTCGTCCGACCAGATCTGGCTCGACACATACAGCATCTCGGGCACCGCGATCGCGTACGCGAGCGTCGTCGTCTTGACCAGATTCACGAGGTTGTTGTTGAGTGCCGGCAGGCTGATCCGGAAGGCCAGCGGAAACACGATGCGCAGGTAAGTCGAAAGCCGGCTGAAGCCGAGCGACTCGGCCGCCTCGATCGTCGTGCGCGGAACGGCTTCGATGCCCGAGCGGAAGATCTCCACGTTGAACGCGCCGGCGAAGAACGAAAGCGACACGATCGCCCACGTGACGTTGGTGACCAGCGGCCCGGTGACTCCTTTCAGCAGGCTCCCGAGGCCGAAGTAGAAGAAGTACAGCTGGACGAGCGGCGGCGTGTTGCGGAACGCCTGGATGTACCAATGGACGATCGTGCGCGCGATGCGAAACCGCGAGCCCTGGACCCATGCTCCCGCGATGCCGATCACGACCGAGAGGACGATGCAGACGACGGACAGCTTCACCGTCATCCAGAATCCGCTCGCGAAGCGGCCGCGATCGAACGCGTCGTAGAAGATCGTCAGGTTGATCCCGGTGGTGTCGTGCAGCCACCGGAACCAATCCCATACGAGCTGCATCGCGCCGGCCAGCTCAGGCCGGCGCTACTTTGCGTACTTGTCGTGCATCTCCTGCGCGAACTTCGTCGGCTTGATGCCGTAGTGCTTCTCGAGCTGCTGGATGAAGCCGGTCTTGTGCCAGTCGGTGACGGTCTTCGACATGAAATCGGCGAATGCCTTCTCGCCCTGCTTGACCGCAAGACCCCACGGCTGGATCAGGATCGAGTCGAGCGGCATGTCGTAGTCCTTCCACTCGGGCTTCTGCAGCTCGCCGACGATGGCGGTGTCGTCGTACGCGAACGCCACGCAGTTCCCATTGCGCAGCGCCGAATAGGCTTCCGCCGTGCCGGGAAATGCCACACCCTCGATCCCGTATTTTTCCTGCAGCTCCTTGTTGTAGAACGAGCCCTGGATCAGGCATACCTTCTTGCCCTTGAGATCGGCCCAGCTCTTGAGGTTCTCCGACTTTTTCGCCATCACGTTGGTGCCCGACGCATAGTAATCGGGCTCGACGATGTCGACGATCTTGCGCCGCTCGGGCGTGTCGCTCATCGTCGCGATCATCAGGTCGATCTTGCCCTGCTGCAGGAACTGGATGCGGTTCGACGCGACGACAGGAACGAGCTCGAGCTTCACGCCGAGGCGCTTCGCCACGTCGGCAGCGAGATCGGGCTCGAAGCCGACGATCTTCCCGGACGGATCGAGATAGCCGAACGGACGGTAGTCGGCCTTGGTCCCGACAATGAGCACGCCCTTTTTCTTGATGTCCTGCAACTCGTCCGCTTTTGCAGCACTTACGCCCAGCATGCCGAGCACGAGTGCCGATGCAACGATCGTCAGCCATCGGTTATGCATGTTCTCCTCCTTGTACGTTGGGATACGCCACCGGAAGGCGCTCTCCCGCCTCGCCAGCGTCGCCGCAATTGTGCCCGAAGGCGACCTCCCGCGGTTCAGGCCGCTACATCGCCCCGCATCGGCCCGCGCTTTGCGAGCACCGCCTTCATTTCGGTCAGCGCCTGGTCGAAGATCGTGATCGCGAGATCGACGTCCGCGCGCGCCACCGTCAACGGCGGCGCAATGCGCCATACCGAGCCGCGCTCGGGACGCCGGCGAATGTTCATGCTGAGGCCGAGTGCGAGGCAGCGCTCGGTCGTCAGCGCGCCCAGCTCGTGCCACGGCTCGCGTGTCTCGCGATCCCTGACGAGCTCGATGCCGCGCAAAAGGCCCATGCCGCGGACATCGCCGATCTCCTCGTGGCGCGCCTTGAGCTCCTCGAGGCGCGCGGCGAGGTAGTCGCCCATCTCGCGGCTTCGGGCGAGCAGGTTCTCCTGCGCCACCGTCTCGAGCACCGCGAGGCCGACCGTCGACGGCAGCGGATCGGACACGTGCGAGGTGTAGAACGCGAAGCCGCGGCGATGGCATGTTGCTTCGATCTCGTCGTTCGTGATCACCGCAGCGATCGGCACGCCGCCGCCGAGCGTCTTCGACACGGTCATGAGGTCGGGCGTTACGCCGAGGTACGACGCGGCGAACCAGTGGCCGAGGCGTCCGAACGCCGTCTGCGCCTCGTCGAAGATCAGCAGCATGTTGCGCTTGCGCGCTTCCTGCTGCAGCGCGTCGAAATAGCCGTCGGGCGGCACGATGACGCCCCCGGCGCTGATCACCGGCTCGGCGATGACGGCGGCACGGGCACCGGTCGACTGCATGTCGTAGAGCTCGAAGCCGACCTTCATGCACGTGCGGTCGCACTTGTCGCGACAGTGCTTCACCGGACAGCGATACGCGTTCGGCTCGGGGATCACGAACGTGCCCGGCATGCCGGGTCCGTAGCCCTTGCGGTCGCTCGCAAACGATACGCCGCCCGCGTTGCCGGTGACGCCGTGCCACGAGCCGCCGAGGCCGACGACTTCGAAGCCCCCGGTGTAGAGCTTCGCCATCTTGATCGCCGCTTCGTTGCTCTCGCTTCCCGTGTTGAGGAACAGCGACTTGCGCAGCGGCGCGGGCAGGATCTTCGCGAGCGCGTCGGCGAGTTGCACGACGCTTCGCGGAATCATTCCCGAAAAGAGGTGCAACGCAGTGTCGCAGCTGCGCTTGATCGCCGCGACGATGTTCGGGTGATTGTGGCCGACGGTCGCGCACATCTGGCCGGACGTGAAATCGAGGATCTTGCGGCCCTTGGCGTCGACCACCCACGACCCCTGCGCCTTCTCGACAATTTCGGGGTAGGCGTCGCCGCCGTAGCGGATCAGGTGCTCGCGGAAATCGCCGCGGGCTTCGCTCGATTCATTCATCGTGGGTCCTTGTGCGCATGATGTTCGCCGGGAAAAGGGCTCCGGCTTGGGCGGTGATCGGCGCTATCATCACGCGCCACGGTAAGGGAGGGCTGCGCATGGCCGGGACCAATACGCGATTGCTGGAGGAATGGAAAGCCAACCTCGATCTGCTCAAGTTCTACGAGACGTTGAAGCAGCAGCGGTTCGCACATTTCCTCACGATCCAGACGGCGTTCCTGGCGGTGTTCGGGCTGGTCGCGAAGGACGCCGCTGCGGTCTTCTCGCTCGTCACGATCGCGACGCTCGCCGTGGTGCCGATTCCGCCGCTCTTCATTTCATTCTATTTCATGCGGCTCGACCGGCGCGGCCGTGCGTTCGTCGATACGGCCAATACGCGGCTGCTGCTGATCGAGCGCGAGTGGCAGCAGCGCTTCCCCGACGACCATTTCGCGACGTACCAGCAGCAATTCGGCGTGCTGTCGCGCCGTGACGAGACCCTGGTCGCGCAATACGTCGGCGCCCGCAACGTTGCCGACGATCCTTACCCGATGCTCGTCAATGCACCCTCGGCGCATGCGTCGGAGACGGCGATCATCCGGTTGTTCTGGTGGCTGTGGGTGATCCTTTTCAGCGGCTTCGCACTCCATCTGGCCTGGCACCTCGTCAACCCCGAATGGCGTCCCTAGGATTCGCGCCGTCCGGGCACGTCGACGATCTGCGCAGCATGCCCGGTTGCGGCGAGGAAGCGCTCGAGTTGCCCATGCGGGATGACCATCGTTGCGGTGTTGACCAGCGGATGCGCCTGCACGGCATCGGCCTCCCACAGACGCCGGTCGAGGACGAATTCAACCGCGTGCGCGGAATCGTTGACGAGCGCGAGCAGGCTGACCGAGCCCGGCGCAATCCCCAGGTATTTGCGCAGGCGCTCCGGCGACGCGAACCCGAGGCGTCCGGCGCCAAGCATGAGACCAAGCGAGTTGAGATCGACGGCGAGATCGTGCGGGACGCTCACGAGGATGTGCCGCATGCCCTTCTTGTCCCGCAGGAACAGGTTCTTCGTCTTCGTGCCGGGCAGCCCCGGCACCAGCCGCTTCGATTCCTCGACGGTCATCACCGGCAAATGCTCGAAGCGCTTCGCGTCGATCGAGTGGTGCGCGAGGAACGCAGTCAGATCGAGCGTAGCGGACAAAGTAAAGCGCGCGCCCGGCTTCAGCCGGGCGCAACCTCGACGTAGCGGAGAATCATCTCGGCCGCGTGGTCGAAACGCTGCCTGATGCGCTTCGGCGTCATCAGCTGCTTCCCGAAGATGGCCTCGAACGTGTAGCGGTTGCCGATGTAGTGAGCAGTCAGCGCCGTGATCGAGATGTACAGGTCGACGGGATCGATGTTCGGCCGGAACTGGCCGCTCGCGACGCCGCGATCCAGCAGGTCGCGGATCGTTTCGAGCAGCGGATCGTACATCTTCGGGATCTTCGACGACTGTCGCACGTGCCGGCCCTCGTGCAGGTTCTCGCTGTGCAGGAGCCGCTGGAAGTGCGGAAGCTGCACCCAGATCCTGCCGGTGAAGATCACCAGCTTGCGCATGCCGATCACCGGATCCATGTGACGCAGCTCGAGGTCCTTCTGCCGTTTTCGAATCGCCTCGTACGTGTACTCGAGCACCGCCTCGAACAATCCGTCCTTGCTGCCGAAATGATGATAGATCAGGTTTTTGTTGACGCCGCCGTGGAGCGCGATGTCGTCGACGCGGGCCCCGTCGTAGCCCTTGTCGGCAAATTCGGTCACTGCTGCCGCCATGATCGCGGCGCGCGTACCGCTCGAGCTCGTCCGCGGGACGGCCTTCGGGCGCTGCCTGCCGGCCGCCGCTGCACTGCGGTGGATCACGTCATCGTTCTTCATCGCCCTCATCTTCCACGATCGATCGGCGTTTGGCCAGATGGTAGCGGCGAACCTTGACAAACATTGACCATCCGGTCAATCCTTGGGAAGGTGCGACGCGGACCGTCGATCCCGGCCGTCGTTCGCGAACTCCGAAAAATTCATCAGGGACCCTCGATGACGTCGTTTCGCACGCTTGCCGCAGCCGTGGCGCTGCTCGCCTTCGCCACTGGCGCGGCCGATGCCCTTGCCGCCGAGATCACATGGAAATTCGCGCACGAGAACCAGGAGGCGGTACCTGCGGCGAAGGCTGCGCACCGGCTTGCCGAGGCCGTCCGGCAGAAGACGGGCGGGCGCTTCGAGATCGAGGTGTACCCGGCCGGCCAGCTCGGCAAGGAGCAGCAGCTCGTCGAGCAGACGCAAATCGGTGTCGTGCAGATGACGTTCACGCCCACGGCGCCGCTCACGAATTTCGTGCCCGCCGTGCAGTTGCTCGACCTGCCGTTCATATTTCCGTCGCCTGCGGCGGCCTATGCGGTGCTCGACGGACCGGTCGGCAACGATATCCTGCACGCGCTCGATGCGCGCGGGCTCCATGGGCTCGGATTCTGGGAGAGCGGCTTCAAGCAGATGACGAGCTCGGTGCGGCCGATCCGCGGTCCCGAGGACCTGCACGGCGTCAAGGTGCGCACGATGCAAAGCCCGCTGCTCATCGCGCAATACAAGGACTGGGGCGCCAATCCGGTTCCTATCGCGTTCTCCGAAACGTACAACGCGCTGCAACAGGGCGTCGCCGACGCGGAGGAAAACCCGCTGGTCTCGATCGACGCGATGAAGTTCTACGAAGTGCAGAAATACCTGACGCTCAGCAACCACGGCTACATCGGATTCGTCGTCATGGCGAACAAGGCCGCGTTCGACAAGCTTCCGGCTGATCTGCGCACGGCGCTGCTCGATGCAACGCGCGAAGCGCGCGATTGGGAGCGCGCCGAGAGCAAGCGCGTGAATGACGAGCTGCTCGCGAAGATGCGAACGAAGATGCAGGTCGTCGAGCTGTCGCCCGAGGGCCGCGCGAAGTTCATCGAGCAGAGTCGCAAGCTGCATGGCCGCATTGCGAATCCGGAAACGCGCGCGCTGCTGGATCGGGTTTACGAGGTGACGGCGAAGCAGAAGTAGCCCCGCGCGGTGGCTACATCCATCGACGCACTCGACCGCGCGCTTGCCCGCCTCGAGGACGCGCTCCTGGTTTCGGCAATCGCCATCGGGACCGTGCTCACCTGCACGCAGGTCGTGATGCGTTTCGTCTTCGCGAGCAGCCTCGACTGGTCCGAGGAGGTCACGATCTATGCGACCGTCTGGGCGACGTTCGTCGGCGCGGCGGCCGGCCTGCGCCTGCATAGCCACCTCGTCGTCGACGCGCTTCTGATCCTCGCTCCGCCGGCGCTGGCGCGCGCGTTCGCAATCGCCGGGCTGCTGGTGACGTTCGTGTTCGGGTGCGCCTTTGCCTGGTACTCTGGATGGCTCGTGTTTCGCACGCAGTCGCTCGGGCAGCTCACACCGGCGCTGCAGATGCCCACCTGGATCGTCTACCTGGTCATGCCGCTGGCCGGCGTGCTGCTCGCGTTTCGCGCCCTCCTGCTGCTCGCGCCCGGCGGCCGGTCACCGGTGGCGTCCGCGAAGCCGTAGCCGATGCTCGGCGCCGCTTTCCTGCTGTTGTTCGGCGTGCTCGCGCTCGGCACGCCGATCTTCGTGGCACTCGGCGCAACCGTCATGGCGGCGCTCGGGTTGAATACCGAGGTTCCGCTCGAAGTCGTGCCGCAACGCATGTGGGCCGGCATCGACAGCTTCACGCTGATGGCCATTCCCTTCTTCCTGCTGTCGGCCGAGTTGATGCGCGTCGGCGGTCTCTCGGAGCGTCTCATCGCGCTCGCGCGCGCACTGGTCGGCTTCCTGCCTGGCGGCCTCGCGATGTCCGGCGTGCTCGCCTGCATGTTTTTCGCCTGCATTTCCGGTTCGAGCCCGGCGACGGTCGCCGCGGTCGGCGGCATCATGATTCCGGGCCTCGTCAAGGCGGGATACAGCCTTCGCTTCGCCACCGGCCTCTTCACGGTCGCCGGGTCGCTGGGCATTCTCATTCCGCCGAGCATCACGTTCATCATCTACGGTGCGGTCACCGGCGCATCGATCGGCGCGTTGTTCCTTGCCGGTGTCATTCCGGGGCTCGTGATCGGTGGATTGCTGATGATCTACTGCGCGATCCACTCGCATCGCGCCGGGATCGCGCGCGATCCCGTGCCGAGTGCGGCGGAAGTGCTGCGCGCGCTGCGGGAGTCCGCCTGGTGCCTCGGACTTCCGGTGGTGATCCTCGGCGGCATTTACGGCGGCATCTTCACCGCGACCGAGGCCGCCGCGGTTTCGGTCGTCTATGCCTTCATCGTCGGCTACTATATCTACGGCCAGCTGCGGCTGCGCGACGTGCTGCCGATCCTGCGCAACACCGGGCTCACGACGGCGACACTGCTGCTCGTCATCGCCGGCGCATCGGCATTCTCGTGGCTGCTCGCCGGCCAGCAGGTCCCGCAGAGGCTCGCCGGCGCCATGCTGTCGCTGTCGCACGAGCGCTGGATCGTGCTGCTGCTGTTCAATGCGATCCTGCTCGTCGCCGGCTGCTTCGTCGAAAGCGCGTCCGCCGTGGTGATCTTCATGCCGCTGATGCTGCCGATCGCGCAGCAGGTCGGCATCGATCCCGTGCACCTCGGCGTCGTGTTCGTCGTCAACATGGAGATCGGCATGGTGACGCCGCCGGTGGGGCTCAACCTGATGGTGGCCAAGACCATCACGCACCAGAGCTTCAGCGACGTGACACGTTCGGTGCTGCCGTTCATGGTGGTGATGCTGATCGGGCTCGCGCTGATCACGTACGTGCCGCCGCTCAGCACGCTGCTTCCGTCGCTTCTGTCGCGCTGACGATTCGACCTGCGCGCGCGCTGCGCGCCCGCGCCTTGACATTCATTGACTGATTGGTCAATATTCGGCGCTCCGTGCCTACCCGATTGCAAAGCTTCATCCACGGCGCCTCGCGCGACCACGACGGTCCCCGCGTGCGGCAATGCGCGCCGCACGATCTCGAGGTGGTCGCGGAAATTCATGACTCGCCCGACGCGATCGTCGCCGAGGCCGTCGCCGACGCCCGCGCCGCGTACCGCGCGCAGCGATCGGCAACCGTCGCGCAACGCTCGCGTTGGCTGCTCGACGCCGGTGCGGCGATCGATGCAAGCGCGGAGGAGCTCACGGCCTTCATCATCCGGGACATCGGCAAGCCGAGGCGGCTTGCCAGCTTCGAGGTGACCCGCGTGTCGAGTTACCTTCGCGCGTGCGCCGCCGAGATGCGCACCATGCGCGGCGAAACCATTCCGCTCGACGCGGTGGACAACGGCGCCGGGAGGCTGGGTTTCACGCGCCGCGTGCCGTACGGCGTCGTCGCGGCGATCACGCCGTTCAACGCACCGATCAACCTGCTGATCCAGAAAGTGGCGCCTGCGTTGATTGCCGGCAACGCGGTCGTCGTCAAGCCGCATCCCGCCGGCACCCGCGTGGCGCTCGCCGTCGCCGCGTTGTTCACGAAGGCCGGCCTTCCTCCCGGATTGTTCAACGTGGTCACCGGCGATCGTTCGCCGGCGGCCGCCCTCGCCGCCCACGCCGACGTCGACGCCGTGACGTTCACCGGCGGCACAGCCGCGGGAGACGCGCTGGTGCGCGCGGCGGGTGCGAAAAAATTCGTCGCCGAGCTTGGCGCGAACTCCGCCAACATCGTCCTCGCCGACGCCGATGTCGCCGATGCGGCGAAACGGATCGCTTCGGCCGCCTTCGAGGCGAGCGGACAGCAGTGCGTATCGGCGCAACGGATCATCGTCGCCGCTCCGGTGTACGACGCGTTCGTCAATGCATTTCGCGATGCGGCTAACGCGCTCGTCGTCGGCGATCCGGACGACCCGCGCACCGACATCGGACCGATGGTGTCGATGGCGGCGGCCGACCGCGTCATGCGGATGTTCGACGATGCGATTGCGCGCGGCGCACGGTGCCTGCTCGACGCACGGCGCGACAAGTGCCTGGTGAGCCCGGGAATCGTTGCCGGCGTGCCGCCCGATGCGCTGCTGTGGCGCGAAGAGGCGTTCGGGCCGCTCGCGGTGGTCCAGCGCTGCAGCGACGACGACGACGCGTTGCGACTCGCCAACGATTCGCCCTTCGGACTGCAGGGATCGGTCTTCACGCGAAGCCTCGATTCGGCGCTGCGCTTCGCCGACGAGTTCGACGTGGGCTCGCTCTGGATAAACGAGGCGAGCCGCTTCCGATTGGACAGCTATCCGTTCGGTGGCGTGAAGCGCTCGGGCTTCGGCCGCGAAGGCGTGCGCTATGCGATCGAGGAACTGTCGCAACTCAAATTCATCGGCATCCGGCCAATCCGCTGATGGCGTCTCGGAACGACGCCGAGATTCCTGCCGGCCTTCGCCAGCTCATGGCGGAAGTCGGTCCGCGGTGGTCGAGCGACATTCCGGCGCACGTGCGGATGATGGTCGAGCATTTCGACCCGGTGCTCGCGCGTGCGCCGAAGCACGGCGTGAGCGTCACGCGCGACATCGCCTATGGCGCACACGCGCGGCAGCGGCTCGATGTCTATTCGACGCCGGGTGGCAGCGCGCGGCCGGTCGTCGTCTTCGTCCACGGCGGGGCGTTCGTGAACGGCGACAGGAACCGCAGCAGCGAGGTGTACGCGAACGTGTCGTACTTCTTCGCGCGCCATGGCGTGACCAGCGTCAACATCGAATATCGGCTCGCGCCCGAACATCGCTATCCATCGGGCATCGAGGACGTGGCCCTTGCGCTCGCATGGGTGCGCACGAATATCGCGCGCTTCGGCGGTGACGCCTCGCGGGTCTTCCTGATCGGCCATTCGGCGGGCGCCGCGCATGCGGCCGGGTATGCATACGATGCCCGCTTCTGGCCGGGCGAGCATCCGCAAGTCAGCGGACTGATCGTGCTGAGCGGACGCGTGCGCGCCGACAATTCGGCGCAGAACCCGAACGCGCGCAAGGTCGAAACGTATTACGGAACCGACGCGGACCTGTACGAGGACCGCTCACCGGTTTCGCATGCCGGTGCACGAAGCGTCCCGACGATGATCGCCTTCGCGGAGTACGAAAATCCGCTGCTCGACGTCTACTGCCTCGAGCTCGCCTGGCGCCTTGCCGACGGGAAGCGCCGGGCGCCGCCGATCCTGCGGCTGCAGGGCCACAACCACACATCGCTCATTGCCCACATCAACACCACCGAAGACCGCCTCGGTCTCGAAATGCTGGAGTTCATCCGCCATGCCTGAACTGCAGGTCAGCCTCGGTTGCTGCGACTACGACCGCACGCGCGCCATTTTCGACGGACGCGTGCGCATCGAAGGCTGCGAAGTCATCGCGAGCGCCATCGAACCGGAGGAAGCGTTCCACCGCGCGTTCCGCTTCGGCGAATTCGACATTTCCGAGCTTTCGCTTTCAAGTCACACGATGACCACGTCGCGCGGCGAGAACCGTTACGTGGGCGTTCCGGCGTTCGTCTCGCGCCTGTTCAGGCATTCCGGGATCTATATCCGCACCGACCGCAGCATCGAGAGCCCGGCCGATCTCGCCGGCAAGACCGTCGGCCTGCCCGAATACCAGATCACGGCGAACGTGTGGATTCGCGGCATCCTCCATGACGAGTACGGGCTCGATCCCGCCAGCGTGCATTGGCGACGCGGCGGCATCGAGGAGGCGGGTCGCGGCGAGCGCGCGCCGCTTGCGCTGCCCCGCGAAATCGACCTGCAGCAGATCCCCGACGACAAGACGCTGTCCGGCATGCTCGAGCACGGGGAACTGGACGCGGTGATCGGCGCGCGCGCGCCCTCCTGCTACCTGCGCAAGGCACCGCATGTCGGACGACTGTTCGAGGATTATCCGGCGGCGGAGGCCGACTATTTCCGGCGCCACCGGATCTTTCCGATCATGCACGTGATCGGCATTCGCAAGTCGCTCGTCGAGCAGCATCCTTGGCTGCCCGTCAACGTGTTCAAGGCATTCGAACGCGCACGCCAGCTCGCGATGGCGGAACTCGGGCAGATCGGCCATCTGTTCGTGAGCCTGCCGTGGGGTGTCGCGAGCTACGAGGCGGCGAAGGCGCTCCTCGGCGATGACTACTGGAGCTACGGCTACGAGGCGAACCGGCACGTGCTCGACGCGTTCACCCGTTATCACCATGCGCAGGGCCTGTCGCGCGAGCGCGTCGACCCGGCGTCGCTTTTCGCGCCATCGACGCTGGACCTCTCGCGGATCTGAAGCGAAGCGCATGAAGCCCTCACCGTTCGTGCTGCACCGGCCGGCAACACTCGCGCAGGCGCTCGATCTGCTCGCCAGCACCGACAACGGCCGCGTGATCGCCGGTGGACAGTCGTTGATGCCGATGCTCAACATGCGTCTCGCGGCGCCCGACAACCTGATCGACCTCAATCGCATCGGCGAGCTCGCGTACATCCGTGACGAAGGCGGCGAGATCGCCATCGGCGCGATGACGCGGCAGCGCGACGTCGAGCATTCGCCGCTGATCGCCGCGCGCGTGCCGCTGATGCAGGAAGCGATCCTTCACGTCGGCCATCGGCAGACACGCAATCGCGGAACGATCGGCGGGAGCCTGTGCCACCTCGATCCGTCGGCGGAGATGCCGACGGTGATGATGGCGCTCGATGCAAGCCTTCTCGTGCAAAGCACGCGGGGAAGCCGGGTCGTCGTGATGTCCGCGTTCGCCGAAGGCGTGATGACGACCGTGCTGCTTCCCGACGAGATGCTGACGCAGATTCGCGTGCGCCCCTGGCCGGACACGCACGGTGCGCATTTCGTCGAGTTCGCGCGCCGGCACGGCGATTTCGCCGTCGTTTCGGCCGCTGCGATGGTCGAGCTCGACGGCAACCAGCGCATCGCGCGCGCGTCGTTTGCCCTGGGCGGCGTCGCAGCGACACCGTTTCGCGTCGCCGAGGCCGAGCGCGCAGCGATCGGGCAAGCGGACGCCGCGGCCTTCGACCGCGCGGCCCAGGCCGCGCGCGACTGCGATGCGCTCGACGATCCGGCGTTCCCCTCGTGGTATCGGCAACGCCTCGCCGTCGCGCTTCTCGCGAAGGCAATCAAGGGCGCGTATGCGGGCGCGCTCGCGAAGGTGAAGCGATGAATCTTCCGGCGCAGCGATCAAACCGACCGATCGACGAATCCGATGAACGGTGACATGCCTTCCGACACACATCGGATCACGCTCGACGTGAACGGCCGGCAGCACGAGACGACGGTCGAATCGCGGACGACGCTGGCCGATTGCCTGCGCAACCAGCTCGGTCTCACCGGGACGCACCTCGGGTGCGAGCATGGCGTCTGCGGCGCGTGCACGGTGCTGGTCGATGGCCGGACGATGCGCAGCTGCCTGATGCTCGCCGCCCAGGGCGAGGGCTGCCGGATCACCACCGTGGAAGGTCTTTCACCGAACGAAACATTGCAACCGCTGCAGCAGGCGTTCTGGGACTGCCACGGGTTGCAGTGCGGCTTCTGCACGCCCGGCATCCTGATGACGCTGACCGAATTGCTCCGTGACGATCCCGACGCGGACGAGGCGGCGATCAGGCTCGCGCTGTCGGGCCACCTGTGTCGCTGCACCGGCTACCAGAACATCGTCACGGCCGCACTCGCTGCAGTGGACGCGCTGCGGAGCACTCGATGAGCGACCGGACTGCGGGAATGGCAGCGTTCTCGGGAGGAGGACACGCCGACTCCGATACATCGCATCCCAGCCGGCACGTTGGCCGCCGCGCACGCCGCATCGAGGATCCGGCGCTGCTGCGCGGTGCGGGACGCTTCGTCGGCGACATCGACCTGCCCGGCATGCTGCACGCCGCATTCGTCCGCAGCCCGCACGCGCATGCGCTGATCCGCAGGATCGAGATCGCCCCCGCGATGGAAGTCCCGGGCGTCGTCGCCGTGCTGACCGCGCGCGAGCTGCAGCCGGCATTGACGGCGCTCCGGATGCCGCTCGGCTTCCCGACGAGCGCACTGCCGGAAAACATCACGCCGTTCGTGCTGACGCCGGAGGAAGTGTGTTACGTCGGCGAAGCCGTCGCGATGGTGCTCGCGACGTCGCGCTATACCGCCGAGGACGGCGCCAACGCCGTGATCGTCGACTACGACCCGTTGCCGGTGCTGGCCGATTGCCGCGACGCGCTCGACCCGGGCTCGCCGAAGGTGCGCCGCGAGGCGCAGGACAACGTGCTGTGCCGGTTCAGCGTCGGCTACGGTGACTGCGCGAGCGCATTCGCGGGTGCCCCGCACATCTTCGCCGAACGGCTGCACCAGCATCGGGGCGGGGCGCATCCGATCGAAGGGCGCGGCGCCGTCGCCGCTTTCGACGCGCACGACGGAACGCTTCGCGTCTGGTCGTCCACGCAGATGTCGCACGAGCTGCAGTTCACGCTCGCCGAAATGCTCGGCATTCCCGAGCCGCGCATCCGCGTGCAGGCGCCCGACGTCGGCGGCGGCTTCGGTGCGAAGTTCCTGGTCTATCCCGAGGAAATTGCGGTTGCGGCGGCGGCGCGTCTGCATGTGCGCCCCGTGAAGTGGCTGGAGGACCGTGCCGAGCATTTCGTGAGCGCGATCCAGGAGCGCGATCAGCACTGGGACGTCGAGATCGGCGTCGACGACGACGGCATCATTGTCGGCGTGCGCGGTCGCATGATCCACGACCAGGGCGCGTACACGCCGCAGGGGATCAATTGTCCGTACAACGCGGCGACCGCGGTAACCGGACCGTACGTCGTTCCGAATTACCACCTCGACGTGTTCGTCGCGCAGACGAACAAGGTGTTCACGATTCCCGTTCGCGGCGCCGGCTATCCCGAGGGCACGTTCGTCATGGAACGCCTGCTGGACCGGGTCGCGCATGAGCTTCGGCTCGACCGGGCAACGGTACGCGCGCGCAACCTCGTGCCGGCCGCGAAGATGCCGTATGTAAAGCCGCTACGCAACCGCGCGGGCCATGCGATCACGCTCGACAGCGGCGACTACCTCGCGTGCCAGACGATGGTCCTGGAAGCGATCGACTACGCGGGATTCGCGGCGCGCAAGCAGCGTGCACGCACCGAAGGACGCCACATCGGCATCGGACTCGCGCATGGGGTCAAGGGTACCGGGCGCGGACCGTTCGAATCGGCGAACGTCACCATCGCGCCCTCGGGGCGCATCACCGTCAGCACCGGCGCAATGGCCATGGGCCAGGGGCTCGCGACCGCGCTCGCCCAGATTGCGGCGGATACGCTCGATGCGCCGCTCGAATCCATCGACGTGGTCGCCGGCGACACGGCGGCGATCTCGATGGGCGTGGGCGGCTTCGCCAGCCGGCAGACCGTCACCGCCGGATCGTCGGTACTGATCGCCGCACGCGAGGTCGCGGAGAAAGCGCGCAAGGTCGCATCGCGCATGCTCGAGGTCGCGCCTGCGGATCTCGAGTTGCACGATGGCAGGGTCCAGGTTCGGGGCGTCCCCGAAATGTCGGTGCCGCTCACGAAGATTGCGCGGCTTTTGCGCGGCATTCCCGGCTACGATCTTCCGCCGGGTGTCGGCGCGGGACTCGAGTCGACCGTGCACTGGGAGCCCGACGCGATGGCGTACGCCAACGCATTCCACGCATGCGAAGTGGAAGTGGACGTCGACACCGGCGGCGTGCGGCTGCTGCGCTACGTCGCCATCCTCGACAGCGGCCGGCTCATCAACCCGTTGATCGTCGAGGGACAGGTGCACGGCGGCATCGTGCACGGCATCGGCAACGCGCTGTTCGAATACATGCGTTACGACGAGAATGCACAGCCGCTGTCGACGACGTTCGCCGACTACCTGCTGCCGACGTCGACCGAGATTCCACAGCTCGAGATCCTGTTCATGGAGAGCCCGAGTGCGACCAATCCGCTTGGCGTGAAAGGCGTCGGCGAAGTGGGCACGATCTGCGTGACCTCGGCCATTGCGTCGGCCGTCGACGACGCGCTTGCCGACTACGGAGTGCGGATCACCGCCGTGCCGATCGATCCCGTGCGCCTCGTCGAGCAGATCGACGCGGGCGCGCGACGCTAAAGCGCGATCGCGTAGACGATCGCGACGATCACGAGTGCGATCGCGACGCCGAGGCCCCATTTGCCGAGGACCGCGTTCGGCGACGCCGAGGCGTGCGAAGACGCCGGGGCCTGTGAAGACACCCAGTCCTGCGATGACGCGCCACCTGCGACGCTGGCGGTGCCCGGCACTTCGGCCGGCGCGCCTGCCGTCGCCTCCGCTGCATCGGTGGCAGCAGCCTTCGGTGCAAAGCGCGCGTTGAATCGGCCGAAGAAATCGTCGGCCATTTTCTTCGCCACGCCGTCGATCAGACGCGACCCGACCTGCGCGAGCTTCCCGCCGACCTGCGCCTTCGCGAGATAGCTGAGCCGCGTTGCACCATCGACGGGTGCGAGCGTCACCGATGCGCTGCCCTTCCCGAAACCCGCCGGTCCGCCCGAGCCCTCGAACGAGAGCAGGTAATGCGTCGGCGCATCGATCTCGCCGATCGAAAGCCGGCCCTTGAACCGCGCCTTCACCGGGCCGACCGCGGCCAGCATCGTCAGTGCGTATTCGGTGTCCGACGTCCGGTCGATCGCTTCACATCCCGGAATGCAGGTCTTCAGCACCGCGGGATCGACGAGCGCATCCCACACCGCCTGTTGCGAAGCGGCAATGCGCTGCTCGCCGCTCATCTCCATGGCGACGCTCGCGTTGCGCTTGCATGATCACCCCACGCTTGCGGCCGATTTGCCAACATTCGTGCTGCGCACTCAGCTGTTCGCCCTTCGGGCGGCCCGGCGGCGCTCACTTCGCCAGATGCGCGTCGCGGCGCGCGTACAGCTGCTCGTCGGCGTAACCCATCGTCTCGGGACGCGCGCGACCTAGCATCACCTGGAAGTAGACGGGTTCGAGGCTGTTGTTCGCATAGCCGTGAATGACACCGGGCGGACAGGCGATGCACTCCCATTGCCCGAGACGCGTCCAGACCTGGCTGCCCTCCTCGTCCTCGACGAACACGTCGAGAAAGCCCTGGAGGACGAAGAACACCTCTTCCACTTCATGCGTGTGAGCCGCGTTGCCCTGTCCCGGCTCGACGTACATGATGCTGAGCGTGAAACCGCGTGGAGGAATCGCCTGCGCGTCGCCGTGCTTGCCGGATCCGCCGGCGCCGATGAAGCGGTGCTGCGCGCGCCGGTACCCGTCGATCTTCGCATCCTCGAAGGCCGCCCAGTCGGGCCGGCGATCGCGAAAGCGCGCGACGAACTTCCGGCTGATTTCCTCGAGCGGCATGCCGACGAGCTCGGCAGGGCGCGGGTGGCGGGCGGGCGGCATGAGATATCTCCTGATCGGGTGTCCCGCGCATGCCATCGAACACGCACGAAGACGGGGCGCGGATGCGGTGCGGCAGCTTAGCAAAACATTGACTGTCTGGTCAATCGGCAACCCGGAGCCGGACACGCGAGCCGTCGCGGCAGGAGCGGCACGCACAATGGTGCGCGCGCCTTGCCGTGCGCAACGCGATTGCGGCCAGTTGCGGTAGCTGACCGTTTGGTCAATAATGCCCCGCGCGGGATCCGCGGCACGCAATCAAACTCATTCAGGCATCGGACGGGGGATATCAAATGCGGCATGGCTTAAAGACATTGATGTGCGGCGCGCTGGCAGCGGCGACGCTTCTGCTAGGCGCACCGGGGAGCGTTCATGCACAGGCGCCCAAGCTGAGAATCGTCTTTCCGTCGTCGTCGGCCACCCTCGTTCTTCCGTTCTACGTCGCGCAGAAGAAGGGCTGGCTCGACGCCGATACGACGTTCGTGAGCGGCGATGCGAACGCGGTTCGCGCGCTCCTGTCCGGCACGTCGGACCTCGCGATCGTGGGTGACTTCAACGTTTTCGCCGCGATCGGCGAGGGGGCGAAGATCAAGGGCATCAGCGCATGGCAGGGCGTCAACGACTACAACCTGATCGTCACGCCGAAAATCAACGACATCCACGAGCTGCAGGGCAAGGTGTTCGCCGCCACGGGCCCGGGCGGCCCGCCCGAGGAATTCACGAAGCTCCTCTTCAAGAAATACAACGTCGATGCGAGCAAGGTCCAGTTCATCGCGGTGTCCGGCGGACATGCGAACATCCTGCAGGCGCTGATCGCCGGCCGTGCCGACGGCGGGCTCGTCAACACGCTCACTGCGGTGCAAGGCGAGAAAGGCGGCAAGGTCAAGGTGCTGACGCCGATGGCGAAGGAGTATCCGACCCTCGGCTATTGCTACAACATCGTGCGCGAGCAGACGCTCGCCGATCCGAAGTTCAAGCAACAGCTCGCAACGTTCGTCGAAGCGGGGATCAAGGCCGCGCGCTTCATCGCGAAGAATCCGGATGAGGCGACTTCGATCCTGCGCGAGCGCCTCCCCGACCTCGATCCCGCGGTCACGAAGGCCGTCGTCGCGAAGTTGAGCCATGACGGCGTATGGGGTGTCAACGGCGGCGTCGAGGAAGCCGCGGTAACGGATACGCTCGACGTGTTCAAGAAAACCGGATTGCTGAAGGGCAACGTCGACGCCGCACAGGTGATCGACCGGCGTTTCGTCGACGAAGCGCTCGCCAAGCTCGGCAAGCAATGACGTGCTGGACCTGGCTCCTGCGCCGATGACGTCCGCGCCCGCCGTAGCGCCCGCGCCGATCCTCGAGATCGAGCGGCTCAGCAAGTTCTATTCGAGCCGCGATCGGCGCGCAGGCGGAAAGGCGCAGCGCATCACCGCGCTATCGTCGGTCAGCGCCAGTGTGGCGCGCGGCGAACTGATTTCACTGCTTGGGCCGAGCGGCTGTGGAAAGACGACGCTGCTGCGCATTGCGGCCGGGCTGACGGGTTGGGACGAAGGCACGATCGCCATCGCGGGCGCGCCGGTCGACGGTCCGCGCAAGGATGCGTGCATGGTCTTCCAGCACTTCGGCCTGCTGCCGTGGCGAAGCGTCGTCGCGAACGTCGAGTTCCCGCTCGAGCTCGATGGCGTCGAGGCCGCCCAGCGACGCGACCGCGCGATGGAGCTCCTGAAGCTCGTCGGACTCGAGAACCATCGCGACCACTTTCCGCACGAGCTTTCGGGCGGCATGCAGCAGCGCGTGGGCATTGCCCGTGCGCTGATGCGCAAACCGCTGATGCTGTTCATGGACGAGCCGTTCGGCGCGCTTGATGCGCAGACGCGCGAGCGCCTGCAGGACGATTTCCTGAAGATCTGGTCGAAGGTCGGGACCACGGTGCTCTTCGTCACGCACAGCATCGACGAGGCACTCGTACTGTCCGATCGCATCTTCGTGTTCACGCCAAGTCCGGGGCGCATCAAGCGCGTCGTGCAATCGCCGCTTGCCGGCGAGCGTCTCGGCGGCGACGTGCGCGCGCACCCGGCGTACGGATCGTCGCGCAACGAGCTGCGGCACATGCTGAGCGGGACGGAGCAATGAGCGGCATGGGAGTCCAATGAGTACCCCGACGATCGACGCCTCGCAACGCACTCCGACGAAATCGGGTCCCGCCACGCTTCGCTGGTGGCTCGATCGACCGAACGTGATTCGTACGCTTTCGGTCGCCGTGTTTCTCGTCGTCTGGGAATACTTCGGGCTGAAGGTCGATCCGTTGTTCCTCGCGGCGCCAAGCGCGATCGTGGAGGCGGGACTCGCCCTGGTGCGCAATGGCGAGCTCTTCCACGCGTTCCTCGCGACGTTCTATCCGTTCGCGGTCGGCATGGCGATCACCGTCGTCGGCGGCATCGTGATCGGCGTCGCGATGGCGCAGTGGCCGCTGCTCGAATACATCCTCGATCCCTTCATCAACGCGCTCTACGCGATTCCGCGGATCGCTCTCGTGCCGCTGATCATGCTGTGGGCCGGCCTCGCGATCGGCGGCAAGGTCGTCATCCTCGTGTCGATCGCGATCTTTCCGGTGATCATCAATACGTTCTCCGGCATTCGCGACGTCCGCGGGTCGATGCTTGAAGTCGGCCGCGCGTACGGGGCGACGAAGTCGCAGATCTTCTTCAAGATCGTCCTGCCCGCGACGATTCCTTTCGTGATGACCGGCATCCGGCTTGCCGTCGGCATGGGCATCATCGGCATCATCGTCGCCGAATTCTTCACCGCGCAGACGGGTCTCGGCGGCATGATCGTCATGTACGCAAACGTCTTCGCCACGGCGAAGCTCTTCGTCCCGATCATCGTCATCGGCCTCATGGGCGTCGTGCTGACGGAATTCGTGCAGGCGATCGAGCGCCGGCTCTCGCGCTGGCGGCAGCTCGAGCGCGAGCGCGGTTGATGGAACCAGGCGCCGACCGGCCATGAAGACGCTGCTGTTGATCGGCTACGGCGCGATGGGGCGCACCGTGCACGATGCGCTCCGCGATCATCCGCATGCGCGGATCGAATACATCGTCGAAACCGCCGAGCGGCGCGACGCGGTGCAGCGCGAGCTCGGCGCGTCGGCGAGGGTCGTCGCATCGCTTGACGAACTGCCGGCGTTGCCGGCCCTTGCCCTCGAATGCGCAGGGCACGTCGCGGTGACGTCGTTCGTGCCGACGCTGCTCGCGCGAGGCGTCGACACGGTCATCGCCTCGGTCGGCGCTCTCGCGGAACCCGGACTGCCCGAACGGCTGGAAGCGGCGGCCGTCTCGGGTAGCGCGCAGCTCATCCTGGTGCCGGGTGCCATCGCAGGCGTCGACGCACTGCGTGCCGCAGCCACGCGTCCGCTCGACGCCGTTGCTTATACAGGCCGCAAGCCGCCGCGAGGATGGATCGGCACGCCCGCCGAAGCGTGCGTCGACCTCGCGTCGGTACGCGAGGCGACCGTCATCTTCGAAGGCAATGCGCGCGAAGCGGCGCGTCTCTACCCGAAGAACGCAAACGTGGCCGCGATGATAGGCCTCGCCGGCATCGGCCTGGAACGCACGCGCGTGTCGCTGATCGCCGATCCGAACGTCACGCGCAACACGCACAGCCTACGTGCGCGCGGCGAGTTCGGCGAGCTCGAGCTCACCGTGTCGGCCAATCCGTTGCCGGCGAACCCCAAGACGTCGGCGCTGGCGGCCTTCTCGATCGTTCGCGCGATCGACAACCGCGTAAGTCCGCTGGTGATCTAGCGCGCCGGCCCCGCGCGGCGGTACTACTGCGCTGCCTTGCAGCTTCCCGTGCTGACGCAGGTCGACACGAGCGCGCACGTCGCCTGCTGGCCGTCCATCGAGCATCCGCAGCCGAACTGCGAGCACCACCACTGCTGGCTCCTCGCCATCGCCTTGTAGGCATCGGAATCGGTGGTGACGCGGGTGGTCGTCGAGGCACAGGCGGACAACAGCGCACAGAACGTGATTGCCAAGAGGCTGCCGAGGGGGATTCGCTTCATGATTCGTCACCTTTCCTTATCGATGGCTTCGGATGCGCCCGGACTTCTTCGGGAGGAATCGCGTTCATTAGAGATCGGCCTTTTGATCGCAGTTCGCACGCGGCGCGACTATTTTTGTCGCGCGGACAAATTCGTTCCCGCGGCAACCCAAATTGTCGGGTCATGCAAAAGCCGCGGCTTGTCGATCGCGTAATCGTCGAGCACGAATGCGCTGCCGAGCCACTCATCGAGCGACGCCGGGTCGAACCGGTTGAGCCCCTTGTTCGGATAATGGGTGAGCTCGCCGAAATACGGGGCCCCGCCGATGTCGTAGAGATCCACGCGGACGAAATCGACCCCGAGTGAAAGGGCCTCGGCGGCCGCGATCATCGTCGCCAGCGAGCCCGGTGCCGGGAGCTCGCGCCCCTGTCGTGCGCGAATGGTGCCCGCGATGGGTCGCCACTGCTCGTCGTACAGCATCTGCGTGTGCCGGGTGAAGCGGTCGCAATCGACCTGGATCAGGCGCACCTTGCCGCTGAAGACGAATAGCTTGTAATCCGACGGCGATCGGCCCTCCTCGCCGCGCAGGAGCTCTTCGGCGTACACGGCGCGCTCGATGTTCCGATACGCCCACTCGCGGCCGACGATGCTGAAATCGGACGCAAGCCAGCGGCGGGCAAGCCGCACCAGCTCGTCGCGGCGGGCCGCGCGCTTGTCGGGCACTGCGCGCAGCCACCCGCTGCCATGGTTCGGCTTCAGCATGAACGCGTCCGGCAGCACGTCGAGATCGAGCGCCTCGGCGCGGGCGGCGTGCCAATACAGCGCGGGCAGCAGCAGCGACGGCGCGACGCGCGCAACGTGCTGCCGCGCGCGCAGCTTGTCCGAGAAGCAGGTCAGGTAGGTTCGCCGGTCACCGAGGATCTTGACGAGGATCTTTTCGTTGAATCCCGACGGATGCGCAAGATCGGGAACGCGGCCGAATGCGTCGCGATAAAGCTTCGTGACATAACGGCGGTCGCTGACGAAGCGCGCCGCAAGGCGCCGCCGCAGATCGAGCTTGCGCTCGCGAAGCGGCGCTGACCAGGAGTGCAACGGGCACCTACTCGAGCGCGCGGCCGCGAACCCGCACCAGCGACTCGGGCCGAAGCGCGGCGAGCTCGTTGATGCCGAGCATCGCCATGTCGCGCAGAATCTCGTCGGACAGAAGCGCGATGGCGCGCGCGACGCCCGCCTCACCGCCGATCGCCGCCGCGTAGCCGAACGGCCGGCCGGCGAACACGAATTTCGCGCCGAGCGCGAGCGCCTTCAGCACGTCGGTGCCGCGGCGCACGCCGCCGTCCAGCATCACTGGAATGTCCGGACACGCGGCGACGATCCCCGGAAGCACGCGCAGCGCCGCGACGGCGCCGTCCAGTTGGCGCCCGCCGTGGTTGGAAATGATGATGCCGTCGGCGCCTGCATCGCGCGCGAGCGTTGCGTCGGCCTTGTCGAGGAGGCCCTTGATCACCAGCCTGCCCTTCCACATACGGCGCACCATGCGCCAGTGCTCCCAATGCAGGTGTCCGCGGTCGGAATAATCCCGAAGCACCGATGCCGACAGGATCGGCGCGCCGCGCGTCGCGAAGTTGTTCTCGAAATGCGGCATGCCGTACCGCGCGAGCGTGCGCAGGAACGTGCCGGCGAGCCAGCGCGGGTGCGTGAGCCCATCCCATGCGAGACGCAACGTCGGGCGCAGCGGCGTCGAAAAGCCGGCGCGGATGTTGTTTTCCCGGTTGCCCGCCACTTGCGAATCAACGGTCACGACGAGCGTGCGGAACCCGGCACGGGCGACGCGCTCGATCAGCGCGACGATCGCCGGCACGTCGCCGGGCAGGTACGCCTGGAACCACGTCGACGGACACGGCGAAACGACCTCTTCGAGGCGGATCAGCGACGATCCGCTCATGATCATCGGCACGTTCGCCCGCTCGGCCGCGGTGGCAAGCACGATGTCGCCCCGATACGCATACAGCGCGGTAATGCCGAGCGGCGCGATGCCGAACGGCGCCGAATAGGTGCATTCGAACAACGTCGTCTGCGCCGAGCGCTTCGACACGTCGACGAGCATGCGCGGCAGGAAGCCGAATTCGGCGAACGCGGCGCGGTTATCGGCGAGGCTCCAGTCGGTTTCGGCTGCGCCGGAGACGTAACCGAACACGGGCCGCGGCAGATGCCGCCGGGCGGCCGATTCGAAATCCTCGAGCGACAGCAGCCTGCGAAGGCGCCGGGGAACGCGACGCTCGAGCTTTTGCACCATTGCGACCCCGTGACCCCTCGAAAGGGGCCACAGTCTAGCAGCGCCCGGCCGCAGCCGTGGACCGCCGGAGGCAATGGGCAGGAAGCGGCCGCGCCGTGCGTGCGCCCACCGCAAATAGCGGCCTTGACAATGACTGCCTAGGCATCTATACTTGCCCTCATGACCACTTCAAGCACCGCAACCGTCGCCCTCGATGAGCTGCCCGACGCGAAGCCGCGGCACGGAATCCTGCGCCTGATCAATCGCATACGGGTCGAGCTCGTCGACGCACTGGACCGCGAGCTCGCGCCATTCGATATCTCGGCGCCGCAACTCTTCGTGTTGTCGTCCGTCGCCAATCGCGAAGCCGATTCGGCGGCCGGCCTGTGCAAGTCGATCTCGTACGATCCCGGCGCGATGACGCGGATGATCGATCGGCTGCAGCAGAAGGGCCTCGTGCGCCGGGTCCCGCATCCCGACGACCGGCGCGCGATGAATCTCGAGCTCACCGTTGCCGGCAAGGCGCTGTTTCCGCAGCTCGTCGCCGCCAAGGACCGGGTGCAGGCGCAATTTCTGCGCGGCTTCAGCAAGGACGACACGCAGAGCCTCGAATCGCTGCTCCACCGGATGCTGGCGAACCGCTGATTTTTTTTCGAACGATGGTTGCCTGGGCATCCACCGCCCAAGCAACAGTTCAGCCAATTTGAAACCTCCCGGAAGCCCTATGACCGTCCCGATCACGCGCGTCGCCATCGCCTGCGCCTGCGCATGGCTTTGCGGCTGCGCGAGCACGAGTGGCCTCGCGCCGCAGGCCCAATCGCGCAACGCGAACGAGCTCGCATCGCAGCACGCGCTGTCCGGCACCGCAACGAGCACGGATGCCTGGCCGAAGGCCGACTGGTGGAAGGCGTATGGCGATCCGCAGCTCGACGCACTGATCGACGAAGCGCTCGCGCACAGTCCGACGCTCAACGTCGCGGCGGCACGCACGCGCAAGGCGCTCGCCCTGGCCGATGCGAGCCGCAGCGCGCTTTCGCCGCGTATCGACGCGAGCGCATCGAGCACACGCGAGCACTTCTCGCGGCACGGGCTCATCCCGCCGCCGTTCGGCGGCACGACGCAGACACTGAATCAGATGCAGCTCGCGCTGTCGTGGGATCCCGACGTTTGGGGCAAGAACCGCGCTGCGTACGAAGCGGCGCTCGGCAGCGCGCGCGCCGCGCAGATCGACGCGCAAGCGGCAAGGCTCCAGCTGTCGACCGGTATCGCGCAGGCTTACGTACAACTGCAGCGCGCGTTCCTGCAGCGTGACGTCGCAGAAGCGACACTCGCGGCGCGTGAACACGTCGTCGCCCTGACCCACGATCGCAATGCCGCGGGCCTCGACTCGCGCGTCGAGGTCAAGCAGGCCGAAGGCGCGCTGCCCGCGACGCGGGAAGAGATCGCTGCACTCGACGAGCGGATCGGCCTCGCGCGCAATCAGATCGCGGCCCTGATCGGCGCCGGACCGGATCGCGGCCTTGCCATCGCGCGGCCCTCCGCCAAGACGTTCACCGCGATCGCGTTGCCGTCGCGCCTGCCGGCGGAACTGCTCGGACGCAGACCGGACGTCGTCGCGCAGCGCTGGCGAATCGAGGCGGCGAGCAGGAACATCGCCTCGCAGAAGGCCGAGTTCTACCCCGACGTGAACCTGCTGGCGTTCGTCGGGTTGCAGAGCCTCGGCGGCGCCAACCTGCTGAGCGCCGCAAGCCGCATGCTGGGCGCGGGTCCGGCCGTGACGCTGCCGATCTTCGATGCGGGGCGGCTGCGTGCGCAACTCGCGGCGACGGACGCCGACTACGATGCCGCCGTCGAGCAGTACAACCAGACGCTTGCCGACGCGATGCGCGAGGTCGTCGACCAGGTCGTGTCGTTCGAGAGCCTCGACGAGCAACGCAGGCAGCAGCGCGACGCCGCCGCGACGACGCGAGAAGCCTACGACCTGGCGCTGATCCGCTATCGGGAAGGCCTCGGGAACTACCTGCAGGTGCTGTCCGCCGAACAACCGATGCTTGCCCAGCAAAGCCTCGACGCCGACCTTTCCGCGCGTGCGCTCGAGCTTTCGATCAACCTCGTGCGCGCGCTCGGCGGTGGTTACGAACCCGAACCGGCACAGGTCTCCACGACGACAGGGAATTCAAGATGAGCGACGCAAAATCCACTCGGCGACCCGCGGCGAACGGCGCGCGCAAGCGCTGGCTCGCGATCGTCGCGGGCGCCTTCGCGCTGATCGGCATCGCCTACGGAACGTACTGGGCACTCGTGCTGCGCTTCGAGCAGTCCACCGATGATGCCTACGTCAGCGGCAACGTCGTGCAGATCACGCCGCAGATCGCCGGCACCGTGGTCAGGATCGCCGCCGAGGACACGCAATTCGTCAAGGCCGGCTCGACGCTCGTCGAGCTCGATCCGGCCGATGCGAAGATCGCGCTCGAACAGGCGGACGCGAAGCTCGCAAAAACCGTGCGCGACGTGCGGGGCCTCTTCGCGACGACGGCGCAGCTCGAGGCGAACGTCGACATGCGCAGCGCCGAGCTTGCGCGCGCCAGCGAGGACCTCGACCGCCGCGAGCGGCTCGCGCGCTCGGGAGCGGTGTCGGGCGAAGAACTGCAGCACGCCCGCGACGCGATGGCAAGTGCACGGGCGTCACTGGCCGCGGCCCGCCAGGAGCTCGCGGCTAACCAGGCGCGCGTCGATCGCACGAGCGTCGAGAATCATCCCGATGTGCTCGCCGCGGCGGCACAAGTGCACGACGCGTACCTCGACGTCGCGCGCACCGCATTGCCGGCCCCGGTGTCGGGCTATGTCGCCAAACGGGCGGTGCAGCTCGGGCAGCGCGTAGCCCCCGGTGCGCCGCTGATGGCCATCGTGCCGCTCGACCAGGTATGGGTCGACGCGAATTTCAAGGAGCCGCAACTCGCGACGATGCGCATCGGCCAGCCGGTCACGCTGACCGCCGATCTCTACGGCGGCAACGTGCACTATCACGGCACTGTCGCGGGATTCGGCGCGGGCACCGGCTCGGCCTTTGCACTGCTGCCCGCGCAGAACGCCACGGGGAACTGGATCAAGATCGTGCAGCGCGTTCCGGTGCGCATCGCACTCGACGCGCAGGAGCTGACCGCGCATCCGCTACAGATCGGATTGTCGATGCAGGTCGAGGTCGACACGCACGAGCGAGGCGGCGAGAGGCTGCCGCAGAACGTGCACGCACCCGCGCCGCTATCCACCGACGTGTACGACAACGTCGATGCCGCCGCGGCAGAACGCGTGCACGCGATCATCGCGGCGAACGAGCGTGATTCGGCGAGTGCGCACGCCGCGTCAGTCACCTCACGCGTTGCGCGCGCTGGCGGGTCCGTGGCGACGGCCGGTGTCGCGCACGCGGGTGCGACCGGCCCTGCTGCGCGTCACGTGGCAGCGTCGAAACCGTAATCCGGGCGCGGTCGCATATGAGCCAGGACATTTCCGCGCCGGATGCGCAGCCGCAACGCACGCCGAAGACGCCCGCACCCGCCTCGCACGAGCCGGCGCCGCTGTCGGGTGCCGCACTCGCGCTCGGCACCGTGGCACTGTCGCTCGCGACGTTCATGAACGTGCTCGACACGTCGATCGCCAACGTGTCGATCCCGGCCATCGCGGGCGATCTCGGCGTGTCGCCCGACCAGGGCACGTGGGTGATCACGTCGTTCGGCGTCGCCAACGCGATCTCGCTGCCGCTCACCGGGTGGCTCACCCGACGCTACGGCCAGGTGCGGCTTTTCGTCGGCTCGGTGCTGCTGTTCGTGCTCGCGTCGTTCCTGTGCGCGCTTGCGCCGACGCTCGGCCTGCTGATTGCGTTTCGCGTGCTGCAGGGCGCGGTGGCAGGGCCGATGATTCCGCTGTCGCAGGCGCTGCTGCTGTCGAGCTATCCGAAAGCCAAGGCGGGAACCGCACTCGCGCTGTGGGGCATCACGACACTCGTCGCACCCGTCGTAGGACCCGTGCTCGGCGGCTGGATCACCGACAATATCTCGTGGCCGTGGATCTTCTACATCAACATGCCGGTCGGCCTCGGCGCGGCCGCCGTCACCTGGATGATCTATCGCCCGCGAGAGACGCCGACCGCGAAGCTGCCGATCGACGCGATCGGCCTCGGCCTTCTCGTGATGTGGGTGGGCGCGCTGCAGATCATGCTCGACAAGGGCAAGGATCTCGACTGGTTCGGCTCCACCGAGATCACGATCCTCGGCATCGCAGCGCTCGTCGGCTTCGCGCTGTTCGTCGTATGGGAGTTGACCGAGGAGCACCCGGTCGTGGATCTGCGCCTCTTCGCCCGGCGCAACTTCTGGACGAGCTCGCTCGCGATGTCGCTTGCGTACGGCGCGTTCTTCGGCAACGTCGTGCTGCTGCCGCTGTGGCTGCAGCAATACATGGGCTACACGGCGACCGCGGCCGGGCTCGTGCTCGCGCCGGTGGGACTGCTCGCGATCCTGCTGACGCCATTGGTCGGGCGCACGATGCACAGGATCGATCCACGCCTGTTTGCCACCGGCGCGTTCATCGTGTTCGCGCTCGTGCTCTACATGCGCTCGCAATTCAACACGTCCGCCGACTTCTGGACGCTGATGGTGCCGACGATCATCCAGGGCGCGGCGATGGCGATGTTCTTCATTCCGCTGGTCACGCTGTCGCTTTCCGGACTCCCGGCCGAGCGCATTCCCTCGGCGTCGGGGCTGTTCAACTTCGCGCGGATCACGGCGGGCTCGTTCGGCACGTCGATCGCGACGACCTTCTGGGATCATCGCGCGACGCTGCACCATGCCCAGCTCGCCGAACAGATCGGCGGCAGTCCGGCCAGCCAGACGCTCGCGACCATGCAGGCGAACGGGCTCACGCCCGAGCAGAGCTATGCGGCGCTCAACCGCCTCGTCGACCAGCAGGCGTTCATGCTGTCCGCGAACGACGTGTTCTATGTGTCGGCACTGCTGTTCCTCGCACTGATCGGCGTCGTATGGCTGGCGCGACCCGCCAAGGGCGGCGCCGGCGGCAGTGAAGCCGCCGCGGGCGCACATTGACGCGATGACCGACGCAGCGAGCGACGTCGCGGGTCTCTGGCTTTCGAGCGACGGACGCATGCGCGTGGATCTGAAAGCGGACGGCACGTTCGACGAGGCTCGGGCGGGCAGCACACGCACATTCCACGGCGTGTGGCGCAGCGACGGATTGCGCGTACACTTTCGCGATCCGGCCACCGGCTACGAGGCGATCGGTGAGCTGCGTAATGGCGTGCTGCATGCCGACGGCGTCGAATTCCGCCGAGCTACATAGGGCGGCGGCGCTCACGCGGACTCATCGCTGGCGCCGGCGCCGGCTCATCGCTGGCGCTGCGACGGACGCCACTTGAGGAAGCGCCGCTCGAACAGCGTGATCAGGCCGATGCCGGCCGTCGTGAACAGCGTGATCGACAGCAGCGCGGCGAATACGAGCGGCGTGTCGAGGTTGAACTGCGCGGCGAGCACCAGCTGGCCGATGCCGCGATTGCCGCCGATGAACTCGCCGACGATCGATCCGACGAGCGCCAACGGAAACGCGACCTTCAGCGAATCGGCGATGTACGGTGTGGCATGCATCAGCCGCACCATCGTGAACACGCGGTAGCGCGATCCGCCGGCGAGCCGGGCGAGATCGAGAATGTCCGGCTCGATTTCACCGAGCCCGGTCATCGAGTTGACGAAGATCGGAAACAGCGCGAGCAGGAACGCGAGCAGGATCTTCGACTCGGCACCCAACCCGAACCAGATCACGAAGAGCGGTGCGATCGCGATCTTCGGAATGCTGTTGAACGCGGCGAGGAACGGCATGATCACGCTCTTCACGCCTTCGACGTAGACGACGAGCAACGCCAGCAGCACGCCGACGACCAGCGCGATCGCAAGTCCCGCGAGCGTCGTCATCGCCGTCACGGCCAGGCTCGCGAGCTGCAGCGTGAACGTCTCGGCGAAGCGGCTCGCGATCACCGAAGGCAGCGGCAGCACGTAATCGGGAATGTTCACGAGCGGCACCAGGAACTGCCACGCCAGCAGGAACGCCACGACCGCGGCGAGCGAGCGTACCGGCGCCAGCGCGTTCGCGGTGCGCTGCGGCGAAACCGACATGGGACTGGGAACGACTTTGCGCATGCCGTTGATCGCGATCCGGCCCATCGGGGTCACGGACGGCTTTCCGCATACGGTTCAGCGCAACCGGGCGCTTCGACGAAAGTCGTCTCCACTGCCGTACCGAGCCCGATACCGTTACGCACGCGCGTCGACAAGGCGATGAATCGCGGGTTCTCGAGCACCTTCACGTCGCGCGGCCGCGGCAAGTCCACTTTCACGATATCCTGGATGCAGCCCGGCCGCGGTGTCATCACGACGATCGTGTCGGACAACAGGACGGCCTCGGTGATGCTGTGCGTGACGAAGAGCACCGTGTTCCGGTTCGCGGCCCAGATCTTCTGCAGCTCGAAGGCCATCCGCTCGCGCGTCATGACGTCGAGCGCACCGAACGGCTCGTCCATGAGGATCAGCGGCGGGTTCATCAGCAGCGCACGGCAGATCGCCGCGCGCTGCTGCATGCCGCCCGAGAGCTCGTGCGGAAACGCGTTCTCGAAGCCGGCGAGGCCCGCGAGGGCGATCAGCTCGAGCGCCCGTTCGCGGTGCGACGACGCGTTGCGCCCGGCCACCTCGGCGACGAACAGGATGTTCGCAAGCGTCGTCCGCCACGGCAGGAGCACCGGCGACTGGAACACCATGCCGACATTTCCGACCGGCCCGGACACCGGCTTGCCGGCCACCGTGATGCGCCCGCTGGTCGGCGCGACGAGGCCGGCGACCATGCGCAACAGCGTCGACTTGCCGCACCCGCTGGGCCCGACGATGGATACGAACTCGTTGCCTTCGACGGCGAAGGCCGCGCGCTCGACGGCAACTCCGGTGCCGAAGGTCTTCCGGACATCGACGAGCTCCAGCGCGACCGACATCGTCAGTGGCCCGAGAGCACCGGTGTGTAGAGGTCCTTCGCGTCGAGCTTCGTGTCGAGCTTCATCGCGGTCTTGACGAGGTCGATCGTCCGCTGCATGCGCTCGTCGGTGGCCACGCCGTAGCCGTTCTTCTTCACGTACGGCGTTTCGATCGACTTGATGGTCTGGCGCCATTGCGCAAGCGTCGTATCGTAGTTGAGCGCCGGGTTGTGCTTGACCATGATCTTCGCCGTCTCTTCCGGATGCGCAACCGAGTACTCCACCGCCTTGCGCGTCGCCTCGGCGAAACGCTTCGCCGCACCCGGGTCGCTCGCCAGCGTCGTGTCCTTCGCGATCAGGAAATAGCCGAACACGTCGTAGCCCCAGTCGGCGAACGGCGCGAAATAGACCTTCTTGCCGCGCGGCTCGGCGATCTTCTCGAGCGCCGGGATGTCGCCGTCGATCGACGCGGTGAAAAGATCGGTCTGGCCCGACAGCAGCAGCGACGAGTACACACCGGGGTCGGCGGCGAGCCACTGGATGGACGCGGGATCGATTTTCGCGCGATCGAGCAGGATCGGCAGGATCACGCGCGCACTGTCGGTCTGCGACGCAGCGATCCGCTGGCCCTTGAGCGACTCGAGCGTCTTGTACGGCTTCAGCGACGCAAGCCCCGACGTGCTGATGTCGGTGAACACCATGAAGCTCTTGACCTTCGCGCCCTTCGCGACCGCCTGCACCACCGGCCCCGCCTCCGCCATGCCGTAGTCGGCCTTGCCGGTGTCGACCGCGGTGATGACGAAGCCGCTGCCCGTCGCGGGCGCGATCTCGATGTCGAAGCCGGCGTCGCGGTAATACCCCTTGTCCAGGCCGACGAAGAACGGCGAATGCCGGCCGTGGAACGTGTAGTTCGTGAGGAACGTGATCTTCTTGAGCGGCGCCTGGGCCTGGGCAGGCGCCTGGCCTGCGCATACGACGGCGCAAAGCGCGACGACGGCGGAAACGATCGTGCGGATTTTCATGCGGGATCTCCGGTGTGTGATTGAGCGATGACGAGGAACGGCCGGAAGCGTGCCGTTGCCGGGAACGGTTCAGCGTGCGTTGCCGAAGTATGCCGAAAGATCGACGCTATCGGCGCCGGGGATGCGTTTGCGCTCGAAGTCGCTGCGACGGTCGAACGGCGCGGTCGCATCGATGCCCATCCGTCCCCAGTGATCCTTGTGCTCGTCGCGGTAGAACGACGGCGTGTCGGGAATGACGATCGTGTCCCTGTCCGGACGCGAACGGGTGAGCACCGCCCACGTGACGTCTTCGACGTCGTAGATGTCGACGTCCTCGTCGACGACCGTGCACATCTTGGCCCAGGTGGGCTCCGCGCCGAAGACCGCCAGCACGACCTGGCGCGCATGCCCTTCGTATTGCGGGCGTATCTTGACGACGACGTTGGTGACGAACGGATGGCACGTGACATCGACGATCCCGGGCAGCACCGCGTTGATCCGCTGGAAGATGTTGGCGGCAACCGACAGCTCGAGCGTCAGCACCTCTTCCGACGAGCCGCACAGGATGCTGTGGAAGATCGCGTCGGCGCGCCGCGTGACGCCGAGCACCTCGAACACCGCATTCTGGCCGACCGGCGTGTAGTAGCCCATGAACTCGCCGAACGGTCCCTCGTCGCGGCGCACATTGGGCAGGAACCGGCCCTCGATCACGATCTCGGTCGACGCCGGCACCATCATGTCGATGTGCCGGCACGGCCGCATCTCGATCGATTCGCCGGCGAGCTTCGCGGCGACCTCCAGCTCGTCGGCATCGTAGGGCAGCGGTGATGCAGCCGTGAGAAACGCCGTCGGCGGCGGCCCGATCAGCATCGCCGCGTCGAGCGGGCGCCCCATCTTCTCGGCCTTCTCGTGATACATCGTCAAATGGTGACGGGGTGCAAGGCGGCAGCGCAGCTCATCGTCGCTGACGAACATCGAGCGATGGAACGACAGGTTGCGCACGCCCGTTTCAGGCTCGTGCGCGAGGAACATCGCCGACGTGAAGTACGGCGCGGCGTCGCGCTCCGAATACGTGATAAGCGGCAGGTCCGATACCTTGCAGTCGACAAGATCGCCGGGCGGACGCAGGGCGGGCCGCAGCGCGGCATCGCGCGTGCCCGCAACGCTCGCCAGGTCGTTCCACTTGCGGCAGAACTCGTCCGGCCCGATCCCCAAGATCTCGGCGAGCCGACCGCGCGAGCCGTAGAGGTTCGTCAGCACGGGCAACGCCGTGCCACCGACATGGTGGAAGAGGATCGGCTTGCCCCAGCGGCGATGCGCTGCCGACGTGACCGCGGCAAGCTCGTGCTTCGGATGCACCTCGCGCGTGACTTCGAGCAATTCGCCGCGCGCCCGCAGCGCTTCCATGTACTCCCGCATCGATGCTTCCATCGTTCCTCGATTCATTGGCGAAGCAGGTGTCAACAGGCGCGCTGCGCAATGCGGCCCTGGCGGACAACCGCGGCGACCGGCCGGCGCCCGAGCCAGTAGGCGAGCTCGTCGGCCGTCCCGATATCCCACAGCACGAAATTGGCCGGGCGGCCGACACCGAGCATGCCATGTGTCGACGAAAGCCCGAGCGCGGCTGCCGCATGCCGCGTGACGCTCGCGATCATTTCCGGCACCGTGAGGCGGAACAGCGTGCACGCCATGTGCATGGCGAGCAGCAGCGAAAGGAGCGGCGAGGTTCCAGGGTTGTGGTCGGTCGCGATCGCGATCGGCACACCGGCCTTGCGCAATGCGTCGACCGGCGGCGATTGCGTTTCGCGCAGCATGTAGAACGCACCGGGAAGGAGCACCGCGACGGTGCCGGCGTCGCGCATCGCGTCGATGCCCGCCTGCGAAAGATGCTCCAGATGGTCGGCGGAAAGTGCACGGTGCCGCGCGGCGAGCGCAGCACCGCCCGAATCGGACAACTGCTCGGCATGCAGTTTCACCGGCAACCCGAGACGCGCCGCGGCCTCGAACACGCGCTCGGTCTGCGCGGGCGAGAACGCAATGGACTCGCAGAACGCATCGACGGCGTCGACGAGGCCTTCGGCGGCAAGCACCGGAAGCATCTCGTTGCATACGCAGTCGACATAGGCATCGCTTCGCCCGCTGAATTCGGGCGGAACGGCATGCGCGCCGAGGAACGTCGTCTTCACGGTGACGCCGTGTGCCTCGGCGAGCCGGCGCGCCACGCGCAGTTGCTTGCGCTCGTTCGCAAGGTCGAGCCCGTAGCCGGACTTGATCTCGACTGCGCATACGCCGTCGGCGAGAAGGACCGCGAGCCGTGCCGACGCCGCCTGGAACAAGGTGTCCTCGCTCGACTCGCGCGTCGCGCGCACGGTGGAGAGGATGCCGCCGCCGCGCGCCGCGATCTGCGCGTAACTCGCGCCCGCGAGACGCAGGCCGAATTCATGCGCACGATCGCCGCCGTAGACCAGGTGCGTATGGCAATCGACGAGTCCCGGCGTGACGAGTGCGCCGGCGCCATCATGGCGCGGCATCGCCTCGAACGCGCGCGGCAACGCCGCATCGACGCCGATCCATGCGATGCTGCCGTCGCGCACCACGATCGCCATGCTTCCAGACGATGCGATCGACGGCTCGTCGAGCGTGCCGTCGGCGATGCGCAGCCGATGCCAGACGCCGTCGGCGCTTCCGCCCTGGCCCGCGTCGCCGACGCTCGCGACGAGAGGGTCGTGACGAGGTCCGTCACCGCCGTGGCTCACGGCGTCGAACGGCTCGGCAGCACCGCGGTGATCGGAAGCGGCCAATCGTCGCGCAGCGTCCAGCCATGCATCGCTTCGATGTCGGGCGCGAACTGCCGGTCGTGTGCGAGGAACGCAACACGCGAGCGGATTTGCGCGAATTCGCGCTCGACGAGGTCCGAGCTTCGCAGCGGCCGCAGGAAATCGATGCCCTGCGCCGCCGCCATCGCCTCGATGCCGACGATGTTCGCGGTGTTGTCCAGCATGTCGTGAAGGCGGCGCGCGGCAAAGGTTGCCATCGACACGTGATCTTCCTGATTCGCCGAGGTGGGCAGGCTGTCGACGCTCGCAGGATGCGCCAGCGACTTGTTTTCGGAAGCCAGTGCGGCGGCCGTCACCTGCGGCATCATGAAGCCCGAATTGATGCCGCCTTCGCGGACGAGGAACGGCGGCAGGCCGGACAGGCTGGCGTCGATCAGGAGCGCGATGCGCCGCTCGGAAATCGCGCCGATCTCGGCGATTGCGAGCGCTAGGATATCCGCTGCAAACGCCACGGGCTCGGCGTGGAAGTTGCCGCCGGAGACCACCTCGGCGGTGTCTGCGAAGACCAGCGGATTGTCGGATGCGCCGTTCGCTTCGATCTCGAGCACGCGCGCCGCATGCCGCATGTTGTCGAGGCACGCGCCCATCACCTGCGGCACGCAGCGGATCGAATAGGGATCCTGCACGCGGCCGCAGTTCACGTGCGACGGCACGATCGCGCTTCCGTCGAGCAATGTGCGCAACGCGGCGGCAACCGCGATCTGGCCGGGCTGGCCGCGCGCGGCGTGAATGCGCGCATCGAGCGGATGCACCGAGCCCTTGATCGCCTCGAGCGACATCGCACTGGCCACGAGCGCCGCGGCGAACACGTTCTCCGCATCGAACAGCGCGGCGAGTGCGAGGGCCGTCGATACCTGCGTGCCGTTCAGCAGCGCAAGTCCCTCCTTCGGTCCGAGCACCAGCGGCGACACGCCGGCGCGGCGCAGACCCTCGGCGGCGGTGAACGCTTCGTCACCGACGCCAACCTCGCCCTCGCCGATCAGGACGCGGGCGAGATGCGCAAGCGGCGCGAGATCGCCCGATGCCCCGACCGATCCCTTGCACGGAATACGCGGGAGCACGCCGGCGTTGAAGAGCGCGAGCAATGCGCGGACGATTTCGGGACGCACGCCCGAAAAGCCGCGCGCGAGGCCGATTGCCTTGGTGACGAGCACGAGCCGCACGACGCCCGGCGGAAGCGGCGCGCCGACGCCCGCGCTGTGCGACAGGACGAGGTTGCGCTGCAACTCGGCAAGCCGTTCGTGCGCGATTCGCGTTTGCGCAAGCTTGCCGAATCCCGTGTTGATGCCGTACACCGCGTCCGTGCCGTCGGCGATCTGCCGCACGATGGCCTGCGACGCGGCAAGGGCCGGCATGACGGCCGCGTCATCGATGGCGATGTCGATCTCACCTCGGTAGACGCGGCGCAGGTCGCCGAGCGTCACCGGCAGCGCGCCCAGCGTGAGGGTCGGCCGCGAATCGCTTCGCGATCGTGCCGTCGTCATCCACGTCACCCGGCGCCGGCTGCGTCGGCTGCACCGTCGTCCGGTTCTCCCCAGCGCCGCACGAGCGTGTTCTCGATGCCGAACAGATCGAGGACGCGTCCGACGCTGTGATCGACGATGTCGTCGACGGATCGCGGCCGATTGTAGAGCGCCGGGACCGGCGGCATCACGATCGCGCCGATCTCGGTCACCTGCGCCATGCTGCGGAGGTGGCCGAGGTGCAACGGCGTTTCGCGCACCATCAGCACCAGCCGCCGGCGTTCCTTGAGAACGACATCAGCCGCGCGCGTGAGCAGGCCCGACGTGACGCCGGTGGCGATCTCCGAAAGGCTGCGAATCGAGCACGGCGCGACCACCATGCCGAGCGTGGGGAACGACCCACTCGAAATCGGCGCGGCCATATCCTCGTTGCGGTGGTGCACCGCGGCGAGTGCTTCGACGTCGGCGGATTTGAGCGACGTTTCGTACGACATCGTCAGGCGCGCCGAACGCGTCATCACGAGATGCGTCTCGACGTCGAGATCGCGCAGCGCCTCGAGCAGGCGGATGCCGTAGACGGCGCCGGACGCGCCGCTGATGCCGACGATGAGGCGCCGCCGATTGACTCCCTCGTTCATCCGCCGGGATGGTACCAAGATCGCCGCGGCATGGCCCCGCGATGTACAGTTTCCGTCCAGGCAGGCAGAGCGAGGGCTCGCGATGAACGATCGGTCTTCCACGCAGCACGCCGCGCGCACCGTCCGTGCGCCGCGCGGCGCCGAACTCACGTGCGCCAACTGGCTGATCGAGGCGGCGTACCGGATGATCCAGAACAACCTCGACCGCGAAGTCGCGGAGAACCCCGATGCGCTCGTCGTCTACGGGGGCATCGGCAAAGCGGCGCGCAACTGGGCGTGCTTCGATGCGATCCTCGACAGCCTGCGCCGATTGAAGCCCGACGAGTCGCTGCTGATCCAGAGCGGCAAGCCGGTCGGCATCTTCCGCACGCACGCCGACGCGCCGCGCGTGTTGATCGCGAATTCCAATCTCGTCCCGAAGTGGGCGACGTGGGAGCACTTCGACGAGCTCGACCGCAAGGGGCTGATGATGTTCGGCCAGATGACGGCGGGCTCGTGGATCTACATCGGCAGCCAGGGCATCGTCCAGGGCACGTACGAAACGTTCGTCGAGGCGGGCCGGCGGCACTACGGCGGCAATCTGTCCGGCCGGTGGATTCTCACCGCGGGTCTCGGCGGCATGGGCGGCGCGCAGCCGCTCGCGGCAACGTTCGCCGGCGCTTGCTCGCTCAACATCGAATGTCAGCAGAGCCGGATCGATGCACGCTTGCGCACGCGCTATCTCGACGAGCAGGCCGGCGATCTCGACGACGCGCTGGCGCGCGTTGCCCGCTATGCGTCGCAAGGCAAGGCCGTATCGATCGGCCTGCTCGGCAATGCGGCCGAGTTGCTGCCGCAGATCGTAAGTCGCGGCATCAAGCCGGATCTCGTCACCGACCAGACGTCCGCGCACGACCTCGTGAACGGCTACCTGCCGCCCGGTTGGAGCGTCGAGCGCTGGAAGGCGGCGCAGGCCGACCCGATGCAGCACGCGGGTCTGCGCGATGCGGCGGCACGCGGGTGTGCAATGCACGTGCGCGCCATGCTCGCGCTGCAGGCGCAAGGCGTGCCGACGTTCGATTACGGCAACAACATCCGCCAGGTGGCGCTCGACCAGGGCGTGGCGAACGCATTCGATTTTCCCGGCTTCGTGCCCGCGTACATCCGCCCGCTGTTCTGCCGCGGCAAAGGTCCGTTCCGCTGGGTAGCACTTTCAGGCGATCCGGAGGACATTCGCAAGACCGACGCGAAGCTCGAGTCGCTGTTCCCGCAGGACGCGCATCTGCACCGCTGGCTCGACATGGCGGGCGAGCGCATCGCGTTCCAGGGTCTGCCGGCACGCATCTGCTGGCTCGGCCTCGGCGAGCGGCATCGCGCCGGGCTCGCGTTCAACGAGATGGTGCGCACCGGCGAATTGAAGGCGCCCATCGTCATCGGGCGCGATCATCTCGACAGCGGCTCGGTTGCTTCTCCCAACCGGGAAACGGAAGCGATGCGCGACGGGTCCGATGCCGTTTCCGACTGGCCGCTGCTGAACGCGCTGCTGAACACGGCGAGCGGCGCAACCTGGGTGAGCTTCCACCATGGCGGCGGCGTCGGCATCGGCTATTCGCAGCACGCCGGCGTCGTGATCGTGTGCGACGGAACGGATGCGGCCGCGCAGCGGATCGAGCGCGTGCTCTGGAACGACCCGGCCAGCGGCGTGATGCGCCACGCCGATGCGGGCTACGATGATGCGATCGCTTGCGCGCGCGAAAGCGGGCTCGACTTGCCGATGGTGACCGACGGCGCGCCGATTCCCCCGTGAAAGGCCGCTATCCCGGTATCGGAATTTTGATCGTGAAGCGCGCGCCCTTGCCGACGCAGTGGTCTGCCGCCAGGTCGCCACCGTGTGCCGACGCGATGCGCTTGGCAATGTAGAGACCGAGCCCCAACCCCTCGCCCCGCTCGCCGCGCACGCTGTAGAACTTCTCGAACAGGTGCGGAAGGACCGACTCGGGGATTCCGCTCCCCTCGTCGACGATTTCGATGCGGGCGAGCGCCCCCGATCCGGTGTTTTCGCGGTTCATGTAGACATGCACCGGCGCGCCGGGTGGTGAATGCGACAGCGCATTGGCGAGGATGTTGTCGACGCACTGGCGAAGGCGTACCCGATCACCGGCGACGACGACGGCCTGCGCGCTGTTGACGTCGATCGCGTGGTCCGGGCTCGACATCTCGGCGGCCGCCTCATCGAGCAGGACACCGAGGTCCACGTCCTCGAGTTTCAGGTCGTCCAGTCCGCCTTCGAGCCGCGCACTATCGAGCAGATCCGACACGAGCGACGTGATTCGCGACAGTGCGGCCTGCGCTGCATCGACATCGCGCACGTCGGCGGCGCGATCGTCGCGGGCAGCGCGCAGCCGAAGCGCATGCATCCGCCATGTGACGGGCTGCAGGTAGTTGCGCAGATCGTGCGCGAGCACGGTGACGAGCTCTTCGGCGGTGCTGTACCGGCTTTGCTCGACGGCCGCGCGCTTGATCGCCTCGCTGAGCTCCGCGCGCTCGATGACGCTTCCCACCCACCGCGCCGCGCTTTCCACCAGCGCGCCGTCGAGCTCGGTGAAGAAATCGGGTTTCAGCGACGACACCATCAGCGCGCCGCGACGCCGGCCGCCGGCGTCGAGCGGGGCGGCAACGATCGAGCGCACCTTGAGTCCTTCCCTGATGCCGCGGAGCTCCTGCTCGTCGTCCTCCACGTTGCCCAGGCGAACCATCGTGCCCGACGTGAATGCCTGCACCGACCGGCCGCCGTTCGACACCGGCAACACGTCGAGCCCGAGCTGCTTCTCCAGCGCCGACAACGGTTGCGTGCTCGTGCCGACGGCAACGAGCGAATCGCGGGACGCGTCGAGCAGGAACGTGTCGACCTTGTCGGCGGCGAGGACGGCGGCGAGGGCATCCGACGCCTGCGTGAGCGCGGCCTTCATGTCGGTCGCCGGGATCTCGAGCAGACGCTGAAGCGTCGCGAGGTAGCGTTCGTGATCGCTGGCCGCGGCGGTCATCGAATTCGACTGGGCGTGGCAGGAAGAAAAAGGCCCGCGCCAGGCGGGCCTTCAATGATGCCGGAACGTTCTAGTTGCGATTCACGACCGCAGCAAGCTTGGCGGTTGGCGGGGGCGACGCTGTCTTGTCGCTCGCCTGCTTCACTTGCCTCGCGGTGGCCGCTTTCGCCACGACAGGCGCGGGCGCCGTGCTTGCGGCGGGCGGTGTCGCGAGCCCGGTTTGCGCAGCAGGCGCCGATGATGCCATCGAAGCTTGGTTGTATTCGCATGCCGAGCCGATCGCCGGGGCAAGACCGAACACGGCAAGCGCCGTTCCGACGAGGATTCGCTTCATGGATCACCTCCTTTCGCAGTTGACCGAACCACGAATTTGCGCGCGCGGTACCCGCTTGTCAACCGGATCGTGCCGCGCCGCGCGCGTGGCAACTGCAGCATCGGATGGCCGAGCGAAACTCGGCCGCCGCGTCAGTAACGCGGACGCGGCGGGGTGCTGACGCGCGTCTCGAGCTGGCGGAAGGTGATGCGGCCCTTCGACAGGTCGTACGGCGAAATCTCGAGGGCGACCTTGTCGCCCGCGATGATGCGAATGCGATGCTTGCGCATCTTTCCGGCGCTGTAGGCGACGAGGCTGTGTCCGTTGTCGAGCGTGACGCGATAACGCGAGTCGGGCAGCACTTCGGCCACCACGCCGTTCATCTGCAGAACTTCTTCCTTGGCCAAATGAAATCCTTTATCCGAAATGAGAAAGCAAAAGCCCGGCTACGCCGGGCTTCGATCGGGCAAGGAGGCGCGGCAATCACCGCGCCCCGCTTCCGTTCAGTCCACCGAGCGAATGTTCGCCGCCTGCAGACCCTTGGGTCCGGTCGTTACGTCGAAACTCACGCGCTGGCCTTCCTTGAGCGTCTTGAAGCCCTGCCCCTGGATTGCGGAAAAATGGGCAAAGAGATCCTTGCCGCCATCCTCGGGCGTGACGAAGCCGAAGCCCTTGGAATCGTTGAACCACTTTACGGTACCTGTTGCCATGTCTTGACTATCCTGAAAAAAATATGAAAGGGGAATTGCCCCTGCTGGGGCGACGATCAAGACGGGCGGGTGATGAACAGAAGTACCGCAGGTTCGCGGATACCGGACCAGCAACAGCACTACTTGAAAATCGCTGACTTACAGTATGCGGCCTCGCCGAGGCAAAAACAAGGGCGGCGGCCCCCAAACCGGGTGATAATGCGCCCGCGCGATCGGCTCGACACATGCTCCGGGGAGGGAGGATGCTCGTCCGCGGCACCGTCCTGCTGTTGCTTGCCACCTTGGCGCTCGTCGCGCACGCCGCAAGCCCCGCGCCGAGCCGCTTCCCGTCGCGGCCGCTGACCCTCGTCGTCGGGTTCGCCCCCGGCGGCGGCATCGACATCCAGGCGCGGCTCCTCGCAAAGGGCCTCGAGCGGTACTTCGGCCAGCCGGTGATCGTCGAGAATCGCCCGGGCGCCGGCTCGCGAATCGCGAACGAGCACGTGGCGAAGGCATCCCCCGACGGCTACACGCTGCTCGTGACGGCGGCGGCGGCCGCCATCGACATGGCGTTCAGCGCCAATGCCGGCGTCGACAAGCTGCACGACTTCGCCGCCGTTTCCACGATTTCGACGTCGCCGATGATTCTCGTCGTGAATCCGTCGCTCGCCGCGACGGATGTGAAGACATTGATCGGGCGTGCCCGGTCGATGCCGGGCGCGCTCAACTATTCGTCTTCCGGTTCCGGCACCACCGGACACCTCTATGGCGAGCTCTTCAAGCTTCGCACCGGCACCGATATCGTGCACGTCCCGTACAAGGGCAATGCGCCGTCGCTCGGCGCCCTCCTCGCAGGCGACGTCGAGATGACTTTCGCGAGCTCGGCATCGGTCATGCAGTTCGTGAAGGCGGGCCGGGTGCGAGCGCTCGCCACGACCGGTGCAGCCCGCTCGCCGCTTCTACCCGACGTGCCGACAATCGACGAAGCGGGCGTTGCGAACGCGCAGGCCGACATCTGGTACGGCGTGCTGGCTCCCGCGGCAACGCCGCCCGACCTCGTCGAGGCGTTGGCGAAGGCGATCCTGTCCGTCACCAGGTCCACCGAATTCAGCCAGCGTCTGCTCGACCTCGGCGTCGAACCCAGCGCAAACACGCCCGCCGCCTTTCGCGCGCTGTTGCAGGAAGAAGTGGCGCGCTGGGCCGAGGTCGCCAAGGCCGCACACATTCGCGCCGAATGACGATGCCGCCGCAGCCCGACATGCGGTCGATAGGCGCTCGCCTTGCCGAAGTGGCCGCGCGCGTACCCGATCATCCGGCGATCGTCGAACGCGACGTATCGGTGACGTACGCCGCGCTCGATGCGCTGGCGACGGCCATCGCGTGGCGAATCGTCGCGTGTCGCGAAAGCCGCCCCGGCGCCGTGTGCCTGTTGTTCGAGCGCAAGCTCGCCACGGTCGCCGCGTTGTTCGGGGCAGCAAGAAGCGGACACCCGTATGTTCCGCTCGATGCCGGCGACCCCGACGCGCGATTGCGGTTCATCGTCGGCGATTGCGAGCCGGTCGCGCTGCTCACCGAGGCGGCGCTCGAGGCCCGCGCGCGGGCAATCGCTCCCGGCGGATGCGACGTCGTCGTGATCGACGGCCTGCATCCCGGCGGCGACGCGGTGCCGCTGCCCGCCGTTGCATCCGATGCATCGGCCTACCTTCACTACACGTCGGGCTCGACCGGGCAGCCGAAGGGCATCAGCCAGACGCATCGCAACGTGCTCTTCCTTGCCGATCGGTACGCGAACGCGTTGCGCATCGGCGCCGCCGACCGGCTCTCGCTCCTCTATACGATGAGCTTCGCCGCGGCGAACAATGCGGTCTTTCGCGCGCTGCTGCACGGCGCCACGCTGTGCGCCTACGACCTGCGCCGCGATGGCATTGCAGCGCTTGCCGACTGGCTCGACCGCCAGCGCATCACGGTGCTGCATCTCGTCCCCACGGCGTTCCGCGAGCTTGCTGCGCGTCTCGCGGCCGACCGGCTGCTCCCCCATCTTCGCGCCATCCACCTCGGCGGCGAGCTCGTGTTCGCGAGCGACGTCGAGCTCTTCCGGGCGCATACGCTCGACCACTGCATCCTCGTGAATCAGCTCGCGTCGACCGAGGCCGGCCCTGTCGCCCAGGCCATCGTCGATCACCGAAGCACGGTGGCGCCGGGCAGCGTCGTGCCCGTCGGTCGCTGCATCGACGGCGTGCGCGTCGAAATCCGCCGCGAGGACGGTGCGCTCGCCGGCATCGGCGAAGTGGGCGAGCTGATCGTATGCAGCCGGTACGCGAGCCCCGGTTACTGGCGCCGTCCCGAGCTCAATGCCGCGGCGTTTTCGCCCGATCCCGCCGACCCGGAAGGGCGCCGGTTTCGAAGCGGCGACCTCGGGCACGTGGATGCCGCGGGCAACCTGCATTTCCTGGCGCGGAAGGGCAGCCGCGTCAAGATTCGCGGACATTCGGTGGACCTGACGGAGATCGAGGCGGCGCTCGCCACGTGTCCGGGCATTGCGGCGGCCGCCGTCACTGCAATCGACGATGCGCCGCCTCGACCGGTGCGCTTGCTTGCCTGCATCGTCCGGCGCGACGATGCGCCGCCCGATCCGCAGGCCGTCCGGCGTCATCTCGCAGCGCGACTGCCGATGTACATGCTGCCCGCGGACATCGTCTACGTGGATGCGCTGCCGCTCACCGCAAGCGGCAAGGTCGATCGGCTCGCGCTCGCGCAACTGCCCGTCGCGGCCGGCAGCGCCGAGCGCCGCATCGATGCGCCCGAGGACGGCATCGAGCGCAAGGTCGCGGACGTCTTCAAGGGTTTGCTCGACGTCGCGCACGTCGGCCGCGACGACGACTTCTTTCTCCTCGGTGGCGATTCGCTCGCCAGTGCCGAGCTGCAGTTGCGCCTCACCGAAGTGTTCGGCGTGCCTGTCCGCAATTTTCAGCGCGACGCAACCGTGGCGGCGATCGCGGCCGGTATTCGCGCCGCGGCGGCCGAACAGGCGCGATCGCCGCAACGCCTGCCGGTGCTGATGCCGCTTTGGCAAAACGGCCGCGAGCCGCCGCTGTTTCTCGTGCATGGGCGACACGGGCAGGCATTCGTCAGCCCCCATTTCATGCGCTTGCTCGGCGACGATCAGCCGGTGTGGGTGTTCCAGGCGCGCGGGCTCGACGGTGTGTCCGAGCCGCACGCGAGCGTCGAGGACATGGCCGCCGAGTATCTCGCCGAGCTGCGGCGGCAGCGGCCGCGGGGTCCGTATTTCCTCGGATCGCTTTGCGCCGGCGTCTATATCGTGGCCGCGATGGCACGCACATTACGGGAGGCGGGCGAAACCGTGCTTCCGCTGCTGCTGCTCGATCCGCCGAACAGCGTTCTGCAACCCGGTTATTCGCAGCTCACCGAGGCGCAGTTCGTCGACAAGATGAAGGCGCGACGCGCCAGGGGAGTCACGGCGGGGCCCACGGAGAACCGCGCCTACGTCGATGCGCTGCTGCGCACCGCGATGGCATTCGAGCATGCGATCGCGAAACACCGGCCGCTGCCGTACGACGGCCCGGTGTACGTGCTGTCGAGCTACCAGCGCATGCGCGGCGGAGATGCGTTCGATCTGCGGCGGATCTTCACCGGCCGCTACAAGCGCTACGAGGTCGGAACCACGCACGCGCAATCGCTCGATCCGCGCAATCCGGTGTTCGCGAGCGCACTGCGGCGCTGCGTCGAGCTGATTCGCGAAGCGGCGCATGAACGGCCATCGCTCGCTTACCGGGTCCAGGGCGGCGTGTCGTCGGCCTGAATGCCATAACGCTCCAGCGCGCCGGCGACGATCGCCGCCGGCACGGCTTTGCGCTTCGCCATGGCATCCAGCGCGGCGACGGCGACATGATGGCGGTCGACCTCGAAATGACGACGTAACGCGCTGCGCGTGTCGCTGCGTCCGAATCCGTCGGTTCCGAGCGCCACGAACGGCGCGTCGACGTACGACGCGATCAGTTGCGGCCAGGCACGAACGTAATCGGTGGCCGCAATGATCGGCGCGTCCCCGTCCAGGCACTCGGCCACGTGACTCGTTCTCGCCGGCGCGGCCGGATGCAGGCGGTTCCAGCGCTCGGCGTCACGCGCGTCGCGCGCCAGCTCGCTGAAGCTCGTCACGCTCCATACTTCGCTTTCCACCTGCCAATCGTCGCGCAGCAGATCCGCAGCGGCGATCACCTCGCGCAGGATCGCGCCCGACCCGAGCAGGCGCACCTGCGCGGCACCGCTCGAAGCCGTGAAACGGTACATGCCGCGAATGATGTCGGGCGCGGCAGCGGGCGCGAGCGACGGCTGCGCGTAATTCTCGTTCATCACCGTGATGTAGTAGAAGACGTCGTCCTGGCGCTCCATCATCTGCCGCGCCGCGTGATCGACGATCACCGCAAGCTCGCACGCGAATGCGGGGTCGTAGGCGCGGCAATTGGGAACGGTGGCGGCGACGACGTGGCTGCTGCCGTCCTGATGCTGCAGGCCCTCGCCGCCGAGCGTCGTGCGTCCGGCGGTGCCGCCGAGCAGGAATCCGCGCGCACGCTGGTCGGCCGCGGCCCAGATGAGATCACCGACGCGCTGGAAACCGAACATCGAGTAATAGATGTAGAACGGCAGCATCGCGACGCCGTGCACGCTGTACGCGGTGGCCGCCGCGACCCACGACGACAGCGCACCGGCTTCGGTGATGCCCTCCTCGAGGAGCTGGCCATCCTTCGCTTCGCGATAGCGCAACATCGACGCGGCATCCTCCGGCTCGTACAGCTGCCCGGCAGGCGAGTAGATGCCGATCTGGCGAAAGAGGTTCGCCATCCCGAACGTGCGCGCCTCGTCGGCGACGATCGGCACGATCCGCGGACCGAGCGCCGAATCCTTCAGCAGATTGGTGATCAAGCGCACGATCGCCGTCGTCGTCGACATTTCGTGTCCCGCCGCTTCGAGCGCGAAGCGCGCGTAAGTGTCGAGCGGCGGAATGCGGACCGGCGCCGCGTCGCGACGCCGCAGCGGCACGGGACCGCCGAGCGCCGCACGCCGTTCGCGCAGATACGCGAGATCGGGGCTGTCGGCGGCGAGTGGATGAAAGCGCATCTCGAGCAGGTCGTCGTCGGAAAGCGCGAGCCGGAAGCGATCGCGAAAAGCCTTCAGCGCATCGAGGTCGAGCTTCTTCTGCTGGTGCGATGTCATCCGCGACTCGCCCGCGCCGCCCATGCCGTAGCCCTTCTTCGTTTTGGCGAGCACGACCGTCGGCTGGCCCGCGTGCGCCTGCGCCGAGTGCAGCGCCGCGTAGAGCTTGCGCAAGTCGTGACCGCCGCGCCGCAGTGCATCGATCTCCGCGAGCGTCATGTGCGCGACGAGCGCGCGCAACTCGGGATCGAGTCCGAAGAAGTGGCTCTGGTTGTACGCGCCGTCGTTCGCGCCCAGCGTCTGGTACTGCCCGTCGACGGTCGCTGCGAACTGGCGCAGCAACGCGTGATGCGTGTCGCGCGCGAACAGCGGGTCCCAGTCGGAGCCCCACAGCACCTTGATCACGTTCCAGCCGGCGCCGATGAACAGCGATTCGAGCTCCTGGATGATCTGTCCGTTGCCGCGCACCGGCCCGTCGAGGCGCTGCAGGTTGCAATTGATGATGAACGTCAGGTTGTCGAGCCGCTCGCGCGCCGCGAGCGTGAGTGCCGCGATCGATTCCGGCTCGTCCATCTCGCCGTCGCCGAACACGCCCCACACGTGGCGATCGCCCATCGTTGCGATGCCGCGGTGGTCGAGGTAGCGCATGAAGCGCGCGTGATAAATCGCGCTGATCGGGCCGATGCCCATCGATCCGGTGGGAAACTGCCAGAAGCCCGGCATCAGCCACGGATGCGGATACGACGACAGCCCGCCGCCGCCCACTTCCTGCCGGTAGTTGGCGAGCTGCCCCTCGGACAGGCGCCCTTCGAGAAAGGCGCGCGCATACACGCCCGGTGACGAGTGCGGCTGGAAGAAGACGAGATCGGCGCCGCAAGGCGCCCCGGCGCCACGGAAGAAGTGGTTGAAGCCGACCTCGAAGATCTCCGCCGCCGAGGCATAGCTCGCGATGTGCCCGCCAAGATCGCCGTACGCACGATTGGCGCGCAACACCATCGCCAGCGCGTTCCACCGCACGATCGCCGTGATGCGCTCCTCGATCGCGAGGTCCCCCGGATAGGCCCCCTGCTCCTCGAGCGGGATCGTGTTCTGGTACGCGGAATACGTCGGAACGTGCGTGAGGATGCGCAGGTGCTGCGCCTGCTCCTCGAGCTTCTTCAGCAGGAACAGGCCGCGCTCCCTGCCGCCCGCACGCACCGTGGCCTCGAGCGCGTCCAGCCACTCGCGCGTCTCGTCGGGATCGGCATCCGCATTCACGCAGCACCTCCTTGACGCTTCCGACCGGTCGATTCTATCCAACGATGCGGCGAACGCCGTGAATCATGCGCCTGCCGAAGCGACCCGGCTCTGCATTCGCCGCTCGCAGCGCCTTTCGGGGTACAATGCGGCTGCGGCGCTTGTTCCCAGTCCCCTTGCCGCAGTCGATTCCGACCTCCGTTGTACCTCCCGTTTGGCTGTGACTGGCCGCCCGCTTGGGCGAATGGCCGAGCATCCATTCGAGCGTTCACATGTCATTTTCCACCCTCGGGTTGTCCGAGCCGCTGTTGCGCGCCGTCGCTGACCAAGGCTACGTCACGCCCACGCCGATTCAACGGCAGGCGATTCCTGCCGTCCTCGCCGGCGGCGATCTCTTGGCCGGCGCGCAGACGGGCACCGGCAAAACCGCAGGATTCGTCCTGCCGATGCTGCACCGGCTGTCCAGCCATCGTTCGCCGCACGCCGCAGGCTCCCGCAAGGCGCTGCGCGCGCTGATCCTCACGCCCACGCGCGAACTGGCCGCACAGGTCGAAGCGTCGATAAAATCGTATGGCAAGCACTTGCACCTGTCATCGATGGTGCTGTTCGGCGGCGTCGGATTGGGGCCGCAGACGGCGCAGCTGAAGCGCGGCGTCGACATCCTGGTGGCCACACCCGGCCGCCTGCTCGATCATCATGGCCAGGGCCATGTCGATTTCTCGCGCGTCGAGATCTTCGTCCTCGACGAGGCCGACCGCATGCTCGACATGGGCTTCATCCACGACGTCAAGCGCGTGCTGGCGCTGCTGCCGAAGCAGCGGCAGAACCTGCTGTTCTCGGCGACGTTTTCGGCCGACATCAAGGCGCTCGCGGACAAATTTCTGACCCGGCCGCGGACGATCGAAGTCACGCCGCCCAATTCCACCGTCGATGCCATCGCCCAGCGCGTGCATCCGGTGAACCGCGACGACAAGAGCAAGGTGCTGGCCTGGCTCGTGGGCCATCATCGCTGGCGACAGGTGCTGGTGTTCACCCGCACCAAGCATGGCGCCGACAAGGTCGTGCGCTCGCTCCACGCCGATGGCATCGGCGCCGTCGCACTGCACGGCAACAAGAGCCAGAACAACCGGACGCGCGCACTGGCCGATTTCAAGGCCGGCACTGTCGAGGTGATGGTGGCGACCGACATTGCCGCGCGCGGCATCGACATCGATCAGTTGCCGCACGTCGTCAATTACGATCTTCCGAACGTGCCCGAAGACTATATTCATCGCATCGGCCGCACCGGCCGCGCCGGCGCGGACGGCGAGGCGATCTCGCTCGTTTGCGTCGACGAGCGCGTGTTTCTGCGCGACATCGAGCGACTCATCAAGCGCACGATCCCGCAGCAGGTGATCCCGGGCTTCGAGCCCGATCCGAATGCGGTGGCGCAAACGGTGTTCACGCAGCGCGGACGCGCACCGGGACGCTCGCAACCCGGGTCGTCCCAGGGCCAGGCAGCGCGACGCGGGGCGAAGCCGGGGACAGGTGACGGTAAAGCGCACCGCGACGGCGCACATTCGCGTTCCGGACGCAACACCCGAGCGCGGTCCTGACGACGCCGAAACGGCTGCTGCAACACGCCGCAACGCGTCAACCGGGTGACGTAATCCATCACCTGTGATCGGCGTTGCGAACGCTGCCGTGCTCGCTTCGTCGCGCGCGACGCCCCTCTGTACACAAGGGTGACGCGCGCTGGTATAACGCCTGCTTCTGCGTGACGCAACCAACGAGCGGTGCATCGGGCACGCTGTGGCCGATGGAAGAAGGATCATGGCAAGAACGGAGCCTGGCAGCGTCACCCGCGTCGCGCTGACGCTGCCCTGGCGGATGGTGCGTTTCCTCGGCCGGCTCATCCGGCGCTTCTTCGTCACCGTCGGCGTGGCGGCCGCGCTCGTTGCGCTCGGCTACATCGAATTCGAATCGATCGTCGAAGCGGTCGACGCGCGTTATGCCGACCGCATCGACGCCTGGCTCGGCATCGACCGCACGACGATCGCCCGGCTGCGCGACCCCGCCTACTTCGCACAGCAGTCGGTCCTCGTCACCGAGGACCTCAAAACGGTCGCGTGCATTTCGTCCCCCGAACATCGCATCGTGATCGAGGATGCGGCAGCGATCCCGCCGCTTTTCGTGAGCGCGATCCTCGCCTCGGAAGACAAGCACTTCTTCACGCACGAGGGCATCGACAAGGCGGCGATCGTGCGCGCGCTGGGCAAGCGCGTGCTGCTGGAGAGCCGGTCGGGCGCCTCGACGCTCACCATGCAGATCGCCAAGCACCTGCGCGGCGGCACCGGGCGCCCGTCGACGGAAATGGAGAAGGTCGGCGACATCGTGATGGCGTTGCGCCTCGAGCGCGCGTTCCCGCGCGGGGAGCTGCTGCGAAGCTACGTCAACATGCCGTACTTCGGGCGCGGGCAATACGGGATCGAGGCGGCGAGCCGCGCCTACTTCGGCAAGTCGGCGAACGAGCTCGCGTTGCACCAGGCGGCGTTCATCGTGTCGCTGATCAACAAGCCGGCGCTGCCCGACCGCGCGTTCGCGACCGACCCGATGCTGCGCACGCGCGAGCAGATCCACGATGCCAACTGGTCGGAAGCCGTGCGCGGGACGATCCGCGTGCTCGACCTGATGCGCGACCAGCACGAGATCTCCGACGTCGAGTACGATCGCGCGGCGAATCTCGTCGAGAAGTCGCTGCGTAAGGAGATCGTCGCGCCGGGGATGGGATGCGGCACGCGCGACCACTTTCTCGAGCGGGTGCGGCTTCTGTACAAGGATCGCTTCCCGATCAACCGCGGGGGCCTCACGATATCGATCACCCGCGACGATGCGCTGCAGGAAGTGCTCGAGAAGGCCGTCGATCTCACGTTGCGCACCTACCTCGGCCGGCATCAGGCAGACACCGACAACGACGAGTTGCGCGCGGGTGCTTTCGCGGTCGACTTCACCGGCGACGTGCTCGCGGAGGTCGGCAACGTCGACTTCCGCAAATTCAAGTACGACGTCATCGCGACCGGCTGGCGCCAGCCCGGATCGACGTTCAAGATCTTCACGTACGGCGGCCTCGTCGAGCGGTTGACGCAGGAAATCCTCGCAACGGCGCCGGCATCCGAGTCACCCGACGATATCGCCGCGCAAGTGCTCGAGCGCTGCACGGTGCTCGACGCGCCGGTCTTCGTTCCGCTCGGCCGCGGACGCGGCGTGAAGAAGATCGAAAATTTCCACTCGCGCTCCGAGCCCGAGTACCGCGGCGACATCAGCTGCCGGATCGCCCTCGGCGAATCGCGCAACGCGGCGGCGATGCGTGCCGGCGCGCGCGCGGGCATCAGGAACGTCATCGATCTCACCTATCGGCTCGGCATGCCGCGTGATCCCAGGCACATGCTGCAGCCGTACCCGACCACCGCGATCGGCGCATCGGAAGTCAATCCGCTGGCGATGGCAACCACGGCCGCGTTCGTCAACGGCGGCTTTCGCGTGACGCCGCGCTTCGCGAACGACGTCTGCCACGATGGCCGCTCGCTCCTCTACAACGATGAAGGCGGCAAGCCGAAGGCCTGCGACATCAAGGGCGAGCACCACGCGACGCAGGAGCGGCTCATGCACCCGGCGGTGTCCATGGCGATGGTCGAACTGCTGAAGGGGCCGCTCGATATCGGACCGACCGGCACGGCCGCCGACCTGCGTACGGGCGTCATTCCCGGCATGGATCCGCTGAGCGACGCGGTGTGGAAGCTCAAGCCGCAGGAGCGCAAGCAACGGACGCTGTCGTTTCCGCTCGACCAGGCGGGGGAAATCGCCGGAAAGACGGGAACGGCAACGAATGCCGACGGGAAGACCTCCGACGTGTGGCTGATGCTGTTCGTTCCGGGTCCGCCTGACCATCCGGAGAAGGGCGTCGTGCTCGGCTTCTGGATGGGCAAGGATTCGAAGGACCATCCGCTCGGCAGTCGCGGGGCAACCGGCGGCCCGGGATTCGCCGAGTCGGGCGCGCGCAACTGGACGCACTCGGCGGCGACGGTGCTCGCGTTCCTGCAGAAGGAGCGCGGCCTGCTCCGCCCCGGCTACACGTTCCGGCCGATCATACGTGACGAGGTGCTGAAGCAGGCCGACGCGAACAAGGCCGCGCCGGCGCCGGCGATCGTTCCGGTTGCCGCGGTGGGTCCGATGGTGGAAGCGTCGGCCACGAAACCGGCGCCCGACCGCGCGCGTCCGTAGCTCTCAGCATGCATCCGTAGCTCCCGGCGCGTACGGAGCTCTCGGTGCGCGTCCGCAGCACGCAGCATCCGCGTGCGCTGCACGAGCGACTCGCGCACCGAAGCGGCGATTTGCGCCGTCAGGTCAGCTGCTCGTGGCGCACCTTGCACGTGAGGAGCACCTCGTCGCCGTCGCGCTTCCACCAGTTGTTCGCCGAGAAGATCTCGACCTCGTGCATGCCGCGGTAGCCGGCCGCCTCCATCCACGATCGGATGAGCCGAAGATCGATGACGCCGTCGCCCATCATGCCGCGGTCATTGAGCAGGTCGACCGTCGGGACGAGCCAGTCGCAGATGTGATAGGCGTAGAGGCGATCATGCGCACCCGCGCGCTCGATCTGTGCACGCAGATCGGGGTCCCACCACACGTGATAGACGTCGACGGCGATGCCGAGGCCGTCCTTGCCGCTCGGTGCGAGCTCGTCGCAAAGCGCGTTGGCATGCGCCATCGTGTTGACGCAGGCGCGATCGGCGGCGTACATCGGATGCAACGGCTCGATGGCGAGCGGCACGCCGGCGCTGCGCGCATAGTCGAGGAGCGCACCGAGGCCGTCGCGCACCATTTCGCGCGCACCGGCGAGGTCCTTCGAGACGATGACACCGCGCGCGTCTCGCGGGAGGCCGCCGACCACGAGCACGAGGCATTGCGCGCCGAGTGTGGCCGCTTCGTCGACCGCGCGCCGATTGTCGTCGAGCGCGGCGCGGCGTCCCTCGCGATCCGCGGCGGGAAACATGCCGCCACGGCACAGGCCGCTCACGGTGAGCCCCGCATCGCGAATCTGTTGTGCCGTTTGCTTGAGCCCGGCCTTCGCCACCTGGTCGCGCCACGGCGAGATGCCGCGGATTGCGTGCCGCGCGAGGCCGGCAATGATCTCGGGCAGCGTCCATTGCGCACGCAGCGTCGCGGTATTGATCGACAGCAGCGAAGGATCGGGGGAGTTCATTTCGGATGGGGCGCGCGACGCGTCAGCCGTCGACGCCGTGCAGCGCCAGCAGTGTTCGCATCCGCGCGACAGCGAGCTCGGGGTCGGACAGAAGGCCGGCACGGTCGGCGAGACGAAAGAGCTCGGCCAGATGCAGGAGGCTGCGCGCGCTCTGCTGCCCGCCGACCATCGTGAAGTGCGACTGGTGGCCATTCAGCCACGCCATGAACACCACGCCGGTCTTGTAGAAACGCGTGGGTGCCGCGAAGATGTGGCGCGACAGCGGTACCGTCGGCGCGAGGATTTCGTGGAATGCGCGGGTGTGTCCCGACGCGAGTTCGGCGAGCGCGGCGGACGCGGCCGGCGCAATGGCATCGAATATTCCGAGCAGCGCATGGCTGTACTGCTCGCCGTCGCCTGCAATCAATGCCGCGTAGTTGAAATCGTCACCCGTGTACATTTTCACGCCGGGCGGCAGTCGCCGGCGCAGATCGATTTCCTTGCCCGCGTCGAGCAGCGACACCTTGATGCCGTCGATCCTCGACGCATTGTCCACAATCACCGCCGCGCAGACGTCCATCGCGGTCGCATGGCCGGGATCGGCGCCGGCGTCGCGCAGCCCGCTCCAGTAGCCGGCGAGCGCAGGATCGAACATTTCGCCGAGCCAGTGCAGGATGACCGGCTCGCGCACCTGCGCCAGCACCTTGCCGTACACGCGCACGTAATCGTCGGGCGAGCGCGCAAGCCGCGCGAGGGCGCGACTTGCCATCAGGATGATGCGGCCGCCGAGCGCTTCGATCGCCTCGATCTGCTGCTCGTATGCGGCGATCACGTCGTCGAGCGAGCGCGCATCATCAGCGGCAAGCTGGTCGGTTCCCGCACCGCTTGCGACGAGCGCGCCCGGCACGTCGCGCGCCGCGTCGAGCGTTCGGCGGATCAGCTCGAGCGACGTCGGCCAATCGAGTCCCATGCCGCGCTGTGCGGTGTCCATCGCCTCGGCGACGCCCATGCCGAGCGACCAGAGGTGACGCCGATAGGCGATCGTCGCGTCCCAGTCGATGGCGACGTCGAGCGACGGGTTCACGGGTGCGAGCGGATCGGAAACGACGTGCGCGGCGGAATAGGCAACACGCGTGAACGGGCGCGCCGCGCGCTGCGCAAACCGGCGCGGCTCGCCCAGCTTGTGCGTAGCCAATCGCCCGTCGGCATCGGGCAGCGCAATCTCGATTCGCGTCCTTGCGGTGTCGTTCATTCAGGCATTCCCCACGCCATCAGGCAATCAGGCCGGCAGCGCCGGCACGTCGACGAAGCGCCGCTCCTTCCACGACTGCAGCGCGAGATCGACGAGCTGGACGCCCTTCGCCCCTTCGCGCAGCGTCCACGGGAACGGCGCGTCGTCGACGACGTGGCGGATGAAGCGCTCCCACTGCACCTTGAAACCGTTGTCGTAGAAGGTCGCGTCGGGCACCTCTTCCCAACCGTCGTGAAAGTCGATGGGCTGCTTGACGTCCGGGTTCCACACCGGCCGCGGCGTATTGACGCGCTGCTGCGTGAGGCAACGCTGCAGGCCGGCGACGGCCGAACCGTGCGTGCCGTCGACCTGGAACGTGACGAGATCGTCGCGGCGCACGCGAACGCACCAGCTGCTGTTGATCGTCGCGATGATGCCGCCGTCGAGCTCGAACGTCGCGTATGACGCATCGTCGGCCGTCGCCTCGTAGGGCTCGCCGTTCTCGTCCCAGCGCTTCGGAATGTGCGTGGCGCCGACGCAGCTGACGCTTTTCACCGCCCCGAACAGGTTGTCGAGGACGTAGCGCCAATGGCACATCATGTCGAGGATGATGCCGCCGCCCTCCTCGGCACGGTAATTCCATGAAGGGCGCTGCGGCGGCTGCAGGTCGCCCTCGAACACCCAGTAGCCGAACTCGCCGCGCACCGACAGCATGCGACCGAAGAAGCCCGCGTCGCGCAGCATGCGCAGCTTCAGCAGGCCGGGGAGGAACAGCTTGTCCTGCACCGCGCCGTTCCTGATGCCCGCGCGCTCGGCGGTGCGCGCGATGTCGAGCGCCTCGGCCAGCGTGACGGCGATCGGCTTTTCGCAATAGACGTGCTTGCCGGCGGCGATCGCGCGCTTCAGCAGCGCCGGCCGCATCTGGGTCGTCGCCGCATCGAAGAACACGCTGTCTTCGCGGTTCGCCAGTGCACGCTCGAGATCGGTGTCGTAGCGCTCGATGCCGTGCGCGTGCGCGAGCGCACGCAGCTTGTCGGCGTTGCGCCCGATCAGGATCGGATCGGGCATCACGCGGTCGCCGTTGCGTAGCGGCACGCCGCCCTGCGCGCGTATCGCGACGATCGAGCGCACCAGGTGCTGGTTCGTGCCCATGCGCCCGGTGACGCCGTTCATGATGATGCCGAGACGTTGCGTTGCCATGTCGGTTGCTCCGTTACATTGACGAGCCGGTCGCTGCCGGCTCGCTTCGTGGCGTCGCGAACGGCGCTGCCGATACGGGCGCGCGCATCGGCGCGAGTGCGTCCCAATCGGGGACCGCGCCGCTGGCGAAACCCGGCCGCGACAGCGAGCGCAGCGCGAGCATGCCGTCGCGAATGGCGAGCCGCACGACGCCGTGCGAGCGCTCGTACAGGCCGCGATGCACATCGAGGAACGACGCCTGCTCGCGCTCGGATGCGCCCGCCATGCCGTCGATGTAGTGATGTCCGTTGCGCTCGATGTGCTCGACGCCCAGCACGCTCGCAAGGGCAAGATCCTGCTGAAGTGCAAGCCCGGCCGGCGTCGTGAGATCCTCGGCCGACAGGAAGTACCGCCGTGCGCCGACGCGATTCCATGCGGCGCACCGCAACGCGTTGACGAGCGACTTGTAGAGGCCCTTGCAACTCTTGCTCGATACGCCGGTGTAGCCGAGCGCTCGCGCACGGGGAAACGCGTCGATCGTCGCGTCGGCCTCGTCGATCAGCAGCGCTGCCGGTGCGAGTGCTTCGACGCCGGCTTCGAACGTGCGCTGGCGCGGCAGCGGCTGCTCGACGAACGCGAGCGAGGTGACGAAACGACCGAGCGCCGGCGTGGCCTTCAACTCGTCGAGCAGTTCGTGCAGCGCCTCGACACTCTCGTACTGCTCGTTGCCGTCGAGCGTCACACCGTAATGCGGCAGGCGCTCGAGCACGCGCGCGATGTCACCGATACGCGCGGCATCGGTGTGCGCGTCGCCCGCGAGCTTGATCTTGAACCAGTGCACGCCATAGCGTGCGATGACCTCTTCCAGCGATTCGGGCAGCCCGTCGCCCACCATGGCGGGATGACCGCGAAGCACGTCGGCGAGGCCGATGGTGTGCCGCACGGCGATCGATTCGCGCGGACGCAGCGCGCGCACGAACGCATCGCCTTCCGCGTCGTTCACGTCGGTTGCGAGTTCGGCCGGAGCGAAGCCGACCGCGTTGCGTTGTACCGCGGCGAAGAACGAAATGCCGAGCGCATTGCAAAGCGCGTCGAGCACTGCCTTGTCGATTTCCGCCGCACCAAACGCCGCAGCGAGCGCCGGCAAGTCGCGCCGGTAGCCCGCGGCCTGACATTCGGCCATGTGCGCCGCGCAATGAGCGAATGCGCTGCGCGGCGCACGATCGGACAGGTAGGCCGCGCGGGCGATCGCGAGCGACGTGCGCAGCTCGTCGATGTTGTCGTCGTTCGAGAGCTGCGGGCGCTTGTCGAACCACTTCGGCACCATGAGCTCGGCGCTTGCGCCCTGCGCCGAGCGGCCGTCTTCGGTGACGATCCGCACCCGCACGAATGCCTGCACCCCTTGGGATACCGTGGCGGCACCGAACCGAAATGGCAGCCGATAGTGCAACGGCCGCTCGAAGCAGTCGATTTCGGCGATGCGGAAAACCGGGGCGTCGGAAGACATGTCGCGTGTCACTCGGCTTCCCGGCGCGTTACGCGTCCAGCGTGCCCTGTGCGTAGAAGTGGCGGCGGATGGTTTGCGTCAGCTCGCCGAAATCGGGCTGGCTCATCACGCGCAGCGACCGCGGCCGCGGCAGCTTCACGTCGTAGATGGCGGCGATGGTTCCCGGCCGCTCGGACATGACGAGCACGCGATCGGCGAGGAATACCGCTTCGGGGATGCTGTGCGTGATGAACATCACCGTTTTCTTCGTCTCGAACCAGATCCGCTGCAGCTCGACGTTCATCTTCTCGCGCGTCATTGCGTCGAGCGCACCGAACGGCTCGTCCATCAGCAGCACCGCCGGGTCGTGCACGAGCGCGCGGCAGATCGACGCGCGCTGCTGCATGCCACCCGAGAGCTGCCACGGAAGCTTGCGCTCGAAGCCGTCGAGGCCGACGAGCTTCAGCAGCGCCTTCGCTTTCGGCAGGTACGTCGCCTTGTCGAGGTGGCGCATCTCGATCTGCAGCATCACGTTGTCGAGCACGGTGCGCCATGCGAGAAGCACCGCGCTCTGGAACACGATGCCGACGTTGTCCGGCGGGCCGTCGACGCGCTCGCCGCCGACGCGGATCTCGCCCGACGACACCGGCAACAGACCCGCGACCATCTTGAGCAGCGTCGACTTGCCGCAGCCCGACGGTCCGACGATAGCGAGAAACTCGCCATCGTCGATTGCGAACGTGAGCGGGCGCAGCGACTCAACCGGACCATCGGCGGTGACGTACGTCTTCGCAACGCGATCGATCTCGATCAGCGGACGCCCGGCAGCACCGCGGGCGTCGACCGTCTGCGCAGCGGAGTCGTCGGCAACCCGCATCGGCACGCTCGTCCGTTCCCCGATCAGGGCAGGTACGCGTTCGTGTAGTAGTCCTCGGGCTTGCCCGCCTCGGATTTGTCGACGCCGCCGTACTGCGTGAGAAGGGCGAGCGTTTCGGCCATGTTCTTCGGACCCACGCGCAGCGGCCGGTCGTTGGGATTGTCCGGGCCCTTGTAGAGCCGCGCGGTTTCCTTCATGCCGACGATCGCGGTGTCGCGCACCCCCGACTTCGGCTTCGCCTTCAGCATCGCATCGACGGCGGCCTCGGGATTCTTGGCGGCCTCCTCCAGCGAGCGCGTGGCCGCGCGAAGGAAGCGCCTGACGAGATCCTCGTGCGCCTTGACGTAATCCTTTTGCGCGATGATGCCCGAGCTCACCATGTTGACGCCGTAATCGGCAAAGCGGATCGGATACACCGGCTTGTGCGTGGCATCCTGCAGCTTGATCGCCTGGTCCATCACGTAGCCAAGCAGCAGGTCGGCCTGTCCGTTGATCACCGCGTTTAGCTTGGTCTGCGCGTCGCCGGCGACCGTCTTGAAGTCGCTTTGCTTGAGGCCGGTCTTCTGCAGGAACAACGGCCAGATCTGCGACATCGAGTCGCCCGGCGTAACGGCAACCGTCTTCCCCTTGATGTCCTCGGGCTTGCGGATGTTCCGGTCGGCGAATCCCATCACCGACATCGGCGACGTCTGCAGCGCAACGCCGACGGCGATCACCGGCGCGCCCTTCGACGCCGCCTTCATCATGGTTGGCACGTCGGCATAGCCGAACGCCGCGGTGCCGGCCGCGACGGCCTGCACGGTGACGCCCGAGCCGCGGCCCTCCTGGATGTCGAGGTCGATGCCTTCCTGGTCGAAATAGCCGCGCTCCTTGCCGAGGTAGAACGGCGCGTGCTCGCTGTACGTGTACCAG
>Ga0207657_10000243_pt1 | contig 57852 bp, 47 predicted proteins | sample KBSC33metaG_FD_184316 | JGI IMG/M metagenome (GOLD analysis project Ga0207657, IMG submission 184316) | Corn rhizosphere microbial communities from Kellogg Biological Station, Michigan, USA - KBS C3-3 metaG (SPAdes) (version 2) | ecosystem: Host-associated > Plants > Roots > Rhizosphere > Soil ... | reverse complement strand
ATGGAGCGGTGGCCGAGTGGTCGAAGGCGCTCGCCTGGAAAGTGAGTATACGTCAAAAGCGTATCGAGGGTTCGAATCCCTCCCGCTCCGCCATTCCGCTGGATTGCCCAGGCGCCATCCCGCGCCCGGCGCGGCAGGTTAGATCGCGGGCTTCGCCTGTGCGAGCAGCGTTTGGTCGATCGGCAGGGTGCGCAGCCGCACTCCGGTCGCGGCAAAGATCGCATTGGCGAGCGCGGGCGCGGCGGAAACCGTGGCGGTTTCGCCCATTCCGCCCGGATCGGCCGCGCTCTTGACGATCGTGATATCGAAGGGCGGCACTTCGTTGATGCGCATCTGGCGATAATTGTTGAAGTTGCTCTGCTCGACGCGGCCGCCCGCCAGCGTGATACCGTTATATAGCGCCGCCGACAGGCCGAAGATGGTCCCGCCTTCGACCTGTGCGCGTACGCTGTCCGGATTGATCACGATGCCGCAGTCGACCGCGCAGGTCAGCTTTTGCAATCGGATCTCGCCTGCCGAAGACACTGCAACCTCGACCACCAAGGCAATGAAGCTTCCGAAGCTGTCATGGAGCGACACGCCGCGTCCGGTGCGTGCACCAGTCGGCATACCCCAGCCCGCCCGCGCCGCGGCGATATCGAGGACATTGCGCGCGCGGGGATTGTCGCCGAGGAGTGCGCGGCGATACTCGACCGGATCGCGGCCCGCGGCATGCGCGCATTCGTCGAGGAAGCTTTCGACCACGAACACATTGTGCGTCGGCCCCACGCCGCGCCACCAATTGACCTTGCGTGGCCCATTGTAGCGGACCCAGTCGACGCGCGTCGCTGGCAGGTGATAGGGCGTCTTAGCGGCGCCCTCCACCGCATCTGTGTCAAGTACGCCCGGAGGGAAGCCGCCCGGCAAAAAATCGGCGAGCACCGATGCTCCGGTCGTCCGGTGCGTCCATGCGACCGGCAACCCGTCCGCACCGAGACCGGCGGCAACCCTGTCGTAATAAGCGGGCCGGAAATGATCGTGGCCGATATCCTGCTCGCGCCTCCACACTACCTTTAGCGGATAGGAGACCTGTTTCGCGAACAGCGCCGCCTGCGTCACAGTGTCGACGGCGAGCCGGCGTCCAAAACCGCCGCCGATCAAATGATTGTGCACGGTCACGCGGTCGGGGCTTATCCCGCAGGCCGCCGCAACGGCCGCTTGCGCGGCGGTGGGCACCTGCGTTCCAAGCCACACCTCACACCGGTCACCCCGCACATGGATGGTCGTATTGATCGGCTCCATCGTCGCATGCGCGAGCATCGGCAGGCGATAGACCGCGTCGATCCGCTTCGGTGCGCTCGCCAGCGCCTGGTCGGCATCGCCGACGGCGGGGGCGGCGACCGCCTTGCCCGTTTGCGAAGCCTGTTCGAGCGCGCTCCACATCGTCGCGGACGACATTGCATCGCGTCCCCCAAAATCCCAGCGTATCTTCAGCGCGTCCGCACCCTTGCGTGCCGCCCAATAATGATCGCCCACCACCGCCACCGCATCGTCGATGCGGAGCACGTCGACCACGCCCGGCAACGCACGCGCGGCGCTGTCGTCCAGCTCGAGCAGCCGGCCGCCCTGCACCGGGCAGATTTCGAGCGCGGCAACCTTCATGCCCGGCAGCCGCACGTCGATCCCGTAACAGGCCGAGCCGTCGACCTTCGCCCGCGTATCGACGCGCGGCACCGTCTGGCCGATCAATGTGAATTCCTCGGCCGGCTTCAACGCCACCTTGCCCGGCAGCGGCTGGCGCATCGCATCGGCGACGAGATCGCCATAGGATAAAGCCGCTGAGCCGTCGGCGCGGTGCACCGCGCCACGTCGGGCGACGCACTGCGCGGGAGGAACCCGCCACCGCTCTGCCGCCGCCGCGACCAGCATCGTGCGCGCCGCCGCGCCCGCCTCGCGCAGCGGCTGCCAGGTTCCGCGGATGGACGTCGAGCCGCCCGTCGCCTGGCTCCGGAGCAACGGCTGCGCATAAAGCTTTTCGTTGGGCGGGGCCGGCATGACGCTGACCTGGTCCAGCCCGACCTCCAGCTCCTCCGCGATCAGCATCGCCTCGCCGGTATAGATGCCCTGCCCCATTTCCACCGAGGGCATGACCAAGGTGATCGATCCGTCACGGGCGATGCGGATGAAGCCACCCGGCGCGAAACCGTCGAACGCCTGGCCGGACGCTGCCACCCCGGACGCCTCGCTTTTGGCGAGCGCTTTGGTCCCGCCCGACAACGCAAAACCCACAACCAACGCGCTCCCGGAGAGGAAGCGCCGTCGCGATGGCTGCGTCAGGTCGGACGGCTGGAGCAGCGCGTAACAGGGGCCATGATGGAGCGTTGCCATCGGCTCAGGCCGCCGCCGCGCGGCGGATCGCCGCACGGATGCGTGGATAGGTGCCGCAACGGCAGATGTTGCGGGACATCGCCGCATCGATCGCGGCATCGTCCGGCGCCTTGTTGGTCGCGAGCAAGGCTACGGCGGCCATGATCTGGCCCGACTGGCAATAGCCGCACTGGACGACCTCGGTCGCCAGCCACGCCTCCTGGATGGCGCGGCCGGCTGGCGTCGCGCCCACCGCCTCGATCGTCGTCACGGCCCGTGTGCCGACCGCTGAGACTGGCAGCACGCAGGATCGCGTCGGCCGGCCGTCAAGATGCACGGTGCAGGCGCCGCATTGGGAGATGCCGCAGCCGAACTTGGTGCCGGTCAGGCCGACAATGTCGCGCAGCACCCACAGCAGCGGCATATCCGCAGGCGCATCCACCTCATGGGTCTTACCGTTTATGGTCAGGCTTATCATATCGCCTCCTGCGGACGATCAGGCATAGCGCGAGCGTCAGGGCCGTTGATACACGATCTTCCCGTCGATGATCGTGGTGATTACCTTGGTATCGAGGATTTGCGCGGCCGGCACCGTCAGCAGATCGCGGTCCAGCACGATCATGTCGGCGAGCTTGCCGGGCTCGATCGAGCCTTTCTTCGCTTCGTCCCACGTCAGAAAAGCGGCGTCGCGCGTATAAAGCCGGATCGCCTGCTGCCGGCTGACCGCCTCGTCCGCGCCGAAAATCTTGCCATCGGGCCCCTTGCGCGTGACCGCAGCATAAAGTCCCACCATCGGCCCTATCGGTAGATTGTCGCTGCCGAAAGCGAGACGGACACCGTGCGCGAGCGGCGTCGCGAGCGGATTGATATGCTGCAGCCGATAGCCGTCGAGCGTCTGCTCGTACCGCCCCTCGAGCGCGTAGAGGAAATTGGGCTGGACGGCGGCAGCAACATGATCGCGCGCCAGCATATCGAGCGTGGCATCGGACGGGATCATCGTCAGGTGCGCGAGAAACCAGCGATGGTCACGCTTCGGCTGCGTCTTCAGCACATCGTCATAGACCTGAGCCAGCTGCTCGATCGCCGCATCGCCGATCGCGTGGATGCCAAGCTGCCAGCCGAGCGCGGCCGCGTCGGCGACCATCGCCCGCGCGCTCGCCGGGGTCAGCATCGCCCGGCCACGGAAGCCGGGAAGCCCTTTATAATCCGCCTTGGTGAAGGCCGTGGGACCGGTGAAGCCGCCGTCATAGCCCGGCATTTCCCCGATCGGGCCGAGTTTGATCCGATCGGTGCCATAGCCCGTATGGTGGGGGAAGGCCTTCAGCCGTTCCGGCCCAGGATAAGCGATGTAGCAGATTATGCGCGGCAGCTCCACGCCATATTGGGCGTAGATCGCCTGGAAATCGCGCCAGCTATGGCCAGCAAGCGGATTGCCCTTGCGTTCGCCCGGCGCGGGTCCGCCTTTGCCTTCAGGCTCGTCGTCGATATTGGTCAACGCTTCCATGAAGCTCGTAATACCGAGCGGCAGCAAAGCCTTGAGGCTCGCGACATAGCTCGGCCGCATCTGCTCCGCCGTATCCGGCGGCACCAGCGACAGGATGAGGTCGGTGCGTTCGCGGATGATTCCGGTCGGCCGGCGCGCATCGTCGCGCTCGATCAACCCCGTCGGCGGATCGGGGGTCGCGGCGTCGATATGCGCGAGCACGAAGGCGCGGCTGTTGGCGACGATACTGTGGCTGCCCGCACGCGTCAGCACCACCGGATTGTCGGGCGCCGCTTCGTCGAGATCGGCGCGGGTGAGAACGCGATGTTCGGCCAGCTGGGCCTCGTCCCAGCCATAGCCGGTGACCCATTCCCCCGGCCCCAATGCGCGCGCCTTCGCGGCCACCATATCCCGGATTGCCGCGATCGAACGCGCCTTGTCGGGCTCGATCTGCCGATGCGAAAGGCCAAACAGATGAAGGTGCGTGTCGATGAAGCCGGGCATCAGCATGCGGCCGGCGAGATCGATTCGGCGCGGCGCGCGATAGGTCTTGAGCAATTCCGGGCCGCCGACCGCGAGGATACGCCCGCCTTTGACCACCACCGCCGAGCGGATCGAGAAGGCCTTGTCGACGGTCACGACCTTGCCGTTGAACAGGATCAGGTCGGCGGGGCGGGCCGCTAGCGCCGGCATTCCGCTGATGAAGGCCAGCAGCGGCAGGACGAGCTTGCCGAACCTCATGCGGCCGCCACAGCGGTGCAGACCAGCTTCATGTCGAGATATTCGTCCATGCCATAGCGCGACCCCTCCCGTCCGAAGCCCGATTCCTTGACGCCGCCGAACGGCGCGACCTCGGTGGAGATGAGGCCGGTGTTCATGCCGATCATTCCGTAGGCGAGCGCCTCCGTCACGCGATGGCTGCGCGACAGGTCGCGCGTGAAGACGTAAGCGGCAAGGCCGGCGGCGGTGTCGTTCGCGATCGCGATCGCCTCGGCTTCGGTTTCGAAGCGGACAATTCCGGCGATCGGAGCGAATGTCTCCTCCCGACACAATAAAGCGTCACGCGGAACGCCATCGAGGATCGTCGGCTCGAAGAAGGTCCCGGCGCCTGATGCCGCCCTTCCCCCATGCAGCAACCGCGCCCCTCGTGCGAGCGCATCCGCAACATGCGCCATGGCCTTGGCGATCGCGCGATCGTCGATCAGCGGGCCGATCTGCACGTCGCTGGCCAGGGCATCGCCCCACGTCATCGCGGCGACGCGCTTGGTCAGGCGCGCGACGAAGGCATCATGGATTTCCGCCTGCACCAACAGGCGGTTGGCGCAAACGCAGGTCTGGCCGGCATTGCGGAATTTGGAGACGATCGCGCCGTCGACCGCCGCATCCAGATCGGCGTCGTCGAACACGATCAGCGGAGCGTTTCCGCCGAGTTCGAGCGAGACGCGTTTCACCGTCGCCATCGCCCGGGCGGCGAGCGCTTTGCCAACGGCGGTCGAACCCGTGAAGCTCAGCTTGCGGACGCGCGGATCCTCGACCAGCACGTCGCCGATCGCCTGCGGCCGTCCGGTGACGACATTGAACACGCCCGGCGGTACGCCCGCTTCCTCCGCTAGCACCGCCAGCGCCAGCGCCGAAAAGGGGGTGAGCTCCGACGGTTTCAGCACCATCGTGCAGCCCGCCGCCAGCGCCGGACCGGCCTTGCGCGTGATCATCGCCAGCGGAAAATTCCACGGCGTGATCGCCGCAACGACGCCCACCGGCGCGCGCGTCACCACCAGCCGGCGATCCGCCGCATGCCCCGGAATGACATCGCCGTAAGCGCGCCGCGCCTCTTCCGCGAACCAGGCAAGGAAGGAGGCGGCATAGGCCACCTCGCCGCGTGCCTCGGCCAGCGGCTTGCCTTGTTCGGCGGTCATCAGCCAGGCGAGGTCCCCGGCATGGTCCAGCATCAGGTCGTTCCAGCGGCGCAGGATCGCCCCCCGTTCGCCGGCGCTCCGCGCGCGCCATGCCGGCAAGGCCGCCGCCGCCGCCGCGACTGCCTGCTCCGCCCCTGCGCGGCCGAGGTCCGGAACCGTTCCAAGTGCGGATCCGGTCGCGGGATTGACGACGGTCACGGTCGCCCCGCCACTGACCCAGGCGCCGCCCACGAACGCCTCGGACCGCAGCAGATTCGGGCGCCGCAGCACCATATGGGCAATTTCCTGGCCTGCGTGCATGTCCATCATTCCGTTCACGCGACCACCGACAGCGCCTCTTCCAGCGCCGCCATGCCTTCGTCGATCACCGCATCGTTCGCCGTCAGCGGCACCAGGATGCGGATGCTTTCTCCCTGTGCGCCGCAGGACAGGATGATCAGCCCCTGGTCGAATGCGCGTGCGCATACCGCCTTGGCCGCGGCGCCATCGCCCTCAGGATCGCCGCGCCGCGCGCGGATATCGAACGCAATCATCGCGCCGAGCCCGCGCGGGGCCGAGATCGGGAGAAGGTCGTTGCGCCGCCCCCATGCCACGATGCGTTCGGTCAGCCGCAGGCCGATCACGCCGGCCCGCGCCACCAGTTTCTCCTCGGCGATCACGTCGAGCACCGCGAGTGCCGCGACACAGCCGATCGGCGAGCCGCCATAGGTGCCGCCCAGGCCGCCCGGATCGACCCGGTCGAGCAGGTCGCGCCGCCCGATCAGGCCGGAAAGCGGGAAGCCGCCCGCCAGCGATTTCGCGATGCAGACCAGATCGGGCTCGACGCCCGAATGCTCGATCGCGAACATGCGCCCCGTGCGCGCGAAACCCGACTGAACCTCATCCACGATCAGCACGATGCCGTGGCGATCGCACAGGCTGCGGAGCGCGCGCAGCAGTTCGGGCGGCGCAACGTGGAAGCCGCCCTCCCCCTGCACGGGCTCGATCATGATCGCCGCGACATTGTCGGGATGCACGTCGGCCGAGAAGAGGAAGTCCAGCGCCTGCAGGCTCGCCTCGACGGTGATGCCATTGGCTGCGGTCGGCAGCGGCACGTGAAAGACGTCGGGTAGCGCCGGGCCGAATTGTCGCTTGTAAGGGCTGACCTTCCCCGTCATCGCCGAGGCGAGCGCGGTGCGCCCATGGAACCCGCCGACAAAGGCGATGATGCCCGTCCGTCCGGTCGCGGCGCGCGCCACCTTGATCGCGTTTTCGGTCGCCTCCGCGCCGGTCGTGAAGAGGATGGTCTGCGCCGGGGCGGAGAACGGCGCCAGCGCGTTCAATCGTTCGGCGAGCGCGACATAGCTCTCATATGCCATCACCTGGAACGCGGTGTGCGAAAATCGATCGAGCTGATCGCGCACCGCCGCGATCACGCGGGGATGACGATGTCCGACATTGAGCACCGCGATGCCACCCGCGAAATCGATGTAGCGCCGTCCTTCGATATCCCAGATTTCAGCATTTTCGGCGCGATCCGCGAAAACCGGCGTAGCGGTCGCGACCCCGCGCGGAACGGCCGCGCTCCGCCGCTTGGACAATTCATGATTCAACACCGGCGATCCATTCTCTCCGACCCCTGTTCCGGATAGAGAGGGGCCCTTGCGATCGGGAGGGGCCTTTTGCCCACGCGGCGGTGTCGGCAACGCACCACCTTTCGGATCGGGCAGTCATCGGCAGGTGTGGGATCGCCCGTCTTGCGGTGGAATGCCTTTTCAAGCGGTGACTCCTCTCCTATCGATGGCGGAAGAAACAAAGGATCGCGCCATCGTGAGACAAGGCCCCATGCCTCCCTTCGCCATGCTCCGGGCGTTCGAGGCGTTCGGCCGCACCGGCGGCATCCGCAAGGCCGCGCAGGCGCTCAGCATCGACCATGCCGTCGTCAGCCGCCATTTGCGCGCGCTCGAACAGTTCGTGGGTACGGCGCTGATCGATCGGGAGAATGGCACCAGGCTGCTGACCAGCGATGGGGTCGAATATCATCACCGTATCTCGGCGGCTTTTCAGGAAATCGCCGGCGCGACGCAGATGCTGCGCAGGCGCGACGACCAGCGTCTGCTCATCTGGTGCAGTCCGGGCATTGCCTATCATTGGCTGTCGCCGCGCCTGTCGGCGTTCATGCTCGCCCATCCCGGGATCGAGATCGAGCTGCGCCCGATCGACTATGGCCCCAATTTCGCAACCAACGAGGCGGACGGCGACATACGTTATGTTCGCCATGGCGGAAGCGACCTGCCCGCGCTGGGCACGCGGCGGATCGACCTGGTCCAGCCGCCCGTCTTCCCGGTGGCAAGCGTCGCCTATCAAATGTCGATCGCGAGCCGGCTGAAGAGCGCGGCCGATCTGCTCAACCTGCGCCTGCTGCATGAGGAGAGCGACGCGGAATGGCGCGCCTGGCTGGAGGAACAGGGGCTAACGCTGGACGCCGCCACCTTGCCGGGACCGCGGATGTGGCACGCGCACGTCGCGCTCGAAGCCGCGCGCAATGGCGAGGGCATCGCGCTCGCCAATCCTCTGCTGGTAGGGACGTCACTCGCGGCGGGGCAACTCGTCCCGCTCACCGCGAGCGAACAGCCGCTGCGGAGCGTGACGCTCGGCGGCTATTGCTTCACCGCGCGCGAGGACCGGTGGCGCGATCCGGCGCTACGAAAATTCCATTTCTGGCTGGAGGGGCGCGCCGCCGAAGCCAGCAACGCGCCCCTGCCCATCCCTGAAATCGCTTAGAGCCTGATTCACGCTTCAAGCTGCATCGGCTTGAAGCGATCAAGGTCTAGCGCGAATAAACGAGCTTGCCGGCGAGGAACGTCATGTCGACCTTGCCTTGGAGGATGACCTCGGGATCCGCGGTCAGAGGATCGAATGGCAGCACCACCATGTCGGCGAGCTTGCCCGCTTCGAGTGTGCCCTTGGTCTTCTCCTCCCAGGACAGATAAGGGCCGTTGGCGGTGTACATGCGGATTGCCGTCGTGCGCGAGACCGCTTCCGACGCGCCGTGGACGCGTCCGCTTGGCCCCTTGCGCGTGATCGCCGCATAGAGCCCGATCATCGGATTGATCGGCAGATTGTCGCTGCCGAACGCGACGAACAGACCGAACTTGTCGGCCGGCGTCGCGACGGAATTGTTATGCTCCAGCCGCCAGTCGTCGAGATTGGCTTCGTAGCGATCTTCCAGATTGTAGAGGAAGTTCGGTTGCTGCGCGATCATGATATGATCCCGCTTCATCGTCTCCATTGTCGCGTCGGGCGGCATGATGGTGAAATGGTCGGTGAACCAGCGACGGTCGTCGGCCGCATGATCCAGCGCCGGCACGGTGCGCAGGCCGACATCATAAGCCTGGATCGTCTGGACGATCGCGGCGTCGCCAATGCAGTGCAGCCCCATCTGCCAGCCAAGTTCGGCGGCGTCGTTCACCATCGCCTGCAATTCGGCATCAGTGAAACGCCCCTTGCCGCGAAAACCGGGCTGCCCCTTATAATCGACGAGCATCCATGCGGTCGGGCCGGTGAAACCGCCATCGACCGCATTTTCGCCGATCGCGCCCAGCCGGACGTGCTCATCGCCATAACCGGTATGATGGCCGAACGCCTTCAGCCGGTCATGGCCGGGGTAGAGGATATACATATTGATGCGCGGCAGCGTATCGCCCTCGCGCGCATAGATTTCTCGCGCGCGGTGAAAGGTCAGCCCAGGACCGGGATTCGCGATGCCGCCCTGCCCCACCGGCTCGTCGTCGATCGATCCGGACGCGTCGAACAGGGTAGTGATGCCGAGCGCGAGAAAGCTGCGCAGCCGATCGATATAGGATTGGCGCAGATCTTCCCATTTGTCCTTGGGAATAAGCTTGCCGACGAGATCGTAGCGCTCGCGGATGATGCCGTTGATCTCGCCCGTGGCATCATGCTCGATCAGGCCGCTCTTGGGGTCCGGCGTGGTCCGGTCGACCTGCGCAAGACGGAGCGCCATTGAATTACTGACCGACGAATGCCCGCCCGCGCGGATCAGCATCACGGGGTTGTCGGGCGCGGCCGCATCCAGATCGGCGCGGGTTAGGTTGCGCTTCTCGGCGAAGTTGGATTCCTGCCAGCCGAAGCCCGTGATCCACTCCCCCTTTCCGAGCTTCGCGGCCTTGGCGCGCAGCATGGCCTGTATCTCGCCGATCGAGCGGGCGGCGGCCGCGTCGATATCGCGCGGAGAAACCGCCATCGGGTGGAGATGCGTATCGGTGAAGCCCGGCAGCAAGGTGCGCCCTCCCAGATCGATCGATCGCGTCGCCTGATATTTGCCGCGTAGCTCGTCGCCGCCCGTCTCGACAATGTGGCCGTCGCGGATCGCTACCGCCGATCGCACGCTGTCATGCGCATCGACGGTCAGCACATGGGCATTGTACAGAAGCAGGTCGGCGGGCGCGGCGAACGCCGTACCGGATATTCCCGCCAGCATCGTCGCGAGCAATCCCATATGCCGCATTGTTTTCGCCATTCTCTCTCTCCCCATTCACAGGGGCGGGACCATGGCGCCGCCGCAATCGCCGAGGGAGGCGCGTTAAAGCGCCAGATCGGTGTGTTTTAGGCACCGGATGGCGGGAAAAGCGGAACCTCCGGATAGCGATCGAGCACGTCGCCGAGCGCTTCGCACAACGGCGCGAGCCACGGCTCGAAATGACGCCATTGATCGAGCCCGTCGCGAAAGATCGGCCGGCGGACCTGTTCGGAACTCGCTGTCCTGACCGCGCGCGCATTGCGGTGGAAATCGAGGCAGGCCGCGTCGAACGGCACGCCGACATGGTCGAGCAAGCTGCGCACTTGCGCTTCGGTGTCGGCGACCATGTCCTCATAGAAGACGCGGTGGACATAGCCGGGAAGCACCTCGTCGATATGTGCCATCAGCCGCACATAATCGCGATAATAATGGCCAAGCTCGGCGAGATCGTAGCTGAACGCCTGGCCGCGCGCGAAATGCTGTTTAAAATTCGAAAAGCAGCAGGCGAGCGGATGGCGGCGCGCGTCGATGATCGTGGCCTTGGGCAGGATCAGCCGGATCAGGCCGACATGCTGCCAATTGTTCGGCATCTTGTCGATGAAGCGCGGGCGATCGGTGCGGCGCTGCACGCGCGTGCGGTCAAGATATTCCTCGCCGAGCGACCGCGCCTCGTCGGGCGCGAGATCGCGCAGCCGCGCGCCATAATCCGCGCCGCCATAGCCCAGCCTCAGCGCGATGGCATGGATGTCGGGAAGCTCTTGCGTACCCTCGATCGCGGGATGGCTCGCCAATATCTGCTCGATCAGCGTCGATCCCGCGCGCGGCATGCCGAGCACGAAGATCGGATCCGCGGCCGCGCAACCCCTGCCCTCCGCTCGCGCGAACCGATCGCGCGTGAGTATTACGCACTGGCGGTCGACCTGGGTGCTTGTGTCGGCGGCCGCATAATCGAGCTGCGCGCGGCGCAGGCGATTGCCCTCGCAATAAGCGGCGAAGCTTTCGGCATATCGGCCTGAGTCCTCGAGCGCCTTTCCAAGCGCGAACGCGATATGGAACCGGCCTTCCTCGTCAAGCTCCGGTGCGGCCTGCGCCGCCGTCATCGCCGCTACGTCGGCATCGTCGAAGCGCACGGTCTTGAGGTTGGCGAGACTCCACCATGCTTCGCCGAGAAGCGGGTCGAGCGCGAGCGCACGGCGATAGGCGTCGATCCCGTCGCCGCTTCGCCCCATCGTCTTCAGCGCATGGCCATAGCTCATCCAGATCTTCGCCTGATCGGGCGCATGCGCCAGCGCTCGCTCGAAATGGACGAGCGCACGTTCGATTGCGCCGAGCCGCATCGCCGCCGCGGCGGCAAGATTGTGGAAGGCTGGGTTTTCGGGATCGTCCGCCAGCAACAGATCGAGTTCGGCCAGCGCAGGCTCAAGCTGGTTGTTGCGATAGAGCACGGTCGCAAGATTGTGGCGCGCGCCCGTGAAGCTCGGCGCGAGGGTGAGCGCGCGCCGCAGCAAAGTCGCCGCATCGACATAACGGCCGATGCGGGCGGCGAGTTCGGCCAGCATGCGGATCGCGGCGACGTCGGTCGGCCGTTCCCGCAGATGCGCACGCAGCAGGGGCTCGGCCTGCGGGAGATCATTGTCCGCAAGCGCGAGCGCGGCCTGTCGCAGCCGTGGATCGTGGACCGACGTGCGGATCTGTTCGATATAAGCGCGATCGGCGCCGGCCTCGTTGCCCGCCATGGCGAGCAGGTCGCCGAGCAGCCGCCACGCCTCCGGATCCTCGTGGCGCAGGTGCGCCGCCTGACGCAGCGCGTCCAGTGCCTCGCCGCTGCGCCCGGAGGCGACGAGAGCGCGGCCAAGCAAGGCATGGCCATCACCACCGGCGCACGCGGCCCCGATGATCGCGCGCGCCTGTTCGATCGCGAGTGCCGGCGCACGCGCCAGCAGTTCCTCGCCGCGCGCGCGCGCTGCGGCGAGGGTGCCTTTCACTTCGTCTTCATGCGCCATCGGCCCTGCAATAGCAGGGCCGCGCGATCCCCGCATTGTCCCGGTCAGAATTTCTGCCCGAACTTGATGCCGAAGAATTGCGGCTTCACCGAATATACACGCAACGCTACCGGTCCGCAGATCAGGATCTGGCAAAATGTATTGCGGTTGAGTTCGCCGCGCTTGTCGAACGCATTCTGGAGGAACAATTCCAGCGAGGAATTGCCGAAGCGCGTGCCGACCGAGAAGTCGAACGTGCTGAAGCCGGGGGAGTCGCCGAGCGCCGCATCCTCCGCCAGCCCGAGATAGTTGCGCGCTTTACCTTGGCGATTGACCGTGGCCGCCACGAAATCCTTGAGATTGCCCGTCTCGAAATCGTAGCGCGCGGTCAGGCTGCCCTTGAATTTGGGCTGGTTGGGCAATCGCGTTCCCTTGGGGGCAGCGACGGTACCCGCCGCGACCGAACAGGTCGGCGCCGGATTGGGATTGGCCCGCGAAACCAGATCGCAGAAGTCCTTGGTCAGGCGTCCATCATTGTAAGACCCCGTACCCGATAGCGTGACCGGCCCGAGCAGCGCCTGGAAGTCGAGCTCGGCACCGTAAACGCGCGCATCGCCCGCATTATAGACCGCGCTCAAGCCGTTCGCGCCGGGCACCGCCAACCGGTACTGAATGCCGTTCCAGAGCTCCTTGTAGATCGCGCCGTTCAGCCGCAGCTTGCGATTGAACCACGTCGTCTTGAACCCGACTTCGAAATTGTCGAGCGTATCGGGCTTGTAGGCGCCGACGCCCGGCAGACCATTGGCGCCGCCCACGCGGAAACCGGTCGAATAGGTGAAATAGACCATGCGCTGGTTGTCGACCTGCCAGGTCAGGTTGACCTTGTGTGTCTCGCCGCTCGATTTGACGCTCGATCGGGTGGTGATGCAGGTCTTGGTCAGCGGGACCGTGCAACCGGCTTTCAATGCATTGAAATAGATGCCGAAAAATCCGTTCGAGGCCTGCGTTGATTTGAAGCCGCGAATGCCTCCGTTGAGCGTAAGATTGTCGAGTATCTTGTAGGACGCATCGCCGAAGACGGCATAATCCTTCGAGACGGAAACATTGTCGATCAGGTAGATGTCGTCGCCCTTGACCGGCGGGACGCTGAGCGTGGCGGGATCGAGCGTGCTGACACCGGGTATGTAGTAATTGTTGATGCCGTGGCCCGAATTACGCTGGAAGAACGCGCCGACGGTGGCGTGGAACGGCATGTCGGTCGGCGAGGACAGGCGCAATTCGCTCGTCTCGCGGTTCGAATGGGTTTCGCCGCGAAAGCGCTGCGTCGGGTCGAGAAAACCGCCGTTGGGCTTCGGAAATTTCGTATAGCCCGGGAAAGAATCGTAAGCCACTGAGTAATATGTATAATCTGCGTCATTAGACTCATGGCGGCGCAGATAGCTGCCCGAATAGACCAGATCGAAATTGCCGATCTTGCCCTCCAGCGTCAGCGACGCGAGATACCAGCGGTCGTCGTTGCCCACAGGCGCGTAATTGCGCACCGCAAGATCGCCAGCTTTCGGATCCCACAGGAAGGCGCCGTGCGATTTCTGGCGCTGCGCCATTAGCTCCGGCGTGATCGTCCAATTGTCGTCGAGATCGATGCCGAGCGCGACGCGGCCGCCATAGGTATCCACCGAATTGGCGTTCTGCTTGACCTGGTCCTTGTTGGTCTTGGTGAGGTCGTTCGAGGGATCGCTGTCGCCCAGCGTATAGGTCACGCTGCCCGGCACCACGTCGATGAAACCGCCGTCACGCTCATAATAGCCGACGAGCCGGACCGCCATTTTTTCGTTGAGCGGCAGGTTCATATAGCCTTCGGCCATGCCGCCGACCGCACCTTTGCCGAACTTGTCGCCTTGCAGGTCATAGCCGGCGGAAAAGTGGCGCGGATCGGGCTTGTTCGAAATGATGCGCACCGTGCCTGACAGTGAACTCGCCCCGTAGAGCGTCCCCTGTGGCCCCGAAAGCGCCTCGACGCGCGCCACATCATAGAGGTGCAAGTCGAGCGAGCTTCCGCCGGACTGCACCGGCGTCTCGTCGAAATACATGCCCGAGGACGGCGTGGCCCCCGCATTGCCGGTGGAGATACCGCGGAAGAAGATGCTCGTCTGGCCGGGCCCGAGCGTCGCCAGGCTGACGCTGGGCAACAGCTTCACATAATCGTCGATGCCGACGACCTTATGCTGCTCGAGCGTTTCCGCCCCCAATGCCTGGATACTGATCGGGACCCGCTGTACGCTTTCCAGTCGCTTCTGCGCCGTCACGACGACCTCGCCGGGGGCGCTCTCGTCGGCTGCCGTCGACGCGACGGCATTGCCCTGCGGAGCGGCCGCCGACGGCAAGTCCTCAGCGACGGCGCTGGTCGCCAGAGTCACCACCGCCGTAGTTGCGAGCAGCATCGTCCGCGCGCCTCGCGGCCTTTTCATCAACGACATCAATGACCCTTTCCGTTGAACTGTCCGAGGCACATGCGCTGCTACGCTATGGCCGAAGTTCCTTCCCCGCCCGACGAGCTTATGCCGATCGGGCAGGGAACAGCAGGTGCCATCAACGGAAAGGTTGGTGCCTTAATGTCACCAAAGCGTCATCAACAGGATGCCGGCGGATCCTCAGCGATGGAGGCTGAGAAGATACGCGACGACGTTCGCGCGCGTGGCGGCATCAGGGATCGGAGTCAGCATGCGCGTACCGGGAGCCATCTTGCTCGGCGCGGTCAGGAAGGCGTCGAGCGTCTCGGCATTCCATTTCAGGCGTGCATTCTTGAGCGCATTCGAAAAAGCGAAATCGCCCACGCCGGACATCGTGCCGCCGACCCCGTAAAGGTTCGGGGCCATCATCCCCTTCGCGCCGGGCGTCACTACGTGGCACATCGTGCAACGCTGCGCGAAATAGGTCTTGCCCGCTGTCGGATCGGCCGCGAACGCAGACGTTCCGACCGATACGGCTACACTCGCGGCCAGGACAGCACGCGCCGCAAAGCAACTCGTCATGTGAAAACTCCTATTGCGTTCGTCTATCAGCCTCCGACACCCGCAAGGCAATCCGCGCTGCTTCCCGCAAGCGCGGCTCCTCGCAGGCCGGGCAGGTCGCTCGCCTTGAGCGGGCGCATCCGCAGGCCATGTATCTCATGCGCGGTGAAGGGGCGTGCGGTCGCGCGGCTCGGGGGCGGAACGCTCGATCCGCCCAGCCCGAACATCATGAAATTGAGCGCCTCGGCGAGTGTCGCATCGTCCATCCGTGCAAAAGCGACGTTGGGCAGCCGCACGACATAGTCGCGTCCCTCCCGCGTGCACAGGAACGCGCCCACGCGGTCGCGCAGCACCGGCACCTCGTCGCGAGCGGAGACCCCGAGCAGGCCGTGGCATCCGCCGCACGACTGGGTGTAATGGAATTGTCCGCGCGGCATGGGAGCAAGCCCCGCCAGTGAAGCCGCGAGGGCGAGAAGCGGGAGCAAGCTCTACCCCGCCAGCCCGACGACGGCTGCGGTCGAACAATGATATTCCATCGACGCGTTGCCGAAACACCAGATGATGTCGTTGTTGGTCTGCGGACGATAGACGGGAAGTTCGCGATCCTGCGAATTGCAGAAGCAATTCTCGCCTGTCGCGACGCAGCCCGTCTTCCCGCAGCAATCGCGATAGGCGATCAGGTAAGAGCGGCCGTCATCGGGATTGAGGCAGGTTCCGACCCACGACGTCGGCGAAGGTTCCGCACCCGGCGGGCAGGTATGCGGTCCGCCGCCGCAACAGCCGCAGATGATTCCGTCGATCGCGCAATGCCGCCAGTAATCGCAGGAATTGGGATCGCTGGTCTGCGCGTTGCGCTCGAAATCGGTCAGTGGCCCGCGCGGCTTGGCAGCCGGTGACGCCGGCCGGGTTGCCGCGCCTGCACGCGCGACAGGAAGCAGCGGGATGACCGGTGCCGCGACCAGGAGCCCGGCGAACCGGCTGAGAAAGCCGCGTCGCGAACTGCGCCGCGCGATCTGCCGTACGATCTTCTCCCCTACCCCATCGGAGCGTCCGTCAGACATTCGTTTCTTCCTTCGCCATGGCCGCCGCCTTTTCCCGGTGGCTGCGCAGATAATCCTGGATCGATGCCAGTCCGGTCTCAGAGACCGTCAGCAGGCTTTCGAGATGCTCGCGCGTGTTGACCAACCCCTGCGAGACGATCGTCCCCGCCGGATCGACCAGCACCGCGTAAGGCAGCTTGCCGACATGGTAAGCCCGGCCGGCATCGGCACTGACGATGAACCGGTCGAGCGCGATGCCATGCTCTTCGGCCATCGCGCGATGTTGGGCGCCGTCGCCATCGCCGACGAATGTCAGCTCGACATTCTCGCTCCGCGCGAAGCGCCGCGCGGTCGGGATCAGCTGCTTGCAGACCGGGCAAGAGGGCGCGACGAAGAACAGCATCCTGAGCGCGCCATCGCGCGCCACGCCGCCGATCGTGCGGGTATCCCCATTCAGCGCACGGGCGGTGACGGCGGGTGCGGCTTCACCCGGCTGCGGCCCTTTGCCGATGGCCAGCGCGCCCACCGGCGCGATCCGTTCGTGAAGGACCCCGATTTGTCGCGCCAGCGCGAGCACGGCGCCCGCCGTCACCAGCATCATCAGCCACAGGACGATTTGCGAGGCAAGCAGCATCAGCCGTATCTCCGCTTCAGTTCGGCAAAGGAATCGTCGAGCGCCAGGAAGACGCCGAAGGCGACGACAAGAATGAAGAACAGCGCCCCGGTCGCCATTCCGTCCAACGCGATCAGCGGCACATCCGACCAGCCCGGAACGAGGAACAACGGCACGAACGGAATGGCGATCACCACGTTGCGCACAACCAGCTCCCAGCGCACCCTTTGCCGCAGCGCCCCATACATGCAGCCGCAATCGAGTTCGCGCTCGCCCCGCGCCAATGCGCGCGCCATCGTGCCGGCGAACCCGAGCAGCAGCAGGATCGCCAGCATCGCACCCGCCCTCGGCCAGCCGGGCAGCAGCAGAAGCAGCGCGGTCGCTGTCTCCAGCCCCGCCACCAACGCCGCCGCCGGCCGGGCCACCCCGACAGGCACGGCCAGATAGCGCGCCACGATCAACGTGAACTCGCGGAAATGCCGCAGCTTCGATACGACCGCGGCGCCGAATAGCAGGATTCCGAACGCCCGGGCGGCGATCGCGGCGGTGAGAAGCAATGCGGGGACGGTGCCGTCGCCCATGATCATAACCCCGCGACCAACCCGACCGGCGTCAGCAACCTGCGCTCGCGCAGCTTCTTGCCCGTCGCGGGGTCGTAGGCGGTGAAACTGTCCTCGCGGCCTTCGCCCTCATAGGCGAAGAGCAGCGGCTTCGCGTCCTGCGTGATCACGATGCTCTTGGCGGCCTTGGCGAGCGGAATACGCCTGATCAGGCCGTGCGTGGCGCCGTCGAATACCCAGACCTCGGTCCCGGCATATTTCTGCGTCCAGTAATTGCCCGTGTGCATCAACACATAGAGGCGCCGGGTCGCGCGATGCAGCGCCATGAACTGGCCACCGCCCGGTCGCCACGCCAGCTCCTGCACGCCTTGACCTGCCTCGGGCAGGCCGGCCGCAACGTTGACCGACCAGGGCTTGCCGACGACCGGTTTAGCGCCGAACTGGATCGGATAGACATGGCCGGTGAAGGACATGAACCAGCCCTCGCCGGTCGTGCGGTCGATCAGGCCATGCTCGAACAGCGGATCGGCATCCGGATCGAAGAATTTGGGCGAGAACGCCACCTTCGCCGTGCCTGTCTCCGGCACGGTCACCGCGCCTACCGTGCCGTCGCCGCAGATCGTGCCGAAGCTGCGCGGTCCATAAGGATAGACGAGCGCGCATCCGGACAGATCGACCGACGCGATCACCTTGCCGGCGGCGAGGTCGACGACATGCGCCTGCGAGCTGGGCATCATCGCATAGACGTAGGCGAGATGATCGTCCTCGCTCACGCCCATCTGCCCAAGCTTCGCCACCACCAGGAAGCGGCCCGGAAGCGGGATCTCCTTCTCGAGATTGAGCGTGCGGCCGTCGTAGATGCTGAGCAGGTCCGCGCGATCGCCGCGATTGCCGTGGCTCCAATAGGTTTCGGTCACATAGATATGCGACGCGTCATGCGAGAGGCCGATCGCGGCGTTGCCAGGCATGGGAATTGTCCCGACGGCCTTGAGCCGATCATCGTCGCCCTCCACCACGGCACCGCCACCACCCGCGAAACTCGGCATCGTTATGACGCGATGCGGTCCGGCGGGCGCGAGGACCGCGGTATCGCTTTCCTCGACCGGCAGCACAGGCGGCGGGGTAGCCGGCTGAGCCCATGCGATCGTCGATGGCAGGAGCGCCAAGGCCGCGAGAAGGAAGCGCCGATGGCCTCGGCCGAGCCCCCCTTGCTGCGTCGGTTCATTGCTCAACTTAACCCTCCCACCGATCCCAGGCTGCATCTGCTTAGTAAAGCGGTGCGCGGATCGTTAGCAATGCTCCAAAGGGTGACATCGGTTCGCATTTTGGTGTGCTGGAGACACCACGTGGGGATGCGGTGTCGCGTCAAATGCCCCGCGCGGCGAGAGACTCCAGTCGATCGACGGCCCACGCCGCGTCTTGGCGGATCGAGCCATTGTGCGCCCCTAGGGAGGATGGTGCTTCGATGACACCGCTTTCGTGCGCGAAGGCCCCTTGTTCGATCCGCGACTCCTCCTTTAGGCAGGGTGCCAGGTCGCACGGAACGTGAAGAGCGGCGGCGAACCAGGGGACGGACGAATGTTGGTCGATGACGCTGGTTCGCACGGCACTGGCCTCGGCATGATGCCGCAGGACGGCGTGCGCGCCGACGATGCCGATCGACAATCGCCGACGCTCAGCCATTCGCTACGCGGTCGCCACGTCTCGATGATCGCGATCGGCGGAATCATCGGCGCGGGTTTGTTCGTCGGATCAAGCACCTCCATCCATGCCGTCGGTCCCGCGGTGATCGTGAGCTACACGCTAGCCGGTCTCGTCATCCTGATGATCATGCGGATGCTGAGCGAGCTTGCCAGCCTCCATCCCGGCGCCGGCTCGTTCACCGAACTGGTGCGGATCGGCTTGGGCGACCGCGCTGGCTTCATCTGCGGCTGGCTCTATTGGTATTTTTGGGTGGTGGTGGTCGCGATCGAGGCGATTGCCGGTGCGGTGATCATCGCGGGCTGGCTTCCCTTGCCGGTATGGCTGATCGGCAGCGGCCTGCTCGCGGCAATGACGGGCGTCAACCTGCTCTCGACCCGCTCCTATGGCGAGTTCGAATTCTGGCTGTCGTTGATGAAGGTTGTGGCGATCATCGCCTTCATCCTGATCGCCGGCTCATGGGCGTTCGGCATTACCTCACCGTCAGGCCCGACCTTTGCCCATCTGACCGCGCATGGCGGGTTCGCGCCCAAGGGCTGGGGGGCCGTTCTGGGGGGCGTGACGAGCGTGATCTTCGCTTTGTGCGGTGCCGAGATCGCAACGATCGCGGCGGCGGAATCGCACGAGCCGGCGCGCACGATCGCGCGCATCACCGGCAGCGTGGCGTTGCGCATCCTGCTGTTCTATTTCTGCTCGATCGCGCTGATCGTGAGCGTGATGCCGTGGACGGAGATCGTGCCCGGCAAGTCGCCTTTCGCCGCCGTCCTGACGCATATCGGCATTCCCGGCGCCGCCAACCTGATGAGCGCGGTGGTGCTCGTGGCTGTGTTGTCCTGCCTCAATTCGGGACTCTACGTGACGTCGCGAGTGCTCTTTACCTTGTCCGACAAGGGAGATGCGCCGCGCGCGCTGGTCGCGCTCAACCGCCGCCGCGTGCCCGCGCGCGCGATCCTGATCGCAAGCCTGTTCGGCTATCTCGCTTTGGCGGCGTCGGTGCTGTCGCCGGAGTTGGTGTTCAGCTTCCTGGTCAACGCTTCCGGTGCGACGATGCTGATCATCTATCTGCTCGTCTGCTGCGCGCAGTTGCGCGTCCGCGCGCGAACCGCGCCCGACCAGCTGGTAGTGCGCATGTGGCTCCATCCCTGGCTCAGTATCGTAACGATCGTCGCGATCCTCGCCGTCTTGGCGGCGATGGCGCTCGAGCCCGCCCATCGCGAAGAGTTCGTCACCAGTGTCGGACTGGCGCTGATCGTGGCCGTGGTGTCCCGAACGATCCGAAAAGGATGATCCGCGCCGCGCCGGCATGAATAGAGCGCCACATACCGGAATATCCACCGGCGCGCGCCTGCGCATCTTCCGCAGCCACCCCTAAGATTTTTCGCTATTTTCCGCCATTCGTCAAATCATGCCGCACGACACTCGACTCTAAGCCCGTAGAACAAGTTTTTTCATATCATCGAATCCTGAACCCTTATCGCATTTTCATCATTGGATATGCTTTCAGGATGCAACGTAACACCCGCGATATACGACCATTAGCTAAATTGACTATCGCCCCACAAACCCGGAAATCATGCGATTATAAATAAAATCGGGGGGTGGAATGTCTTCAGGTCGCTTTTGGGGCGCGTCGTGCGCAGCGCTGGCTGCAGCTTCGCTTTCGTCCGGCACGGCCTGGGCACAGGCCGCCGTTCATCAGCAGGCAGAGCCGGAGACCATCACGGTCACGGGTTCGCGCGTCATCACCGACAATGTCAGGTCGCCGACGCCGGTTACGTCGGTGAATCTGGGCGAAATAGAGAAGACGACCCCCAGCGACACCGCCGACGCGCTTAATAAGCTTCCCGAGATCATCGGCGGCCGGACGCCGCGCACGCAGGGCAATGGCAGCACCAACAATGGCGGCAACGTGCTGTCGCTGCGCAATTTCGGGCCCTCGCGCACTTTGGTGCTGCTCGATGGCCATCGCGTGCCGCCTTCCAACCAGGACGGCACGGTCGATATCGACATCCTGCCGCAGATGCTGGTGAGCCGGGTCGATATTGTCACCGGCGGCGCGTCGGCGGTCTATGGATCGGACGCGGTCGCGGGCGTGGTCAATTTCATTCTCGACAAGCATTTCACCGGATTCCGGTTCAAGGCCGACGGCGGCATTTCGAAATATGGCGACGGCAAGGAAGGACAGGTCGGCGCCGCCTGGGGCACCGATTTGTTCGGCGGACGCGGCCATATCGAGATGGAGGCGCGCTACCGCACCCAGGCCATGATCCCGATCAGCGCGCGTCCCTACGGCGCCGATGGCCAGGCTTGGCTGCTCGCCGGCAATGGCTCGCCGTCGAACCCCTTCGTGAAAGTGCCCTATTCGCGCGTTTTCAACAGCGCGATGTTCGCCAACGTCGTCTGCGGCTCGGCCTGTCCCGTAAACGGCTATACCTTCAATCAGCCGGGCGTGTTGAGCCCGCTGGTCCACGGCATACCCAGCGGCACCGCCAATCTGGAATCGGGCGGCGACGGCGGTTATGTGAAATTCGGCACCTTCCGCTCGCAGATCGACATGAAGGATTGGTTCGGCCGCTTCAGCTACGACCTGACCGACGACATCAATGCCTATGTTCAGGCAAGCTGGGCGGAGGCCGGAAACAAATCCAACTGGATCAACTGGGTGGTGAGCCCATCGGCCAGCCGCCCGAACACCTTATTCGCCAATAACCCCTTCCTCAGTGCGGCTACGCAGGCGCAACTGGGGGCGGGCATCGTCTGCGGCACGCCGGGGGCGGCAGGATGGCGTTGCCTGCCGCCGGTGCCCGCAACCTCTCCGCAGACCGGAAGCACGCCTCCGCCTCCGCCGACCACACCCTATTTCTCCGCACCTTCCTATATCTGGAACAAGGTTGGCGGCGAGAATGTCGGCGACACCAACCGGCTGTACCGGACCATATCGCGCCAGTGGAACATGAACGTGGAGGCGGGCGCCACCGGCACGCTGGCCGGGCTCCACTGGGACGTCTTCTACAATCATGGCGAAAGCCGGCTGAAGGTGACCAACCCCAACAATACCGACAACGCGAAATATCTCGCTTCGCTGGATGCGGTCATCGCCCCGCCGGGCACGACCGTGAATGGCGTCAACATGAGCGGTTCAGTCGTGTGCTGGGTCACCACCCAGCCGCAATTCGCCGGCCTCTATCCGGGCTGCATTCCCACCAATATCACCGATCCCAACGGCCCCTCGGTCGCCTCCTACAATTATCTGAAGCAGTCGACGTCATGGACGCTCAAGCAGAAACTGGACAATATCGGCGCTTCGATCGGCGGCGGCCTCTGGGGGTTCGGCCTGCCGGCCGGCGAGATCCGGGCCAATCTATCCGGCGACGTGCGCTGGGCGACCTACAAGATGGACAGCGCCTATAAGCCGACCGACTTCGTCGATTGCACCGGCCTGCGCATGTGCCTGGCCAATGGCGGCGCACCGGTGCGCTGGGTGCAGAACACCAATGCTCCGGTCAACGCGAAGAACCATGTCTACGAGGTCGCGCTCGAAGTGAACGTGCCCTTGATCAAGAATTTCCCGCTGGCCGAGGAGGTTTCGACCAACTGGGCGGGCCGCTACACGCGCTATTCGAACTTCGGCGCGGTCAAGACGTGGAAGGGCGGTCTCGACTGGCACGTCAACGATACGATCCGGTTCCGCGGCACCGCGTCGCTGGACATCCGGGCACCGAACCTCAACGATCTATTCCAGCCCGCGGGCGTCTCCTCGACCGGCTTCACCGACCTTCTGACCAACGGCAACAACAGCCTGCGGCTGGTCTCCAAGGGCAACCCCGACCTGACGCCCGAAAAGGCGCGCACCATCACGCTCGGCATGGTGCTGACACCGTCCTTCCTGCGCGGCTTCAACTTCTCGGTCGACTATTACAAGACCAAGATCAGGGACGCGATCACCGGCATCAGCTATCAGAGCTCGGCCATCCAGAATATCTGCCTGGCCAGCGCGCCCACCTACAATTCGCCTTTCTGCTCGCTGGCGGTGCGCCCGATCACCAATCCGACCGACCCGAATTACAAGAATCCGAACCTCAATTTCCCGACCGAAATCCATAATTCGCCGCTGAACGCCGCGCGCCAGAAGACGGAGGGTTTCGATATCCAGGCTAATTATGGCTGGGACATGCAGGATATCGTCGCCAACTGGTCGGGCCACGTCACGGTGCGGCACCTGCTGAGCTATCAGCCGGTCAACACCACGATCAACATCCCGGGCGCCTTCCCGACCTGGGCGGTCGCGCCCAAGGTCCGGCAGAGCACGTTCCTGTCCTATGATAACGGGCAATGGAGCCTGTCGCTGCAGAACCAGTGGCTGAGCAGCGTAAAGTTGGCCACCAGCGACAATGCGCTCAACGGCAACAGCCAGAATTATGTGCAGCCGCGCCTGCGTGCCTATGACTCGCTCGACATCACCATCACCCGGCACGTCAAACTGCTGGGCAAGGGCGGCGAGATATTCCTGACGGTCAACAACGTAACCAACGCCCGCGCGCCGCTCTTCCCATCGAATTCGGGCATTCCGGGGCTCTTCTATCCCACGCTCGGTTTCTACGACGATATGGGCCGCTATTTCACGACCGGCATCCGGGCAGCCTTCTAAAAAGGGCGTGACCGGGGGGGAGGGGCGGCAAAGCGGACGCGTTCGGCCAGACCGCGAAGCCCTGATTCACCCCCCGTCTACAGTGTCGCGAATAATCGGTCGCGGCCGGCGGCGGCCTCTCTGTACCATGGCTTCCGAATGCTGGTATTCGCGGCGGCATCAGCTTCCGACACTTGCGAGGGCCGGAAGGCCGCAACGCGAGCCACCGACCCGGAAGCCGCCCCCATAGCGCACCATGAAAACACGCTTTCTTGCCTCCGATCGCACCCGATATCCCGCGCAACAATCGGGAAAAACACGGGGGACTAGGGAAAGCGGCCGTTAATCATTCCGATCTACCCCCGCCCTCGTTCAATCATCATAACGGGGTGGCATTGTAATGGTACGAATTGGTGTGCGTAGGCGTCTTCTGCTCGGTATCGCTCCGATAGTATTAGCCTCCCCCGCCGCGGCCGAACTTGCCGCTCCTGCCGAAGGTCAGGCACAGAGCGCCGCTTCGCAAACCGAAGATAGCAAACCGGCCGCGCCCAAGGCGAAGGCCTTCACCACCGGCGTGGCCAAGGGCCGCGACCTGCTCGACAGCGCGATCTCCGCGAGCGCGCTCGACGATACCGAAATAGAGAAGCTCGGCGCGCGTTCTCTCGCCGAGGTGATCCGCACCATTCCGGGCATCCGCGCCGAAGCCGCGAGCGGTGAAGTGGACGGCAGCTACACGATCCGCGGCCTTCCCCTGGCAGCCTCCGGCTCCAAGTTCCTGCAGTTCCAGGAAGATGGACTTCCGGTGCTCGAGTTCGGCGACTTTAACGGACTCGGGGCGGACATGCTGCTCCGTTATGATTTCAATCTGTCGCAGATCCAAACGATCCGCGGTGGATCGGCTTCGACCTTCGCGTCGAATTCGCCAGGCGGCGTGATCAACCTGATCTCCAAGACCGGCGATGTCGAGGGAGGCGCTGTCGAGCTCACCAGCGGGCTCGATTATGGCCTGTACCGGCTGGACATGGATTATGGCGCCAAGCTCTCGGACACGCTGCGCTTCCACCTGGGCGGCTTTTTCCGCCAGGGCGAAGGCCCGCGCCACGCCGGCTATGACGCCTACAAGGGGGGCCAGCTCAAGTTTAACATCACCAAGGATATCGCCGGCGGCTATATTCGCCTTTACGGCAAGTATCTGGACGATCGGGCGCCCGCCTACGAACCCTCTCCGCTGGGGGTGAGCGGCACCGATTCAAAACCGCATTTCCAGAACGTTGCGAATTTCGACATTAAGACGGACTCGATTCTGTCGCGCAATATCTCAACGCTTGCAGGGCTGGACGGCAGCAACAACCGCACCACGATCGACGCCCGCGATGGCACTCACGTCAAGTCGAAGGCGATCGGTCTCGAGACGCAGTTCGACGTGAGCGGCTGGACGGTTAGCGAAAAGTTCCGTTACGAGGCGAATTCGGGCGGGCTGCTGAGCAACCTGCCGCTCGCGGCGGCCCCCGCGGCCGCGCTCGCCTTCGTCTATGGCGGTCCCGGCGCGAAGCTGAGCTATGCGACCGGCCCGAATACCGGGCAGGTCATCGCCAATCCGAATGCGCTCAACGGCAACGGACTGCTGATGCAGAACCTGCTGATCGGCTTCAAGATGAACAGCCTGGATGACATGACCAATGATCTGCGTGCGACCCGCACGTGGAATATCGGTGGCGGCACGCTGACCACAACTGCGGGCGCGTATCATGCCCTTCAGAAGTTCCACGCCGACCTGTTCTTTCAGACCGGCTTCGAGGATGTCTTGGGCGGCGGCGACGCCGCGCTGATTGACATCACCACCGCGACGGGCGTGAAGCAGACCCAGGATGGCATTTTCGCGTTCGCCATTCCGGGCGCGGGCACGGCGTTCCGCCGCCATTACGCGGTCGATTACACGATCGATGCGCCGTATGGATCGGTCAACTACCATATCGGCAAGCTCGCGATAGGCGGCTCGGTCCGCTATGACATCGGCCGCGCGCGTGGGTCGATCAACAGCGGTGAATTCAGCGGCGCGGCACAGACCTCCTTCGATATGAATGGCGACGGGGTGATCTCGGCCGCCGAGCAGCGGGTCGCTTTGCTGCCGCTGACCAACCCGGCGCCGGTCGACTACAACTATCATTATCTGTCCTATTCGGCAGGCGTGAACTACCGCTTCTCCGAAGGCTTTGCCGCCTTCGGACGCTACAGCCGCGGTGCCCGTGCGGGGGCCGATCGGTTGCTCTTCTCGCCGAGCGTGTCCTTCACCACCGGCAAGCTGGTCGGCTCGAAGGGCTACGATCCCGTCAAGCAGGCCGAAGTGGGCGTGAAATATCATCACGACGCGCTGGCGCTGAACCTGACCGGCTTCTGGGCCAACACCAGCGAACAGAATATGCAGATCAACACGTCGAGCACGGGCGAGACCCAGCTCGTCCAGATCTCGCGTACCTATGGCGCGGTCGGCGCGGAGTTCGAGGGTAGCTACAGCGTCGGGCCGTTCAAGATTGCGGCAGGCGCGACCTATACCAAGGCCGAGATCAAGCATGACGCCACGGACGCGAGCCTCGACGGTAACGTGCCCCGGCATCAGCCCAAGCTGATCTATTCGATGACGCCCCAGTTCGAAACCGATCGCTTCACGATCGGCGCGAACCTGACCGGCGTCACCAGCAGCTACGCACAGGACGTGAACAAGCTGAAGATGCCGGCCTACACGACCGTCAATGCTTTCGTGCAGTATCGCCCGTTTGATCGCGTGCAGCTCTCGCTCAACGCAAGCAACCTGTTCAACGCCCTCGCCCTCACGGAAATCACCCAAGGCTCCATTCCGGCTTCGGGCGTCGTGCTGGCACGGACGATGGCCGGCCGTACCGTTTCGGGCGCGATCCGCTTCTCGTTCTGAGCGGCCGCAGCAGGATCAACGTCCCTTTCTTGAAGGTGGCTCACATGTTTAAGTCCATGAGCATTCCCCGGAAGCTCGGTCTCTCATTTGCGGCGATCAACGCCTCGGCGGCAATCGTGATGTTGGTGTTCTTCGCCAACATCATGATGATCCGTGGGACGACGGACAGCAACAATTTGAGCCAGTCGATCCATGCCAAGTCACTGGCTTTGGAAACCGCGATCCTGCGCCAGAACAGCCAGTTTCGCGGTTTCCTGGTCACCGCGGACAAGACCTATCTCAAGTCCTATGTCGAAGGGCGGGAGGATTACGACAAGATCTCCACGGAGCTGGAGGCGCTGCTGACCGATCCCGACAGCCGCGCGCTTCTTCAGAAGTCCCGTCGCGAGACACTGGCATGGCGCGAAAAGTGGGGCGACCGTCTCATCGCCATGGCCCAATCGGGCAAGCTCGACCAGGCGGTGCAAGAGACCCGCGCGGGGGGCAAGGCCGTACTCGTGAGCGACGCCGTGCTGCCGCTGCGCGATATCCGGGACGAGCAGACCAAGCTGATCGAGGTCAATTCGAAGCGGCAGGAGAAGGCGATCTCCACCGCATTGACGACATTGGTCATCGGCGGCGTGCTGCTGATCGGTATCGCTTTCATGCTTGCCCGCGCGCTCAGCCGGAGCATCGCACGTCCCGTCGCCAACCTGACCAATATCATGGGCGCGCTGGCGGCCGGCGACAATAGCGTCGCTATTCCGGACGTGGATCGTTCCGACGAATTGGGCGCGATGGCGCAAGCGGTATTCGTCTTCCGCGACGCGGCGCTCGCCAAAGCGCAAAGCGAGGCCGACCAGGCCCATGTGGTCGAGGCGATCGGGCAAGGTCTCGAAGCGCTGGCGGCCGGCAATATGACCTATACGATCAGCGAGCCGTTCGCCGGCAATTACGACCGCCTGCGGCAGGCGTTCAATCGTTCGGTCGAAGGCCTGGAAGACAGCCTTTCGCAGGTCGCGGCAACCGCTCAGAGTGTTTATTCCGGCTCCAGCGAAATCCGCGAGGCCTCCGAAGACCTCGCACGGCGGACCGAGCAGCAAGCCGCATCGATCGAGGAAACCGCCGCGGCCACGCAGGAAGTGACCGAGATGGTGAGCGGAACCGCGCGCGGAACCGCGGAGCTGCAGGAAGCGATCAGCGCGGTCGAAAGCGATGCCAGCGAAGGCAGCGGCGTCGTGCGCAGTGCCGTGTCCGCCATGAGCGAGATCGAGAGGAGCTCGCATCAGATCGGCGAGATCATCAACGTCATCGACAGCATCGCCTTCCAGACCAACCTGCTCGCGCTCAACGCGGGCGTCGAGGCGGCTCGCGCCGGTGAATCGGGCAAGGGTTTTGCCGTCGTCGCCGACGAGGTGCGCGGCCTTGCGCAGCGTTCGGCCGGCGCCGCCAAGGACATCAAGTCGCTCATCACCACGTCGACCAATCAGGTCGCGCAGGGCGTCGCGCTGGTCGCCGAGACAGGCACGATGCTCGACCGGATCCTCGCCAAGATCAACGACGTGACCGCACTGATCAGCAAGATTGCGGTCGCCACCGAGGCCCAGTCCACGCATTTGCGGGAGGTCAACGCCTCGGTCGTCCAGATGGACGACATGACTCAGCAGAACGCAGCGATGGTGGAGCAGACCAGTGCCTGCACGCGCAACCTCGCAGGCGAGGCCGATCAGCTCGCGGAGCTCGTGCAGCGCTTTCGCCTCAAGACGAACGAGGTCGCCACGGCAAACACCGCGATGGCAGCCGCCCCCCGCAAGGCACCCGGCGCTCGCCCGGCTCCCGCCCCATCGAGAAAGCCGGTGGTAGGCAATCTCGCGGTGAAGCCGGACGAAGACGATTGGAGCGCCTTCTAGCTCCGCCGCGCGAACGGCGGATAACGAAAGACGATGGGTAACGAAGTGGGACCGACCTTGACCGGTAAGAGAAAGAAAGAGGTCGCTTCGCATGAGTGCGCTTAAGTGGAATGAAACAAGCGTGGAGGCCGCCGATTTCGCGCCCGTGCCTGAGGCGGGCACGACCGCGGATCGACCGTCACCGGCCGGGGCGCGGCTTCTCCAGACGCTCCTTGCCGATCGCTTCGAACAGGATAGCGAATTGCTGCGGCAGGCGCGGTTCGCGCATGCGATGGGCTCGACATTGGTCGCCTCCGTCCTGGAGGCGGGGCATCGCCATTTGTCACTTGCGCCCCGCACCGAGGCGTTGATCCGCGGCTGGGTCGGCAATCCGTCCGAAGCAGCGCTCGCGATGCGGTTCAATGCCGCGATCCATGCGCTGGCACGGCACGGGCAGCCGCCTATCCTTCAAGCGCTTTACCAAGGACAGCATGCGGATTTCGACGCAGCGATCGCGCAGGCGTTGACCGAAAATGACGACTTCATCGCGGAAGCGATGCGCCACCCGACCCAGACCAACGAGGTTGGTCGCGCCGGCGCGCTGGTGGCCGCACTGATGACGCTTTCGGACGAGCATGGCTTTCCGTTCGAACTGCTCGAACTTGGAACCAGCTGCGGGCTCAATCTCAATCTTGGCGAATATGGTTACGATCTTGGCGGCGTCCGCGCCGGCGCCAGCGGCTCGCCGGTTCTGATCGCACCCCAGTGGCACGGCGCGCAGCCCACGGCCGCGCCATTCGAGGTGCTGTCCGCCAAGGGCATCGATCTCAACCCGCTGGACCCGACCGACTCCGCAACCGTCGATCGGCTGATGTCCTACGTCTGGGCGGACGCGCCCGCCCGCCTTCAGCGGCTCGAACACGCGCTGCGTATCGCGCGCCGTCGCCGGCCATGTGTGGAACAGGGCAATGCCGTGCCCTGGCTGATGGATCAATTGCGATTGGAGCAACCACAGGGCGTGTGCCGGGTGGTATTCCACTCGATGGTATTGCAATATTTCAGTCCGGAAGAGCGCGATGCGGTGGCGGGAGCAATAAAAGCCGCCGGAGCGCAGGCCAGTGCCGATCGCCCACTTGCCTGGGTCAGCTTCGAATGGAACACGGACCGCAGCGAGGTCCAGCTCCTCCTCAATTCCTGGCCCCAAGGCCGCACGCGCCACCTTGCAACCTGCCATCCTTATGGGTCCTGGATAGATTGGCACGGTTGATGTCGTCGCTATCGGCGCAGGACGATGCTGCCCGCCGGGACATTCAGGGAGGACGGAAGACGGTGACCGACGCGACAAGGACTGCCGCGGCGGGACGGACGCACGACCTTACGCAGGGGCCGATCACGCGCACCCTGTTGATGTTCGCGCTCCCGACACTGGGCTCGAACGTGCTCCAGTCGCTCAACGGATCGATCAATTCGATCTGGGTGGGCCGCTTCCTCGGTGAACGCGCTTTGGCGGCAACGACCAATGCCAATCTGATCATGTTCATGATGTTCTCGCTGAGCTTCGGCTTCGGCATGGCCGCCACGATCCTGGTCGGCCAGCGCATGGGCGCGCGCGATGTGAGCGGCGCGCGCCGGATCATCGGGACGGCGACGGGGCTGTTTGCGCTGACCTCCGTCGTTATCGCTTCGTTGGGCTATGTCTTCTCGCCCGCTTTGCTGCGGATGTTGGCGACCCCCGTGGACGCGCAGGCGCTGGCGCTTGCCTATCTGCGCGTGATCTTCCTTTCTCTGCCGCCGATGTTTCTCGGCATGCTGCTGACGATGGGCATGCGCGGCATGGGAGACTCGATCACGCCGCTCAGGCTGATGATATTGAGCGTGCTGCTGGATGCGGGGCTCAACCCGCTCTTGATTCGGGGCATCGGCCCCTTTCCGCGCATGGGCATTGCCGGCGCGGCGACCGCGACGCTGATCGCCAATTACGCCATACTCGGGGTGGGCCTGGCCTATGTCTATGCGCGCGACCTGCCGATCCGATTACGCGGGGCCGAGCTTCGCTTCCTGCTGCCCGACATCCGGTTTCTCCGGGTGATCTTCTTCAAGGGCCTGCCGATGGGGCTGCATATGCTGGTCTTCACCTTTTCCGGCCTGGTGATGGTCGGCCTGGTGAATCGCGCCGGCATCGACGTCACCGCTGCCTACGGGATCGCGCAGCAATTATGGACCTACGTCCAGATGCCCGCGATGGCGATCGGCACGGCGGTGTCGGCCATGGCGGCGCAGAATATCGGCGCGGACCGCTGGGACAGGGTCGGGGCGATCACGCGCTCCGGCGTCGGCATCAACATAGTCCTCACGACCGTGATGGTGGCATTGATCCTGCTGTTCGACCGCCCCCTCTTCACGCTGTTCGTTGGCGGCAACAGCCCGGTCATTCCCATCGCGCGGCACATTCAGCTGATCGGAAGCTGGAGCTTCATCATATTCGGCATAACGCTGGTCGTGTTTTCCACCGTACGTGCCAATGGGGCGGTCTACCCACCGCTCATCATCCTCGTGATGAGCGTGCTGGTCGGGCGCATCGGCTTCGCCGCCTTGCTCTTGCCGCGTTACGGCACGGACGTTCTGTGGTGGAGTTTCCCGATCGGCTCCGCGATCTCGCTTGGCCTGGGCCTGATCTATTATCGCTTCGGCGGGTGGCGACGGCAGAAGCTCGTCGACCAGTTCGCCGAAGAGGAAGCAGCCGAACTTTCCTATATCACCGCGGAACCAGGCGGTCGGCTCAACCCCAACGGATGAACGCGCCTGCGCAAGCGGCCGCCACGGGCTGGATTGCGAAGCCATGCTTCACAACCTGTCTGGATTATCGCGAATAGTCGATCGCGGCCGGTAGCGGTACATCCGCCACGCAAATCCGGCGTCGCGCGGCAATCCAGTGCCTCGCGATATCGAGCCGGCCAGGCAACGGTGAGGGGATCAGCAATGCCCAACGCGCCATTTTCCCGACGCGACATCATCCTGGCTGCGACCGCGCTCACCGCGGGCGCCGCTCTCGCGGAGCCGCTCAAGGCCGCTGCGATCTCGCCTCGGGGCGACAGCGATCAGTCGACATCCTGGGCGGATCCGGCGATGCCTGGCGTGACCCATCGCATCGTCGCGACGAACGGCATCCGCTTGCATGTGGCGGAGCAGGGCGAAGGTCCGCTCGTCATCCTGTGCCACGGCTTCCCCGAATGCTGGTATTCGTGGCGCTATCAGCTGCCGGCCCTGGCGAAGGCCGGCTTCCGCGCGGTCGCCCCCGATCTGCGCGGTTATGGGCGAAGCGATCACCCCGAGGACGTCGAGAAATACACGATTCTCCACAATATCGGCGACATGGTGGGGTTGGTCGATGCCCTGGGCGCCAAGCAAGCTGTGATCGCCGGACACGACATTGGCGCCCCGATCGCATGGCAAGCCGCCCTGATGCGCCCGGACCGCTTCCGGGCGGTCATCGCACTGAGCCCGCCATTCCGTTCGCGGGGGTTCGGCGATGCGGGACCGCCGACGAAATTCATGCCCCAAACCAAGAACGCGGCCTTCTACCAACTCTACTTCCAACGGCCCGAAGCCGAGGCGGCGCTCGGCAGCGATACGCGCCGCATGTTCCGGTCCCTGTTCTACTCGCTTTCGGGCGACGGCGCGCCGCCGGCCGACGGTGGCGGGCTCACCGCCGGGATGGTGCCCCTGAACGGCGACTTCTTGACCAATCCGGCCTCCTTGCCTTCCTGGATCCGGGAGTCCGACGTCGATGTCTATGTCGACGAATTCGCGCGAAGCGGATTCCGCGGCGCCGTGAATTGGTGGCGCAACGTCGATCGCGGCTGGGAGCTGATGGCCCCCTTCGCCGACACGCCAGTGACCGTTCCGGCGCTCCACCTTGCCGGCGACCGCGACATCATCGCCGCCATCTTCCGACAGGCCATCGCCCAGCAATCGACCCTGGTTCCCAAGCTCCGGCGGGCGGTCATGCTGCCGGGCTGCGGCCATTGGACGCAGCAGGAACGCGCGCCGGAGGTGAACGCGGCGATGATCGACTTCCTTCGGCGCCTGCCCGCGGCCGGGGCGGTCTGACGAAGCGACCTGAGAGGAAACCCCATGTCGCCCCAAATCCTGTGCCTGACACAACTCAGTCTGGGCTACATCCCCTGGCTGCTTTGCTTCAGCCTGTACATCTGGCCCAGGCTCAAAGTGATGGAACGCTTCGATGCGCAGCGCGCCATCGCGGCGTTGCACAGCTTTCGCTTCTTCGGACTGGCGTTCCTCATTCCCGGAATCGTCGGCCCCGCTCTGCCGACCGGATTCGCCGTCTTCGCCGCTTATGCGAACTTCGCGACCGGGGTGCTCGCGATGCTGGCGCTGCTCGCGGCGAGGATACGCACCCTATTTTGGCCGCTCGTCATTGCCTTCAACCTGATCGGGATTGGCGACATCGCCGTCGATTTCTACCATGCGGTCCACGTGAATCTCCCCGCGGCGGCAGGCCAATTGGGCGCCATGTACGGGTTCGTAATTCTCTACGTGCCGTTGCAGGTGATGACGCATGTCGCCGCTTTTTATCTGCTTATCGGCTCACAGCCCAGCGCGGTTCGGTCTTTCGCGAGCGATGCGGCCACCTCGTAGAACATTCCCACGAGGAGCCGCGATCACGCCGATCAGGGTGCGCTGGCGATAACGGAGGTTTGGGCCCGTAAGCTGGGGAAGACGACTTCGAGCGGCTTTGTGTCGGGCAGAACGTAGACATATCCGCCCTTCTTCTGGAACAGCGGGCGCACGCGCTTGCTGTAGAAAGTCATGGGCACGTTGATGCACCCGAAGGTGATGCGGTGGTCGTCCGCGGTGGGCGACAGCATCCGCTGACGGCGCCGCTCCTTCGGGCTGGCATCCTTCGGGATGGGATGGAGCGCGACCGACGCGGCATAATCGACCCACAGCACCTTTTGGCGTCCGGCGGCCAATCCATATTTCGCGAGGAATCGCCCGGCCGGAGTCGTCTTCTCCGCCGGGCCGATCTCGGCAAGTTTCTTGCTGCCGACACCGGGGGTGGCATCGTCCCCGGCAGCGATACCGACCAGAACCGGCGCCTGGCCGCGCAATTTCCCGTTTGCACCGAACAGAAGGAGCGAGGCTCCCTTCTTGTCGACGATCATGTACGGCAGGGTCCCATTATCGCCCGAAGCCGCGATCCAGTCGGCCACGCGGCTTGCCTCTGCCGATGGGCCCGCCTTTCTTTCCGCCACCCTGACGTCCGCTTTGGACAGTTCGGATCGCGGCACCTGAACGCTCGCTCCCGCCCGCGCGGGTGCGGGAGTCATCAGCACAAGTGCGGCCAGCGCCAGAAAGACGCCGAACGACACATCAGATCCGGAAGACGAAACCGGCGCCTCCCTTGGGGAGGCGCCAAGGCCGGACATCACGGTCCGATCAATATCTGCTGTCATCAGGCCTCAATGCCGCGGACGCTTCCGCCGATTCTGCTGCATCTGCTGTTCGATGCCATCCACGCGGCCATTGAGCTGATCCAGGCGCTGGCCATTATTCTGTGCTTGCCCCGCCGCGGCCTGTGCCTGCGAGGATGCGGCCTGCGCCTGCGCCAGTGCCGACTTGGCCGTGCCGTCCGTCTCCTGCTGTTTCGCCTCGAGCGCATCGACGCGGTGGCTTACCGTGGCGACCTGCTCCCTCACGAAGTCCTTCGTGGCACAGCCACCCAGGCCCAGCGCACCTGCCAGGATCACGATCGCGGGTCCCATTTTCGTTGGCGACATCCCGTTTCTCCCAATGGTTAACGAACCCTCAAACCCAACCCGAGCGTTCGCGTTCCAACAATTCGTTTCTGGCAGGCTGTGCATCGGCTCGGCTGAGCAGAGGATACTGGCCTTTTGCCCTCGCGGCGCCTCCTGCCTATGACGGCCGCGATGACGCTCCCGACCACACCCCGTATCCTGGTCGATGCCGACGCCTGCCCGGTGAAGGACGAGATATACCGCGTCGCATGGCGGACCGGGGTGCCCGTCACGATCGTCAGCAACAGCCATCTGCGCGTGCCCGATCATCCCCTGGTCCAGCGCGTGGTGGTGAGCGACGGCTTCGATGCCGCCGACGACTGGATCGCGGAGGCGGCTTCTCCCGCGGCCATCGTCGTCACCGCGGACATTCTGCTCGCCGACCGTGCGATCAAGGCCGGCGCGACCGTGATCGCACCCAACGGCAAACCCTTCACCCAGAGCTCGATCGGCGCGGCCATCGCCACCCGCGCGATCATGGCGGACCTGCGCGCGGGCGGCGACCAGCTCGGTGGTCCGGCGCCGTTCGGAAAAGCGGATCGATCGCGCTTCCTGTCCGCGCTGGACGAGGCGATCGGGCGAATGAAGCGGGGCGGTAGACCTTGATCCTCCTCATTCGCGATAAGGAGAATCTCATTGCCTTCGCACATGCAGCACTTGGGTTGACCGCGCTCTCGTGATAGGCGCGCGGCCATGCTGAATTTGAACGGTGTGACGGTGCGCCTTGGCGGACGCACGATCCTCGATGCCGCCACCGCCGCCCTTCCCTCACGCAGCCGCGTCGGCCTGATCGGCCGCAATGGCGCGGGCAAGTCGACGCTGATGAAGGCGATCATCGGCCAGATCGAGCTCGACGCGGGCGGGATCGAGATGCCGCGCAACACGCGCATCGGCTATATCGCGCAGGAGGCGCCGAGCGGTACCACCACCCCGATCGAGGCGGTACTCGCGGCGGACACCGAACGCGCGGCTTTGCTTGCGGAAAGCGAGACCTGTTACGAAGACGCGCACCGGCTGGGCGAGGTCCACGATCGGCTAATCGCGATCGACGCCTATGGCGCGCCGTCGCGCGCGGCGCGGATCCTGGTCGGCTTGGGCTTCGACGACGAGATGCAGCAGCGCCCGCTCGACAGCTATTCGGGCGGCTGGAAGATGCGCGTTGCGCTCGCGGCCCTGCTCTTCTCCGAGCCCGATCTGCTGCTGCTCGACGAGCCTTCGAACCATCTCGACCTCGAAGCCACGCTCTGGCTGGAGAATTTCCTTAAGGCCTATCCAGCGATGATGGTCGTGATCAGCCACGAACGCGATCTGCTCAACAAGGTGGTCGACAATATCCTCCACCTCGAGGGCGGCAAGGTCATGCTCTATGCGGGCGGCTATGACGCGTTCGAGCGGCAGCGCGCCGAACGCGCCGCCCAATTGGCGGCCGCCAAGGCCAGCCAGGATGCGCAGCGCGCCAAGCTGCAGGACTTCATCGCGCGCAACAGCGCGCGCGCCTCGACCGCCAAGCAGGCCCAGTCGCGCGTCAAGGCATTGGCCAAGATGCAGCCGATCGCGGCGATGGCGGAGGATCCGACGCTCAGCTTCGATTTCCCCGATCCCGACGAGCTGCGCCCGCCTTTGATCACGCTTGACATGGCGGCGGTCGGCTATTCGGAAACGCCGATCCTGCGGCGGCTCAACCTGCGGCTCGATCCAGACGACCGGATCGCGCTCCTGGGCCGCAACGGCAACGGCAAGACCACGCTCGCGCGCCTGCTCGCGGCGCAGCTCAAGCCGATGGAGGGCGACATGGCCGCCACCGGCAAGATGCGCGTCGGCTATTTCACCCAATATCAGGTGGAGGAACTCGACGGCGACGACACCCCGCTCGAACATATGACCCGCGTGATGCAGGGCAAGACGCCGGCAGCGGTGCGCGCGCAGCTCGGCCGCTTCGGCTTTTCGGGCGACAAGGCCACGACCAAGGTGGGCAAGCTGTCGGGCGGCGAGCGCGCGCGTCTGGCATTGGCCTTGATCACCCGCGACGCGCCGCACATGCTGATCCTCGACGAGCCGACCAACCATTTGGACGTCGATGCGCGCGAGGCTTTGGTCCAGGCGCTCAACAGCTATTCGGGCGCGGTCGTGCTGGTGAGCCATGATCGCCACATGATCGAACTGACCGCCGACCGGCTGGTGCTGGTCGACGACGGCACCGCGCAGGAGTTTTCGGGCAGCCTCGAAGATTATACCGACCTCATCCTCGGCAAGAACCAGCCCAAAGGCGACGGCGCGGCCAAAGGCAGCAAGAAGGACCGCAAGGCCGCCGCCGCCCAACGCGAGCAGGCCCAGGTGCTACGCAAGCAAGTGCGCGAATATGAAGAGAAGATCGCCAAGCTGGGCGCCGAGCGCAGCGCGATCGATCTTGCCATGTTCGACCCCAGCAAGGCCGAGGCCAGGTTCGCCAAGCTCGCCATGGGCGATCTGATGAAGCGCCGCGCGGAGGTCGAGGGCGAGCTGGAGACGATCGAAGCCGCCTGGATGGCGGCGAGCGAGCAGCTGGAGCAGGCGGCCTGACCCATAACGCACCCCAGCGAAAGCTGGGGTCTCCGGTGATATGCGCGCGCGGCACGAGATCCCAGCTTTCGCTGGGATGACACTAGTGCAGCTTGGCGATGCTCAGCCCATCGGCCTTGGCGCGGTCCTTGACTGATTCCTCGCTCCGCGTGAGCGCCTTGGCGATCGCCTTCAGCGCCATGCCCTTCTTCGCCAACGTGTGCAGCTTCTGCACTTCGTCCTGCCGCCAGGGCTGGCGGTGGCGTTCGAACTTCTCGGCCATGATCTTTTCCAATCGACTTTGCGCAAGACCCTAGGCGGTTAGCCGTTCGAGGTGAAGCGCAGCGAACGCCCCTCGCGCGCGCTGCGACGCGCGCATTCGATGATATTCAGACCGGTAACCGCATCAGCCGGATCGACCGGCGGCGGCGTACCATCGAGGATCGCCGCGGCCACGTGCTCGTAGAAAACCGGCCAGTCGCCGCGCTCCGATGGGATGGATTGAGACGCTCCATCAGGAGCGGTCAACATGCCGTAGGCGGCCACGGGCTCGATTCCATATCCTTGATCGTTCGGCTTCCTGCCGGCGCGCATCCAATCCTCCTGCGGATCGATGCCATATTTGACGAAGCTGCCATCGACGCCATGAAGCGCGAAGCGCGGCCGTGGCTCGGCGATCAGGGTCGAGGCTGACAGGATCACGCGCCTGGCCCCGTAATGGAGAGTGACCTCGAAATAGTCGTCGACCAGAGCGCCCGCACGCTGGCACGCGACATCGCCCGTGATCATCTCGGGCGGGCCGAACAGCCGAAGTGCCTGATCGATCAGATGTGGTCCCAGATCCGCAAGCAGACCGGTGCCTTCCTCGGGCAACTCCTTCCAGCCTTCCCGAATGCCCGGACGAAAGCGATCCCACCGCAATTCGGCATGATGGACCTCACCCAACCGCCCTTCCCGCACCAGCCGCGCGACGGTCAGGAAGTCGGCGTCCCAGCGGCGATTGTGGAACACGGTCAACATGCGCCCGCGCTCCCTCGCCAACGCGATCAGGGCGTCGCCTTCATTGGCGTCCGGCACGAACGGCTTGTCGACCACGACATGCTTGCCCGCGAGCAACGCCTCCCGCGCGAGCGACGCATGCGTCTTATTGGGCGTCGCGATCACGACCAGATCGACATCTTCGGCGGACAGAACCGAATTGGCATCGGTCGAGACGATCGCCTGCGGATGGTCCCGCGCCACCTCGTCCTTGCGCGAGGTGACGATACGGGAAAGCCGCAGGCGCGGATCGCATGCGACCAAAGGCGCATGGAAATTAGCCCCTGCCAGGCCGTAACCGAACAATGCGACGTTCACCGTCATCTTCTCTCTCCCCTTCTGGCTTTCATGCGGCGATGGACATAGCTCAGTGCCGCGATAATGGCGGTTTGGTCCCAGCAGGAGTCGTCAATGGCCTTCCCCGTGCCCTATGTCCCGGAACCGTTACGATATGACGGCCGGATGAGCTACCGCCGCTGCGGCCGCAGCGGCCTCGACCTGCCCGCAATCTCGCTCGGGCTGTGGCAGAATTTCGGCGGCGCGGACGTGTTCGAAACGGGCCGCGCGATGCTGCGCCGCGCGTTCGACCGCGGCGTCACCCATTTCGATCTCGCCAACAATTATGGGCCGCCCTACGGCTCGGCCGAGGAGAATTTCGGGCGCGTGCTCGCGACCGATTTCGCCGGCCATCGTGACGAGTTGATCCTCTCGACCAAGGCAGGCTGGGACATGTGGCCCGGGCCTTATGGCGATGTCGGCAGCAGCAAGAAATATCTCGTCGCCAGCCTCGATCAGAGCCTCAAGCGGTTGGGCGTCGACTATGTCGATATCTTCTATTCGCACCGCGTCGATCCCAAGACCCCGCTTGAGGAGACGATGGGCGCGCTCGCGCAGATCCATGCGCAGGGCAAGGCGCTCTATGTCGGGATTTCCAGCTACGAACCCGGCCTGACCCGCAAGGCGGCCGCGATCCTGGCGGAGTACAAGGTCCCATTGCTGATCCATCAGCCGAGCTATTCGATGCTCAACCGCTGGATCGAGACCGAATTGCTCGGCACGCTCGATCAGCTCGGCACCGGCTGCATCGCGTTTTCGCCGATCGCGCAGGGGATGCTCAGCGACCGTTACCTCGACGGCATTCCCAAGGATGCACGCGGCGCCAAAGGCGGATCGCTCAAGCCGGATCTGATCAAGCCCGAGACGATCGAGCGCATCCGCGGCCTCAACGCGATCGCGAAGAAGCGCGGCCAGAGCCTCGCGCAAATGGCGATCGCCTGGGTGCTGCGCGACCCTCGCGTAACCTCCGCCCTGATCGGCGCGCGCACCGTCGAGCAGCTCGACGATTCGCTCGACGCGGTGAACAATCTGTCCTTCTCGGCAGAGGAGCTGGCCGAGATCGACCGGCTGGCGCAGGACAGCGGAATCAATATCTGGGGCGCTTCGTCCGCGATCACATCGGTGCCCGAGGGCGTGAGGGGATAGGGCATTATCGTCGCCCCGGCGGAGGCCGGGGCCGTAAGAGGGAAGGACGGCCCTCTGCTTCAGCGGCCCCGGCCTCCGCCGGGGCGACGGACTATATCAATCCCGATCCGTCGGCGCGCCCAGCGGAAACATGTGCCGATAGGGCCGCGCCTCGTCGAGCGCGCGGGCATAACTGGGGCGCGCCAACAGCCTTTGCCGATAGGCATGGAGTGCGGCGAACTGCGGCGGGATCGGGTGCGTCCAGTCGGCATAGAGCAACGCCGGCGCGGCGGCGCAATCCGCCAGGCTGAATTCGCCCGCGACCCACGTCCGGTCGGCCATCCGTTGGTCGAGCAGCGCGTAGGATGTCTCAAGCATCGCCCTCCACCGGGCGCCGCCCTCCCCGTCATCAGGCTCGCGCCCGATCGCGAGATAGACGATCCGTGCCTGCGGATAATTGACGTAATTGTCGAAGAAGCGGTCCCACATCCGCACATCGACCGCGGTCATCGGATCCGCGGGCACCAGCCGCGGCGTCTCGGGGAAGCGCGCGTCGAGATATTCGATGATGCTGGTCGTCTCGAAGATCAGTTGGCCATCGTCGACGAGTGCCGGCATCCGTCCGATCGGCCAGAGCCTGGCGAACTCGCTCGCGACCGGCTCGCTGCCGTCGAGCATGCGCGCCTCGAACGGGATGCCCTTCTCATAAAAGGCGGTCTTCGCCTTCTGCACATAGGAGGAGAGCGGATGGAGATAGAGCGAAAGCGTCATGACCAGCCCTCCTAGCGGCTGAGCACGACATGCGTGGCGAGCTCGGTCGCCGCGGTCTCGGTCACGCTGAAGCCCAATGCGGGCAGGTCGATCCCTGCGAACATCGCCTCGCCCTGGCCGAGCATCACCGGCGAGAAGACGAAATGGAGCTGATCGATCAACCCTGCCTGCAGATATTGTCGCACCGTCGACACGCCGCCGCCAATCTTCACGTCGAGCCCACCGGCGGCGGCCTTGGCCTGCTCCAGCGCAGCCTCGATCCCGTCGGTGACGAAGTAGAAGGTGGTGCCGCCCTCCATCACGATCGGGTCGCGCTTGTGATGCGTCAGGATGTAGGTCGGCGCGTGATAGGGTGGATTATCGCCCCACCAGCCTTTCCAGCTCTCGTCCGGCCATTCGCCGCGGATGGGCCCGAACATATTGCGGCCAAGGATGAAGGCGCCGAAACCGTCCATCGAGCGGTGGGCATAATCGTCGTCGACGCCTTCCGATCCGCCCTCCTGGCCAAACATCGCCTTGAAAGACTTCGTCCCGAAGAACCAGCGATGCAGCTCCGTGCCGCGCTTGCCGAGCGGATCCTGCAGGCTCTGCTCCGGCCCTGCGCCATAGCCATCGAGCGAAACCGCAAAACCCGCAACACGCACCTTTGCCATGACCGCCTCCAAACCGTCTGCATTTTGAAACCAGTTGCAGTTACCTAAACCAGTTTTATATTGCAAGCGGTAATGACCGACATTCGCTCAGGCTGCCCGATAAACCTCTCGCTCGAAGTGCTCGGCGACCGCTGGAGCCTGATTCTGATCCGCGACATCATGTTCGGCAATCGCCGCCATTTCCGCGAGCTGCTGGCCTCGTCCCAGGAAGGTATCGCGTCGAACATCCTTGCCGACCGGCTCAAGCGGCTGGTTGCGCACGGCATCCTGTCGAAACGGGACGATCCGAGCCACAAGCAGAAAGCGATCTACAGCCTCACCGGAAAGGGCATCGATCTGCTTCCGGTGCTCATTCAGATGGGCACATGGGGCCGCCGTTACCTTCCCACCACGCCCGAACTTTCGATACGGCAGGAATTGCTCGAACAGGGCGGCCCCGCTCTATGCGAGGATTTCATGGCGGAGCTGCGCCATCTTCACCTCGGCGCACCGCTGCCGGAGGGTCATCGTAACGTGCGCGACCGGCTTCAGGCGGCGTTCGAGCGCGTAGCGGCGGAGAGTGCCGGTAGGGACCCTACCGGCGCAGTGGCCTAGGCGGCGTTGAGCTGGCTCGCGCGGCGATAGCGCCAGTTGGCGAGATGCGCGGCGGCGATGCAGAGGCTGCCGAACACCGTTACCGGCGTTTCGAGCGGCGTCGCCTCCCAGTGCGTCGCGCCAAGCGTCAGCAGCACCAGTCCCGCCGTTCCCGCAATCAATGGCGCCGCCAGCCGATGGCGGCGATAGCCCGCGAACAAGGCGCCTCCCGTCGCGGGGATCGCCAAGCCAAGCGCGATCACATGAAAATGCTCGGGAATCGGCAGCACGGCCGAGACCACCGGCACCAGCGCGAATAGCAACGGCAAGGCAAGGCAATGGACCAAGCAGGCGATCGTCGCCCCCACCGCGATTCCTTCGATCAGATCGTCCTTGCGTGCCATGATGCCGCCCAGATGGGCGCTTTCGTTAAAAAAGGCAATGATATATTGTATCACTCTCGTTTCGGTAGCGTTCAGTCGTGCCTGTGATAAGTTGGCGGGATGGCGATGCCCCCATCCCGCCCCCTGCTCTATCGGCACCGCTGGCCGACTCGGCTGTGGCATTGGCTGAACGCGCTCACGATTTTCATCCTGCTGATGAGCGGGCTGATGATCTTCAACGCGCATCCGCATCTCTATTGGGGCAAATATGGCGCCAATTTCGACGCGAGCTGGCTCGGCATCGGCCCGACCCCGCACGGCGGCGGCGAGCTGCGCATCTATCAGGTCCACATCCCGACGACGGGCGTGCTCGGCCATTGGAAGGACGCGCACGGCCATATCCAGACGCGCGCCTTTCCGCATTGGGCGACGATTCCGGGCAGCTACAGCCTAGCGGGCGCGCGACGCTGGCATTTCCTGTTCGCGTGGGTGCTGATCCTCGGCGGCACGGCCTATGTGATCGCCAGCCTGATCAACCGCCATTTCAGCAGGGATCTGAAGCCCAGCCGCGCGGAATTGCAGCCCCGCCATCTGTGGCAGGACATCAAGGACCATGCCCGCCTGCGGCTGCCGACCGGCGATGCCGCGGGTCGCTATAATCCGCTCCAGAAGCTCGCTTATATCAGCGTGATCTTCTTCCTGATCCCGATGATGATCCTGACCGGCCTTACAATGAGCCCAGCATTCAACGCGACCTTCCCGCAATTGCTGTCCCTGTTCGGCGGCCGTCAATCAGCGCGCTCGATCCATTTCCTGTGCGCGTTTGCGCTGCTCGCCTTCATCGTGGTCCATCTGGTGATGGTGATGCTTGCGGGGCCGATCAACGAGATCCGATCCATGATCACCGGCTGGTTCCGGACTCCACCGGAAAAACAACGCCATGGCTAAGCTCGTTTCGCGCAGGAAGGCCTTGGTCGTCGGCGGCGGGCTGATGCTCGCCGGCTGCGACAGGATCGCGCCGACCAAGCCCGCCCGGACCGCATTTCTCGGCGCCGAGGACCTGACCTACCGAGTCAACCGGCTGCTCACGCCGCGCAACGCGCTGGCACCCGAGTTCACCGGCGCGGACGTTTCGCCCATCTTCCGCTCGAACGGCACGGCGCACCCCGGATCGCCCGATTATGCGAAGCTCCTGGCCGGAAACTTCGCGGATTGGCGGCTGCATGTCGGCGGCATGGTCAACCGGCCGCTCGCCATCTCGCTCGATCAGTTGAAAAAGCTGCCCCAGCGCACGCAGATCACACGCCATGATTGCGTCGAAGGCTGGAGCGCGATCGGTCGCTGGACCGGGCCGGTGCTCGGCCCGATCCTCCAATTCGCCGGCCTGTCGAGCGCGGCGCGCTTCATCGTCTTCCATTGTTACGACGATTTCGGCGGCACGGCTTATTATGAGAGCATCGACCTCGCCGATGCCTTCCATCCGCAGACGATCCTGGCCTGGGCGCTCAACGGCCAGCCTTTACCCGTCCCCAACGGTGCGCCATTGCGGCTTCGGGTCGAGCGTCAGCTCGGCTACAAGCAGGCGAAATATCTGCACGCGATCGAGGCCGTCGCCAGCCTCGACCAGATCGGCGGCGGCAAGGGAGGCTATTGGGAGGATGTCGCGGATTATGCCTGGTTTGCGGGGATTTAGCGCCGCTTTACTGATCCTCCTCGGCACCTCCACCTGCCACGCCCAGACACAAGCACCCTTGCCGGTCCATATCGGCGGCCGGGTCATCGCTTATAGTGATGGCAGCCTGAGCTTCGGCTGGCCCGCCGCTTATTTCGAAAGCCGCTTCCACGGTACCGCGGTCTCGGTCAGCGTCGAGACCAGGGAAGACCGTCTGCAATTGATGGTGGACGGCGCGGAAAAGGCCCTGCTGATCCAGCCAGGCGCGACCAGCCTGACGATCGCCGGCCTGCCGCCCGGCGACCATGTCGTGCGGCTGGAAAAAGTGACCGAGAGCCAATCGGGCGGCAGCCGCTTCATCGGCTTCTATCCCGCCAGCGGAAGCATGCCCCTCCCCGCGCCCGACCATAAGCGGCAGATCGAGTTCATCGGCGACAGCTACACGGTCGGTTACGGCAACATCGCGCGGGGCCCGAACTGCACGCGGACCGAGGTGCATGACCTGACCGACAGCCAGCAGGCCTTTGGTCCCACCCTCGCCCGGGCTATCGGCGCGGACTATCGGGTCAATGCTTTCTCCGGCTTCGGCATCGTGCGGAATTACAACGGCAGTAGCCCCGGCCAGAACCTGCCCCTGATTTATCCGCGCCTGAAGCCCGACGACGCGACGCATCTCGATACCGAGGCCGATCCGGGTGCATGGCGGCCGCAGGTGATCGTGATCAATCTTGGTACCAACGATTTCTCGACCCCGGTCCATGCCGGCGAAGCCTGGGCAAGCAAGGACGCGCTCGCCGCCGATTACCGCGCCAAATATGTCGCCTTCGCCCATATGTTGATGGCCCGCCAACCGCAGGCGCATCTGATCCTGATGGGATCGGACCTGTTCTACGATCAGGTCCAGCAGATCGCGGCGACGCTCAACCAGAGGGCGCGCAATCCTGTCGTCACGCTCCCCTTCGCCGGGCTGGAGATGACGGGGTGCGACCATCACCCCTCGGCCAAGGACGACCGCGCGCTGACCGCGAGCCTGCAGGCCCTGCTCGAACAGCATCCGGATTATTGGAACGGGGCGGCGCCCTGAGCAGTGTCGGATCTATGGTTGTGCCCGGGGGAGTGTTCGAAATTGATGGAGGCGGTCGGGTTCGAGCTGGATCAGCTTGAACCGTGAATAGGCCTGATCCACGCTTTCGGCGGAAGCGCAAAGCGCTCCCCAGGAACGATCGGCTCTAGGCGGCGCGGCGTCGTTTCGTGGTCTGGACGGCTTCGCCGATCCTGCTCTCTGGCACGGCCGCCGAAAACAGGAAGCCTTGCAGTTCGTTGCAGCCGGCAGCCTGAAGAAAGGCGCGCTGCTCCTCGGTCTCGACCCCCTCGGCCGTTACGACGAGGCCGAAGGCATGGCCGAGCCGTACGACGGCATCGATTATGGCAACGGCGTCGTTCGCCTCGCCGATGCCGCTGGTGAAGCTGCGATCGATCTTCAGCTTGTCGACTTCGAACTCACGCAGGTGGCTGAGGCTGGAATATCCGGTTCCGAAATCGTCGAGCGCTATCCTGAATCCCGCCCGACGAAGGTTGCTGAGCGCGTCACGCACCAGATCGTCACTGTCCAGAAGCACGCTTTCCGTGACCTCAAGCTCGATCTGGCGCGGCTTGGCCCCCGCCTCCGTCACGATGCGCACGGCCTCCTCGGCAAATCCCCGCGACCGGAACTGGACCGGCGACAGGTTTACAGCGACCGATAGATCGGGTCGGGCCCGAGCCACGGCGCACGCCTCCCGGAGAACCCATCGACCGAGCTCGTGGATAAGCCCCGTTTCCTCGGCAATCGGCACGAATGTCTGGGGCCCAAGGCGACCGCGGGTGGGATGGTCCCAGCGAAGAAGCGCTTCTACGCCGACGAGCTCGGTTCCAGCTGCGTCGACCTGCGGCTGGTAATGCACGATAAGACCGCGTTCGCTCGCTATGGCCTCGCGCAGGTCGCGCTCGATTTCTCGGCGGAAGCGAACGCTTTCGTCCATGTCCTCGCTGAAGAAGCGAAATCCGTCGCGGCCTTCAGCCTTGGTCCGGTACATCGCAATGTCCGCCATCCGCATCAATTCCGAGCGGTCCCCGCGACAGGTTGGATGGCAGGCAATCCCGATACTGGCTCCGACAAAAACCTTGGTGCCGAGCACATCGAACGGCTCCCGCACCGAGGCGACCATCGCGGCGGCGGCCTTCTCGATCGCTTCGATCGAGGACAAGTCACAAAGCAGGACGGCGAATTCGTCGCCGCCCAGTCGCGCGACGAGATTGTCCGGACCGATGACCGCCTGCAGACGATTCGCCACCTGCTGGATCAGCACATCACCCCCGAGATGCCCGAGCGTGTCGTTGACCTGTTTGAAGCGGTCCAGGTCGAGCAACAGGATTGCCAGGATTTCGTCGTCAATCGAGGCAGCAACCGCTTGATCCGCCAAGGCATTGAAAAAAGCGCGGTTCGGCAGGCCGGTCAGCGTGTCATGGAAGGCCAGGTGATGCGCCTGCGCCTCGCGTACCTTGAGTTGGAGGTGGGCGTCGCCCAGCTGCTTCAGGGACTGCGCATCCCTCCGCATGAGCTTGCCGACGCTGAAGATCAGAATCGTCAACGCGATCAACAGCCCGGCGAGAGCCAGCCCGGCACTGGGGGCCATCGCCGCCCAGACTTGCCCGCCCGGACGATCCGGTTGCCAGGCGACAAACCCGACCTCGCCGGCACCAGCGGACTCCAGCGCGAACGCTCGCTCGCCAGGCGCGAGCGGAAGGGACCGCACGAAGTGCGCATTGCGAAGGACCTGCACCTTGCCAAGATGGCCCATGAACCTTGCGTCAAGATATCGCATACTGACCAGCAAGGGGTCCGGCCCCCGCGTCATCCGCGCCGTTCCTTCTTCGGGGATGATGGCCATCACGCTGATCGCGACCGGCCGCCCGCCGACCAGCGCCACGTCCGTAGCATGTATCGCCCGAGGCGCGGTCCTGACGGTCGTCCGCGGATTCAGGGGCTGACCCGGAAGCCGCTCATGCGGATTGGCTGCGCGGCGAATCCTGCCGCGCACGGCATCGATCAACGGCAACGCGGCGTGAGATACGTCGAGGAAGCTGGAGGGCGCCACCCGTTTTCCGTTCAACATCCCATAGATGGGCGTGTCGTTTGCCCCAAGGATGAAGTCGGCATCATGATCGAAATCGAAGTTCAGCCACTCGCCGACATTCGTATCGACCCAGCGCCAGTCGGGACATTCCTTGGCGAGTTGTTGAAGCAGGGGATTCCAGATCGCGACCCCCATCTGGCTTTGAGCGAGCCCATCAAGCGCATCACCCACCGCAAGAGCCGCCTCGTGCGTCTGTCGCGCGGCCGAGACCTCATCGGCTTGCCGTGCGGCGGTGCGTAACGCGATTCCGGCGGCTGCAGCGAGTCCGAGCGCGACAACGAGCACCGGTAATAATACGGCGAGGACGAAGCGGCCAAGACGGCGCGACTGCTCAGTGGATCGATACGGCACGCTAAATACTGTCTCCCGGCACATAGCATCGCACGGTGACAGTCAAAAAGTTCTTAACCGCCAGAACTTGGGCGAGGATGGAAGAGGTTAAAAGGTGTGACGGCGCGGACTCAGGTGATTCCCTGTGCCCAGCCCGTCGATGCAGCTCTGATCACGGCTGCTGGCCCGCAAAGAGATCGCGGATCGGGTCCAGACTGTCTTCGCGCGACCGAGGCGCATGGACACTCGTTCGCAGGCGCTCCGAGCGTCCGCGCGTGGATCCGCTATAAAAATGGCGTGGTGGCGGTTCTTGCGTCGTAGCGGCTATCGTCATCGAACGAGCACGACACCCGCGGTAGCAGCGATCCAGAGAACCGAATTGGTCAAGAGGGCCGCCGATGCCCTTGCGGATCGGCGGCCCTGCTTGCCCTTGGCAGGCCTTAGCTGAAGCTCAGTGCAGCCTTGCGACGGCTCCGCATTGCGAAACCGATCGCGCCGAAACCGCCGAGCATCAACGCCCAGGATGCCGGTTCGGGAACGCCGGCCGTGACCACGTTCACGTTGTCGAATTCGAACGCGTTGCTGGTCGAGCTGAACCGCAGGCCCGTTACGTTCCAACGGTCCGCACCCGTGAACGTGAGCGTCACGAGCCGGTTGGAGTTCGGGTTCACCTGGTTTCCGTTCGAAGGGCTAACGCCCTCGTCTCCGCCGTTGAAGCTCAGGCCGGTTCCGAGAACCGTCAGCAAATTGTAGGTGTCGACTGAACCCCAAAGCAAGGTGATGGAGCTGATCGCGCCAAACGCCGAAAGGTCGAGGTCCGCGCTTGACTGTGCATCCGACGGGCCGACTGCACCATAACCACCGGTGCTACCGTGAGGTTGCGCGCGAGCCCCGCTCGCCGAACCGGTATAGATGGTGCCGCTATACTGCGGAGTCGGACTATCGAACTGGAACGTGGCGGGCACTCCGTAGGGTGACGCCCCATCAACGCTACTTACCGTTACGCTGGCCATAGCCGGCAAAGACCCGAGCGCGGCGATCGCCGCCGCCAATATGATTTTCCCCATGACTCACTCCCACAAACCGACGGCGAATCTGGCCGTATCGCATGGGTAGAAGTTCGGAGCATAAAGGGTGTATCCTAAGCTACATTTTCGCCGTGATTATTTCCATTAACCACCAATGTTTGGTAATCACTCTTCGAGATGCTCTGTTATTTAACCATTCGCTAACCCGTTTTAACTATTTCCGGATCGGCTTGATGTTGGGGGAACCGGAGGGCGAGTTGAACGACGAAGCCCTAACTTGGATCAACGCACTGGAGCGACGAGCGAGACGCCTGTTGTCCAGCGAGGAACGCGTGGCGATCGCCAGCCTGCCGTTGAAACGGCGGCGGTTCGCCGCCGGCGACCACCTTTCCCGAGAAGGCGATCCGCCGCTCTGGTGCGCTTACGTCTTGGATGGCGCTTTGTATCAAACAAAGCTCACGTCAGAGGGAGACAGGCAGATTGTCGGGCTCCGCTTGAAGCACGAATTCGTGGGCCTCGGGGATATGCTGCTCCAGACAATGTCTTATGACGTGCAGGCGCTCACCGCGTGCCAGCTCCTGCAGGTGGATGTCGCGCAGTTACGTACGATCATGGCCCGACATCCAGGGATCGCCGAGATCCTCAGCGCGGACGCAATGATATCCTGCTCGATCGCACTGGATTGGATCGTCAATGTCGGCCGGCGGAACGCAAGAACACGCGTGGCCCACCTCCTCTGTGAACTCGCCTTACGCATCGAGGGGGGCGCCCTGTCGCCGGGCGCGCGTTACATCCTTCCGCTCACCCAGTTGCAGCTGGGCGACGCGGTTGGGCTCGGCAGAATCGCCGTAAACAGGGTCATGCACGATTTGGCTCGAGTTGGCGTGGCCTCTTGCGGAAAGAGCTGCATCACGATTCTGGACCCCGCCAAGCTGGAAGAGATAGGCGACTTCACGGCGCGGTATCTGCATCTTGCCCAGTCGGAGCGCGAGCGTCGAAAATCGAACAGAGATAAACCAGGCGCGCCGATTATATGTCCTGGACAGCAAATCCCCTCGCGGGCGTGAAACCAGCGAGGTCCGGTTACCAGAGGCTACTGGCGAGCGCCTCCTTCGAGCGGGGCCTCTGTCACCTGATCGGCAGTTCGAACGGCACGGCCGGCAGGCTATCATCGCTGACCGTGCAGATCGGGCTGTCCGCCCAGCAATAACGCACCCGCGTTGCCGAGGCGTCCACAGGCAGCGTGATCCGGTTGCCGACGATGTGGCCGGGAACGACGCGGCAGCTGTCGTCCTTGTCGCCGCACAATTCGAACGGCACCGCGTCATTGCCTTTGGCCTGGAGCTTGCCGTCGAGACCAGCAAAGCTCATCGCGATAGTCTTCCCCTCACGCTTCGCCGCGACCGGCTCGGGCCCGGAGGCCGATAGTTTCGCGCCATAGGCGATATGGTCCATCGCCCGCGCCATCCGCGCGCCGACCGGGCGCTTGTTGCGGGGATGGAGGTTGTTGGCGTCGCCCAGATCGATCGTGACCACCAGAGCGGCATGCGGATCGCCGGCCACCGCACGCCGCTGCGCCTCACGCAATCCGGCCCATTCGCTGTCGACTGGCGGCGTGACCTTGGGCCCGAAATTGGGAAGCTGAATCACCAGGACAGGCAGGTCCTTGCCGAAATCGGCGCGCCATTGCGTAATCAGAGCACGCAATTTTGGCGCGTAAGCCAGCCGCGCCGGCGCATCGCTTTCGCCCTGATACCAGGCCGCGCCCTTGAGCCCATAAGGCCCCATCGGCGTGACCATGCCGTTCTGGATCGTGCCCACGCCGGCGATCGCATCCCACGGCGCGCGCGGCGGCTGGTCGTTGAACTCGCTGACCTGGCGATAGAGCCACTGCCCGTCGAGGCCCACGCGGCTACCGTCGGCAAACTCGATCGCGCGTGTATTGGCGGGACCCCAGACGCCGCCGTCGGCCCAGGTGTTGAAATCGTTGACCACGATCACATTCTCGCCCGCGACGAGCATTCCGGAGGCGAGCGGATAGCGCCGCTGCGGGAAACCCCAGCCGGTGCCGACCGGATGGCCGTTGACCCAGGTCTGGTCGAGATCGTCGACTGGTCCCATCAGCAAGGTCGCGCCCTTGGCGGCCTGCTCCGCCGTCAGCGTCACCGTCGTGCGATACCACATCAGGCCGACGAAATTATCGAGCGCGGGGATATGCCAGGTCACCCAATGATCGAGCGATGGGACCGGCTTCCAGCTCGGCCCCGGCTTGAAGCTTGCCGCCCAGGGCGTGGCTTCGGCCGGGTCTTTCTCATGTGCCGCCCACCAGGTCTCCCAAATGTCGCCCCACTGGCGGTTGGCCGCAAAGCTGTCCTTGCCGAACAGGCTCACGATCGATGCGATCCTGGGATCGCCGCCGGTCGCGACATAAGCGGCAGGCTTGAGCGAGGCGCTGATCGCCGCACCGCCCCAGCTATTGTTGATCAGCCCGATCGGCACCTCTTTGCGACGGCCGCGCAAATCCTGCGCCATGAAGAAGCATACCGCTGAGAAACGGCCCACGCTGTCGGGGCCCGCAACCTTCCACTGCGCCGGCTCCGGCAAGCGCGCCAGCGGGATCGCGCTCGAATATTGCGGGATGGTGAGCAGGCGGATGCCATTGTCGGCGGAATGCGCGACCGCGTCCTTCCCATCGAGGCTGCCGATCACCGGGAATTCCATATTGGACTGGCCCGAGCACATGAAGACGTCGCCGATCATCATGTCGGAAGCGCTCAGCGTCTCGCTGCCGCCGTGGGCGGACAGTATGTAGGGTCCACCGGCCTTCATCGGCGCCAGCGTTGCGCGCCAGACGCCATCGCCGCTCGCTGTGGCGACTCCATGGTCGGGCCCAAGCGTGACGTCCACCTTCGTCCCCGGAGCAGCTTCGCCCCACACCGCGATCGGCCGATCGCGCTGGATCACGCCATGATCGGCGAACATCGGATCGAGCAGGCGCGGCGCCGCTTGCGCCACGGCCGGCACCAACGCGCCGAGCGCCACTGCCGCCATCAAGCGTCTCGCCACAGGCATCATCCCCTTGTTATCGCGCGCTGATTGCGCGTCGCCGCACACTATAGCGGTTCGGACATCCAAGGGAACGCTATCATCTGGTTCAAATTGCATTGCCTTCACCGCGCCGATAGAGCCCGAAGGGTAAGGCGGCCGTTCGATGCCACCCGGATCAGGAGAGATCATGCGTAGCGCACTTGCCCGGCTTGCCGTCTTGTTGCTCGCGTTCGGCGGTGCGCAGGCCTGCGAGGCTGCGATCCTGGCGGCGGGCGACCTCAGGCCGGCGCTCAGCCTGGACGGGCCATGGCATTATTCGGTCGATCCCTACCGCGATGGCCAGGCCGGCTTCCATGGTGAGGAACCGGGGCGATCCAGCCGCCGCTATGCCGATGTCGATGTCGAAGCCGCAATGAAGGCCAATCCGACCGCGCTCTACGAATATGACATGGACCAGTCGCCGGTCGCGCAGCTCCCTCAATCCTGGCTGACCCACGCACCCGAGATGCGGCATTATCAGGGCCTAGTCTGGTACGAACGCAAGTTCGACGCGCATCCCAAACCCGGCATGCGCCAGTTCCTGCGCTTCGGTGCGGTCAATTATCGCGCGACCGTCTGGCTCAACGGCAAGCAGGTGGGCACGCATGAAGGCGGGTTCACCCCCTTCGCGATCGAGGTCACGGATACGCTCCGCCCGGGCGAGAACCGCATCGTCGTCGCCGCGGATTCGCAAGCGAGCGAGACCTCCATTCCTCCCTCCGTCACCGACTGGGAGAATTATGGGGGCATCACGCGCAGCGTGCGCCTGATCGAAGTCCCCGCCACCTTCGTCGACGACGCCTGGATACGACTCACCGCTGACGGCCGGATCACGGTCGATGCCAGGCTCGACGGGGCTGGCGCAGCCGGTCAGCCGATCAGCCTGCGCATCCCCGAATTGCACCTGACGCTTTCGGGCAAAACCGGCGCGGACGGCCGCTGGTCGGGATCGATCGCCGCGCCGCGCGGCCTGCGGCGCTGGTCGCCCGAGACGCCCAAATTGTACGACGTGACGGTCACCAGTGCGGGCGATACGCTTGCCGATACGATCGGCTTCCGCACGATCGCAACCAAGGGCACGCGGATATTGCTCAACGGCAAGCCGATCTATCTGCGCGGCATTTCGGTGCATGAGGAAGAGATCGGCCCCAACCCCACCCGCGCGATCACGCCTGAGGCCGCGCACCAATTGCTGAGCGTGGTGAAGGACGAACTGCACGGCAATTTCGTCCGGCTCGCCCATTATCCGCATTCGGAGGTGATGACGCGCGAGGCCGACAAGCTCGGTTTGCTCGTGTGGAGCGAAATCCCGATCTACTGGCGCGTCGCCTTCGACAATCCCGAGGTGCTCGACAAGGCGCGGCACATGCTGTCGGAGGAGATCATGCGCGATCGTAATCGCGCCGCGATCATCATCTGGTCGATCGCCAACGAGACCCCGGTCAGCGATGCGCGCAACCATTTCCTGTTCGCGCTCGCCGACGACGTGCACCGGATCGACCCGAGCCGTTTGCTCTCGGCCGCCCTGCTCAACGGGCGCGGCACGGTCGATGGTCATGCCGAGATGTTCCTCAACGACCCGCTCGTCGCCAAGGTCGATGTGGTCGCGATCAACACCTATAATGGCTGGTATACCGACGATAAGCTGGCCGACGTGCCGAACATCACCTGGCGCGTGCCCGCTGACAAGCCGCTCGTCTTCTCGGAATTCGGTGCGGACGCCAAGGCCGGCTTCCGTGACCCGCAGACGATGCGGAAGGAATCGGAAGACTATCAGACCGCTTATTTGCAGGCGACGCTGAAGATGACGGACAAGGTCCCTCAACTGACCGGCATGAGCCCCTGGGTGCTCAAGGATTTCCGCTCGCCCCGCCGCCAGCATCCCGTGTTCGAGCAGGGGTGGAATCGCAAGGGCCTCATCTCCGAGACCGGCGAGCACAAGCAGGCCTTCGCCGTGTTGGCGGACTATTATGCAAAGAAAGCCGCGGAAGCGCCGCGGTGAACCAGTTCCACGCAAGAGGGGTTAGCTGATGAGGTTTTTTGCGATTGCCGCCGTTACGGCCTGTATCTGTGCGCCGGCCGTGTCCCGTCCGGTCATTCCGCTCGCGCGAGTGATCGGCGGCGCGGTCAGCTTCGGCAAGACCTCGGACGGACGGACCGCGCACCTTTACACGCTCACCAACAAGCACGGGATGCGCGTGCGCTTCAGCGATTATGGCGGGCTGATCACCGAGATCGACACGCCCGATCGGGCGGGCAAAAGTGCCGACGTCGTGCTCGGTTTCAAGAGCGCGACCGAATATGAGGCGCGCAACAGCTATGGCTTCGGTTCGCCGATCGGCCGCTACGCCAATCGCATCGGCAATGCGCGCTTCACGCTCGACGGCAAGACCTACACGTTCAAGCCCAATAACGGCCCACACCTGCTGCACGGCGGCCCTCCCGGCTACAATGTGCGCTACTGGAGCGTGTCGATGCGGCCGCTTGGCATCAATCATAGCGCGGTGCTGACCTTAGTGAGTCCGGACGGCGATCAGGGGTTCCCCGGCAAGCTCACGGTTCGGATGCGCTACACGCTCACTGAGAATGATGAGCTTCGGATCGACTATATAGCGACCACGACAAAGCCGACCGTGCTCAACCTGACCAACCACAGCTATTTCAACCTCGCGGGCGAGGGAAATGGCGATGTCGGCGGGCATCTGATCGAGATCCGCGCCAACAGCATGGCCGAAACAGATCGCATATCCTTGCCGACCGGCAACATTATCGAGGTCGCCGGCCCCTATGACCTGCGCACCCCGCACGTCATGCGCGACGGGATCGATGCGCTGAAGGCGATGGGCCGCGGCGGCTATGATACGCCTTACGTGCTCGCCAATGCGCCGCGCAAGAAACCGGTCCTGGCGGCACGCGTGACCGAGCCCGTCTCCGGCCGAATGATGGAAGTCTATACGACCGAGCCTTCGGTCCAGTTCTTCACCGGCAACCAGCTCCGCGGGATCGACAAGGGCCCCAGCAATCGACCTTATATCGCCTATGGCGGCTTTGCGCTGGAGACGCAGCATCTGCCCGACAGCCCCAATCATCCCGAATGGCCGACCACCGTGCTGCGCCCCGGCCAGACCTTCCGATCGACAACGATCTACAAGTTCGCAACTCCGGTCGACCGACTGCATGACTAGATAAAGCGCGGCACGAAGCGGCTGGCTCGGCGTTGGATCTTTCGAAGGAGAGATCCGATGGCGAGCCAGCCTCCACCCCCCGAAATTCCGGCCGACGTGCCGATCGACGTTCCCGTTCCCGAGCCGATCGACCCGATCCCACCCACGCCTTCCGACCCCGTGACGACCGGTGCGCCCGCGCCGGCGGGCGATCCGCTGATCGAAGGGCCCTGATTTACCGCTTCTCAACCGTCGCGGGATAAGGTCCGGGCATGATCCCGATGCGCTACATCTTCCGCAGCCGCTGGGCGGCCCTGCTCTGGGCGGGCGGCATCTGCCTCAGCGCGGTGCATTTCGCCAAAAGCGATGAGGCCAAGGTTGGGGTCGATGCGGCCAACAGCGCGGACGGCAACAGCGCGCAGGCGAGCGCATTGATCGCCGAGATCAACTAGCCACCGCTAAAGTTTCGACATCAATTCGCCGAGCAAGGGACGCAGGCGACGCAGCTCGGCGCGATGGGCCTCGGACAATCCATTCAGCAATTGCTCGCCTTTACGGGTAAGGCGAACCGTGACCTGGCGTCGATCGGCCTGCCCCACGGTGCGGGTGACAAGCCCCAGCTTCTCCATACGGTCGACCAGTTCGGTCGCGCTATGGGGGCGTAGCAGCAGCCGCTCCGCGAGCGCGCCGACGATCAGTTCGCGCCCCTCCCCCGCACGGATTGCCAGCAATGCCTGATGCTGTTGCGGTGTCAGGCCTACGCCGCCCGCCGCTTCCGCGCTGAACGCCAGAAAACGGCGCAATGCATAACGGAAGCCAAATAGGGCCGCGAAATCGGCCTCAGTAAGCGGATCGGACATCCTTCCCTGTCGCATGCCTTGAATTTTTTTGCACTACAGCATGTCCCGGGCACGAAATGACTACAGTTGTAATTGAACGTTCAGGTTGGGCCTGGCATTACCGGCGGGACACCGGCTTGAAGGGTGATGCCGATGCTGCAGACCAATCGCTCGCTGTTGCACCGCACCGCTTCCGCCATCAGCTGGTGGGCTTCGCCGGACCGGCTATCGGGCGAGGCCGCGCCTTTACCGCAGACGCTGGAGGCGATCGCCGAATCCGGCGTGGCGGGCGGCTATGCCGCGGGCGTGGCTCTGGGCTTCTGTCTGCCGATCAAGACCCCGGCGGTCGCAGGTTTCGGCTGGGCCAATCTCGAAACGCAAACCTCGGTCGATCGTGACGCAATGTTCCGCGTCGGCGCCTGTACGCAGCAGGTTACCACCGCCGCCATTCTGCTGCTGGCGGAACGCGGCGAACTCCGCCTGGACGATCCTGTCGACATGTTCCTGCCGAACGAGCCCGACGCCGGACGAGCCCGGGTGCGTGATCTGCTTCTAGCGGACAATGCGGCTTATGCCCTGCTCGGGCGCATCGTGGAGGCGGTGACCAGCGAAAGCTTCGTCGGCTTCGCCACAGGCGCCTTGCTTGGTCCCGCCGGCATGACCGCGAGCCGTTTCCCAAACCCGACCGAGATCATCCCGCATCGCGCCTCAGGCTACCGGCTTGCCGGCGGATGCGCGCACGACTTCCGGAATGCCGGCGCCGGTCATGGCGCGGTCGCAGCCGATGGATTGTACACGACCGCGAGCGACCTGCTGTTGTGGAACCGCGCGCTCCATAGCGGACGGCTGATTTCGCGTAGCGCACTGGATCAGATGATCTACGCGGGTGGCAAAAGCGGCCCCTGCCCCGCGCTCGCGCCCTTCCTCGACCGGCATGCGCGCGGCTTCGGGGTGGAGGTGGGGCGGCTGTTCGGGCGGCGCGCCTGCTGGCAACACGGGCAGGCGCCGGGCTTCGACGCTTGGCTGTTCCATTTCCCCGACGACCGCGCCGATCTGGCCCTGCTCGCGAACACCGAACAGGGCGCGACGACGATCCTGGAACCGATGTTGCGGGCGATCTTGCGGGTCTGAGCCCCGCACAATGCCCAAACCGCCTCGCCGTTAGACCAGGCGACTTTGCTTGAGCGCGGCTTCGATGAAGCTTGCGAACAAGGGATGCGGATCAAACGGCTTCGACTTGAGCTCCGGATGGAACTGGACGCCGATGAACCAGGGATGGTCGGGCCGCTCGACGATCTCCGGCAGCTCGCCGTCGGGTGACATGCCGGAGAAGACCAGCCCGCCCTTTTCCAGCGCCGACCGGTAATGGACGTTGACCTCGTAGCGATGGCGATGCCGCTCGGAAATGTCGTTCGCGCCATAGATCGACGAGACATGGCTGTTGCCGTCGAGCCGCGCGTCATAGGCGCCCAAGCGCATCGTGCCGCCCAGATCGCCGCCCTCGGCGCGCTTCTGGAGTCCGTCCGCGCTCATCCATTCAGTGATCATGCCGACCACGGGCTCATCGGTCGGACCGAATTCGGTGGTCGAGGCCTTGTCGATGCCCGCCGTGTTCCGCGCGCCTTCGATGCATGCCATCTGCATGCCGAGACAGATGCCGAAATAGGGCACCTTGCGTTCGCGCGCGAAGGTGACGCTCGCGATCTTGCCCTCGCTGCCGCGCTCGCCGAACCCGCCGGGGACGAGGATCGCGTTCATCGGCTCGAGCTTCGCCGCGATCTCCGCTTCGTCCTGTTCGAACAATTCGGCATCGAGCCAGCGGATATTGACCTTGACCCGGTTGGCGATACCGCCGTGGACCAGGGCCTCATGCAGCGATTTGTAGGCGTCGGGCAGGCCGACATATTTGCCGACCACCCCGACCGTGACCTCGCCCTCGGGATTTTCGAGCGCATCGACGATATCATGCCAGCGGCGCAGATCGGGCGGAACGCCGGGTTCCATGTTGAAGGCACGCAGCACCGCCTCATCGAGGCCGGCGGCGCTATACTGGATCGGCACGGCATAGATGCTGGTCGCGTCGAGCGCGGGAATGACCGCGCTCTTGGGCACGTTGCAGAACAGCGCGATCTTCGCGCGTTCGGTTTCGGGCAATTCACGTTCGCACCGGCAGACCAGCACGTCGGGCTGGATGCCCAGGCTGGTGAGATCGCGCACGCTGTGCTGGGTCGGCTTGGTCTTCAGCTCCCCCGCCGCCGCGATGTAGGGCACCAGCGTCAGATGCACGAAGCAGGTCTGGTCGCGGCCGAGATCGTTCCGCAGCTGGCGGATCGCTTCCATGAACGGCAAGCTCTCAATGTCGCCGACCGTGCCGCCGATCTCGCACAGCACGAAATCGAGGTCGTCAACCTCGGCGCGCGCGAATTCCTTAATCGCGTCGGTCACGTGCGGGATCACCTGCACCGTGGCGCCGAGATAGTCGCCGCGTCGTTCGCGCTGGATGATCGACTGGTAGATCCGGCCCGACGTCACATTGTCCGACTGGCGCGAGGGCACGCCGGTGAAACGTTCGTAATGCCCCAGATCGAGGTCGGTCTCCGCACCATCGTCGGTGACGTAGACCTCACCATGCTGATACGGGCTCATCGTGCCCGGATCGACATTGAGATAGGGATCGAACTTGCGGATGCGGACCCTGTGGCCACGCGCCTGAAGCAACGCCGCG
>Ga0207657_10000240_pt1 | contig 58053 bp, 60 predicted proteins | sample KBSC33metaG_FD_184316 | JGI IMG/M metagenome (GOLD analysis project Ga0207657, IMG submission 184316) | Corn rhizosphere microbial communities from Kellogg Biological Station, Michigan, USA - KBS C3-3 metaG (SPAdes) (version 2) | ecosystem: Host-associated > Plants > Roots > Rhizosphere > Soil ... | reverse complement strand
AATCAGGCCGTCGACGCCGAGTTTGACGAAGGCGGCCGGCGTGTTCGCGACCGGGAAAAGGCGCGACGTTGCCTTGTTGACCCCCTTGTCCGTGGCCTGCGCCGACAGCACCACGGCCACCAGCAGTTCGAACGGCGTGCGGTAGTCGAGTTCGCTGCGCGGGTTCGGATTGGCGGCACGCAGCCGCTCGAAGATCTGCCGTCGCTTCGCGGGGTTCATCGTGCGGGATTCTAATGCGCGTCGCCACGGCGCCGTTCCACCGAGTGCAGCGTGCAGCTCGCGACGCGAAACGACCCTTGGCACCGAAGCGCCGGTGCTTCGTCGCTCCGGCACCGGCGACCCGCCCGCCGCGCGACAATGGCGGAAACCGCACGGCCGCATGCGCCGTGCAACGGAGGGCCCTCATGTCCATCGCCGCCGCGTCGAACCCCGCGCCTCGCTGCCAGGGCGTGGGCAACGGCCATCCGCTCGAGATCATTCCCGTCTTTCGCCGCTTCCGGCGCAGCGTCGCGCGGGACATCATCTACACGGCCCTCTGGAACGCGCTGTTCGCGCTGTTCTTCGCGCTGTTGGCGATCCTCTTCGCGCCGGACGAACCGATCGCACTCGTGCTGCGCGACACATTCGTCTACGCCCAATGTATCGGCTTCGTCATCTATGGCGCGTACCTGGTCGCGGGACGCCTGTTCGCCGCGCAGCTGCACGACGCCGGTCTCTGGGTGCGCTCGGCGTTCCATGCGCTGATCGCAATCGTCGGCATCTTCCCCGGCTACCTGCTGGCGTTTCGCATCCTCCACCTCACGCATGGCAGCAGTTGGCTCTTTTCGCCGCGTACGGTCGTTTCGATCGTCATCGTGACGTTGCTGATCACCGCCATACTGCTGCTGATCTTCGTTCCGCGCGAGCGTGCCGCGCGAGCCGAAGCGTCGATCGCCCGCGAACAGGCCCGCGTCGCGGCGGCCGAAAACGAGGCGACGACGGCGCGGATGAAGCTGCTCGAGGCCCAGGTGGAACCGCATTTCCTCTACAACACGCTCGCGCACGTCATCTGCCTCATCGATGAGGAGCCTCACACGGCAAAGGGCATGATCGAGCGCCTGATCGCGCTGCTGCGCGCAAGCGCGGCGTCGGCGACGGGCAAGGCGACGCTCGGTGCGCAGGTCGCACTGCTTCGGGCGTATCTCGAGATCGTTGCGCTGCGCATGGGGACGAGGCTGCGCTGGCGCATCGACGTGCCGGCGATGCTTTGCGACGTCGCGGCACCGCCGATGCTGCTGCAACCGATCGTCGAGAACGCGGTGAAGCACGGTCTGGAGCCGTCGCTCGACGGTGGCGAGATCGTGATCGCCGCGCGCCGCAACGGGTCGCTGCTCGTGCTCACGGTCGTCGACACCGGCGTCGGCTTTCGCGCAACGGCATCGCACGAAACGCCGGGCATCGGGCTTGCCAACCTGCGCGCACGGCTTGTCACGCTGTTCGGCGACGCCGCCGGCGTGACCATCGAGGACGTGCAACCGCATGGCACCCGCGTTAGCGTGGCGCTGCCGGTTGCGTACACGCGGCGCGCATCGTCGTCCGCGGATGCGCCCGCGCGCGCGATGCCGGTCGGTTCGCAATGAACAACGGCCGCAGAACCACCGCAATCATCGCCGACGACGAGCCGCGGCTCGCGCTGTATCTGCGCGACCGGCTTGTGGCGCTGTGGCCCGAGCTCGTGATCGCCGGGATTGCCGCCAACGGCGCCGAGGCGCAATCGCTGATCGTGCAGGAGGACCCGGACATCGCGTTCCTCGACATCCGGATGCCGGGTTTGAGCGGCCTCGAGGTCGCGCAAGCGGCCGATCGAGCGCTACACGTCGTGTTCGTCACCGCATTCGACCAGTACGCGGTCGACGCATTCGAGCGCGCGGCCGTCGACTACCTGCTGAAGCCCGTCGAGGACGCGCGACTTGCGCGCACGATCGAGCGCCTGCGCGAGCGACTGACCCATGCGAACGACAGGGCCGAAATGCGGAGCGCGATCGAAATGCTTTCGCGCCTCGCGCCCGCGCTGGCACCTGGCACGGCGGCCGAACGGCTGGCGTGGATTCGTGCGTCCGTCGGACCGCAGGTGCGATTGATCGCCGTGGACGACGTCTGCTACTTCCAGGCGAACGACAAGTACACGAGCGTGTTCACGAGGGACGGCGAAGCGCTGATCCGCACGCCGTTGCGGGAACTTGCGGAAGGGCTCGACCCGAATCGCTTCTGGCAGGTGCATCGTGGCACGATCGTGAACCTCGCCCATGTCGCGGCAACGAGCCGTGACCTGGCGGGCCGCATATCGCTTGCGCTGAAGACGCGCCCGGAAACGCTCGACGTCTCGCGCGCATTCGCCCATCGCTTCCGCCAGATGTAGAAACCAGACCGGAGAAGACCGGGCTCGAAACGGTTCGAGTGAAGCGCCTCCGCCGCTGCTTTGGCTACCTCGGTGCCACGCCCTGCGCGAGATCGGCGAGGCGGGCAAGCCGCCCCGGTTCGCTCGCGCGAAAGTCCGTGTCCTTCGAAAGCAGCGCAACGGCTTTCGCCGCCCAGGGTTGCGCTGCGCTGCGATCGCCGCGGGCGACGGCGATTTCCGCCAGCTCCTCGAACACGTAGCCGTCCGGCGCATGCGCGGCGTCGAGCTCGTCGGCAAGCGCACGCTGGATCGCTTCGGCCTCGTCGAGACGACCCACCGACCGCAATCCGCGCGCGACGGTCCAGCGTGCGATGCGCGTACTTCGCACGTCACCCTTCGCTTCGAAGGCGGCGAGCGCGTCGCGCCAATACGCGAGCGCCGCCGGGTAATCGCCTCGCTCGTGCATCGTCCAGCCGAGGTTGTTCAAAAGCGGTGCGCGCCAGCCGCGCGTGCGCGCGTCCTGCGCGGCATCGGCGGCCGCGAGCGCGCGCAGGTTGAGCGCGAGTTGCCGCGACGCCGGCGCGGCGATCGCCAGCATGTGCAATGCGTCGACACGGTAGAAATCGGCCCCCGGCAACGCGTCGTCGGCGGAAGCGATCAACGCCTGTTCGAACCACGCGAATGCCTTGCCCGGTCTTCCGCTGGAATTGTCGCGCCGTCCGCGTTCGAGCAGGTAGCGAACACGGACGCGCGGCGGCTGCCGAGCAAGCGTGAGCTTGACCGCGTCGAGCGTGCGGTCCGCGTCGGCGAACCGTCGTTGCAGTCCTAGCGCCCGTGCGATCTGCGTTGCCGCTTCGGCCGCCTCGCGCGAGCCCGGAGCATGCCGCGCAGCTTCGGTGCGGAAGCGCGTTTCCGATCCGGCAGGCTGCTCGAAAGTCCACAATGCATCGAGGCGCTCCGAGTAATCGCCGGAAACGCTGGCGTCGGGGAGCGCCATTGCGGCCGCGGGCAGTGTCGTGCCGAGCAATGTCATCGCACCAAGCGCTGCCACAAACGTCATCCCGATGCGCATCGTTGCCTCGTCGTTCGCGCTGCTCGATCCTCGTGCCGGCTGTGGCTGTGGCAGCGGCTACGACTGCCGCTACCGCTGCGGAAGCGCTGCGCGGCGCGCGCGGGCGCGTTCGAAGGCGTCGGCGATGGCCGCCTTGCGCTTGCGCGCTTCGGCGTCGCGTCTCGCGCCGATGCTTGCTGCCGCGAGCCGCTCGCGGCGCCGCTCGAAACGCTCGCGCGCGGCCGTTGCGTCGCTCGCGGTCCAGTCGCGGTCGGCAGGAATCATGTCGATGCAGTCGACCGGGCAGGGTGCGACGCATAGTTCGCAGCCGCTGCAAAGCGACGTCAGCACCGCATGCATGCGCTTCTGCGCGCCGATGATCGCGTCGACGGGGCACGCGGCGATGCAAAGCGTACAGCCGATGCACGCGGCTTCGTCGATGCGCGCGACGCGCAGCGGACCCGGCGCGCCGCGAGAGGTGTCGAGCGGTGGAGCCGCGCGTCCGAGCAATCGCGCGAGTGCATCGAGGGTATCGCTTCCGCCTGGCGGGCAGCGGTTGACGTCCGCGTGGCCCGCGGCGATCGCCGCTGCATACGGGCCGCACCCCTCGTACCCGCAGCGGCGGCATTGTGTTTGCGGCAGCAGCTCGTCGATGCGATCGGCAAGTTCGGACAGCGCATCCATGGTGCTATTTTAGCGGTGATGGGCCAAATGCATTCGCATCACGGTTCGCTGCATGCGCACGACGGCGATGCGCCCGATCACCATGTGCCCTCCACAACCGGCGCGTTGCGCGCGCTTGCCGCGGCTCTCGCGCTGACCGCCGGTTACGCGATCGTCGAGGCGGTGGGCGGCTGGCTCGCGGGCTCGCTCGCGCTGCTGTCCGATGCCGGGCACATGGCCACCGACGCCGCCGCACTCGGCCTCGCGCTCTTTGCGCAATGGATCGCGCGCCGGCCGCCGTCGCCGCGCGCGTCGTACGGCTATGCGCGTGCCGAGGTGCTTGCCGCGTTCGTCAACGCACTGGCGCTGCTGCTGCTCGTCGGTTTCATCGTGTTCGAGGCGATCCAGCGCATCGTGACGCCGGCGCCGGTCGCCGGTGGCACCGTGCTCGGGATCGCCAGCGTGGGATTGCTCGTCAATCTGGTGACGGCCTGGGTGCTGTCGCGCGCGTCGTCGTCGGCCGGCGCGCGCAGCGCGCTGCTGCACGTGTTGTCCGATGCACTGGGCTCGGTCGCTGCGATCGTTGCCGGCGCGGTGATCCTCGCGACCGGCTGGACGCCGATCGATCCGCTGCTGTCGCTGCTGACCGCCGTCCTGATCCTGCGTGCGACCTGGCGGCTGCTGGTGCAGACGACCGGCGTGCTGATGGAAGGCGTGCCGGCACACCTCGATTACCGTGAGATCGGCGGCGCGCTGACTGCAATCGCGGGCGTGAACGGCGTCCACGACCTGCATGTGTGGCTGATGAGCACCCGGGAGGCCGCGCTGTCGGCCCACGTAACGATCGACAGCGGCGATGCCTGGCCACCGATCCTGGAGGCCGCGCGGCGCATGCTCGCCGAGCGCTTCCACATCGACCACGTCACGCTCCAGCCGTCATGGCCCCTCGAATCGGCCTATGCGGACCGGCGGATCATTCCGATCGTGCCCGCTAACGGACACGACTGACCGACACGTCAACGCACGTCGCGGTCGCTCAGACCCATTTCGCGCGACGGAAGCGCAGGAACAGGATCGCGTCGATCGCGACCATGCAGAAGACGGCGAGCGGATAACCGACCGACCAGTTGAGCTCGGGCATGTTCTTGAAATTCATGCCGTAGATGCCGGCGATCAGCGTCGGCACCGTGATCAGTGCGCCGTACGCGGCCAGCCGCTTCGTCACCTCGTTGTCGGAAATGCCGATCAGCGCGAGGTTCACCTGGATCGCGGTCGTCAGCATTTCACGCGTGCTTTCGATCGTGCCGTTGATGCGTGCGAGATGGTCGTAGACGTCGCGGAAATATTCCTGTGTCCCGAGGCACATCTGCGGGACGCGCCCGCCGAACAGCTTGCCCACCGCCTCCATCAGCGGCGCGACCGCGTGCTTCAACGCCATCAGCTCGCGCTTCAGCCCATACAGCTCCTCGATCTTGCGCCGGGTTGCGGCGCTTCCGAAGAGCTCCTCCTCGGCGGTCTCGAGGCGCGTCTCGAGCTGGTCGAGCACCGGGAAATAGCGGTCGACGACGTTGTCGAGGAGCGTGTAGAACACGAAGCCGGCGCCATGACTCAGGAGCTCTGGCTCGCGCTCCGTGCGTGCGCGCACTGCGGCAAAGCCGATCTGCGTCCGATGACGGACCGTGAGAACGTAGTTGGGACCGACGAAGATGTCGATCTCGCCGATGTTGAGCTCATCGGTGCCGTCCGCGCTCTTGACCATTTCGGCAGGGTGCAGCACGGCAAAAAGCGAGTTGCCGTACTCCTCGATCTTGGGCCGCTGATGACCCTTGCGCGCATCCTCGACGGCGAGCTCGTGCAGACCGAATTCCTGCGCCATCTCGTCGAGCTCGTCGATCGTGGGCTCGAACAGCGCCACCCAGATCAGGACACGCGGCCGATGCACGTATTCGCTTATGTCGGCAACGGGGATGTCGGCGATCTTGCGGCCGTTTTCGTAGGCGACGCAGCTGACGAGCATGGCAGAGGGCGACGTTGACAGGACGCCATCATAGCGGTGGCGCCGGCAGCGGGCCAGTGGCCGCATGACGATGCAGCCGGGCACGTGTCACGTGCGCCACGGGGTAAGATCGAAGGCTCAGCCGGCTGTCATGCACCTGCCGCGTCGCGGCAAACGAAGCACGCCATGATCATCACTTCGCTGCTCGACACCGATCTCTACAAGTTCACGATGATGCAGGTCGTGCTGCATCATTTCCCGGCCGCGCAGGTCGAGTATCGCTTCAAGTGCCGCAACGCGGGCGTCGACCTGCAACCGTATATCGGCGAGATCCGCCGCGAGATCGCAGCGCTCTGCCGGCTTCGCTTCACGCGCAGGGAGCTCGATTACCTCCGAAGCTGGCGCTTCCTCAAGAGCGATTTCGTCGATCTCCTCGGGCTCTTCCAGCTCGACGAGCGGTTCATCCACGTGCGTGCGCTGCCCGACAGCCCGGGCGAGATCGACATCGCGATCAAGGGACCGTGGCTGCACACGATCATGTTCGAAGTGCCGGTGCTCGCGATCGTGTCCGAGGTGTACAACCGCAACATGCATCCCAAGCCCGATTACGGCGAGGGCGAGCAGCGTCTTGCGCGCAAGATCGGGCAGCTCAATTCGGTGCCCGATCCCGAGTTCCGCATCGCCGACTACGGAACGCGGCGGCGCTTCGCGCGCGACTGGCAGGAGCGCGTGATCGTCGCGCTGCGCGACGGCATCCGCGCGAAATTCGTCGGGACGAGCAACGTGCATTTCGCGCTCGAGCACAACCTGACGCCGCTCGGCACGATGGCACACGAGTATCTGCAGGCGTGCCAGGCCGTGGGTCCGCGGCTGCGCGATTCACAGGTGTTCGCGTTCAACACCTGGGCGCGCGAGTACCGCGGCGATCTCGGGATCGCGCTGTCCGACGTGTTCGGCATGGACGCGTTTCTGCGTGACTTCGATCTGTTCTTCTGCAAGCTGTTCGACGGCGTGCGCCACGATTCGGGCGATCCGTTCGAATGGGGGGAAAAGCTGATCGCGCACTATCAGCGCATGCGCATCGACCCGCGCAGCAAGGCGATGGTGTTCTCGGATGCCCTCAACGTGCCGCTCGCGCTGCGGCTGTTCGAATATTTTCGCGGCCGCAGCCAGACCGCGTTCGGCATCGGCACCAACCTCACCAACGACCTCGGCTACGAGCCGCTCGCGATCGTCATCAAGATGACGCGCTGCAATGGCCAGCCGGTCGCGAAAATCAGCGACGAGCCGTCGAAGACGATGGACTACGACCCGTCGTACCTCGCGTACGTGCGCGAGGTGTTCCAGGTCCCGGCGATCGAGCCGGAAAAGTAGCCCCGCACCGGCGTTGCTGCGAACGAGGAACGCCGGTCGATGCCGGCGCCTGCAAGGCGTGTGACGCGTTAGCGGCGGTAGTACGCGCCGTCGATCACGATGCCGCCGCGCGCGGGCTCCACCTTGCTGATGCGCGATCCCAGCGTCAGCGTTTCGCCTTCGAACGTGCCGTACTTCGGCGCTTCGCCGCGCGTGCGCAGCTCGACGCTGCCGTCGGGGCGGATCGTGACCGTTTCTTCATTGCCGTTCGCGCCGTTCTGGCCGTGGAACGTGCCGACGGCCCAGTTACCTCTCGATCCGCCGCGGTAATCGCGGGAAGGGCCATACCACGAGTTCCATCCGCCGTCGGCGAGCCGCATGTCGCTCGATGCCGGGATCGCCGGTCCGGCGAAGAGCAGGCTCGTGGCGAGCAGCGCGAGTGCAGCGATAGGGGTCTTCATGGCGATCCTCCTCGTGGGTCATTGTAGCTGCGGGCACAGGCGTTGGTTCAGCCGCGCGCCCCATGCGCGTCGAGCGCGTTTCGGTATGCAGCGAGCGCGTGCTCGCCGAAACAGGCGAATACGACACGCTCGAGCGCCGGCATCGCGACGACCGTCTGCGCGACCTCGTCGACCGCGACTGCGGTCGCAAGCTCGAGCGGGTAACCGTAGACGCCGCAACTGATTGCGGGAAATGCGATCGACGCGATGCCGAGGTCGCGCGCAAGTGCAAGCGAATTGCGATAGCACGCGGCGAGGAGGGCGCGCTCGCCGTGCGCACCACCTTGCCACACCGGGCCGACCGTATGGATCACATAGCGTGCGGGCAGCCGGTAGCCCCGCGTGACGCGCGCCTCGCCGGTCGGGCAGCCGCCGAGCGTGCGGCACTCGGCCAGCAGGCCCGGTCCGGCCGCACGGTGGATTGCGCCATCGACACCGCCGCCGCCGAGGAGCGACGAATTCGCGGCGTTGACGATGGCGTCAACCGCGAGCGTCGTGATATCGACGTCACGCGCCTCGAGGACAGTACCGCCGACGACCGGCATGGAAGACTCCGCAGGCTGGGCGAACGACAGTGTAAAGTCCCGCCGCATGGCAACGCCAATCTCCGAAGACAAGCCGGGCGAAGCACCGCCAATGCCCGGTGGAGCGCGGGCGGCGGCCGACCGCCGCCTTCGGCTCGACGACATCCTGAAGCTGATGGTTGCCGACGGCCTGATCGCGCAGTCCGACGCCACCGAGATCGGCCGCATGCGCACGCAGCGCTTCGAGCATCCGCTCGAGTTGATCGCCGAGCAGAAGATCCGCTCGGCGCGGCCACCGGCGAAATTGCTGAGCCTCGACTTCCTCGTCGACTGGCTGGCCGCGAAGCTCGGCGTGCCTTGCCAGCATATCGACCCGCTCAAGATCGATCTCGGCGCCGTGACCGCAACGATGTCCAACGCCTACGCCGAGCGCTATCGGATCCTGCCGGTAGCGATCGACCGGCGCACGCTGACGGTTGCAACCGGCGAGCCGTTCGTGCGCAGCTGGGCCGACGAGCTCGAGCGGATCCTGAAGGTCGAGATCCGGCTGGTGCTCGCCAATCCGGCCGACGTGCGCCGCTATATCGGCGAGTTCTTCAACCTGGCGCGCTCGATGAAGCGTGCACAGGAAAACTCGCGCGGCGACTTCGCGATCGCGCGCAACTTCGAGCAGCTCGTCGAGCTCGGCCGCCATGGGCATCTCGACGCCAACGACCAGCACGTCGTCCATATCGTCGACTGGCTGTGGCAGTACGCGTTCGACCAGCGCGCGTCGGACATCCACATCGAGCCGCGGCGCGACGTCGGCCTCGTGCGCTTTCGCATCGACGGCGTGCTGCACCAGGTTTATGCGATCCCGACTTCCGTGCTGAATGCCGTGACATCGCGCATCAAGCTGCTCGCCCGGATGGAGATCGTCGAGAAGCGCCGGCCGCAGGATGGACGGATCAAGACGGTTGCACCCGACGGCCAGGAGATCGAGCTGCGCATCTCGACGATGCCCACCGCATTCGGCGAGAAGATCGTGATGCGCATCTTCAGCCCGGAAGTGCTGGTGCGCGATTTCCAGGATCTCGGCTTCACTGTCGACGATCGCTCGCGCTGGGAAGCGATGACCGGCGAGCCGCACGGGATCATCCTCGTCACCGGACCGACGGGATCGGGCAAGACGACCACGCTCTATTCGACGCTGAAGGGCCTTGCGACGACCGAAGTGAATGTCTGCACGATCGAGGACCCGATCGAGATGATCGAGCCGGCGTTCAACCAGATGCAGGTGCAGGCGTCGCTCGGTGTCGATTTCGCATCGGGCGTGCGCACACTGCTGCGCCAGGACCCGGACATCATCATGGTCGGCGAGGTACGCGACCGCGACACCGGCGACATGGCCGTGCAGGCGGCGCTGACAGGCCACCTCGTGCTGTCGACGCTGCACACCAACGACGCGCCGACGGCCGTGACGCGCATGCTCGACCTCGGCATTCCCGCCTACCTCATCAACTCGACGCTCCTCGGCGTGATGGCGCAGCGGCTCGTGCGCACGCTGTGCCCGCATTGCAAGGCGCCGGCGGATCCCCCGGACGACGCGACGTGGGAAGCGATCACGTCGCCGTGGCGGGCGGAAAAGCCGGCGACGACGATGGCCGCGCGCGGCTGTCTCGAATGCCGGATGACGGGCTACCTCGGCCGCATCGGCCTCTACGAGATCATGCTGATGACGCCGGCGCTGCGCCGGCTGATGACGCACGAAGCGGACGATCGCGCGATCCGCGAGCAGGCGTTTCGCGACGGCATGAAGCCGCTGCGGGTTTCCGGGGCGACGAAGGTGGCGGCGGGCCTGACGACCGCCGACGAGGTGATCAAGGTGGCGCCGCTCGCCTGACCGCGAGCCGTCGCAGACGGCCGGCGGGAAGCTTCCGGCGCCGGCGGCGCGTCAGCTGCTTTTCTTGCGCTTCGGCAGCATGCCCTTGTCGCGCAGGACGTCGCGCGCCATCGCCTGCCGCTGCGTGTCGGATAGTGTCGGAAACGACTTCTTGAGCTTCATGTCGGTGTTCTCGAACGCCTGGAACGCCGACGCCTGTTCGGGCGTGAGCCGCGCGTTCACCGGCAACCCGAGCTTCTTGCGAATTTCGCGGCGCTTCGAGTTACCGACGAGGCGGGCGAGCAGCAGGACGAGCAGAAGCACGACGACGGCGAAGCCAATCGGCACCCAGTACAGTTCCACGATTCGTCTCCCGCGGCCAACGCGTAAATGGTACGCGAGGCGCCGATGCAATCGTTATGCCATCGGGTGCGGGCACGGCGGTGGCGTCAGCCAGGGAGCGGATGGGGTGGGATTCGAACCCACGAATCGCTTGCACGATTGCCGGATTTCAAGTCCGGTGCATTCAACCGCTCTGCCACCCATCCATGCTCGGCGCTTGATTCCGGCGGGGGGCGGGCGCATCTTAGCACTCGCGGGAACGGCTGGCGTAAGGGAAACCCGGATCGGATCGCGCGCCGTTTCTGCTAGTCTAGCAATGCTTGACGTACATCCCGGGCCGCTGGCCCTCTTTGGAGGCTTCATGGAACCCAGGTCGCAAACGGTTTTCAACCACGGTACCGCGCCGGCAGTCGGCGTTGCCGAGAGCCAGAACCGGGTGCTTCGCAACACCTACTGGCTGCTATCGCTGTCGATGCTGCCCACGGTCGCCGGCGCATGGGCGGGAATGCAGTTGAATTTCCTCAGCCTGTTCGCCGCGTCGCCCGTCATGGCGCCGCTGCTGATGTTCGGCGTGATGATCGGCGCGCTTTTCGGGGTGACCGCACTTCGCAACAGCGCGTGGGGCGTGCCCGCGCTCTTCGGCTTCACCTTCATCGCCGGGCTGATGCTGGCGCCGATCCTGTCGGTGGCGCTCGGATTTCGCAACGGGGGCCAACTGATCGGGCTCGCCGGCGGAATGACCGCGGTGATCTTCTTCGCGATGGCGGGCATCGCCACGGTGACGAAGCGCGATTTCTCGTTCATGGGCAAGTTCCTGTTCATCGGGCTCGTGCTGCTGATCGTCGCGTCGCTCGCCAACATCTTCCTGCAGATCCCCGCGTTGTCGGTGACGGTCTCCGCGATTGCCGTGCTGCTGTTCTCGGCGTACCTGCTGCATGACGTCAGCCGGATCGTGCGCGGCGGCGAAACGAACTACATCACGGCCACGCTGAGCCTGTTCCTCGACGTCTACAACATCTTCATCAGCCTGCTCAACATCCTGCTCATGTTCTCCGGGCAGCGCGACTGACCACAGGCGGTTCCGAATGTACGGGGCGAGAGATCTCGCCCCGTTTTTTTTTGGGCTTCGCCGCTACGGCTCGAACACCGCCATCGACTCGACGTGCGCGGTGTGCGGAAACATGTTGACGACACCCGCCGCGGCAAGCCGGTAGCCGCGCTCGTGGACGAGCACGGCCGCGTCGCGGGCAAGCGTCGCCGGATTGCACGAGACGTAGACGAGCCGCTTCAGCGCACGCTCGTCGTCGCGGTTCGGCAGCGACTTCGCGAGCTCGACGGCGCCTTCGCGCGGCGGATCGATCAGCACGCGGTCGAGTGCGCCGAGCCCGGCCACGAAGACCGGCGTCGCTGCAAAGAGATTGGCGCACACAAACGTCGTGGCGGCCTCGAGTCCGTTGCGCTCGGCGTTTGCCGTGGCGCGAGCGATCAGCGCCTTGCTGCCTTCGACGCCCGTGACATGGTGCGCGCGGCGCGCGAGCGGCAGCGTGAAGTTGCCGACCCCGCAGAAGAAATCCGCGACACGATCCGCCGGCTGCGCATCGAGCAGTTGCACTGCGCGGCGCACGAGCACGCGGTTGATGGACGCGTTCACCTGCGTGAAGTCGGTCGGCGCGAACGGAATCGCCACGTCGAATTCGGGAAGCGTGTAGGCGAGGCTCGCGTGCCGTGGATGGAAAGGCACGACCGTTTCCGGACCGCCCGGCTGCAGCCACAATTCCACACCGTGTGCGTCGGCGAACGCGACCAGCTTCGCCTCGTCGGCAACGCTCGGTGCTTCCAGAACGCGCAGCACCAGCGCATGCACGAGCCGCTCGCCGCTGTCGCCCGCGACCTCGGCGACTGCTTTCGGCGCAAGGCGCTCGCCGACGGCGAGCTCGATCTGCGGGAGGCGCGTGCGGATCGACAGCGATTCGACCAGCGTCCGCAACGCAGGAAGCAGCGCCGAGATTTTCGGCGGCAACACGTGGCATTCGCGCATGTCGGCGACGTAGCTTGACTTGCGCTCGTGAAAGCCGATCAGCACGCCGCCCTTTTTCGGCACATCGCGCACCGACAGCCGCGCACGGTAGCGATAGCCCCACGCCGGCCCCGCGATCGCCGGCAGCATCACGTCCGGACGCACGCGGCCGATGCGCGCCAGTGCGTCCTCGAGCGCACGCTGCTTCGCCGCGATCTGCAACGCGCCATCCGCGTGCTGCAGCGTACATCCGCCGCATACGCCGAAATGCGGGCAGCGCGGTGCGACGCGCGACGCGCTCGCGCGGTGGATCGCGATCGCGCGTGCGATTTCGTAAGCCGGCTTGCGCCTGACGCTTTCGGCCTCGACGCGCTCGCCCGGCAGCGCACCTTCGACGAACAGCACCTTGCCGCCGGCGCGCGCGATGCCGCGGCCCTCCTGATCCAGCGATTCGATCGTGACTTCGGTCATGGCGAAAGGCGCGGATTGTACGCGCCCGTTCGCGCGCGACACCGGTAAAATGGGTGCATGAAAATCCTCGCACTCGATACGTCCACCCGATGGCTCTCGGTGGCGCTGTACGACGGAGCGCAGGCATCGGCGCTACGCGAATGCGTCGACACCGCGGCGTCGCAGCGGATCCTGCCGGCCATCGACGAGATCCTCACGCGCGACGGCACGCCCCTCGCAAGCGTCGAAGGCATCGCCTTCGGCGCCGGGCCGGGGGCGTTCACCGGTGTGCGCATCGCCTGCGGCGTTGCGCAGGGACTGGCCTTCGGTGTCGAGCGGCCGGTATTCGCCGTTGGCACGCTCGAGGCACTTGCGCAATCCGCATGGCGGCAGCACGGCTGGGAGCGCGTCGTCGCCTGCCTCGATGCGCGCATGCACGAGGTCTACGTGGCGGCGTACCAGCGCGATCGCAACGGGTGGACGGTCATTCGCGAGCCGGCCGTCGACAAGCCCGACGCGTTCGCTCCGTTCGACGGCGGCTGGCATGGCGCCGGAGACGGGTTTCTCGCCCACCCCGCGCTCGCGCAGCGTCTGGCGCTTGCCGCGTGCGACGGCGCGATCATTCCCGATGCGCAATCGGTGGCCGAATGCGCGTGGCCGCGCGTGCTGGCGCGTGCGGGGGTGCCCGCGCACGAGGCGCAGCCGCTCTATGTGCGCCACCGCGTTGCGCTCACGAGCGCCGAGCGTGCCGCCGGCATTCGGCTCTGAATCGACACGCGTGGCCTCGCTGCCGAAACCGACGTCGCTTGCCCATGTGCGCTGGCGTCCGCTCGCCGCGCACGATCTGCCCGTCGTCGCAGCGCTCGAAGCGCGCATTCATGCGGCGCCATGGAGCGAGCGCAACTTTCGCGACGCGCTTGCCGCCGGCTACTCGGCGCGCGTCGGCGTGCGCGCCGAGCGGATCGTCGCGTACGGCGTGCTGATGCTCGGGCCCGGTGAAGCGCAGCTGCTCAATCTTTCGGTCGTTCCCGAGGCGCGCCGCGGCGGGCTCGGCCGTGCACTTCTCCTGCAGTTCATGGACGTCGCGCGCCAGCTCGGCGCGGAGCATCTGTTCCTCGAAGTGCGCGTGGGGAACCTGGGAGCCATCGCCCTCTACCGTGCGGAAGGTTTCGCCGCCATCGCGCGCCGGATCGAGTACTACCCTGCCGACAAGCGCGGCGGCGCGCGCGAGGACGCGCTCGTGATGCGCTGCGACCTGCGCAGGGCCGCGGCGCCGGTCATCTGATGGCGACACGCAACGAGGTGCTGCGCGAGCTGGGGATCGCGCCGCTGTGGCGGCTGCGTGAGCCCACGCGCACCGATGTGCCGCGCGGCAGCGAGAACGCGGATGAACCGGGCAACGGCAATCGCGATCGCCGCCTTGCGCACATCGCAGCGCTTGCACTCGATGCGCTCGCCGATGATGTCGCACAGTGCCGGGCGTGCGGCCTGTGTGCCACGCGCAAGCGCACCGTCCCCGGCGTAGGCGCTGCCGATGCCGCGTGGATGTTCGTCGGCGAAGCGCCGGGTGCCGACGAAGACGCGCAGGGCGAACCGTTCGTCGGCGCGGCCGGCCGCCTGCTCGACAACATGCTCGCTGCACTCGGGCTGACGCGCGAGCACGGCGTGTTCATCGCCAACGTGCTGAAATGCCGTCCTCCCGGCAACCGCACGCCGGCGCCCCTCGAAGTCGACGCGTGCCGCCCGTATCTCGACCGGCAGATCGAGCTCGTGGGCCCCGGGCTCATCGTTGCGCTCGGCAGGAGTGCGGCCTGCACGCTGCTCGACGTCGATGCGCCGGTGGCGAGCCTTCGCAATCGCGTGCATCGCTATCGCGGCCGCCCGCTGGTCGTTACGTATCATCCCGCGTATCTGCTGCGCACGCCGGCCGACAAGGCAAAGGCGTGGGAAGACTTGCTGTTCGCGCGGCGCACGCTGCGCGAATCGTTGCCCCCGCCGGTGTAGCTGCGCCGGTGAAGTTCATCGGCGAAAACGCTTGCGCACGCTGGCGCGAGGCCGCATATTCCGGGCGGCAGACCATCCGTCCCACCCTAGATTCGGAGGAGGAACATGTTGCGCAAGCTCGGCGTCGTGCTCGCTGCCGTCATTACGATGGCGCTCGGAGGATGCGGCTACAACGACCTGCAACGGCAGGACGAAGGCGTCAAGGCGGCGTGGTCGGAAGTGCTGAACCAGTACCAGCGGCGCGCCGACCTCGTGCCGAACCTCGTGAACACGGTCAAGGGCTACGCGCAGCAGGAGCAGCAGGTGCTGACCGAGGTCACGAACGCGCGCGCCAGCGTCGGTGCGATCAGGGCCACGCCCGAGCTGATCAACGATCCCGAGGCGTTCCAGAAATTCATCCAGGCGCAGAATCAGTTGCAGGGCGCGCTGTCGCGCCTGCTCGTGGTGTCGGAGAATTACCCGCAACTGAAGTCCGACGCGTCGTTTCGCGACCTGCAAGCGCAGCTCGAGGGCACCGAGAACCGCATCGCCGTCGCACGCAACCGGTACATCAAGACGGTGCAGGAATTCAACAGCACCGTGCGCCAGTTTCCGACGAACCTGACCGCGATGATCTTCAAGATGAACGTCAAGCCGAACTTCAGCGTTGCCGACGAAAGCACCATCAGCGCGCCGCCGAAGGTCGATTTCGGCAAGGGTGCGGCACCCGTGACGCCGCCAGCGGGTGGCGTCACGCCAGCGCCTGCGCCCGGACCGGCGCCCGCACCGGCGCCAGCGCCGAAGTCCTGACGTGATCGATTGCGCGTCCGGCCGCGAGTGCATCGCGGTCGGGCGCGCCTCCACGCCGATGATCGCTTCCCTCGTACGCAATGCGTCGCCATGGCGGCGCGGCTTCGCCGGCATCGCTGCGCTCGCGATGCTGCTCGTCGCGTTCGCCGCGGCCGGACAGGGCAAGGCGGCGTGGGAAACGGATCGCAGCGGGCTTGCACCGATCCCGCAGCTGACCGCGCGCGTCACCGACGAGACGAACACGCTGTCGCCGGCCGAGCGACAGGCGCTCGAGGCGAAGCTGGCCGGCTGGGAACAGAGCAGCGGCAACCAGCTTGTCGTGCTGATCGTCGCGTCGACGAAGCCCGAGCCGATCGAATCGTATTCGATCCGCGTCGCCGACGCGTGGAAGATCGGGCGCAAGGGCCAGGACAATGGCGCCATCTTCGTCGTCGCGAAGGACGATCACCGCATGCGCATCGAAGTCGGTTACGGGCTCGAAGGGGTGCTGACCGACCTGACATCGCATCGGATCATCGACGAGACGGTCGCGCCGCTTTTTCGCCAGAACAAGTTCGCCGAGGGAATCAACGCCGGCGTCGACCGGATCATCGCGGTCGTCGGCAGCGGCGCACCGCTGCCGGCGAAGGCCGCTTCGCCGCGTGCGCGACAGCCCTTCGATTTCGGCACGCTGCTGATCTTCCTGTTCGTCGGCGTCCCGATCGTCGGCGGCATCCTGTCGCGCATCTTCGGGCGCATGCTCGGCTCGACGATCGGCGGCGGTGTCGTCGGCGCCGCCGCATGGCTCATCGCGGGCTCCGTCATCATCGGCATCGGCGCCGGGGTCGTGGCGCTGCTGATCATGCTGCTTTTCAGTGCGGGCGGCGGCATTGGGCGCCGGGGCGGGATGTGGATTCCGACCGGCGGATGGGGTGGAGGTGGCCTCGGCGGCGGCGGATTTGGCGGCGGCGGAGGCGGCGGATTTTCGGGCGGCGGCGGCAGCTTCGGCGGCGGCGGCGCGTCGGGCGGCTGGTGACGATGCGCCACCGCCGGCTGCTGCGGCACGTCGTCACCGATCATTTGTCGGTGAAGCGTGCGTTTCCTCCGGCCGCGCTCGCCCGCATCGAGCAGGCCATCACGGCAGGCGAGCGCATGCATCGCGGCCAGGTCTGCTTCGCTGTCGAGGGCGCGTTGCCGCCGCTGCGCGTGCTGCGCAAGCTCACCCCGCGCGAACGGGCGCTCGAAGTGTTCGGGCTGCTTCGGGTCTGGGACACCGAGGAGAACGCGGGCGTGCTGATCTACCTGCTGCTTGCCGATCGCGATGTCGAAATCGTGGCCGATCGCGGCATCGACCGCGAAGTTCCGGCCGGCGCCTGGCAGGCGATCTGCGCGCGGATGGAAGCGGCGTTTCGCGATGCGCGCCTCGTCGAGGGCGTCGTCGTGGGCATCGAGGAAATCGCTGCGCTGCTTGCCGCGCATTTTCCGCGCGTCGGCGCGGTTGCGAACGAGCTGCCCGACAAGCCCGTCGTCCTGTAGCGCGGGCCGGCGCCGCGGACTGATGGCTGGTTGATCGGACCGCGCGGCTGCATTACGACGGCTTGTCGATGCCGATCAGGTGCATCGAGTCGTACTCGCGCTGATTCGCGCGGTGGCGCCACATCACGAGCAGCATCGTCCCGGTGACGAACAGCCCGAACAGCATGATCGCCGTGCTGACGGAAATGCCCGCGCGCACCATCAGCGCATAAAGCCCCACCATCATCAGCACGCCGATGTTCTCGTTGAAGTTCTGCACGGCGATCGAATGTCCCGCGCCCATCAGCACGTGTCCGCGATGCTGCAAAAGTGCGTTCATCGGCACGACGAAGAAGCCGGCGCACGCGCCGATCGCGACCATGAGCACCATCGCGAGCGGCACGTACTGCACGAATACCATGACGAGCACCACGACGCCCATGGCGGCGCCGATCGGCAGCACGTTCACCGCGCCGCGCAGCGAGACGAAGCGCGCGGCGAGGATGGCCCCGAGTGCCACGCCGACCGCAACCACGCCCTGCAGCATCGACGCCTGCGACAGGTTGAGCGACAGCGCGCGCGCGGCCCAGTCGATCACGATGAACTGAAGCGTCGCGCCGGCCCCCCAGAACAGCGTCGTCGTCGCGAGGGAGATCTGCCCCAGCCGATCACGCCACAGCAGCGAGACGCAGTGCGAGAACTCGCGGATCAGGTAGAGCGGGTTCTTGCTCGGCACGCGGTGGTCGACGCCCGTGTCGGGAATGTACCAGTTGAAGATCGCGGCGATCAGATAGATGCCCATGATCACTGCGATCGCGGCGTCGGGCGGCGTGTCGATCGGCAGGTCGATCATCGGGAAATCGAAGCCGAGAAGCGCCGCCGAAACGCGCGGCGTGATCAACGCGCCGCCGAGCACGAAGCCGAAGATGATGGAGCCCACGGTGGCCCCTTCCATCCATCCGTTCGCAATGACGAGCTGCTGCGGCGGCAGCAGCTCGGTGAGGATGCCGTACTTCGCCGGCGAGTAGGCCGCGGCGCCGAAGCCCACCATCGCGTAGGACAGCAGCGGATGCACGTCGGCGAGCATCATCGCGCAACCGACGATCTTGATCGCGTTCGTGATCAGCATCACGTTCCCCTTCGGCATCGAATCGGCGAATGCGCCGACGAGCGGGGCGAGGATCACGTAGGAGACGACGAAGCTCTGCTTCAGCGCCGGCGTCATCCACGCCGGCTCGTGCAGCTCGCGCAGCAGCGCGATCGCGGCAATGAGCAGCGCGTTGTCGGCGAGCGACGAGAAGAACTGCGCCGCGATGATCGTATAGAAGCCGGGTTTCATCGAGCCTTGGGAGCGGACCGCGGCCTTCGTGATGCGCTGGCGTTCGTTGTCGGTTGCTATAATGCGTGCCTGCGCGGCCGGCGCTTTATACCATGATCGCACACGCTCTCCCAATGCTGCCGCATCGGCGGCGCGCCCCGCTCCCGGCCTGACGCGTCCGCGCCCACCGCCGTTCCGCTTTCGCCTCCTGCGCATGGCCCGACCGCTCGTCGCGCAAATCGATAATGCTGCGCTCGCGGCCAATCTGGCTCGCGTGCGCGCGCTTGCCGCCGGTGCCCGTGTGCTCGCCGTCGTCAAGGCCGATGCCTACGGCCACCGACTCGCGCGCGTGCTGCCCGCGCTGGCCGCGGCCGACGGGCTTGCACTGGTCGAGCTCGACACCGCAGTGCGCTTGCGCGAGCGTGGCGAGCGGCGCCCGGTGCTGCTGCTCGAGGGTTTTTTCGCGCCCGACGAACTCGAGACGTTCGCTGCGCATTCGCTCGCCAGCGTCGTGCATTGTGCCGAGCAGGTGGACATGCTCGAGAAGGCGCGCCTGTCGCGACCGCTCGACGTCTATCTCAAGCTCAATACCGGCATGAACCGCCTCGGCATCGCACCGGCCGATGCGCGCGCGCTGGCGCAACGCCTGTCGCAAGCGCAAGGCGTCGCATCGTTGTGCCTGATGACGCACTTCGCGCGTGCCGACGAACCCGACGCCATCGCCGAGCCGCTCGCGCGCTTCAACGCGGCATGCGAGGGCCTGCCCTATCCGCGGTCGCTCGCCAATTCGGCCGGGGTCGTTCGCTACGCTGACGTGGGCGGCGACATCGTGCGGCCCGGCGTCATGCTCTACGGTGCCACGCCCTTCGCCACACGCAGCGCGCGGTCACTGGGGCTTTCGCCGGTCATGACGCTGCGCTCGAAGCTGATCGGCGTGCAGACGCTCGGCGCGGGCGACAGCGTCGGCTATGCCGCCACGTTTACGGCAGCGCGACCAACACGCATCGGTGTCGTCGCCTGCGGTTACGCCGACGGCTATCCGCGTCACGCGCCGAACGGTACGCCGGTGCTCGTCGATGGGCAGCGCGTGCCGATCGCCGGACGCGTGTCGATGGACATGCTGACGGTCGACCTGTCCAATGTGCCGGCGGCGCGCATCGGCAGCGACGTCGTGCTGTGGGGCGAAGGCTTGCCGGTGGACGAAGTGGCCAATGCAGCCGGCACCGTCGGCTACGAGCTTCTGTGCGCCGTCGCGCCGCGCGTGCGTTTCGAAGTCCGCGAAACCGCAGGCGCGGCCTGACGGTCGCGTTCGCCCAAGGAGAAGCCCCTTGTATGTCGTCGTGACCGGCGCCGCCGGATTCATCGGGTCCAATCTCGTGAAGGGCCTGAATGCGCGCGGCGAGACCGACATCATCGCCGTCGACGATCTGACGCGCGGCGACAAGTTCAGGAACCTGGTCGACTGTCGCATCGCCGATTACATCGACAAGGACGAGTTCCTCGCCGGCGTGGCCGACGGCGATTTCGACGACGACATCGCCGCGATCTTCCACGAGGGCGCCTGTTCGGACACCACCGCGAGCGACGGGCGGTACGTGATGCGCAACAACTACCGGTACTCGGTTGCGCTGCTCGCACACTGCCAGGACAACGACATCCCGTTCCTGTACGCCTCCAGTGCCGCGGTGTACGGTTCCGGCAGGGTGTTTCGCGAAGAGCGCGCGCACGAAGCGCCGCTCAACGTGTACGGCTACTCGAAATCGCTGTTCGACGATCACGTGCGCCGCGCGCTGCCCGAACGCACCGCGCCGATCACCGGCTTCCGCTATTTCAACGTCTACGGCCCGCGCGAGGCGCACAAGGGCCGGATGGCGTCGGTGGCATTCCACTTCTTCGAGCAGTACCGGCGCGACGGGCGCGTGCAGCTCTTCGAAGGTTCGCAGGGTTACGGCAACGGCGAGCAGCGGCGCGATTTCGTCCATGTCGACGACGTCGTCGCGGCCAATCTCGACTTCTACGGCAAACCGGAGCGCTCGGGCATCTTCAATCTCGGCACCGGTGAGGCCGCGACATTCAACGCGGTCGCGCACGCGACCGTCAACGCCTGTCGCGCTGCTGCGGGTGATGCGCCGCGCTCGCTCGAGCAACTGGTGGCCGACGGCACGATCACCTACGTGCCGATGCCCGAGGTGCTGCGCGGCAAGTACCAGAGCTTCACGCAGGCCGATGTCACGCGGCTGCGCGCGGCCGGTTATGCCGCGCCGATGCTGTCCGTGGCCGACGGCGTGCCGCGCTACGTCGAAAGTCTGATTTCGGCGACCGCACCTCCTTCGTAAGCTGGGCGCTCGATCGGGTTGTGCCGCGTGATGCGCGGGCAGCGCGACGATTCCCCCATCACCTCGCGAAGGAGTGTTCATGATGCGTCTCTTGCTTGCCCTCGTCGTCGCGCTTGCAACGCCGCTCGCCGACGCCGCACTCAATCTCAACACCGCCACGAAGGACGAGCTCGTCGCGCTGTCCGGCATCGGTCCCGCCAAGGCGCAGGCCATTCTCGATTACCGCGTCCAGCATGGCGGGTTCAAGTCGGTCGACGAGCTCAAGGATGTCAAGGGCATCGGCGCGCGCCGGTTCGAAAAGCTGAAGCCGGAGCTCACCGTCGTGCCGGCGCCGGTAAAAACGGCGGCGCGCGAAGCGAAGCCGGCGGCGGCTGCCAAGGCCGAGGCGAAAGCGAACAAGTAAGTTGCGCGGGGCGGCACCGGCCTGCGGCCGGTGCGGCCCGCGTTCTCCCCCGCCGCCGCGTTCGAGAGGCCGGGCCCGCGGTCAACGCCGTGGCGCGGTTGCGCGTTACTGGCGCGCGCCGAGCTCCCGCATCGCGGGCACGAAGGCTGGCGCTGGTGCGGCATTCCGCATGCGTCAGGGAGAACGACATGAAACGTCTGTTGCTGGCTTTCGTACTGCTGTTCGCCGCGAGCGTTGCGTTCGCGGCGGTCAACCTCAACACCGCCACGAAGGAAGAGCTCGACGCGCTGCCGGGCATCGGCCCCGTCAAGGCCCAGGCAATCATCGATTATCGCAACGCGAACGGTCCTTTCCGTACACCCGAGGATGTGATGAAGGTTCGCGGGATCAAGGAAGGCGAGTTCGGCAAGATCCGCGACCAGATTTCCGTGTCCGGCAGCACCACCCCCGTGCAGCGGCCGGCGTCCAAGGCGGCCGCCCCGGCCACGCCGGCGCCTCGCGCCGCCGCGCCGGCCCCCGCCACCCCGGCGACTGCCGCGGCACCCGCGCCGGCCCGGACCGCTACGCCCGCGTCAACGGCGACGGCGCCTGCCGCGGCCGCGCCCGCCAAGGCCGACAACGCAAAGATGACCAAGGCCGAGGAAAAGGCGGCGCGCGCGAAGGCGCGGGAAGAAAAGGCCGCCAAGGCCAAGGAAGAGAAAGCGGCCAAGGCGAAGGAGAAGCAGGAAAAGGCCGCGAAGGCGAAGGAAGACAAGGCGGCCAAGGCCGAGGCGACGAAGACCAAGGCGTCGGCGAAGGACGCGTCCGGCGGAACGGCCGCGAAAGACGCGAAACCGAAGCCGTAGCGCGAGTCGTCCGACGGCAATGCCGGCCGCGCCACACGCGGCCGGCGCCGCTCGGGCCTGGGCTACCCGCCCGCCCGGGCGCCGCCAGCGATAGGCTTCGCGCGCCGGTCCGCTACAATTCCTGCATGAGCTATGCAACGCTTGCCGACGCCGTCGGCAACACGCCGCTCGTCAGGCTGATGCGGCTGCCCGGCGCAACGTCGAACGTCATCCTCGCAAAGCTCGAGGGCAACAATCCGGCGGGATCGGTCAAGGACCGCCCCGCGCTGTCGATGATCGTCGAGGCCGAGAAGCGCGGGACGATCAAGCCGGGCGATGTGCTGATCGAAGCGACGTCGGGCAACACCGGCATCGCACTCGCCATGGTCGCCGCGGTGCGCGGCTACCGGATGCTGCTGGTGATGCCCGAGAGCCAGACGGCCGAGCGCGTGCAGACGATGCGCGCGTACGGCGCCGAGCTCGTGCTCACGCCGAAGGCGGGCGGCATGGAGGCCGCGCGCGATATCGCGATGCGCATGCGTGACGAAGGCAAGGGCGTCATCCTCGACCAGTTCGCGAATCCCGACAATCCGCTCGCGCATTACCGCGGCACGGGGCCCGAGATCTGGCGCGACACCGCCGGCCGGGTCACGCATTTCGTCTCGGCAATGGGTACCACCGGGACGATCATGGGCGTGTCGCGGTTTCTCAAGGAACAGAATCCCGCGATCACGATCGTCGGTGCGCAGCCGGAGGAGGGGGCGTCGATCCCGGGCATTCGCAAATGGGCGCCCGCGTATCTGCCGAAGATATTCGACGCGAGCCGCGTCGATCGCACCGAGAACGTGTCGCAGGCCGACGCCGAGGATCACGCGCGGCGGCTCGCGCGCGACGAAGGCATCTTCTGCGGCATCAGCTCGGGCGGCGCCTGCGCGGTCGCGCTCCGTCTGTCGCAAAGCGTCGCGAACGCGACGATCGTCTTCATCGTCTGCGACCGCGGCGACCGGTACCTCACCACGGGCGTATTCCCCGCCTGATGCAATTCCCTCCCGCCAGCGACGTGCTTCGCGCGTCGCTGCCTGAATGCGGCCGGGCCGGATGATTCCGCTGCTCGTCTTCGACATTGAAACGGTGCCCGACATCGCGGGCATCAGGCGCATTCATGACATCGGCAACACCATCGACGATGCCGGCGTGCTCGACTGGTTCCAGCAGCGCCGGCGCGCGGCGAGCGGCACCGACTTCGCACCGTTTCATCTGCAGAAGGTCGTCGCCATCGCCTGCGCGATGCGCGATCCTGCCGGCATTCGCATCTGGTCGATCGGCGATCCGGCCGACGACGAGCCCGAGCTCATCCGGCGCTTTTTCGACGGCATCGAAAAATACACGCCGCAGCTCGTCTCCTGGAACGGCGGCGGGTTCGACCTGCCGGTGCTCAACCATCGTGCGCTGATCCACGGCATCGTTGCATCGCGCTACTGGGACTGGGGCGACGAAGACCGGGAGTTCCGGTTCAACAACTACCTCGCGCGCTATCACACGCGCCATCTCGACCTGATGGACGTCATGGCGCAATACCAGCTTCGCGCGAGTGCCGGGCTCGACGCCATGGCGCGCCTGTGCGGCTTTCCGGGGAAGCTCGGCATGGACGGCAGCGAGGTCGCGTCGGCCATCGCCGCCGGACGTCTTGCCGACGTCCGCAGCTACTGCGAGTGCGACGTGCTCAACACGTATCTCGTCTACCAGCGCTTCCGGCTGATGCGCGGGGAGATGGACGCCGGCGAGTACGCGCGCGAAGTGTCGCTGGTGCGCGAGCGCGTCGGCGCGTCCGACGCCCCGCACTGGCGCGCGTTCATCGCGAAGTGGGACGGCGTGCGCGTTACAGCGTGATCGAGCCGCGGCCGATCTCGATCACGCGGCCCGATACGTGGATCGAGCGCTGCGCATCGACGACGAGGCCGAGGCGGCACGGCCTTCCGACCGCTTCACCCTGATCGATCGTCAGCCGTTGCGGCAGTGTGGCGCCGGTTGCCAGCAGCCAGCCGCCGAGATTCGCGCACGCGGAGCCGGTCCCCGGATCCTCGACGATCGCGCCGTGCTTCGGGAAGAAGAAGCGGGACAGCACGTGATCGCCTTCGCGTGCGAAAACGTACGCCATCGCCCGTTGCGCGTTGCTCGCGTGCACGAGCATTTGCGCAGGCGCAGGCCGCGCGCGGCGCACCGCGTCGAACGACGCAAGCGGCACCATCAACTGCTCGCTGCCGGTGTCGACCCACAGCGGACCGGCCACGTCCAGGTCGTTGCTTGACAGACCGAGCATCGCGGCGAGATCGTCGCGCGATGCCGACGCCGGCCGATACCGCGGCGCGTTCGCCGTCAACGTCCAGACGTCGCCGTCGGCGCGCACCGGGATGACGCCTGCGTGCATCTGCAGCGTCACATGGTCGCCGGCGTCCGCGATCGCGCGCACGACGTGCGCGGTACCGAGGGTCGGATGGCCGGCGAACGGCATCTCGAATGACGGAGTGAAGATGCGCACGCGCCGTGTCGCGGCTTGCGATGGAAGCACGAACGTCGTCTCCGACAGGTTGAACTGCAGCGCGAGCGCCTGCATCGCCGCGTCGTCGAGTCCGCGCGCATCCTCGAACACCGCGAGCGGATTGCCGGCGAGCGGCGCCTCGGCGAACACGTTGACGATGCGAAACGCGTAGTCGCTTGTATGATCCCCCCACGCTTGCGGCCGACTGAACGAACTTCGTGCTTCGCCCTCAGGTGTTCGCCCTAGGGGCGGCCCGTCGGGCTCACGCGCTGCGCTGCCCCCCGCGGGGGCGGAATTCGCGCCTTGAGGCGGCTCGGCGGCGCTCATTGCGCAAACTCGAGCAGCGACGACGCGAGCAGCCGTCGCGCGAGGCCGCGGAAGGCCTCGTCGCGCGCATCCTCGACGTGCAGGACGGCCGCGTTCCGGAAATGCGGGAAATTGCGCGCGATGGCGCGCTCGTAGGACGGGTCATAGTGCAGCTCGAGAAGCTCGCTGGCGAGCTCGCGCGTCGCACCCGATTCCATCAACGCCTGCCAGTGCGCGACGACCGCATTGCCATGCAGCTTCGCAAGCGGTGCAATCTGCGCGGTGAACGCGGCAGGATCGATCGCGAGGTGCGCGTAATCGGACGCGAGCATCGCGACACGGTGTGGCGTCGACGCTTCGAGCCGGATGCACGGCGCCTCCCGCATCGACTCGAGCAACGCGTCCGGAACCTGCAGCCGTCCGATGCGCCGGCTTTCCGATTCGACGAACACCGGACGCGACGCGTCGAAGTGCGCGAACGATTCGAACAGCGCGCTTTCGAACGCCTTCTGGCCGGGCTGCGGAGCACCCGGAATGTCGCCGAGGAGCGAACCGCGATGGCATGCGAGCCGCTCGAGATCCAGCACCTGTCCGCCCTCGGCCGCGATCGCCTCGATCAGGCGCGATTTGCCCGAGCCGGTGAATCCGCACACGACGCGATAGCGGAATTGCCGCGGCCATTGCGCAAGCAGGGCGACGACGTGACGCCGGTACGCCCGGTAGCCGCCGTCGAGCTGCACGGCGCGAAAGCCGATCTCGTTCAGCACGTGCACGAGCGCGCGGCTGCGCTGCCCGCCGCGCCAGCAGTACACGAGCGGCGCCCACTCGCGCGGCTTGTCCTGCACGTGCGTCGCGACGATGCGCGCAATGTTGCGCGCAACGATGGCCGCACCGGCCTTGCGCGCCTCGAATGCCGAGACCTGCACGTAAGTGGTTCCGATGCGCGCGCGTTCGTCGTCGTCGAGCACCGGCAGGTTGATTGCGCCCGGCAGATGATCTTCGGCGAACTCGGCAGGCGAGCGCACGTCGATCCGATCACGGAAGGCGGCGAAATCGTCGACGCTCGCGCGAATTTGCGCACGCAACGGCGGACCGGGCGGCAGCGGGGCGATCATCGTCGCGACAGCAGCGGCGCGAGTGCGGGCCAGACGTTGTCGAGGATCCGCGGTTCGGCGGCCGCCTTCGGATGAATGCGATCTTCCTGGAACTGCGCGAGATCGTCGCCGAAGCCCGCGAACAGGTACGCCACGACGGGCACCCTGTGCGCCTTCGCGACATCGGCGAACAGCGATGCGAAGCGCCGCGCATACGCGGAGCCGTAGTTCGGCGGCACCTGCATGCCGAGCAGCAGCGGCTTCGCGCCCGCGGCGAGCACGTCCTTCACCATCGCATCGAGGTTCGCCCGCGTGGCGTCGAGGTTGCCGCCGCGAAGCGCATCGTTGCCGCCGAGCTCGATGACGACGATCGATGGACGGTGCTCGCGCAACAGGGCGGGCAGGCGCGCGCGTCCGCCGGCCGTCGTGTCGCCCGAAATCGACGCGTTGACGACATGTTGCCGATAGCCTTCCTTCGCGAGCCGTGCCGCCAGGAGGTCCACCCATCCTTCGCCGCGCGCGAGCCCGTACCCGGCCGAAATTGAATCGCCGACGACGAGCAGCACCGGTGCGAGGCCCTGCGCCAGCACCGGTGCCGGGAGGACGATGCAGCAGGCGAGCACGAGCAGGCGCGCGAACGCGCGGATCGATGATTGACGCGCGGGCATCGAAGCGAGCGCATGACGTGCACGAAGCAGGCGAAGCATCGGCAAATTGTAACCGGCCGGTCTTCGCCGAGCGCACGAAACGTGCCGCGTAGAATCCAAGGCGGATGTCCCCTCCGATCATTCGCGCCGAACGTCTTTCGAAGATTGTCCAGAGCGGAGAGGCGCCGCTCACCATTCTCGACGCCGTGAGCTTCGGCGTCGATGACGGCGAAACCGTCGCGATCGTCGGTGCAAGCGGCTCGGGCAAGACGACGCTGCTCGGCTTGCTTGCCGGACTCGACGATGCGACGTCGGGTGACGCGATGCTCGACGGCGTGTCGCTGGCGACGCTCGATCAGGACGGCCGCGCCGCGTTGCGCCAGCGCCTGCTCGGGTTCGTGTTCCAGTCGTTTCAACTGCTGCCCGCGCTGACCGCGCTCGAGAACGTCATGCTTCCGCTCGAGCTCGCCGGCGCGGCCGATGCGATGCCGCGGGCGCGCGACTGGCTCGCGCGCGTCGGGCTCGCGCGGCGCACCACGCACCATCCGCGGCAGTTGTCCGGCGGCGAGCAGCAGCGCGTTGCGATTGCACGCGCGTTCGCCGGCGAACCGAAGATCCTGATGGCCGACGAGCCCACGGGCAACCTCGACGGCGTCACCGGCGTCGAGATTGCGGAGCTCATGTTCCGGCTCAATCGCGAACATGGAACGACGCTGCTGCTCGTCACGCACGACGTCGAGCTCGCGCGCCGCTGCGAGCGGCGCCTGTCGCTTGCGGCCGGACAGCTGGTCGGCGACGAGCGCGCCGAATTGCCATGTCCACGCTCCGCCTCGCGCTTCGCCTAGCCGCGCGCGATTGGCGCGCCGGCGAAATGCGCGTGCTGATCGTCGCGATCGTGCTCGCTGTCGCGAGTGTGGGCACCGTCGCGTTCTTCGCCGACCGCGTGAAGCAGGGTCTCGCGCAACAGGCGAACCTGCTGCTCGGCGCCGATCTGATGGTGAGCGGCGACCGTCCGCTGCCCGACGTCTACGCCACGCAAGCGCACGCACTCGGGCTTGCGACGTCGCCGGCGATTCGCTTCAACAGCATGGTTGCGCAGTCGGGACGCAGCGATTCCGCAGCGGTGCTTACCGATGTCAAGGCCGTTGCGCAAGGCTACCCGCTGCGCGGAAGTGTCACGCTCGTCGATCCCGCGCGCGGCACGAAGCGCGCGGCGAACGGTATTCCCGCGCCCGGCGAAGCGTGGATCGACACGCGCCTCGCCGATCGTATCGGCGCGCACAGCGGCAGCAGGCTTGCCGTCGGCGATGCAACGCTTACCGTGACGGCCATCATCGCGCAGGAGCCCGAGATCGCCGGACTCACGTTCGCGCCCGGTCCGAAGCTGCTGCTCAACCTGAGCGACGTCCCGGCGACGCATCTGCTGCAGCCCGGGAATCGTGCGACGTGGCGGCTGCTCGTCGCGGAACGCGAGAACGGCCAGCTCGATCGCTACCGGGCGTTCGTCGCCGATCACCTGCAGCCGGGCCAACGCGTGGAATCGGTGCGCGACCTGCGTCCCGAAGTGCGCCAGACGCTCGAGCGCGCCGAACGCTTTCTCGGCCTGTCGGCGCTCGTCGCCGTGCTGCTCGCCGCGGTCGCCGTGGCGCTCGCCGCGTCGCGCTATCTGCGGCGCCATCTCGACGCCGCCGCGATGTTCCGCTGCTTCGGTGCTCCGGTTGCGCAAACACTTGCGCTGTTCGTCATCCAGTTCATCGCCATCGGGATTGCGGCGAGCGCGCTCGGGCTGGCCGGCGCGCTCGCCGGCCAGCAGCTCCTTGCCGTGCTGCTGTCGGGTGCGCTGGTATCGACGCTGCCGTCCCCATCGTGGATGCCTGCCGTCACGGCGCTCGCGACGGGCCTGCTGCTCCTGTTCGGCTTCGCGCTGCCGCCGCTCGTCGCACTGGCGAACGTGCCTCCGCTGCGCGTGCTGCGGCGCGACCTGCCGCGGCCGCGCGCTGGCGGGATCGCTGCCTACGCCTGCGGCGTGGCGACCATCGCGTTGCTCGTCGGATGGCAGGCGCACGAAGCCGAGGCCGCGGGCATCATGCTGGCCGGGGTGGGCGGCCTCCTCGTTGCCGCGGGCGCACTCGCGTGGCTGCTGTTGGCGCTGTTGAAGCGCGTGCCGGCACGCGGCGTGTCGTGGCGCTTCGGTCTTGCCAACCTGCGCCGGCGTGCATTCGCATCGAGCCTGCAGATCGGTGCACTGGCGCTCGGGCTCACCGCCTTGTTGCTGCTGACCGTCGTGCGCGGCGATCTCGTGCGCGACTGGCGCGCGAGCCTGCCGCCCGATGCGCCGAATCAATTTCTGGTCAACGTGCTGCCCGATCAGGTCGCCGACGCGCGTGCGTGGCTGGCGCAGCGCCTGGCAGTGGACACGCAGTTCAAGCCGATGGTGCGCGGGCGACTCGTCGAACTCAATGGCGCGCCACTCGACACGTCGCGCTATGCCGACACGCGCGCGCGCCGGCTGGCCGAGCGCGAATTCAACCTGTCGTGGACCGATCGGCTGCCGCCCGGCAATCGTGTCGTCGACGGCCGCTTCTGGCCGGCCGATGCGAGCGGTGCAGCTGCAGGCATTTCGCTCGAGGAGGGCATCGCGCAGAAGCTCGGCGTCAAGGTCGGCGACCGTCTCACGTTCGATGCGGCTGGCCTCCGGATCACGGCGCCGGTGACGAGCACGCGCAAGGTCGACTGGGACAGCTTTCGCGTCAATTTCTTCGCACTGTTCGCGCCGGGCGCGCTCGACGCGCTGCCGGCGACGTACATCGCCGCCTTCCGGGCGCCCGAAGGCGACGTCAACTGGCTGTCGGGACTCGTGCAGCGCTACCCGAACATCCTGTCGATCGACGTCGCCGAGATCCTCGCGCAGGTGCAGTCGATCGTCGATCGCGTCGCGCGCGCCGTCGAATTCGTGTTCCTGTTCACGCTCGCCGGCGGCCTGCTCGTGCTGCAGGCGGCGATCGCATCGACGCAGGACGAGCGCAAGTTCGACGCGGCCATCGTGCGCACGCTCGGCGCGTCGAGTGCGCAGTTGCAGGGGGCGCACGCCGCCGAGTTCCTGTTGCTCGGCGCGCTTTCCGGCTTGCTCGGTGCGGCCGGCGCCACGGCGATCGGCTGGGCGCTCGCCGATCGCGTGTTCAGCATCCCGTTCACCGGCAATCCGCTGGTGTTCGTCTACGGCATCGTCGGCGGCGCGCTCGCCGTGCTGATCGCCGGGTGGCTCGGCACGCGCGAGACGGTACGCGAGCCGCCGCTTGCCGTATTGCGCGAGCTTGCCTGATGTAAGGATTGCATAAGAATGCAGTTCTGCGCCACAATATGCAGTCCCGATGGACACGATCTCGCAAAGCTTTGCGCTGGCGCTTTCGATGGTCGCGCACCTCGATGCGCGGCTGACGCAGATCGTCGGACTGTCGGTCGCCGTCAGCCTCGCCTCGACGCTGTGCTCGGCGGTGATCGGGCTGCCGCTCGGCGCCGCGATGGCCATCGCGCGATTTCCCGGGCGCGATCCCGTCATCGTGACGTTGAACGCGGCGATGGGCCTGCCGCCGGTCGTCGTCGGCCTTCTCGTCTATCTGCTGCTGTCGCGCGCCGGGCCGCTCGGCGCGTTCGGCCTGCTGTTCACGCCCACCGCGATGGTCATCGCACAGACGATCCTGATCGTGCCGATCGTCGCCGCGCTGACGCGTCAGGTCGTCGAGGACGCGTGGGCCGAGTACCGCGAGCAACTGCGCAGCCTCGATGCGTCGTGGTGGCAATCGAGCACGACGCTCCTGTGGGATACCCGCTGGTCGCTCCTGACCGTGCTGCTCGCAGGCTTCGGACGCGCGGCGTCGGAGGTGGGCGCCGTGATCATTGTCGGCGGCAACATCGACGGCGTGACGCGCGTCATGACGACTGCAATCGCGCTCGAGACGAGCAAGGGCGACCTTGCGCTCGCACTCGGCCTCGGCATCGTGCTGCTCACGCTGGTGATGGCGCTCAACGTCGGCGCGCACCTCACGCGGCAATGGGCGAGGGCGCGCTTTGGGTGACGCTGCAATCGCCGAGGGCTTGCCGATCGTCGCTGCCGGCGTGGGCGTCGTCCGCCGCGGCACGCGCGTGCTCGATGCGATCGACGTCACGATCGAGCCGCGTGCCCGCACGTTCATCCTGGGCGCGAACGGTGCAGGCAAGAGCACGCTGCTGCGCGTGCTGCATGGACTCCTCGCACCCGACGCCGGCACCGTGACGTGGGGAAGCGGCAGGTCGCGGCCGGCGGGGCAGGCGATGGTGTTCCAGCGCCCGGTGCTGCTGCGCCGCTCGGCCGCGGGCAACGTACGTCACGCACTGGCACTTCGCGGCGTGCGGGGAAGCGAAGCGCAGCGGCGCACCGACGACGCGCTTTCGCGTGTCGGTCTCGGCGAAATCGGCGCGCGGCCTGCGCGAGTGCTGTCGGGCGGCGAGCAGCAGCGGGTTGCGCTCGCGCGCGCATGGGCACTCGAGCCCGAGGTCCTGTTCCTCGACGAGCCCACCGCGAGCCTCGATCCCCCCGCCACGCGCGCGGTCGAGAGCATCGTCGAAGCCATTCACGCCCGCGGGACGACCATCGTGATGACCACACACAGCCTCGGACAGGCGAAGCGCCTCGCCGACACGGTGATCTTCCTGTCCGCGGGCAAGGTGACCGAATGCACGGACGCATCGCAATTCTTCGCTTCGCCGCATTCGTCCGAGGGAAGGATCTTTGTCGAAGGAGAGCGGTTGTGATGAAAACGTGGATCAGGAATGTGATGCTGGCGCTCGGCATGCTCGGCGCGGTCGGTGCCGGTGCTGCGCAACCGTTCATCGTCGTTGCGTCGACGACGTCGACCGAGCAGTCGGGGCTGTTTGCGCATCTGCTGCCGGCGTTCGAAAAGGACACCGGCATCGCCGTGCACGTGGTCGCCGTCGGCACCGGACAGGCGCTCGACATCGGCCGGCGCGGCGATGCCGACGTCGTGTTCGTGCACGACAAGGCTGCCGAGCTCAAATGGCTTGCCGAAGGCAATGGGGTCCAGCGTTATCCCGTCATGTACAACGACTTCGTTCTGATCGGACCCAAAGCCGATCCCGCCCACGTCGCGGGCGGCAAGGACATCGCGGCCGCATTGAAGAAAATCGCGCAGGCGAAGCCGGCGTTCGTGTCGCGGGCCGACAAGAGCGGCACCTATTCGGCGGAACTGCGGTTGTGGAGGGATGCGGGCGTCGACATCGCGAAGGCCAAGGGGTCGTGGTATCGCGAGACCGGATCGGGCATGGGACCGGCGCTCAATACGGCGGCGGCGCTCGACGCGTATCTCCTTGCCGATCGCGGCACGTGGCTCAACTTCCATAACCGCGGCAATCTCGAGATCGTCATCGAGGGCGACAAGCGGCTCTTCAACCAGTACGGCGTGATGCTCGTAAATCCCGCGAAGCATCCGCAAGTCAAGAAGGATCTCGGCCAGAAGTTCATCGACTGGCTCGTATCGCCGCGCGGACAGCAGGTGATCGCGAGCTACACGATCGATGGCGAGCAATTGTTCTTTCCGAACGCCGGCTCGGATTCGTGACGCCACGGCGCCGCACCGGGCTCGCGTTCGTCGGCGGCACGCTTGCACTTTTCGCCCTCGCGCTGATCGCGCTCGGCGCGGGCCGCTATCCGATTCCGCTGCGTGAGTTCGCGCACGTACTGTGGGCGCGCGCCAGCGGCGGTAGCGACGCGGCGACCGCGGATGCGATCGTGTGGCAGATTCGCCTGCCTCGTGCCGCTGTCGCCATGCTCGTCGGGGCGGCACTCGGCGCGGCGGGTACCGCATACCAGCACCTCTTTCGCAATCCGCTCGTCGCACCCGATACGCTGGGGGTTTCGTCGGGTGCGGCCCTCGGCGCGGTGCTCGGCATCGTTGCCGGCGCGAGCTTCGTGGCCGTCGAGGCGGCCGCCCTCGTCGGCGGGCTGGGCGCCGTCGGCATCGTCATGCTGATCGCCGGGCGGCTTGAGGCGCACGATCCGCTGGTGACGCTGATCCTGACCGGAATCGTCGTCGCAAGCCTGCTCGGCGCGGCGATCGCGCTCGTGAAGTACCTCGCCGATCCGTACAACCAGTTGCCCGCGATCACCTTCTGGCTGATGGGGAGCCTCGCTTCCGCGTCGGCCGGCGAGATCGCGAGCCTGTTGCCGGCCGTGGCACTTGCGCTCGTCGTGCTGTTCGCGCTTGCATGGCGGGTCAACCTGCTCGCGTTGCCCGAGGACGAGGCGCGTGCGCTCGGCGTGAACACGCGGCGATTGCGCGGTGTGGTCATCGCCGCCGCGACGCTCGCGACCGCCGCCAGCGTCGCGGTTTCCGGTGTCATCGGCTGGGTGGGTCTCGTGGTGCCGCACATGGCGCGTCTCGTGGTCGGCCCCGAATTTTCGCGCCTGCTGCCTGCGGCGGCACTGTTCGGCGCTGCGTTCATGCTGATCATCGACACGATTTCACGCACCGTCGCACCCGTCGAGATTCCGCCCGGGATCCTGACCGCGGTAATCGGCACGCCGGTGTTCATCGCGCTTCTCGCGCGTGCGCAGCGGACTTTCTAGGCCGATGTCGCGCATGCCGAACGCGACGCAGGCACGCCGGCCGATGCTCGACGTGCGCGATCTCGCCTTCGGCTTCGGTGCGCGGCGTGTTGGTGCGGAAGTGACGTTTGCGCTCGCGGCTGGTGAGACCCTGGCCGTGCTCGGCGGAAACGGCGCGGGGAAGACGACGCTGTTTCGCACGCTGCTCGGGCTGCTCCCGCCCCAGCGAGGCAGCGTGCTGCTGGAAGGCGAGCCGTTGGCGCAACTGGCGCCGGCGGTACGCGCGCGGCGCCTCGCGTACGTCCCGCAGCAAAGCGCGCCCGCTTTCGCGTTCACCGTGCTCGAGTCCGTGGTGATGGGATGCGCCGCGCGCCTCGGAACATTCGGCCGCCCGGCGCGCGACGACTATGCCAATGCGCAGCGCGCGCTCGCGACGCTCGGCATCGAATCGCTCGCACCACGGCGGGTCACCGAGATCTCGGGCGGCGAGCGCCAGCTGGTCATGATTGCGCGCTCGCTCGCGCAGCATGCACGTGTGCTCGTGCTCGACGAGCCGACGGCAAGCCTCGACTTCGGCAATCGCGTGCGCGTCCTCGGCGAAATCGATCGGCTGCGCGCGGATGGCATGACGATCCTTTTCTCGACGCACGAGCCGGATCAGGCGCTCGCCCACGCCGATCGCGCGCTCTTGCTCGCGGGCGGGCGGATGATCGCGCTCGACACGGTCGAGCGCGCGCTCACGGCCGAGAACATCGAGCGCCTCTACGGCACGCCGGTGCGCCTGGTCAGCTTCGATGGGCACCGGTACGCCTGCGTGCCGCGCGAGTAGACAATGTGTAGGCCACACCATGCCGACGAACGCGCGATGTGCGTGAAAGCGACACGCTCGCGCCCTTGCAGCCCTACGCTCGTCGCCCGCCGCGCCATCGCGGTGTGCAGCGTGCATACTTATGACGCCGGCATACGCAGCATCGAGCGCCGGTGAATCCGTCAGAGCGCGAAACGCGTCAACGCACACTCCGGTATCGACCATGGCCTCGGGCAAATCGACCAGCATCCACAAACGCAAGCTGGCGGCGGCGCTCCGCAAGATGGGCACGTCGCTCGCCACGCACACCGAATCCACGTTCAAGCCCTCGGGAGTCGCCTCGAAGGCGCTCGAGGAATTCAAGGCACGCCGCGCGGCCGAGAAGCTCGGTCTGCTGCCGCCCGCGAAGTCGAAGGTCGTCGAGCGCTACGAGATCGACACCGACACGACGACGGTGACCAAGCTGCCGCTCCGGCTCAAAACGCGCTGACGCATCACGCGTTGAAGACGACGCGGCCGGTGAGCGTCACGTCGTAGCCGCGCAGCGATGCGGCGGTCGCGGCGAACTCCGGTGTACGCGTGCAGCCGAGCAGAGCCTGCAGCGGCGGTTCGAATGCGTCGCGGCGGAACGTGACGAGATCGAAGCGCTCGGTTGCGAGCGGGACGAACGCGAGACCGTTGGCGCGCGCGGCGGCTTCGATGCCGAGGCCGACATCCGCTTGACCGCTGCGCACGATCGCTGCGAGCTCGGTCTCGGCGTGCGCAATCCGGGGTGACCAGTCGAGCGCATCCGCCCGGATGCCGGCCTGTGCCAGCAGATGCAGCAGCAACCGGTGGCTGCCCGCACCCGGTTGCCTCGACGCGATCCGCACACGCTTTCGCGCGAGATCCGCGAGCTTGCGGATGCGGTGCGGGTTGCCTTCCCGCAGCAGCAGGCCCTGCGTGCGACGCGCCCATTCGAGCACGACCACGTCGGCGCCGGAGAAAAGCTCGCGCACCAGCGGCACGTTGTACTCGCCGCTCGCGTCGTCGAGCCAGTGGGTTGCCGCTGCGGTGGCTTCGCCGCGCGCGAGCGCCTCGACGCCCGCGCGGCTGCCACCCGCCAGGATGGCGAGGCCACAGCGCGATTCGCGCGCCGCCCATTCGAGCAACGGGTCATGGCTGCCCGCGATGATCGGGGCGCGTCCGCGCACCATCGCGGCCGGCGCTTCACGCTTGCCGGCAATCCACGCGTCGATCTGCGCGCGCGGGAACAGCAGCTTTCCGGTTGCGCGCACATGCGGAATGGAACGCTGGCGCACGAGATCGTAGATGCGCCGCTCCTTCAGTCGCAGGTAGGCGGCGACCTCGCGCGTGTCCATCATCTCGGCGGGCGCGCCGGGTTCGGGCGTGTCGTGCGATGGGACTCGGGCCACGGCAGATTTTCGCACGCGGCCAGTCGCGCCCGATTGCCAATTTTTGCCATCCTGCACGACGATTCGCGCATAAGCACCATGAACCGCGCTCTCGAACCGACGCCGATGGCGCTTTCTGCCGGCGCCGCGCTTATTTCCCGCTCAGGATCGCTTCGCGCGACAGCCGCCGGGCAACGGCGACCAGCGCGATCACGACGAGCGCGAGCGGAGCGATCCAGGACAACGCGAGCTGCGCCAACGCCGGCGCCTCGCCGCGCAGCGACGTGTTGAGCAGCGAGTACTGCGCCGACACCGGCACCAGCATGATCCACGACGGCTCCTTGCGCTGCATGAAGAGCTGCACCAGCGGAATCAGCGACACGACGAACAGCAGCACCGACACGTTCGCCTGCGCCTCCTTGTACGCGCGGGCGCGGCTGCCGACGTAAAGCAGGATCGCGGGCAGCATCAGGATCATCGGCACGAGGACGAGCAGAAAGCGGCCGAATTCGCGCACGCCGAACAGGAACGGCACGCCGACCGGCGGCAGCGGCGCGAACGCGAGCGTCAGGTAGAAGCCGGTCAGCGTGAGCGCGACGACGAGTGCGTCGAACAGGCACACCGCGAGCCATTTGCCGACGACGATTTCGGCCGGCCGTGCCGGCGTCATCAGCAGCGGCTCGAGCGACTGCCGCTCGCGCTCGCCGGCCGTCGTGTCGAGCGCGACGGCCATCCCGCCCATCACCGACGCGAACAGGCCGTAGTACGCGACGAGGAACAGCACCAGCGCGCCCGACTGCTGCGGCGTCGCGACGTCGTCGCTTTCGATGCGCAACGGGTTCGCGACGCTCGAGGTGACGCCCCGCAGCATCAATCGCTCTTCGCCCCACAACCGGTTGTAGCTGCGCAGCAGCGCATCGGCCTGGTCGATCGCCGCGCGTGCACGATCGCGCGAGCGGTCGAACACGAGGCGCACTGTGGCGGGCTTGCCTTGCGCCACGTCGTTGGCGAACGCGTCGTCGATGATCAGCACGACGTCGAGGTCGCCGCGGCGGATTTGCGCATCGTAGTCGTCGGGCGCCTTCGTCACCTTCACCTGCTGCCGCTCGAGAAACGCGACGACGGCCGGCGCGTATTCGCCGCCTTGCACCGGCAACGTGAGCTCGCGCGCGCGTTCGGCCTGGCTCGCCATCAGGTTGAAGATCAGCATCAGGAAGATCGGGCCGGCCAGGATCGACGACAGAAGCGTCACCGTGCCGGTGCGCCGGTCGCGAAACGTATCGAGGAGCTCCTTGCGCAGGATAGCGAGCGTTCGCTGCACGGCGCTCATGCCGCCAATCCCTCATCCGAGCCGAGCAGCGCGACGAACGCGTCCTCGAGGCCCGCGGTGCCCGCCCGCGCGATGAGCTCGTCGGCGGTCCCGGCGGCGACGACGCGGCCGTGCGACAGCACGACGATGCGATCGCAAAGCGCCGCCACTTCCTGCATCACGTGCGACGAAAACAGCAGGCACTTCCCCGCGGCACGCAGCGTGCGCAGCTCGTCGCGGAGCGTGCGCACGCTCATGATGTCGAGGCCGTTCGTGGGCTCGTCGAGCAGGATCGTGTGCGGGTCGTGCACGAGGGCGCGCGCGATGGCGACCTTCATCTTCTCGCCCTGCGAGAAACCGGCGGTGCGCCGCTCGGCAATCGCGCCGAGGCCCAGCGTGGCGAAGAGCGTGTCGATCCGCGCGTCGAGACCCGCGCCCGACAGGCCGTGCAGCGCGCCGAAATAGCGGACGTTCTCGCGTGCAGTCAACCGCGGATAGAGGCCGCGCGCGTCGGACAGCACGCCGATGCGCTCGCGCACCGCGTAGCGGTCGGTGACCACGTCGAGGCCGTCCACCTTCGCGTGCCCTTCGTCCGGGAGCACGAGCGTCGCGATCATCCGCAGCAGCGTCGTCTTGCCGGCGCCGTTGGGACCGAGGAGCCCGGTGATCGCGCCGTCGGGCGCATCGAAGCTGACGTCGCGCACGGCGCGGACGTCGCGCCGCTTGCCGAACGCCTTCGCGATGTCGCGTACCGCGATCACGGCTGCGGAGCCAGCCGATCGGGCCACGACGGCGGCCGTTTCGAATGCGCGAAAAAGTCGATGCAGTCGCGCGACAGCGTGTCGAAGCCCGCGGCGTCGACGAACGCCGCGATGAGGCGCGGGGCGCAGGCATGGGATGACACGATATGGCCGAAGCCCGCCGCGATCACGTGGCGGCTGTTCGGCAATCCCTTCGCCACCTCGTCGCCGTAAACGGGTGGCGTCACGGGGTCGAGGCCACCGGACAGCAGCAGCACCGGCAGCGCACTTTGCACCGGCATCGTGAAATCGGCCGGATAGCCGCCCTTTGGCCACTGGTCGCACACGGCGAGCGCGCGCCGCGCGAGCGAGCGCACGCGCACGTCGGCGACGCCGTTCGCGCGCTCGTCGCGTGTCACCCGCGGCGCATCCTCGCTGCACGTCACCGAATAGAACAGGGCCGGGTTGAATTCATACGGAAGATCGCCGACGACGGTCAGCGATGCCGCCAGGAGCGGCGCGTACTGGCCGTCGTGCGCGAGCGCGAGCAGCTCCGGGATGAGGCTCGCCGCCTCGGGCGAATATGTGAGCGGCTGCAGTGCGCCGATGATCGTGTCGAACTCGGCGCGGATCTCGCGCGCCACACCCGTCCGCGGATCGCGGACGCTCACCGTTCGTCCGCCTTCGAGCGCGTGGCGGATGTCTTCGAGCGTTGCCGCCGGATCGGGATGCGCCTTGGCGCACGGCGCCGATGCGCGGCACGCGGCGATCACCCCGTCGAGCGCATCGTCGCGCGTGCGCCATACGTCGAACGAGATTCGCAGCGACGGCGGCGCAACGCCGTCGAGCACGACGCTGCGCACATGCGCAGGGTGGCGGCGCAGGTATTCCTGCGCCACGCGCGTGCCATAGCTGCCTCCCCACAGGTTCAGCTTGTCGTAGCCGAGTGCCTCGCGCATTTCGTCGAGGTCCGCGACCCACGCGCTCGTCGTGTACTGCGACGCGTCGACACCCTTCCCGGCGAGCTGCCAGGCGCAGAGCAGCGCCTTCGGCACCGGATCGGTGTCGAATTCGGCATGCTCGTCGGGCGCGAACGCGGGACAGGCGAGCGGCGACGAGCGCCCGGTGCCGCGCTGGTCGATCAGCACGATGTCGCGCGTGCGCCTGATCGCGGTGAGCGAAAGCGCGAACGGACCGAGCGTCGACGCCGCCTGTCCGGGTCCGCCGGCGAGAAGCACCAGCGGATCGGGTTTCGGCGACAGCGTGTTCGCGGGCAGCAGGGCGACGAAGATCGACAGCCGGCGTCCGTTCGGCTGCTGGCGATTTTCGGGAACGTCCAGCGTGCCGCATTGCACCGCCTGCGCCACCTTGGGCAGCCGGCATTCGGCGAGCTTGATGCGGCGCGTTGCGGGACCGCGATCGCTGCAAGCGACGACGAACAGCAGGCAGCCGAGCAGGCAGAGAAGTGCGCCCGGGCGCAATGCCGCCGTCATCAGACGGAGCATCGGTCGCGTGCGTTGCGAAGCGTAAGATGCACGACGGTCGAAGTTGATGCCGCGAAGGCGTGGTGCGCTGGAAGGATCATGGCGGAGCTCGAGCCCGGTATTGTCACCGATTTGCGCGACCGCCAAAGCTACGGCGGTTATCTGCGTCTCGACCGGCTGCTCGACGCGCAGCAGCCGGTGTCGCGCGGTGCGGACGACGCGCCCCGGCACGACGAGATGCTGTTCATCATCCAGCATCAGGTTTCCGAGCTATGGATGAAGCTCATGATCCACGAGCTTCGCGCGGCGATCGCGCACGTGCGCGCCGACGCGCTCGAGCCGTGCTTCAAGATCCTGGCACGTGTCAAGCTCATCCAGAAGCAGCTCTTCGAGCAATGGGCGGTGCTGGAAACGCTGACGCCTTCCGAATACGAGGCGTTCCGGCCGGCGCTGGGAACAGCGTCCGGTTTCCAGTCGGCGCAGTACCGTGCGATCGAGTTCCTGCTCGGCAACAAGCAGGCCGCGATCCTCGACGTCTTCCGCCACGAGCCCGCGACGTTCGCCGAGCTCGACGCGCTGCTGCACGCGCCGTCGCTCTACGACGAATTCCTGCGCCTGCTCGCACGACGCGGGCTTCCGGTGCCACGTGCATCGCTCGTGCGCGACGTCACCAAGCCGTACGTGCGCAATGCCGATCTGGTCCCCGTGCTCGCCCGCATCTACGAGGATCCCGAGCAATGGTGGGATGCGTACGACATGTGCGAAAAGCTCGTCGACGTCGAGGAAGCTTTCCAGCTCTGGCGCTTTCGCCACATGAAGACCGTCGAGCGCATCATCGGCTACAAGCCGGGAACCGGCGGCTCGTCGGGCGTTGCGTTCCTGCGCCGTGCGCTCGAGCACTCGTTCTTCCCCGAGTTGCTCGACGTGCGCACCGTCATCGGCGCGCGATGAACGGCGCACCGAACGCGAGCGCGGCACCTGACGGGCTGTCGATCGAAGCCGCGGTCGCGGCGCCTGACGGGCTGTCGATCGAAGCCGCGGTCGCGGCACTGGGCAACGGTCCACTGACCGAGGCGGCGCTCGCCGCGCACATTGCACCGCTGTTCTCGCGCATGCGCGACGCGGCACCTGATCGCGTCTACCTCGCGAACCATTCGCTCGGCCGCCCGCTCGATGCGACGGAACAGGATCTGGGCGAAGGCGTCGCCGCGTGGTACGCGCAAATGGGCGGCGCCTGGGACGCGTGGATGGCCGAGATGCGGGCGTATCGAACGCGTCTTGCGCGTCTGATGCACGCGGCTTCCGGTGACTGCATCGTTCCGAAGACGAGTGCGGGTCAGGGTCTGCGCGCGATTCTCAACTCGTACGATGCGAGCGGCGAACGGGTGAATCGCCTGCGCCCGCGCGTCGTCGCAACGCGCGGCGAATTCGACTCGCTCGACGTGATCCTGCGCGCCTACGCGCAGTCGGGCCGTATCGAGCTCGCCTTCGTCGAGCCGCGCGACGGTGGCCGCTTCGATACCGGCGACATCGTCGATGCGATCGGCGAACGCGTCGATCTCGTCGTCGTGTCCGAAGTGATCTTCAACACCGGTCAGCGCATCGAGCGCGTCGATGCGATCGTCGAGCGGACGCATCGCGCCGGCGGCCGGGTGCTTCTCGACGTCTACCACTCGCTCGGCGTGTTTCCCGTCGATGTGGCAATGCAGGACGTGGACTTTGCCGTCGGCGGCAGCTACAAATACCTGCGCGGCGGGCCGGGCGCATGTTTCCTTTATCTCGCGCCGCGCCATCTCGACGGGTCGCTGCGCACGCTCGACATCGGCTGGTTCGCGAAACGCGAGCCGTTCAGCTACGCGCGGCCGGATCCGCCCGAGCTCGCAGCCGGCGGCGACGCCTTCCTGGAATCGACGCCGCCCGTGCTCACGTGGTATCAGGCGCGCGCCGGGCAGCGACTGGCCCTCGCGCTCGACGTCGAGCGCGTTCGCGCGTATTCGCTGCAACAACAGCAAACGCTCGTCGGACTGCTGCGCGCACGCGGCTTCGCCGCAGGGGGCGGCACGGCGGACCACGGCGCATTCGTCGTCGTCGCTGATCCGCGCGCGCAATCGTGGTGCGCGGCGCTGGCGACGCGCGGCATCGTCGCCGATGCGCGGGGCGAGCGGCTGCGGCTTTGCCCGGACATCCTTACGACTGACGAACAGCTCGTGCGTGTCGCGGACGCGCTCGGTGCGATCGCAAGTCGGTAATGGCGAGGCGAGCCCGGGCAGGGCCGCCTCGCGTTTCACGTCTCAGCTTCGTCCCCGCGAAAGCGGGGACCCAGTGTCGTTGAAACTCGCCTCGCATGTCTCGAGGCAAGACACTGGATTCCCGCCTTCGCGGGAATGACGATTGCGCAACTCGGCCGGCATATCTCGAGGCAAGACACTGGATTCCCGCCGTCGCGGGAATGACGATTGCGCAACTCGCCCCGACACGTCTCGAGGCAAGACACTGGATTCCCGCCGTCGCGGGAATGACGATTGCGCAACTCGGCCCGACACGTCTCGAGGCAAGACACTGGATTCCCGCCGTCGCGGGAATGACGATTGCGCAACTCGGCCGACATGTCTCGACGCAAGACACTGGATTCCCGCCGTCGCGGGAATGACGATTGCGCGCGGCCAATGCGCCGCGGAAACAACGTGGTCGGCTGCGCGGCTAGTTGGCCGCTTCGATCGAAGGGATCGAGCGCAGGTACTCGTAGATTGCCGTCAGGTCGCGGTCGGTCTTTTTGCCGAACGCCGGCCACGGCATGACTTGCAGCAGCACGCCCGGCGGATCGAGCGGATTGTGCCCGGTGCGCAGCGTCGAGATGAATTGCTCGAGCGTCAATCCGGCCGGACGGCCCAGCGCGTCGGGCGTGATGTTTGCGGATACGAACGGCCCGAAATGCTGTCCGCCGGCGAGGAACCCTGCGACGTTGACTTGTTCGGGTTGGCCGAGGAACGGGTTGCCCCCGGGCGCGTACGACGGATTCGTGTGGCAATCGTTGCAGCCGGTCGTGTTGACGATGTAGCTGCCGAGGCCGACCAGCGCGCGATTCTTGCCCTTGAGATCGAGCGGCACCGGGTTGATTTCGAAGCCGCGTTGAATCTGGCTCTGGCTGGACTCGTCGTCCGCGGCACCGGCAGCGGGTAGAGCCATCAGCGCAAGGACCGCCGCGGCAGCGCCCGCGACGGCGATCGATCGGATACGTTGCATCGTTTGCTCCTTTACGAATTCGGCGTTGCCCGGGAGGGGCAACCGGCCGAGGCGCAGAGTTTAGGGCGGGCAACGCGCCGGCCGCAAGGCGGATCGTCGGCTCGGCAGCGGACAGTCTTCGTTACCGGCCTGGACGCCCGATCACGCGTTGCGCGTGATGATGCGCACGAGGATCAGCAGCGCGACGACGAGCCCGGCCGCGATCAGGATGCCGACGATGATGACCTGGTGCGGCTTGATCGTGACGACGTCGCGCCGCATCGCGTCGCCCTTGCGCACGCCGAAAAAGCTCCAGAAAACGGCGCCGACGATCTGCCAGAGCGTCGCCGGCCGCGGCGGAGGAGGCGTGGCGGCCGGATCCTGCGCGGGAGGAGGCGTTCGCGGCGGTTCGGTCATTGCTGCTTGTCGTGGCGAGGAGCCGTGTCGATGGTAGCACCGTCGAGGTCGGCGAAACGGGTGCCTGTTTTGTCGTGATAAAGGCCTTCCGGCGCTTGAAACACGTGCCCGATTGCCTCATTTCTTCGTCATTCGTCCAATTCCGTCCCCCATTCGACCATGCGCTTCGACAAGCTCACCACGAAGTTCCAGCAGGCCCTGGCCGACGCCCAGAGCCTCGCGCTCGGCAACGACAACGGCTTCATCGAGCCGCAGCATCTGCTCGCCGCACTGCTCGCACAGGAGGACAGCGGCACCGCGTCGCTGCTCGCCCGCGCCGGCGTCAACGTGCCGCGGGTGCAGACCGGGCTGCGCACCGAGATCAACAACCTCCCCAAGGTATCGGGCACCGGTGGCGAGATCACCGTGTCGCGCGACCTCAACAACCTGCTGAACGTCACCGACAAGGAAGCGACGAAGCGCGGCGACCAGTTCATCGCAACCGAGCTCTTCCTGCTGGCGCTTACCGACGACAAGGGCGCCACCGGACGGTTGCTCAAGGACAACGGGCTCACGCGCGCGTCGCTGGAAGCGGCGATCGACGCGGTGCGCGGCGGCGGCAGCGTCGATTCGCAGGAAGCCGAGGGCCAGCGCGAGGCGCTCGCCAAGTACACGCTCGACCTCACCGAGAGGGCACGCGAAGGCAAGCTCGATCCGGTCATCGGCCGCGACGACGAGATCCGGCGCACCATCCAGATCCTGCAGCGGCGCACGAAGAACAACCCGGTGCTGATCGGCGAGCCGGGTGTCGGCAAGACGGCGATCGTCGAGGGCCTCGCGCAGCGGATCGTCAACGGCGAGGTGCCGGAGACGCTCAAGAACAAGCGCGTGCTGTCGCTCGACATGGCGCAGCTTCTCGCGGGCGCCAAGTACCGCGGCGAATTCGAGGAACGGCTGAAGGCCGTGCTGAAGGACATCGCCGCCGACGCGGGCCGCACGATCGTGTTCATCGACGAGCTGCATACGATGGTCGGCGCCGGCAAGGCCGAAGGCGCCATCGACGCCGGCAACATGCTGAAGCCCGCGCTCGCGCGCGGCGAGCTGCACTGCATCGGCGCAACGACACTCGACGAATACCGCAAGTACATCGAGAAGGACGCCGCACTCGAGCGGCGCTTCCAGAAGGTGCTGGTCGACGAGCCGTCGGTCGAATCGACGATCGCGATCCTGCGCGGTTTGCAGGAGCGCTACGAGATCCACCACGGCGTCGAGATCACCGACCCGGCGATCGTCGCCGCCGCGGAGCTTTCCCACCGCTACATCACGGACCGCTTCCTCCCCGACAAGGCCATCGACCTGATCGACGAGGCGGCCGCGCGCATCAAGATGGAAATCGACTCGAAGCCCGAGGCGATGGACCGGCTGGACCGGCGGATGATCCAGCTCAAGATCGAGCGTGAGGCAGTGAAGAAGGAAAAGGACGAGGCGTCGAAGAAGCGGCTCGCCGCTATCGAAGAGGAAATCGGCCGCCTCGAGCGCGAGTACTCCGATCTCGACGAAGTGTGGCAGGCCGAGAAGGCGCAGGTCGCCGGCAGCCAGCACATCAAGGAGGAGATCGACAAGATCAAGCTCCAGATGGAGGAGGCGAAGCGCAAGGGCGACTGGCAGACGATGTCGGAGCTGCAGTACGGGCGCCTGCCGCAGCTCGAGGCGCAGTTGCGCAAGGCCGACAAGACGCTGGCCGCCGAGCAGGAGAAGAAGCCGCAGCTCCTGCGCACGCAGGTCGGCGCGGAGGAGATCGCCGAGGTCGTGTCGCGCGCGACGGGCATTCCCGTGTCCAAGATGATGCAGGGCGAGCGCGACAAGCTGCTGCAGATGGAAGCGCGGCTGCATCAGCGCGTGATCGGCCAGAACGAGGCGGTGCGCCTCGTCTCCGATGCGATCCGCCGCTCGCGCTCGGGGCTCGCCGATCCGAACCGGCCGTATGGCTCGTTCCTGTTCCTCGGACCGACCGGCGTAGGCAAGACCGAGCTCACGCGGGCGCTCGCCGAGTTCCTGTTCGACAGCGACCAGGCGATGGTGCGCATCGACATGTCGGAGTTCATGGAGAAGCACTCGGTCGCACGCCTGATCGGCGCGCCGCCGGGATACGTCGGCTACGAGGAGGGCGGGTATCTGACCGAAGCGGTGCGCCGCAAGCCGTACGCGGTGATCCTGTTCGACGAAATCGAGAAGGCGCACCCCGACGTGTTCAACGTGCTGCTGCAGGTGCTCGACGACGGCCGATTGACCGACGGGCAGGGCCGCACCGTCGACTTTCGCAACACGGTCATCGTCATGACATCGAACCTCGCGTCGCATCGTATCCAGGAGATGACGAGCGAGGGCCGCGACCCCGGCGCGATCAAGCTTGCGGTGATGGCCGAGGTGAAGGCGACGTTCCGGCCCGAGTTCGTGAACCGGATCGACGAGATCGTCGTGTTCCATCCGCTCGCGCAGGAGCAGATCGCCAGCATCGCGCGCATCCAGTTGCGCGCGCTCGAGCAGCGCCTCGCGAAGCTCGACATCCGGCTCGACGTTGCCGAAGACGCGCTCGAGCACGTCGCGCAAGCGGGCTTCGACCCCGTGTACGGCGCACGCCCGCTGAAGCGCGCGATCCAGCAGGAGATCGAGAACCCGCTCGCGAAGGAAATCCTGTCAGGCGCGTTCGCGCCCGGCGACACCGTTCACGTGCGCGTGAAAGGCGGCCACATCGTATTCGACAGGAGCATCGAGGCCGAGGCCGTCGAAGCCTGACGCTGCTTCGCTCTACACGAGCGGCACGTTCCGCAGGCGCCGCAAGTCACGCCCGCTGTCGACATCGACGGCGGGCGCTTCCTCGCGCGTCACCTTGTAGAGCGCCGCCGCCAGCGCGCCCTGGATCGCATAGGCAAGCGCACTCATCCAGTCGCGCAGGTCGAGCAGTGCGGGGAAGAGCCGCGCCACGCCGTACATGTCCACCGCGTACATCGCGAGGCCGAAGATCGCGCCCGCGATCGCCGCGCCCGCTACGCCGATACGATCGACGATGTACGCGAGGATGACGCCGGACAGCGCGCCCAGCGCGATGAGCAGTGCAGCACCGGCAAGCATCGTCCTGATGCCGCCCCCGACGTGCGCTGACGGCATCAGCGCGTGCAGCGCCGCCGTGCCGAACACGACGAGCGGCTGCCACGGCGACGCGCCGCGCATCGCCCAGGAAAAGGCGATCTCGATCACGGTGAACACGGCCATCGCGACGATGCCCGCGAGGATCGCCATGCCCACGTCGATTGCTTGGCTGTTGGGCCGTGCAACAAAGGTCGATGCCATGATCACCTCCGCAGGATGGGTAGCGTCTTGCGTCAGCGTACGCAGGTTCCATACCGGGCAGATCCGGCGACCCCGCTCGTCGTGCAGCCCGCGTCCGGTGCTCCGAAAGGCTGCAACAAATGCTCGCCTGCCGAGCGCGTTACGAACGTGCTGTCAGCGCGAAGCGGACGCGTCGGCGGGCCGTTGCAGCAATCGATGCCCGAGGCCGGCGGCCGTTAGCAGCCACGCGACAAGCGCGATGTACGCGGCGCAGGTTGCAACCGGGTACAGGAATGCGAGCCGCGTCTGCTGCGCATAGTCGCGCGTCGCGACGCTGTACATGCCGAGCGGGAAGACGAGCGACCAGTATTGCGCGTCGTAGCGTATCGGCGTTCGCTGATGCAGGTGCCGCCACGCGAAGACCACGACGAGCAGCGGAATCCACCACGAGCCGGTGGCCCAGAAGAACAGCGTGAACGCCGCCAGGAAGTGCCCGATGTCCGCGAGGAAGGCGTAGTCGGCCGACGCGGCTATGAGATGCGCTCCGGCGAGCGTCGTGATCGCGACCGCGCCCATGTTGATCCAGTAGGTCGGCGTCAGCATGTGCGCGCCCATCGGCCGAAACGTCCAGCGGAAAAAGATGAGCCCGATGACGAGGATGTAGAGCATCGCGCCGGCGAGAAAAAGCGCGAGGCAGGCGAACATTACGATGTCGGGCCGCGGAAACGCGCTCGCCGTCATCGTGCCCAGCACCGCGACCGCTTCCGTCGACACCGTCGCCAGCAGCCACGAGCCGTCGAGCCCATGCTCGAGGCGTGGTTTCGGCTCGACGATCGTGACGGCGGCGAAGAACGCGTAGACGAGGATCGCCCACAGCACGCAACCCGCGATCCAGAATGCCGCGCCGAGCGCAAGCGAACCGGCGAGCGCCACGCACTGCACGCCCAGCACGCACGTGCCGGCGACGATCGTCAGGAACGCCGGGCCGCCGAGATGGTCGCCGAGCGCGCGCGCCAGCGCACGCGGCGCATGCGCGAGTCGCGCAGCACCGGCGAGCCAGAGCAGCGCGTAGGCGGCGAGGTTGACCGCGAACAGCGCGTGCGCAATCGCGGGGAGGCCCTGCGCCTGCATGGCCAGCGACACGATGCCGGTCGCCATGACGAACGCGAAGCCACCCGGAAAGCTTTGCCGCAGCGAAGCGAGCGTGTTCGACGAAATCGCGGTCGGGCCGGTGACGCAAAGGCTGCAGCTTACATCGCGCGTGCTACCCCGCGTGCAGCAGCCGGCCGCCGGCGAATGCCCAGTTCTCCCAGGCCGTTTCGACGAAGACGATCATCACCTGTTCGGCATCGAGCCCGGGATCGCGCCCGAGCGCTGTGATGATGTCTGCCGTCACCTTCCGTTTGATCTTCGCGCTGCGCCCGACCGACCACAGGATCTCGATCAGCACGAACTCGGCGCCGCGCGCCGTGGCGACGTCGGGGTAGGTTGCGTCGTAGCGAAAGGTGCGCGCATCGAGCTCGAGGACGCGCTGGAAGCGGTCGGTTTCGGGCACGCCGTTGGCAACCAGTGCTCGATGAACGCCATCGAGAATGGCCGACGTCGATTCGGCGCTTCGCGCCTTCTGCAATGTGACGGTGACGAGTGGCATCGGATATCCCCAGGTGGGTCAGAAGTACGGAACCTGCCGCGCGGGCGCGGCGAAGAACGAGAACAGCGTCTTCGCGATGCGGCCGTGGGGTCGGGCGTGCCCGGGCAGCTTCAGCGATTCGGCCTTGCGGCCCACGACGCAGAACACGGCGTCGTTCTGCGCCTCGACGACCGTGTCGCCGTTTGACTCGACCACCCAGTTATCGCCGGGACGCAACACCACATCGTGCCGCTCGTTCTCCTCGGTGAGCCAGACGACACCTTGCGTGACGCGCAGCGTCGTGCCACCCACGTGCGGGAGCGTGATGGCTTCACGGGCAGCAAGGGTGACGATTGTTCCGGAATCGAAGCAGGCCATGGCAAACCTCCAGTAGAATGCGCACAGGTCATTCGAGCTCAGCTGGGCGGGCGATCCGCGCCGCGCGCTCGATAGCAATCATTCTGGCGAAGCAGGCGCCGCAGCTCAAACGCTCAATTCGAATGGATAGCATGCATGGAACGCATGCATAGAACGCTCCGCGCGTTGCCGTCGCTCGATTTCCTCCGCGGCTTCGAGGCCGCGGGACGACGCCTTTCGTTCACGCTCGCGGCACAGGAGCTGTTCGTCACGCAATCGGCGCTGTCGCGCCAGATCAAGGCGCTCGAGGACGCCCTCGGCATCGCGCTTTTCGAGCGCCGCCACCGTGCGCTGGCGCTGACAGCGGCGGGTGCCGCGTTTCATCGCGACGTGACCGAGGCGCTCGAGCTGTTCGCGGCCGCCGCGGCGCGGCTGCACGAATCCACGCGCACGCCGGGGCTCACGCTGTCGACGACGGTGTCGTTCGCGTCGCTCTGGGTGATTCCGCGTCTTGCGACCTTTCGCGCGCGCTATCCCGACGTCGAGGTGTACGTGTCGGCCGACGATCGCGTCGTCGATCTTGCGCGCGGCGACGTCGATATCGCGGTGCGCTACCTGCCCGATTCGGGGGCACCCGCGGATGCGCTGCGCCTTTTCGGCGAACGGATGACGCCGGTGGCAAGTCCGAAGATCGCCTTCGGGGCCTCACCGCTTCGCGCGCCGGCCGACCTGACGCGCCACGTCCTGCTGCATCTCGACGATCCCGAGGGGCGCACGCCATGGCTCGACTGGCGCAGCTGGCTCACGTCGAATGGCCAACCCGGACTGAAGCCGGCGGGCGCGCTGCGCTTTCGCATCTACGATCAGGTGGTGCAGGCGGCCGTCGGCGGGCAGGGTGTGGCACTCGGGCGCCTGCCGATGATCGCCGAGCACCTTCGCGACGGGCGGCTCGTGGCGCCGTTCCCGAAGAAATACGAGTCGGCGCGCAGTTATTTCGCCCTCGCCGCGCCACGGGCCGCCGAGCGCGACGACGTCGCGGCGTTCCTCGGCTGGCTTTCCGAGGAGGCGGCGCGCGAATGAACGAACATCGTGCCCTGGCGCCGTCGCCGTGGATCCGCCGCTTCGCCTCGCTCGTGCCGCCCGGCGCGCGGGTGCTCGACGTCGCCGCCGGGCACGGGCGCCATGCGCGATTGCTTGCGGCACAAGGCGCGCGCGTCCACGCGGTGGATAACGACGCTGCGGCCCTTGCCGCGCTTGCCGGCGCCGATCGCATCACCACGCAGGTCGCCGACCTCGAAGCCGGGCCGTGGCCGTACGCGGATGCCACGTTCGACGCGATCGTCGTCGTCCACTATCTGCATCGACCGGCGTTGGGAGAGTTGCTGCGCGTGCTGAAACCCGACGCCTTGCTGCTCTACGAGACGTTCGCCACCGGCAACGAAGCATACGGACGCCCGTCGAATCCGGCGTTCCTGCTGCGCGAGAACGAGTTGCTCGACGTCGTCCGCGAGCGGCTGTCCGTCATCGCGTTCGAGCAGGGTCGCATCGACGGCGATCGCGTCGCGGTCATCCAGCGCATCGCCGCGGTTGGCCGCGCACGCGGCTGGCCGCTCCCGCTGCCCGCGCCGTCGAGCTGACGCTGCTGCCGATTCACGCCCGGCACACGCATTGCCAGCGAGGCGAATCGGGTAGAATCCCGGCTTTTGCAGGAAACGGTTCATGCTTTCAGGCAGTCTCGTCGCGATCGTGACGCCGATGCAGCCGGGCGGCGCGCTCGATCTCGATGCGCTTCGCCGGCTGATCGACTTTCACGTTGCAAGCGGCACCGCCGGCATCGTCATCGTCGGCACGACGGGTGAATCGCCCACCGTCGACGTCGACGAGCATTGCCGGCTCATCCAGTGCGCGATCGAATACGCCGCCGGCCGGCTGCCGGTCATCGCCGGCACGGGCGGCAATTCGACCGCGGAAGCGATCACCCTCACGCGCTTTGCCAAAGCGGCGGGTGCGACCGCCTGCCTGTCCGTGGTGCCGTATTACAACAAGCCGACGCAGGAGGGCATGTACCGGCACTTCCGCACGATCGCGGAAAGCGTCGACCTGCCGCTGCTCCTCTACAACGTACCGAGCCGCACCGTCGCCGATCTGTCGACCGAGACCGTGCTGCGGCTGGCGCAGGTTCCGGGCATCGCGGGAATGAAGGATGCGACGTCCGATCTCGTGCGGCTCGTCGATCTGCAGAACCGGTTGCCGGCCGGGCACCAGTTCGCGCTCTATTCCGGCAACGACGACACCGCGCTCGCCTTCATGCTGCTGGGCGGCAACGGCGTCGTCTCGGTCACGGCGAACGTCGCGCCGAAGCAGGTGAGCGAAGTGTGCGAAGCGGCGCTTGCCGGTGACGTCGTCACCGCGCGCCGGCGCAATGCACAGCTTGCGAACCTGCATGCGCGACTGTTCGTCGAAGCGAATCCGATCCCGGTCAAGTGGGCGCTTGCCGAGATGGGATTGATCCACAATGCGCTGCGGCTGCCGCTGACGCCCCTGTCGCCGCAGCACCACGACGCCGTGCGCGAGGCGTTGCGCGACGCGCAATGCCTCCCGCGGCCCGCACTCAAGGTTTATTCCTGATGAATCCATCGCTCCCCGCGGCGCGCGCCTGCGCGCTCTTCCTCGTTGTCATGCTGTCGCTCGCCGGTTGCGAATCGATGCCGTCGCTCAGCAAGCGCATCGACTACAAGTCGGCGGCCGGCTCGACGCCCTCGCTCGAGCTGCCGCCCGATCTCACCACCCCGCAGTATGACGATCGTTACGCGGTGTCGTCGGCGTCGGAGCTCGCGGCGAAGGATGCGACGCATCCCAAGCAATCGGAGCTGCTGCCGGTGAACAGCGAAGCGCACGTCGCCCGCGCCGGAACGCAGCGCTGGCTCGTCGTGAAGGCAACGCCCGAGCAGGCGTGGTCGACGGTGCGCAAGTTCTGGACCGACTCGGGCTTCGTCATCGCCACCGAGCAGCCGGCGCTCGGCATCATGGAAACCGACTGGGCCGAGAACCGCGCCGAGATTCCGCAGGACATCCTGCGCAAGTACATCGGCAAGTACATCGACGTGTTCTATTCGACGTACAAGCGAGACAAATTCCGCACGCGCATCGAGCGCGGCGCCGATCCCGGCACCGTGGAAATCTACGTGTCGCATCGCGGCATGGAGCAGGTGCCGACGACGAAGGTCGACAACGTGCAGGGCGCCGGCTTCGCGTGGGGTCTGATGCCGCCGAATCCGGGACTCGAGGCCGAGATGCTGTCGCGGCTGATGATGCGCTTCGGCACGCCGGAAGCGGTGGCCGAGGCGGCCACGTCGCCGAGTGCGGCGGCGAGTGCGCCGCAGCACGCGCGGCTCGAGAAGGCCGACGGGCTGTCGAAGCTCGTCGTCGACGATCCGTTCGATCGCGCATGGCGCCGTGTCGGCCTCGCCCTCGATCGCACGGGGTTCACGGTCGTCGATCGCGACCGGTCGAGCGGCACCTATTTCGTGCGCTTCTCCGACCCCGATACGGAGATGGCGAGGAAGGATCGCGAGAAGGGCTTCCTGTCGAAGCTGTTGACCTTCTGGAAGAAGGACGACGACAAGGACAAGCCGGAGCAATACCGGATCAAGGTGGCCGAAGCGTCGCCGCAAAGCACGGTCGTCGTCGAGGACACCACCGGCAAGCCCGACCGCTCGCCTGCGAGCGAGCGCATTCTTGCGTTGCTGCGCGACCAGCTCAAGTAGCATCGTCTGGTACATCCCCCCACGCTCGCTCCGCTCGCTGCCCCCCGGGGGGTGGGTCAGTCGGTCGGGGCGGCCCTTCCCGACTGACGCCCATGCGCTTCGCTTCCCTTGGCAGCGGCAGCGAAGGCAACGCGCTCGTCGTCGAAGTCGGTGACACCCGCATCCTGATCGATTGCGGGTTCCGCGTGCGCGACACCGTCGCGCGCCTGCTGCGCCTCGGTGTGGCGCCCGACTCGGTGAGCGCGATCCTCGTCACGCACGAGCACGCCGATCACATCGGCGGCGTCGCCGCGTTCGCCGCGCGCTACCGCATTCCCGTGTGGCTCACCTTCGGTACGCTGGAAATGGCAAGCGAGCGCATCGGGCGGCTGCCGCATGTTTTCGGCTTCGACAGCCACGACGCGTTTGCCGTCGGCATGATCGAGGTGCGGCCCTTCCCGGTGCCGCACGACGCACGCGAGCCGGTGCAGTTCGTCGTCGGCGACGGCGCGCATCGACTCGGCGTGCTTACCGACATCGGCGCGACGACGCCGCACGTCGAGGCGAGCCTCACCGGCTGCGATGCGCTCGTGCTGGAATGCAACCATGACCTCGGCATGCTCGAGGGCAGCGACTACCCGTGGCCGCTCAAGCAGCGGATCGCGGGCCGCTTCGGCCATCTGCACAACGAGGCGGCGGCCGCACTGCTCGGCGCCATCGACACGTCACGATTGCAGCACCTCGTCGCCGCCCACCTGTCACAGCAGAACAACACCCCCGAGCGCGCACGCGGCGCGCTGTCCAAGGCGATGAATTGCGCGCCCGACTGGATCGGCATCGCCGACCAGCACGACGGCTTCGCCTGGCGGGGCCTGTAGCGGCCTCACGAGGAGCACCAAAGACATGGAGAAGCGCCAGGAGTTGTACCGTGGCAAGGCGAAGACCGTTTACGCGACGGACGATCCCGCACGCCTCGTGATGCACTATCGCGACGACGTCTCGGCATTCGACGGCGCGAAGGTCGCGAAGCTCGACGGCAAGGGCGAGACGAACAACCGCATCAACGAGTTCGTCATGGGCAAGCTCGCGGCCGCGGGCATACCGACGCACTTCGTGTCGCGGCTGAACGAGCGTGAATCACTCGTCAAGGCGATGAAGATGATTCCCGTCGAGTGCGTCGTGCGCAACATCTGCGCCGGGTCGATGGCGAAGCGCTACGGCATCGAGGAGGGCAAGCGGTTGCCGGAGCCCATCTTCGAATTCTTCCTGAAGAGCGATGCGCTGCACGATCCGCTCGTCAACGACGACCACATCCGCATCCTCAAGTGGGCCACGGCCGGCGAAATCGCGCAGATGAAGGCGCTCACCCATCGCGTCAATGCGGTACTGAAGCCGCTCTTCTTCGCGGCGGACATCGACCTCGTCGACTACAAGCTCGAGTTCGGCCATCCGCTCGACGACCTCGACGGCGCGCTCGTGCTCGGCGACGAGTTCACGCCCGACGGGTGCCGGCTGTGGGATGCACGCACCGGCGAGAAGCTCGACAAGGATCGCTTCCGGCGCGATCTCGGCGATGTCATCGAGCACTACCGCGAGGTGGCACGGCGCATCGGACTCGCGCTGTAAGGAAGCGCGCGCCCTGCGCCGGAAGCGTTCGCAGGGAAAGCGTGGGCGACAAGCACAACGGCGGACTGCGCCAGGCGCCGCCCGCCGTTGCCGGCCGTTGCATCACGCGATGGCGTGACGCGTTGCGATCCGCGTTACTTGACGTCCGACGCGTGTGCTTCGAACTCGGATTGGCTGACCACCCCGTCGTTGTTCGCGTCCAGCGTCTTCCACATGGCGCGCACCTTCGGGTCGGCGGCGACTTCGGAACTGCTCAGCTTGCCGTCGTGGTTGGTGTCGAGGCGCGCAAACCGCGCATCGGCGCTCGACGTTCCGCTCTTCATGCCGTTGCTCATGCTGCCGCTCGGCGTGGCCGGCGTGGTCGCCGTCGCGTTTGCCGACGCGTCGCCCTTCATCTTGTCGGTCCCCGTCGCGTAGGCGGCGCCTGCGGTGAAGGCGAGTGCCGGCACGAACAGGCCGGCCAGCAGCTTCATTTTCAATGGTTGTCTCATCGGTTCCTCCTTTGACGAAACGATCAAGGCCGTCTGCGTGCCGCATGGCGACCCCGAACGATTCATTTTGCGCACCGCCCGGCGCGTGCTCCATAGGGCGCGGCACGAAACGCGCGTAGGACAAACGCCGCCTCCCGCGCCACGAGCAGAGCGGCCGTTTACAGGCCGAGGACGTTGGCGCTCATGCCCGGCTCGCCGGTAGCCCAGATCTCGTCGAAGCGGTCGATCAGCGCCTTCGCGCGCTCGGGACTGCCGATCGACAGCGATCCATGCGGCCAGTCGACATGGTGCCGGTGCACGAAGTGCAGGTCGTCGACGATTACGAGCGGGTCCATGGCGGCCCGCGCCGCGGCCCCCGTGCGATACACCTTCATCGCATGCGCGTGGCGCACGAGCAGCGCGCAAAGCCGCGCCCCGGAAGACTCGATCCAGCGCGTGTCGTGCACGATGATGTCGAGGCGCGCGCCCGGGATGCGCCGCAGAAACGACGACAACGCATCGCAGCGATCGGCCGCATTCCAGCGGCCGCCCGACAGGTCGATATCGAAAATCCTGATGTGCCGTTGTGCAAGCGCAATCACTTCGTCGTGCGCGCGATCGAGGTCGGCAAGCGAATCGAGCCGCGCTTCGCGCGGAAGCCCGGGGGGCGGCGGCAGCGCCGTGTCAGGCGGGGTCGGCGAGGAAGCCATGGCGATGCCAATCGTAAAGGATGGCGGCGAGCTCCGGCGAAAGGCGTGCAGCGACCTGCGGCGGAAGCGTGCGCCGATCGGCGAGCGTTCGCAAATCGTCGCCGCCCGATGCCGGCAGAGGCAGCTCGTCGCCGTTGATGTAACACCGGGCGCTGTCGTACAGCAGTTGCGTGCGCCGGTCGAGTCGCACGCCGGCGCGTGCCATCCGGCGCTCGAATCGGGCACGCGAGCAGTGCGCCCCCGCGGTGAAAACAACTTCGGGCTTCGGCTCGCTGAGGTAGCGGCCGAGAAAGCGCGCGATGTCGTCGTCGTTCCAGCGGATTGCTGCGAGGGCCCGCGCGACCTGCCGCTGCATCATGCGGTCGATGCGCGCGGGCGCTTTCGTCGGACGCAAGTCGGGATCGGCGTAGCGGCCGGGTGCGGCGAGCGTGTCGCGCAGATGGTCGAGAAAGGCCTCGGCAAGCTCCTGGTGCGCGGGCGCCCGAAAGCCGATCGAATACGTCATGCACTCGTCGAGCGCCACGCCGTCGTGTGCATGATCCGGCGGCAGGTACAGCATGTCGCCCGGTGCCAGCGTCGCCTCGTGCTCGGGCGTGAAACGCGCGAGGATGCGCAGCGGGGCATTCTCGACGAGCCGCAGGTCCTGCTGGCGACCATGGCGCCAGCGTCGCCGGCCCGATGCCTGCAGCAGGAACACATCGTACGAGTCGTAATGCGGACCCACGCCGCCGCCCGGCACCGCGTAACTCACCATCAGGTCGTCGAGACGCGCGTAGGGGATGAACGCGAAGCGGCGCAGCAGCGCATCGGCGCCGTCGTCGTGCAGGTTGACGCCCTGCACCAGCAGCGTCCAGTTGCGCGCCGGCAGGCGCTCGAGTTGCGCGCGTTTGAACGGCCCGTCGTGCTGTATGTAGCGCCTGCCCGTTCGCTGCACGAGGCGCGATTGCACATCGTCACGTGCGGCGAGTGCGAAGAGTTCGGCACGCGTCAACAGCCTCGGGATCACAGGCAACGCCGCTTCGACGAGTAGTGGCTTCTTGTGCCAGTAGCTGCGCAGGAACGCCTCCGGCGCATGACCCCCGAGCAATTGGCGCAGCGCGCGATTCATCGCGGCGAGTATAGCGAGCGCGGCACTGGCCGGCATCGCCGGCGCGGGCGGAACCGCGGCGTACAATGCCTGTCCACCGAGCGGGTGCGCTGCATGGTCGAAGCGCACGGCATCACTCCTTCCTTTCCCCTGTCATCCATGAACGTCTTCGCCAACACGGTCGTCACGCTGTCGTTCCAGCTCTACGATGCGAGCAACAAGCTGATCGAGGAAACCGACGAGCCCATCGCTTACCTCCACGGCGGTCATTCCGGCATTTTCCCGAAGGTCGAGGCGGCGCTCGCTCACAAGCAGGTCGGCGATAGCGTGTCGGTCACACTCGAGCCCGACGACGCGTTCGGCGACTACGACGCGGGGCTCATGCGCATCGAGTCTGTCGAGCAGCTTCCGCCCGACATCGAAGTGGGCGGCCATCTCGTCGCCGAGCAGGATGGCAACGAAATGGTGTGGCGGATCACCGATATTGCCGAGGGCAAGGCAGTGCTCGACGGCAATCACGAGCTCGCCGGCCAGCGCCTGCGCTTCGACTGCAAGGTTCTCGATATCCGTCCTGCGACGCAGGAGGAGATCACGCACGGGCACGTGCATGGTGCGCACGGACATCATCACTGACGCACGACGGAACGCGCAACGATCGCTCCTTCCCGATGATCCGCTACGACAACCATCCGTCCGGCCGCCACTTCCTGCAGATTCCCGGGCCGACGAACGTTCCCGACCGCGTGCTGCGCGCGATCGATCGTCCGACGATCGACCATCGCGGCCCGGAGTTCGCGCAACTCGGCCTGTCGATACTCGGGCGCATCGGCTCGATCTTCCAGACGCGCGAGCCGGTAGTCATCTATGCGGCCTCCGGGACGGGCGCGTGGGAAGCGGCACTCGTCAACACGCTGTCGCCCGGCGACGTCGTGCTCATGGCCGAAACCGGCCACTTCGCGCTGCTGTGGAAGCGGCTTGCCGAGCGGCTCGGATTGCAGCCTGAATTCCTTCCCGGCGACTGGCGCCATGGTGCCGATCCCGACGCGATCCACGCGCGCCTCGCCGACGATCGAACGCACGCGATCAGGGCCGTCTGCATCGTGCATAACGAGACGTCGACCGGGGTGGTAAGCGACATCGCGCGCGTGCGCGCGGCGATCGATCGCGCCGCTCATCCGGCGCTGCTTCTCGTGGACACCATTTCGTCGCTTGGCTCGATCGACTATCGTCACGATGAATGGGGCGTCGACGTCACGGTGGCCGGCTCGCAGAAGGGATTGATGCTGCCGCCCGGCCTGTCGTTCAACGCGGTCAGCGAGAAGGCGCGCGCGGCGTCGACGCAGGCGAAGTTGCCGCGAGCGTACTGGGCGTGGGACGAGATCATCGCCGCCAACCGCAACGGTTACTGGCCCACGACGCCGGCCACCAATCTGTTGTACGGACTCGACGCGGCGCTCGACCAGTTGCTCGACGAAGGCTTGCCGAACGTGTTCGCACGTCACGCGCGGCACGGCGACGCGACACGGGCGGCGGTGCGTGCGTGGGGGCTCGAGATACTTTGCGCGAACCCCGACGAGTACAGCAACTCGCTGACCGCCGTGCTGATGCCCGAGGGCCACGACGCCGACGCGTTTCGCCGTGTCGTGCTCGAGCGCTTCGACATGTCGCTCGGCACCGGTCTTTCGAAGCTTGCGGGCCGCGTGTTTCGCATCGGGCACCTCGGCGATTTCAACGACCTCACGCTGATGGGCACGCTCGCCGGCGTCGAGATGGGACTGCGCCTTGCCGGCGTCCCGCATCGCGCGGGCGGTGTGGATGCGGCGATGGCGATCCTCGGTGGCGATCGCGAGCCTGCGGCCGCGAAGGGATCACGCGCGGTCGAGCTCGCGTGAGTCAGGCACGGCGTCGATGACGATTGCGTCGCTGCCTGACTACCTGGTGCCGCTTCGCGATGCACTGGTCGACGCGCGGCATGGGCGCATCGGCGTTGCCGCTGCAGCCTTGCCAGTGCCGAAGAGCGATGAGGATGCGTACGCGGTCCAGGATTCGGTCGCCGGCGCGCTCGGCTGGTTCCGGACGGCCAAGCCGCATGCATGGAAGGTCGGCGCTGCAAGCCGCGCCGCGTTGCCCAATGCGGCGCCGCTGCCGGCGCAGCACGTCGTCGACAGTCCGGCGACATTTCCCGCGGGCGCATTCAATCGCATCCTCATCGAGGGCGAGATCGCGTTTCGTCTGCGTGCGCCGATCGTCGGCGA
>Ga0207657_10000238_pt1 | contig 58154 bp, 42 predicted proteins | sample KBSC33metaG_FD_184316 | JGI IMG/M metagenome (GOLD analysis project Ga0207657, IMG submission 184316) | Corn rhizosphere microbial communities from Kellogg Biological Station, Michigan, USA - KBS C3-3 metaG (SPAdes) (version 2) | ecosystem: Host-associated > Plants > Roots > Rhizosphere > Soil ... | reverse complement strand
ACCGCCAACACGCTCGAAGATCTCGTGACGAAGGCCGTTCGCGAGAACATCGAGGAGGACGCGGACAACTCCGAGTTCGAGGAGCTGGCGCACGACACTCCGGAGATCTACTCGGAGGACGACCCGCGAGTGGACGACGAGGCCACTATTGTTTTGACTTACCCGAAGGCGCAGGCCATCCTGCAGGCCTCGTGGAACTGGCCCTTTGATCGTAAAGACATGGAAGTATATGGCCAGACCGGCTACGTGATCACGGTCCGCCGCGACGACCTGCGGGTGCGACTGAAGGGAGGAGAAGAGCAAAAGGCGCCGGCCAAGCCGATTGCAGCTCCTTATGACGACTCGTTATCGTTGCTCCGGGCCGTCGTCCTGGACGGCGCTGCGCCGGGCGCGCCTTCATCTTTAGAGACCAACGTGATGGTTGCTGAAATTCTGGACGCAGCCCGGCGCTCCGCGGCCTCGGGAAAATCGGTTCGGCTCGCGGGTGATTGAATTTTGGGATGCCATGTGGGCGCGAGCGTCCCGCTCGTGCAGGGGTGCACAGGGCCTGGGTTTGGTGAGGGTTTGGCAGGGTGACACATGATTCAATCCCGCACGAGCGGGACGCTCGCGCCTACATTATTATTTCAGCCTGATGCATATTGTTTTTGCCATCGCCGGAATTCTTTCCATTCTTGGCATCCTGCTGGATGCGTTCGAGACCGTGGTACTGCCGCGACGGGTGCAGCGGAGTTTCCGGCTGACCAGTTGGTTCTACCGGCGCACCTGGATTCCCTACAGAAAACTTGCGAGCCGCATTCCGGCGCGGGCGCGGCGCGAGAATTTTCTTGGCTACTTCGGGCCGCTGTCGCTCATCTTCCTGCTGATCTTGTGGGCGGCCGGGCTGATCTTCGGTTTCGCCCTGCTGCAATATGGGGCCGGCGAACACTTCCGTCTGGGCAGCGAGCCGCTCACTTTTGGCGTGCTGGTGTACCACAGCGGCGAGACTTTTTTTACCCTGGGCTACGGGGACATCATTCCCAGCTCGGGCGTGGCCCGCGCCCTGGCAGTCATCGAAGCCGGCATGGGCTTTGCGTTTTTAGGCGTGGTGATTGGGTATTTGCCGACTATTTATTCGTCATTCTCCCGCCGCGAGATCGAGATTTCCCTGCTCGATGCACGGGCGGGCTCGCCACCGTCGGCCGCTGAATTATTGTCACGGTTCGGTAACTGTCCGCAGCAGGCGGTGCTCGACCAGATATTCAAGGACTGGGAACGCTGGGCCGCCGAAGTCCTGGAGAGCCATCTGTCGTATCCCGTGTTGAGTTTTTTCCGCTCGCAGCACAACAATCAATCCTGGCTGGGGGCTCTGATCACGATTCTGGACGCCACCGCGCTGGTCATCGCCGGCGTGGACGGCTTGCGCTTCGAACAGTCCAAGATCACCTTCGCCATGGCGCGCCATGCCGTGGTTGACCTGGCCCAGGTGGTGAATGCGCGCTATGCGCCGGCCGGCGATGACCGCTTGCCCGCACCGGAACTGGATCGTCTTCGGCAAAGCCTGGCGGCACGTGGAGTAAAGCTGCGCGACGGCGCTGCATTTGACGACAAACTGACCCACCTTCGTTCGTTGTATGAACCCTACGCCATAGCCATCGCGGCCAATCTGTCAATCACGCTGCCGCCCTGGATTCATCCCGAAAAGCAAAAGGATAACTGGCAGGCCGGCCCCTGGGACCGGGCCATCCAGGCCCGAAGTCTGGCGGGACGAGTGCAGAGCATGGATGACCATTTCTGAGGAAGCTCTCAGCTCTCAGTCGCCACGAAACAGGGGACGGGAAGTCTTGCCGCAAGCTGAAAGCTGACAGCTGAGAGCTGACAGCTAGTTTCCGCGTGCTAACATCTTTTCCTTCCATGAAACACATAGGCGAAAACGTCGTCCGGATCGAGGCTGAGGCGTTGCGCGCGCTGGCCGATCGCATCGCGGGCCCCATGGCGGAGGCATTCGTCAAGGCGGTCGAATTGATCTACGCCTGCAGCGGCCGGGTAGTGGTCACGGGCATGGGCAAGAGCGGAATCATTGCACGCAAGATCGCGGCCACGCTCAGTTCTACCGGAACTCCGTCGCTGTTCATGCATCCCGTGGATGCGGTGCATGGAGACCTCGGGATGGTGGTGCGCGGCGATGTGGTGATGGCTCTATCGGCCAGCGGAGAAACGGAAGAGATTCTGCGGCTGCTGGCGACCCTCAAGCGGTTGCAGGTGCCCCTGATCAGCTTGACTGGGGATGCGGTGTTCGAAAAAGCCGCGGGCGGGTCGCCCGCGACCACACACACAACGCAAATATCCACGTTGGCGGCGGCGGCGGATGTTGCGCTTGACTGCTCGGTAGCCAAGGAAGCTTGCGGGCTCGGCCTGGCCCCTACCGCTTCGACCACCGCCATGCTCGCTTTGGGCGATGCCCTGGCGATGACGCTGGCTGAGAAACGCGGCTTCAAGGAAGAAGACTTCGCCAACCTGCATCCCGGCGGGAAACTGGGCAAGCGTCTGGCGCGGGTGGAGTCACTGATGCACACCGGCGACGCCGTGCCCCGGGTCACGACGCAAACCCGGATGCCGGATGTGATCTATGAAATGTCGCGCAAGAAGCTGGGCGTGACTGCCGTGGTGGACGGCCAAAAGCTGGTGGGTGTAATCAGCGACGGCGATTTGCGGCGGTTGCTGGAAAAGCGCGGCAAGGATGTATTGGACCTCAGCGCGGCTGAGTGTATGACTGCGAAGCCGAGAACGATCGGGGCAAGTGAATTCGCGGCCACCGCGCTGGCATTGATGGAAGAAAAAAAGATCACGTCCCTGGTCGTGATTGATGGTGCAAACACTCTTTTGGGGATTGTCCACCTGCACGACTTGTGGGGAACGGAGATGATGTAGCGCCGGCGTCCCGCCGGAACGATGGGGTGGGCGGGACGCCCACCCGACAGCCGGCGAGACGCCGGCGCTACAATGAAACTATGTATCACTACGATCCGACCACCGCGCTGGAAGAGCTGACTGAAGACGCGACCCTGCCCAACCCCGTCCATGTGCGCGACATGATTCTGCGCAAGAAGCTGGGCCCGGACAAGTCGCTGGAGTTGAATCGCCTGTTTGTCGAATATCAGAAGTTTTTCGGCGAGGCGCAGAAGCTGGGGAAAGAGATTTTGAAGCAATTGGTGAGTTAGTCCGCCAGGAATGCGATCATCTCTTCTCGGGTGAATCCCGCTTCCCGCAGCAATGAAAGCAGCGTTCCCTTAGGCATGTCCCGATTGTGCTTTGGGACAACGGCGCGGCGCCTTGAAACCGGATGATAGAAGACAAAAGGGCTTCCCGAAGAGCGATCGGAACAAAACCATTATTTTCCAGAAATCTGACGACCTCGCGTGGCCGAAGAGCAGGGAGCTTCGCCATACCGGATAACCTCGTCCATAGGTGACACTCCTATTAAACTCCGGAGACGGTTTTCTTAGTGGGAGTATTCCAGATCCAGGGATGCTACCAAGGTTTCGTCGTCGGTGGGAATCGGTTCCTTGTGCTTCTTGAGGCTTTCGATATAGCCGCCTATTGCGTCCTTAGCCATCCTCCGGGCCTCGGCCAATGTACGCCCATAGGTTACGCAGCCGGGCAGGGCGGGCACCATCGCAGTGAAGCCGCCCTCGGGTTCCGGCCGGAGCATGATGTTGTAGCGGTAGCGTGTTTTAGCCATCGGACTATCCGGATTCTATCTTGGCAGCAAAGACGAGTCAAAGATGGCTTGAAAATGCGACCATCGACTTGCCTCTGCGACCGGGCCACACCCGCGGGCAGCTGTCCCCACGCGTGCACCGTCTCACTCGAAGGTCAGACCTCGATCATTTACAATACTTAATTCCTTATTCCCCAGGACCCCTGACTATGCATCGCTGGTCTCAACTCTTTATTCCTACACTGCGCGAGGCGCCTGCGGACGCTGAAGTCGCCAGCCACAAATTTCTGGTCCGCGCCGGATACATCCGCCAGCTGGCCGCCGGGATCTACTCCTATCTCTTCATGGGACAGCGCTCGTTTAACAAAATCATCAGCATTGTTCGCCAGGAGATGGACAAGATCGGCCAGGAGTTCTACCTGCCGGCGATTCATCCTCGCGAGCTGTGGGAGGCCAGCGGGCGCTGGGCCGTGATGGGCGACACTATGTTCCGGCTCAAAGATCGCAAGGGCGCCGATCTGTGCTTAAGCATGACTCATGAAGAGGTCATGACCGAGATCGCGCGCAAGGAGCTGCGCAGCTACAAGCAGCTGCCCCAGATCTGGTACCAGATTCAGAGCAAGTTCCGCGATGAGGCGCGTCCCAAGTCCGGACTGTTGCGGGTGCGGCAGTTCATCATGAAAGATTCCTACTCTTTCGATATCGATGCCGCCGGCCTCGATGTTTCCTACCAGAAACATTACGACGCTTACTGCCGGATCTTCGACCGCTGCGGACTCAAATATATGGTCGTAGAAGCCGACTCAGGCGCCATGGGCGGATCGCAGTCCCACGAGTTCATGGTGCGGACGCCGGCCGGCGAAGACCGCATCGTGAGCTGCGAAAAATGCAAGTACGCCGCCAACCTGGACAAAGCCACCTCGAAGTTGGCGGCGGTCGAAGACCTCAAGGCCGAAGGCGATGGCAAACCGCTCGAAGTGCACACCCCGGGGATGAAGACTATCGAGGATGTCGCCAGATTCCTGGGCGTATCGCCAAAGAACAAGATCAAGACCCTGGCGCTGATGATGGAAACTCTCGACCCGAAGTCGGGCAAAGCGTCGGCGCGCGCCGTGGTATTGCTGATGCGCGGCGATCATCAGATGAATGAGGTCAAGCTGTCGGCCGCGCTGGGAGGCAAAGAGACGCGTCCCATGCAGGAAGAAGAAATCCGCCAGATCTTCAACTCTCCCGCGGGATTTCTGGGGCCCATCGGCATTGCCTGGGCCAGGGATCTGAACGACGCGCAGCGCCCGGTGTTGCTGGTGGACAAGGCACTCGAAGGCCGCACCAACCTGATAGGCGGGGCCAATAAGGAAGACTATCACCTGAAGAACATCACGCCGGGCCGCGACTTCCAGCCTACCGCGTACGTTGATCTGCGCAGCGTGACTGCGGGTGAAGACTGCCCCAATTGTGGCGAGACCCTGCGCATTGACACCGCGGTCGAGATCGGGCACATCTTCAAACTGGGCTACAAGTATTCGCAGTCGATGGGGGCGCGCGTTCTGGACAAGAACGGCAAGGAAATCACGCCCATCATGGGCAGCTATGGCATCGGGATCGAACGCATCCTGACGGCCGCCGTGGAGCAGGACAATGACGAGAACGGTTTCTGGCTGCCGCCCCAGATTGCGCCCTTCGAAATCGTAGTGACGCCCACCAACGTGGGCGACGAGAAACTTCTGAGCACGGCCGTGGACATCGCCCAGCGGCTCGAAGCCGCAGGCTACGAAGTCCTGCTCGACGACCGGGATGAGCGCCCCGGGGTCAAGTTCAAGGATGCCGACTTAGTGGGTATCCCCTTTCGTATCAATGTCGGAAAGAAGGTTACCGAAGGTACCGTGGAAGTGGTTCAGCGCTCGACTCGGCAAATGCAGGATGCTAGCATCTCCGCAATCACCGATTATTTCGGAAAGAACCTGCGGTCCGCGCGGTGAAGCGGTTGCGCGTGACCGGAAGCGGAGCGCGCTATGAAGATGGTTTTCGGCATTATGATTATTGTGGGTGCGGTCATTCTGATCGCCACCCTGGCTCCTCCCTACTTCAGCAACTATCAATTCCAGGACGCCCTCAAGACCGAGTCGCAGATGAGCACCTATACCACCAAGACCGAAGATGTCATCCGTGACGAAGTCTTCAGAAAGGCGCAGGATATGGATATCCCGATCACCCGGGAACAGATCAAAGTGGTGCGCAATGGAGTGGTGGGTACCGGCACCGTCGATATCGAAGCTAACTATATCGTCCACGTGAACCTTCCGGGATATCCCATGGACCTGCACTTCGATGCTTCCGCCCGGAACAAGGGCGTTTTCTAAAGCGGAGGGCGCAGGGACAGCCGTCCTGATTCGCGCCCCGAGGCGGGAACCTGGAACGCAATCCCTCTTACTTCAGTACTCTTGTTTCCCAATCTGATCACTACCTACCATTCAGGAATACATGTGTAGAAACGTCCCTATCGGGGGTGACGGGCAGGGGCCCCTTTTGCCGGTTCGGCAGCGCACGTGCTAGACGGGATTGACGCGGTGTGTGCAATGCCGGAAAAGTGTACGGAGGATGTATGAAGCTGGGAAACAGACTGTTGTGGCTGGTGCCGGTTGCAGTTGCCCTGTTGGGCTGGGCGGGTTGTGGAAGCGGCTGTCCTACTACTTCCTTAAGCAGTAGCAGCAGCGGCGGTGGCGGTTCGACGGGTGGAACCTCGACCGCCGGCACGGTTTGCGGGCCAGTGAACAACCCTGGCGGAGGAGGAAATAATGCCTCCCTTCTTTACTACCTCGACAGCGGCAACAGGAAGATTCTCGGCGCCGGCCTGAGCACAGCCGGGGCTTTCCGTGCCCTGACTTCTTTCACCGCGCCGACGCTTCCGAGCGGCGTGGGCAGTGACATGGTAATCGTCAACCAGAAATTTCTTTACTTGCCACAAAGCGATTCGCGGAGCATTCAGGCCTTCACCATCGATCACACCAGCGGCGCTCTCACCGCCATCAGCGGAAGTCCCTTTGCCACTGCGGGCGCGGACTCGATCACCAGCGATCCCGCCGGACGCTTTCTGTTCGTCGGGAACCAGACCACGGGATCGGTTTCCGTTTTTCAGATCAATGCCACGACAGGGGCGCTGGTCGCAGCGCCGGCTTCGCCATTTTCTGCCTTCAACCTGGATTTCGCCAAGTTTCTGGCTGTCGATGGTAGCGGCACGTTTCTCTATGTCGGACAGGGATCGCCATTCCTTCCGATTTACGCCTTCTCGATTGACCAAAGCAACGGCGCGCTTTCCACTGTTGCGGGCAGCCCGTTCGGGCTGAACGTGGCTCTGGTCCGCACTGACTTTACCGGCAAACACGCCATCGGGATCAGCGGCACCACCGGTGACAACCATCTTTATGTTTTTGCCATTAATCCGACCACCGGCACGTTGACGGCGGTAAACAATTCTCCGTTCGCTACCACCATGGCTACCCCGCAGAACCTGCGGGTTCATCCCAGCAGTCAGTTTGTTTATGCCTTCGGAGTTGATAGCAGCAGCGCTTCTGCGGCCACTGAGGGTTTCGCCATTGATCCCACCTCAGGCGCCTTAACTCCACTGGCGGGCTCGCCCTTTACCGGGCTGCCCATAGTGGACGATTGCAAGTGGGACCAGGGAGGCGGAGAAGCATTCTGCGCCGATGCGGCCACCAGTGCCTTTTCGGTGTTGAATACCAGTACTTCAACCGGGGCTCTGACGCACACGGTGCCGGACCTGACCGTTACGGACAATATGGTGTTCGTTCCCACCAATTGACCTGGGCGGTACCTGGCTGCCAACCAGCCGCCAGGTTAAAAACAAGGGCAGGCAGGTTAAGATAGAGGATGTCTATCCGAATTCAATCGAGGATGCGGAGTGCCGCGTCTGGCCGGGAGAGAGATTTCCTGGGACCGGATAACGGCAAGTGCGCGCTCCGTCGTCTAAGACAGTAGAGGCTCCTCCGCTCATCTCATTGTGGCCATAAAACTCAAGATCCCGACAGGCCGGCAGACTGGCCAACCCGGAAGGGGATGGTCCTTCCACGATCCCGTGCTGCGCGCGGCGCTGGTGGTTTTCCTCGTCCTGGCTACTGTAGGCGGAGCGTTCTTCACCTACTACTACGTCAAGTTTGGCCGCATGATCGACCAGCGCTTCAAGGGTCCGGTGTTCGGCAACTCGGCCCGAATTTACGCCGTCGCCCGGCCCGTCCAGGTGGGCGAAAAGATCGAAGCCCGACAGATTGCGCTCCAGTTGCGCCGTGCCGGCTATGACCAGAACGGCAAATCGCCCATGGGCAGTTACCGCCTGTTTGAAGGCGGCATCGAGATCAAGCCTGGCTCCGACTCCTATCACAGCCCGGAGTCGGCCATCATCCGTGTCCGCGGCGGCAAGGTGGAAAGCATCACCAGCAAATCTGGCGATCTGGCGGCCTACGAACTCGAACCGCAGATGATCACTTCCCTGTTCGATGCCGGGGACCGATCCAAGCGGCAGCTGGTTACCTACGATGAGATTCCGAAGCTGATGGTGGATGCGGTGCTGGCCATCGAAGACCGGCGCTTTTTTCAGCACGGTGGCGTGAACTTCCTGCGCCTGGCCGAAGCCACCTGGATTGACGTAATCCACGGCCGCCACGAGCAGGGCGGTTCCACCATCACCATGCAGCTTTCCCGAAAGTTTTTCCTGACTCCGGAAAAGACCGTCAAGCGCAAATTGTCGGAGATGCTGATTGCCGTCGAAATGGAGCAGAAGCTCAGCAAGCAGCAGATTTTCGAGTTCTATGCCAATCGCGTCGATCTGGGCCAGCGCGGGTCCTTCACCATCAACGGTTTTGGACAGGCCGCGCAAGCCTATTTCAACAAAGATCTGAAGGACGTGACCCCGGCGGAAGCGGCGCTGATCGCGGGAATTATCCAGGCACCCAGCTATCTTTCACCCTACCGCCATCCCGAGCGCGCCCTCGAACGCCGCAACCTGGTGCTGGACGCCATGGTGGAAACCCATACCCTGACCCAGGCGGAAGCAGAAAAGGCCAAGGCCACCCCGCTGAAGTTGGCGCCGCCCAACGTCGAGGCCAGCGACGCACCCTACTTCGTCGATCTGCTGCGGGATACGCTTATCACCAAGCTCGACGAGCGGCAGATGAACGACCAGAGTTATCGCATTTACTCGACTATCGATCCTGACCTGCAAAAAGCGGCGGCAGCCGCAGTGCAGACCGGAATGAAGCTGGTGGACGACCAGGTAACGAAACTGCGCACCAAACGCAAGCGGATCGGAAAGAACAAGTATGAGACCACCGTCCTGCCCGGGCCGCAGGCCCAGGTGGCAATGGTGGTCATGGATCCGCACACCGGTGAAGTTCTCGCGCTGGTGGGGGGACGGAATTATGGCGTCAGCCAGTTGAACCATGCCGTGGCGAAACGTCCCACGGGATCGATTTTCAAGCCTTTCGTTTACGCCGCTGCCATGAATACGGCGCTGGACGGCACGAATCCAATATTCACCCCGGCGACCCTGGTACAGGATGCCCCCAGCACCTTCGCCTATGGCGACCAGATCTACGAGCCGCGCAACTACAAAGAGGAGTATCACGGCGACGTGACCGCGCGTTATGCCCTGGCCATGTCCTTGAACAACGCCACGGTAAAGATGGCGGAAGAAGTGGGCTATGACAAAGTGGCCGACCTGGCCAAGGCTGCCGGGATCACGTCGGTGAAGGCCACGCCCGCCATGGCGCTCGGCGCTTACGATGCCACTCCGCTCGATATGGCGGCGGCCTATACCGTCTTCGCCAATGGCGGAGTGCGCATTTCTCCGACTCTGGTCAACTCGGTGCGGAACGCCAACGGCGATATCGTCCTGGACTTCAAACCGGACACTCACCCCGTCCTCGATCCCCGCGTGGCCTATATCATGACCGACATGATGGAAGGGGTGATGAACTACGGCACGGCGTACACCGTACGCCAGCTCGGCTTCACGGCCCCCGCCGCTGGCAAGACGGGCACTTCGCATGACGGCTGGTTCGCCGGCTATACCAGCAACCTGCTGTGCATTGTCTGGGTAGGCTATGACGACTACAGCGACATCCGCTTGAGCGGCGCCCAGACCGCAGCCCCGATCTGGGCGGAGTTCATGAAGAAGGCAGTGGCCCTGCCGCAGTATGCCGATGCCAGGGCGTTCGCGCAGCCCTCAGGCGTGGTAGATGTGCAACTCGACAAGACCACCAATTTGCTGGCCACGCCCTCCTGCCCGGAAACCTACAGCGTAGCCTTCATCGCCGGCACCGAGCCCAGTGAGACCTGCGATCAGGGGACGGGAATGCGGGGCTTCTTCTCCCGGGTCTTTGGTTTGGGCGGCGAGAAGGCGCTTCCGCCTCCACCGCCTGGGGCCCAGCCCGGCACTGCGCCGGGAACGGGCACTGCAGCCGAAGATCCCGGCAAAAAGAAAAAAGGCTTTTTAGGCAAGATTGCGGGTATCTTTAAAGATGACAAACCGTCTAACAATCCGCCACCCAAACCGGCGGAAACGGACGGTAAGGGTCCTCAGTAGACGAGCCCGCGCCGAGTTGGCTCTGTCTTCAGGAGCGGACTTATGGGTCGTCAATCTCTGCTGTACCTCCTGCTGGTAGCGCTTTTCCCCACTCTGTCCCTGGCGCAGGTCCATCATTTTGCCCAGGCTCATTCCTCGGAGCAGGTTGAGGTCAGTCCGCCGCCAGTGCGGCGAGCCGAGCCCCCGGCGGCCGGCGCCGCGGTTGCTGACCTGGAAGCTCGCGGCGATACCCTGCGCTCCCAAAAGTTCTATCTCGATGCCTTGGATTACTACCGGGCAGCGCTGAAGAAAGAGCCCGACAGCGCCAGGCTCTACAACAAGACTGGCATCAACGAACTGCAGATGGCGCGCTTCGGCGAGGCCCGCAAAGACTTCGAACGAGCCATCAAGAGTGACCGGCAGTTTGCCGACGCCTACAACAATCTGGGCGTAATTTATTACCTGCAAAAGAAATACGGAAAGGCCATCAAGGAGTACGAAAAGGCGATCAAGATACGGCAGGATTCCGGCTCATTTTTCAGTAATTTAGGAGCGGCATACTTCTCCAAGAAAGACTACGTGAGGGCCGGTCTGGCTTACAACCAGGCCCTGCAACTCGATCCCGATATATTTGAGCGAACTTCGCACACCGGCGTGCTGGCCCAGATGTCATCGCCGGGCGACCGAGCCCATTTTTACTACGTGCTGGCCAAGCTCTACGCCAAAAGCGGCGTCACAGACCGCTCCCTGCAATACCTGCGACGAGCCATGGAGGAAGGCTATAAGGGCATTGAGGACGTGTATAAAGACTCGGAATTTGCCGGACTGCGCAAGGATCCCCGGTTTACCGAGCTCATGGCCGCACGGCCGGTGGCAATTCCGGAATAAGCATTGAATTTACGAACATTTACACAAGTCCGCGAAACTTTCTCCGCAGCCCGTGTTTACAAACATTAATTACTCCTGAAAACAACAGGGTGAGTAAGGAGAAACGGTAGCCCATCGGTCGTCGACCCGAGCACGCCCCAAGCAGACGACCGGTGGGTTTTGTTTGTCTGGAGATCAGTTCTTGTGCCTCAGCAGGGGGCACAGGGCCAAGGCCTGGGCGGTTAGGCTTCTGGGGCCCGGAACTCAACCCAAGGCCACAAGCCCTCGACCCTGGCTGCTGATAAGTTTGGCCAATTGCCAAGCGCCAATTGCTAATGGCTGTCCGCGATGTACTTCTCCACTGCTTGTTTCCACTTTCCCTGCGCCTTCAGAATAAATTCGATCACGTCCCGCAGCGCCCCATCACCCCCGGCGTGAGGGGTGACGTAATGGGCGGCCTGTTTTACCTCGCGGCGAGCATTAGCCACGGCCACGGAAAAACCGCAATTGCGCATCACAGTAAGATCGATTACGTCGTCCCCGACGAAGGCAACTTCGCTGGCGCTAAGTCTTTCCGCGCTGAGAATTTCGCGAAAGGCTTTCAACTTGTTCCGAATGCCCTGGTGGACCTGCTCCAGCTTAAGATCGCGGGCGCGCAAGGCCACGGTTTCAGAATTGCGCCGGGTGATGAGTCCTGCCTTAATGCCGGCGATGCGGGCGATCGAAATGCCGGCGCCATCCTGAGCGTGAAATCCTTTGGCTTCAACTACGATTTGTCCAGACGCCGCGCCGCCGGATTCGCTGGAGGGAACGGGAAAAAGAAAAAGTTTGCCGTCAGTGAGGACGCCATCTACGTCGAAAAGAAGGAGCTTGATTCTCTTGGCACGGGCTTGGGCAGATGATTTTTTCGGCATTGCCGGGATTCTAGCATTCAGCCCGCATACCATCTATGCGCGGGCGATCCACAGGATCGGAAACTGCCTTCCGAGTTTTTCGAAGTCGCGGTCGGAAGTCACCAGGACAGCCTGGTTGAGAACTGCTAATGCGGCGGTAACGCAGTCCACGTAGGGAATCTTGTGGACGGCCTTGAGTTCTCCCGCCTTGAGCGCCTGGGGAAAGTCAACAGGAAGGATCTGGAGCGGAAGGCGCGACAGTTTCGCAAGCGTCTGCCGCGCCTTGTCCTCTCCCCGCCTTTGCCACAATAAGTAGAAAACCTCACCCCAATTGAGGACAGAGAGGAGGACGGAAACTTCGTTTCGCAAGGCGGACTGAAGCAGTTTTTCCACCTTCCCGGATCCCGCACCGGCTTCAACTAGATCCAGTACAGCATTGGCGTCGAGGACGTAGGTCCTGGTCACCGCGTCCGGTCCTTCTCGATGCGGTGCTCACGTTCGCGAGCCGCGACCAGAGAATCCTTACCTTTGAGGCATCCCACCAGGCTGTGGATGAACTCGTCCGTAATAGGCTCGAGAACCAAATGGTCCCTTTCACGATACACGCTGAGGCGCGTGCCTTCCTCGATGCCAAGCTCCCTCCGCAAATCGCTCGGGATCACAACGGCACCGGTCGCACTGACGAACGCTGTCCCTGACAACATCATGTCCATGGCTGCCGACGCTGGTTGCGGTTTCGAATCAATACCTTCATGACGAAGCGCCGACCCGTTGTTGCCTGGAACCAATGGCGGCGGGAGTTGCTTTGAATAGACCGCATCGTACCAGTCAATCAGCGGCTTGTATTGGGTCGGAAGATCAACGGGATCGGGGAGAATCCTCCCGTTTTCCCGATCCGGGTGACATGGGTCCCCTTTCCGGTAAAGCCTTCTCCGCCCCCGCGAGTCCTCATGAAGCATGCGATGATTTACCGGATCCGCGGGCTTACTCGCGACACAGTGGTACGAGACATGTTGATTAAATCCCGGCCTGATCTCCCAATTTTCATTCCTGGCCCGCGCCTTTATCTCCTGAACTGCGAAATCCGTTCGCCCAGGATTTTCGCGTTGAAGTAGAGCGACAGCGAGCCAAACTTCGTCAGCGACCTTCATGACCACCCCTAATAGATGAATGTTACAAACATCCATAAAATATCATCCATAATCACACCCGTCAAGGCTTGTCACGGAGACGCGTGGTCTCGCTTATCATTCCTCTGCATATGGCGAACATTTTGCGAAAGTCCCATGTTAGAATATTCCACCGTGTTTTCCCCTCCCTCTGCTCTCGCCTGGGCACACCCGCTGGTTGCGGAGTGGTTTGTCCGGAAATTCGGTACGCCTACCGAGCCCCAGGAGCAGGGCTGGCCTCACATTCTTGCCGGGCGAACCACTCTCATCTCCGCGCCGACTGGTTCCGGCAAGACTCTGGCGGCGTTTCTAGCCTGCATCGACCGGCTGGTGCGCAAGGCGCTGGCCGGCGATCTCAACGACCGTACCGAAGTTTTGTATGTTTCGCCGTTGAAAGCGCTGGGCAACGATATTCAGAAGAACCTCGAAGGGCCCCTGAGCGAGATTCTTCAGATGGCGGGCGAGCGCGGATTACTGATGCCGGAGATTCGCACCGCCGTCCGCACCGGCGACACACTGGTGCACGAACGCCGGGCCATGCTCAAGCGGCCGCCGCACATTCTGGTCACCACGCCGGAGTCGCTCTACATTCTGCTGACCGCGGAAAAGAGTCGCGCCATTCTGCGGGATGTAGAAACCGTCATCGTCGATGAAATCCATGCCGTCGCCGACGACAAACGCGGTGCGCACCTGGCACTTTCGCTGGAGCGCCTGGAAGCGCTCACGCATCGCCCGCCAGTACGCATCGGACTTTCGGCGACCCAGAAGCCCATCGAAGAAGTGGCTCACTTTCTGACCGGCAATGGAAGGCCGGCGCCGGTGATCGTGGATGTCGGGCACAAGCGGAAACTCGATCTCGCGGTCGAAGTTCCCGGCTCGTCCCTGGGACCAATCACCACCAATGAAATGTGGGACGAGATTTACAACCGGCTGGTGGAACTGGTCGAGCAGCATCGTTCCACCCTGGTGTTCGTCAATACCCGGCGGCTGGCGGAGCGCATTGCGCACAACCTGGGCGAACGCTTGGGCGAGGAAAACGTCGCCGCGCATCATGGCAGCCTGTCGCGCAAGCTCCGCCTCTCCGCGGAACAGAAGCTGAAAGAAGGCAAGGTCAAAGTTCTGGTGGCGACGGCATCGCTTGAACTGGGAATCGACATCGGCACGGTGGACCTGGTGGTACAGATCAGTTCTCCGCGGGCGATCGCGGTTGCGCTGCAACGCGTCGGACGTTCCGGCCACTGGCGCGGTGCCCTGCCCAAAGGACGATTCTTCGCCGGCACCCGCGATGACCTGCTGGAGTGCGCCGCGTTGGTGCGCGCCATCCGGCAAGGAGACCTGGACCGGCTGATCATTCCCGATGCTCCTCTGGATATTCTGGCGCAGCAGATTGTGGCCACCTGCGCGGCCGAGAGCAGCTCTGTTCGTAGTAGCGCCGCCGTTCCGGCGGCTGTCGCGGGGGCGTCCCGCCCCCACCTTCGAGGGCAAGATGCCCTCGTGACAGCCGGCGAGGACGCCGGCGCTACAAGTGGTGGTTGGGATGAAGATGAACTCTTCGCCCTGGTCACGCGCGCTTATCCCTATCGCAATCTTTCCCGCGAGACTTACAGCTCGATTCTCGAAATGCTCTCCGAGGGCATAGCATCGCGGCGCGGGCGCTATGGCGCTTACATCCATCACGATCGCGTGAACCGGAAGCTGCGGCCACGGCGGGGCAGCCGGCTGGCGGCCATCACCAGCGGCGGCGCCATTCCGGAAACCGCCCTCTTCACCGTGGTCGCCGAGCCCGACGGCATTGTGGTCGGCACCCTCGACGAAGACTTCGCGGTCGAAAGCAATGCCGGCGACATCATGCTGCTGGGAAACACCTCGTGGCGCATCCGTCGCGTGGAGGGCAAATCTGGACGCGTGCTGGTGGAGGATGCTCACGGCGCTCCACCCAGCGTTCCCTTCTGGCGTGGCGAGGCCCCCGCGCGCACCCAGGAACTCTCCGCTCATGTGGCTGGTCTGCGTAAAGAAATCAGCGACCGCCTGCGTGACACTTCTCCCGTCGGGATTTCGCCCAGCCAGCCCGCGGTTGCCGAAACCATCGCGTGGCTGAAGGAGGAATGCGGGCTGGATGATTCCGCCGCCGAGCAGTCGGTCGAGTACATCTTGCAGGGCCGCGCTGTGTTGGGGGATGTTCCAACGCAGGACACGATCATCGCCGAGCGCTTCTTCGATGAAGGCGGCGGGATGCAACTGATTATCCACGCGCCCTATGGCGGCCGCATCAACAAGGCCTGGGGCCTGGCCCTGCGCAAGCGTTTCTGCCGCAGCTTCAATTTTGAATTACAGGCCGCCGCCACCGACAACGGTCTCAACATCGCACTGGCCGAGCAGCACAGCTTTCCCCTGGCTGACGTTTTTCATTTCCTCAACGCCGAAACCGTGCAACCGATTCTGGAACAGGCGGCGCTGGCGTCGCCGATTTTTGGCACACGCTGGCGCTGGGACGCCAATCGCGCGCTGGCTCTGCTGCGCTTTCAGGGCGGCAAGAAAGTTCCACCGCAGATCCAGCGCATGCGCTCGGACGATCTGCTGGCGTCGGTGTTCCCCGATGTGGCCGCCTGCCAGGAAAACATCGTGGGCGACATTCAGATTCCCGATCATCCCCTGGTCAAGGAAGTGATGAAAGACGTCCTCACCGAGGCCATGGATGTGGACGGGCTGCGGGCGCTGCTGAGCGGCATCCAGCAGGGGCGAATCCGTTGCCTGGCGGTGGACACGCCGGTGCCGTCGCAATTCTCGCATGAGATTCTAAATGCGAATCCCTACGCCTATCTCGACGACGCGCCTCTGGAGGAACGGCGGGCGCGCGCGGTGGAGATGCGCCGCATTCTGCCTGAGTCGGTGCTGGAAGAAGTCGGCAAGCTCGATCCTGCCGCGATCGCGCAGGTCCGGGAAGAAGCCTGGCCCGACGTGCGCGATGCGGACGAGTTGCACGATGTGCTGCATACCCTGATTGCGTTCCCGGCCCGTGTGGAGGCGGGCGACTCGCCCGCCCAAGCCCAGGCCGCCGCTTTGAGCTTGTTCGGTAAACCCGGCAGTCAAGCTGCGCTCGACCGGACAGCCGAGGGCAGCTGTCCCCACGTGAGTCATAGCGTGGGCGAGTGGCGGGGATATTTCGAAAGACTCCTGGAACAGGGGCGGGCTGCCCGGGCTGAACAAGATGGGGTGAGTTACTGGGTGGCAGCGGAGCGCGCAACGACATTTTCACTGCTGTTCCCAAGCGCTCGGTTTGATCGCCCGGTCGCGGAGATTAGGACGGCTCTGCCGTCATCGGAAGATGCGCTCCTGGCATTGGTCACGGGTTGGATGTCGCACATGGGTCCGGCGACAGCTTCGCAACTTGGCGCTTTGCTCGGGCTTCCCGCTTCTGAAATCGACAAGGCTTTGCTTCGTATGGAAGCCTCGGGGGCCTTGCTGCGCGGACAATTTACCGGCACCGCCTCGCGGGCGAGTCGCCCGCGCCCGCACGAGGAGGGGCCCGAACTGGAGTGGTGCGAGCGGCGCTTGTTGGCGCGCATTCATCGCTTGACGGTGGCCACGCTGCGAAAACAGATTGAGCCGGTCACGGCGGCGCAATTCATGCGCTGGCTTTTGCGCTGGCAGCATGTCGCACCGGGGGCTCAGGTTCAAGGGGAACGCGCCACGCTCGAGGTGCTGCGCCAGTTGCAGGGATTCGAGATTCCCGCCAATGCCTGGGAGCGGCAGATCCTGGGTCGTCGCATTGCCAACTATGATCCCAAGTGGCTCGACCAGCTTTGTCTTACCGGCGCCGTCGGTTGGGGAAGGCTGTCGCCGCATCCCGCGACTCTTGATGACACCGCAGCGGGAAAGCGGCGAGTGATTCCGACCAGCGTGGCTCCCATCACGTTCTTCGTGCGCGAAGAAGCCGACTGGATGACTCCGCATCGTCCCGACTCGGAGGCACCCGAAGCGCGCGGCCTCAGCGAAACTGCCCGCCAGGTGCTGGACTTCCTGCGGCAGCGCGGAGCGTCATTTTTCGCCGATATCGTGCGCGGTACGGGGCGCCTGAAAGCGGAGGTGGAAACCTCCCTCTGGGAACTGGTTGCAGGTGGTGTGATCACCGCCGATGGTTTCGACAACCTGCGCTCGCTGCTTGATCCCAAGCGCCGTGCCGGACAAGGCAGCGGTCGGGCGGCGCGCCCCCGCCATAGCACTGGCCGCTGGGCGCTCTTGTACACCGACCAGGCGGCGGACCGCAATCGCGCCGTGGAGGCGACCTGCTGGATGTTGCTGAAACGTTATGGCATCGTGTTTCGTGATCTGCTCGCTCGCGAGACCAATCTTCCCAAGTGGCGCGAACTGCAAATGGCGTTCCGGCGGCTCGAAGATCGAGGCGAGATTCGAGGCGGCCGCTTTGTGGATGGATTTCTCGGTGAGCAATTTGCCCTGCCCGTGGCCGTGGAATCGTTGCGCGCGACCCGCAAAATGCCGCTCACCGGAGAGACCATCGTGTTGTCGGCCGCCGATCCCTTAAACCTGGTGGGAATTTTACTGCCGGGTGAACGCGTCCCCGCAATCTCGGGCAAGACTGTGACCTTCCAAGATGGCGTCGTCGTGCGTGACACGGCCGATTCGCAACGCCTGACCGCGATGGGTGAGTAAGAATGTTTTGGTTCTGAGGGGATCGATCAAACTCAAGTTCTCAGTCGTCAGTTTTCGGTTCTCAGCAGGTGGGTACTAAAAAGCGATCGGGAACCCGATGAGGGGGTCCCTCGAGTTCCCGAACAGCGCATTCCCGGCGGAACTTCTGAAAGCGCTTCCCCCGTCGCTTTTTGCCAGGCCAACGCTGCCCATTTGAGAGCACGTCTTCAGCCATCGCAACGGGGCGGGGGCAATCTGCGCTGGTGTCTTGATAAGTAAATCATTCTAATGACATTAGCCCTTCCTCCAAGAGATGGCCTTGGGCCGGGGTTCGAGCGTCTTCTCTATCCGGATAGATAGAACGACTATCTGTTCGGATAGTGGAACAGGACGGGTTGGGATATTCCGCAGGCATGAAAAGTGTGATACACCGTAGGCCGCAAGTGAGGTGTGCGAACCCTTGAAGCCCAGACTCCAGGTCGCGGCGGGACCATTGGCGGATTCGGTCTATTTTTTGACGGAAGCAGAAGTCCGGATCGGCAGAGATCCCTCTAACTCATTGACGGTCAGCGATCTTTCCCTGTCGCGACGCCACTGCGTGCTCATCCGGGAAGATGACGGCTACCAGCTTCGCGATCTCGAGAGCCGTAATGGCACCTTCGTTAACGGTGCGGTGGTGTCGGAAAAGCGGCTGAACCACGGCGATCAGATCTCAGTGGGAGAATCTGTCTTTGTATTTCTGACGAAGGAGGACTCGGATGGAGCCACCACCGAAGCTGTTGAGTTCGACGATAGCCTGACCCAGGCCACGGTCCGAATCCGCCCTCAGGATGTTCTCTACCTTCAGCCGGAACGCATTCAGAAAGAGTTGCCGGGAACTTCGCGGGTGGGGCGGAATCTCAATGCATTGCTGAAAATAAGCCGCGTGGTGCACTCCATTTCTGACCTGCACCGTCTGCAGGAGCAAATCCTGGAGCTGATTTTTGAGGTGGTGCCGGCCGAGCGTGGCGCAATTCTGTTGGATGGCAAGGGCAACCACAGGTTTTCTTCGCTCTTCGCCTATCCCGTAGAGCGGGCAGAACCAGTACGTGTAAGCCGCACCATTACGACCCAGGTGATGGACCAGGGAGTAGCGATCCTGGGAGCGGATGTGCCTGCCAGCGGAGGCTTAAGCGAAGTAGAAAGCCTGGTGAGTTTAAAAGTGCGCTCGTTGCTCTGCGTCCCCTTGACTGTGTTTCAAAAAGTGGTCGGGTGCATCTACCTGGACACCACCAGTCCGGGTACCCGATTTGATCGGGACCACCTGGAACTCGTGGCCAGCATTGCGGGTATCTCCGCGGTGGCGCTGGAAAACTCCCGCCGCTTGCTGTGGCTGGAACAGGAAAACCTTCGCCTGGCGGCGGAAATCAATCTGCAGCACAACATGGTCGGCGAGAGTCCCGCGATGAAAGAGGTGTACCGCTTCCTGTCGCGAGTGGCGCCCACGGACGCAACCGTCCTGGTGGGGGGTGAAAGCGGAACCGGCAAGGAATTGGTGGCGCGGGCCATTCATCGCAACAGCCCACGCGCCGGCCGGCCCTTTGTCACGATTAACTGCGCGGCCATTCCCGAAGGTCTGCTGGAGAGCGAACTCTTCGGATACGAAAGAGGCGCGTTTACCGGCGCAGCCGGTCAAAAGAAAGGCCGGCTGGAGCTGGCCGACGGAGGCGTGGTGTTTCTCGACGAAATTGGGGAACTGGCTCCGGCGTTGCAAGTCAAGTTGCTGCGCGTGTTGCAGGAACGCGAACTCGAACGCCTGGGGGGCTCCCGCCCGATCTCGATCGACATTCGCCTGATCGCCGCCACCAACAAGGACCTGGCAGCCGCAGTGAAGGCACGGACATTTCGCGAGGATCTATATTACCGGCTGAACGTCGTATCGCTGGTGGTGCCCCCGCTGCGTGAGCGTGTGGAAGACATTCCCATTCTGGCGGAATATTTTGTCGCCAAGTTTGCCGCCAAGTGCAAGGTCAAAGCCAAAAAGATTTCTCCCGAGGCCCTGGCCGGGCTGATGAATTATGACTGGCCCGGTAACGTGCGCGAACTGGAAAATGCCATCGAACGGGCGCTGGTTTTGGGCGTCTCGGAAACCATATGCCCGGAAGACCTGCCGGAATCAGTTTTGGAGAAAGATCCGGCGCCGGGCACGCAGGAAGCCAAGTATCACGTGGCGGTCACGCAATTGAAGAAACACCTCATTCTTACCGCGCTCGAGGAAACCAAAGGCAACTACACCGAGGCGGCCCGTACCCTGGGAGTGCACGCGAACTATCTGCACCGCCTGGTCAGAAACCTGAATCTGCGGCCGTCCATTCGCTCCTTCCCGGTTATCCGGGGCGGTTCAGGCAGAGTCGCAGATGGCTGAATGTGAAGCGGGCGCCTCCCCGGCCGTCCGCACCGGGCGCCATTTTTCGTTTTGTAGTTTGGCATTCTGTGGCGCTGGGCGCGTCACCCGGCCGCTGGAAAATCTGGTGAAAGCAACCTGGCTATCGGATCAAGGAAGTTTGAGGCTCGGCAGGGTCGCAGGATTCAGATAAACACCTTGCCAGCGTACCGCAAAATGAAGATGAGGGCCGGTGGCCCGGCCCGTGCCTCCACTGCGCCCAATCTCCTGTCCTGCCGCTATCCGCTCGCCTTGCTTTACCTTGATCTCCGACAGGTGGAGGTAGAGCGTGAGCAATCCCTGCCCGTGATCGAGTACCACGCAATTTCCTTCGAAGTACAAGGGGCCCGCCAGCAGAACGATTCCCGCATTAGCGGCGGAAACCGGTGTACCGGTGGGGACGCCGTAGTCCAGTCCCTGGTGCATGCTTTGAACTTTGCCGTTAAAGGTCCGGCGGGTGCCAAAGGCGTCGGAGACCGGGGCGACCACGGGTGGAAGAAACCTTCCTGACCATTCCCGCTCCGGATTGGTGTGTTGAAACACGTCCTGCTTGATTGTCTTGTCCTGATGAATGCGCTCCAGCTCCACTTTGCTGGGTTCGGTGAATCGCTTGGCGACAGTGACCTTGATGCTGGGATACTTCGCGGCCCGGACCGTGATTTTTCGGGAGAAGGAGATAGTTGCTGCCTGGGAGGTTGTTCCGCTCAGTTCCAGGGCGTAGGTGCCAGGACGGGTTTCGAGACTGACGCCGGCGATCCCGTACCAGGTTTTCCCGGCGGGGTCATAGCTGAACCAGACTTGATGTCCCAGCCATTTGGCGGAGAGCCGTGTCAAACGCGCCGGCGGCGTGACATCAAACGCAACCGGGGCTCCGTCCACCAGCAGTGGCGGTTGCCAGCGAACAGACCAGGGTTTTGCGACACCGGCCTTTGCCCCGTCCGCGGTGCGCTCGCTCCCCGTCCCGGCGATGGAAAGAAGGGGCAATGTGGTGACGATAACGGCAAGCAGCAGGCAGCAGCGATAGTTGGCTGAAAGATGCAATTTGGAACACTCCACTTATCAGGCTAGCATTCTTGCCAGGGTCCGATCTACGCCGACGAAACGACGGTCGAGCCTCTATTCTCGGTTGGGAATGAAATCCAGCTGGACTTCGGTGGTCGTAGGGTGGTCGGCGGGCACATATTTCCATTGTTTGACCGCCAGCGTGGCCGCGTCCACCAGAATCGGATTGCCGCCGATGGGCGAGATTTTCCCGACCGAGCCATTGGGGCTGATCGAAATAGACAAACGGACAATCCCGCCAATCGCGTTCTGCTTCAATTCACGGGGATACTTGGGAGCCACCTTGTAAACCACTTTTCGCACGCCGGGCGGATTTTGGGCCTGGGTGGAAGCTGGCGAAAGTAGCGCCAGCAGGACCAGTCCAAGCGCACCGCACGCTGGCCGTGCGCCGAGCATCGACCATGATGTCTTTGATTGGCCCACGAGCATTCAACCCTGCAACTGAAATGGAGACCCGATGTTGCGAGGTTAGGAAATTAGTCACACTCGGGCAAGTTACGGATGTAATGGCTGATCGCCGTGTGGGTCGGACACTCCTGTCCGACGCCGTTGATTTTGCTCCTGATTGGGGAAACCGGAGAGCTCCGTATCGGACTTGGGGCAGCCTTGCTACAAACCAAACCCAAGGTCAGAAGCGTCGGACAAGAGTGTCCGACCCACACACGACACTGCAAGTAATGCTTTTCTGCTATTGCTCCGGGCAGGCGTTACTTCTACAGTGCTGCAAAATTCTCGATCGCGTGGTCCCCGGGGACCACATGCCAATCCCGTCTGCAAGAACGCCCGATGAAGGAGTCCGAAATGAGACTGGGAGCAAAAGTGTATGTAAGCGTAGCTATCCTGGTGCTGGGGAGTGCTCAAGTCGTAGGACAACAGTCTCAGACCGCGATGGAGCCAGGGGCAGGTTCGGTTCTACACGCTGTCGCCTCCGCCCCAGAAGCCTCAGCCCCGAAGCCACCCCAGGCGGCGCATGTTCCTTCGGCACAAGCCCAAAAGCACAAGCTCGGTCCATTCGAGATTACGATCAACTGGCGCACGCGCGCGGAAGGCTGGAACTGGTTCGAGGTTCCCACCGGAAACAGCGATTACCCCTTGTGGCATTCGTTGCTGCGAATCGGCATCGGCCAGACCCGGGAAAAGATCGACTGGTTCGCTGAAATGGAGCAGCCGTCCATCCTTGGGCTCCCGAACGATGCGGTGGTTGCGGGCCCCGCAGGCCAGCTTGGCCTGGGTGGGTCCTACTACGTGGCCAACGACAATCAGTCAAACAACGCCAGCATATTTCTGAAACAGGCATTTGTTGACTTTAAACACCTCGGGCCGACGCGAGTGAAGCTGGGGCGCTTCGAATATTTCGATGGCATGGAAGTCAAGCCAAAAGACCCGATGCTTGCGGCCGTGGTGCAGAGCCGGATCGCGCACCGCCTGATCTCCAACTTTGGATTCACTGCGGTTCAGCGGACCTTTGACGGCGGCCAGTTCTCCCTGAATTCAGGGAAGAACAATTTCACCTTCTTCGGCGCCCGGCCAACCGCTGGAATTCTGCAGACTGACGGAATGCCCGAACTGGACATCGAGGTTTACTACGGTGCCTTCACCCGGTCCATCAATACGCCGCGTGGCGAGGCGCAACTACGCGTGTTCGGCCTGGGCTATGTGGATGACCGCAACACCATCTTGAAGACTGACAACCGTCCTGCGCCGGTGCGCACCGCGGACTTGGGCAAGGTTCAGCTGGCCACCTTCGGCGCCAACTACACGCAGGTGATCAATACCACGAACGCCGGCAAGTTTGATTTTCTGGTGTGGGGCGTTTACCAGGGCGGCTCCTGGGGCGCGCTCAACCAGCGTGCCGGCGCATTCGTGGGTGAACTGGGGTGGCAACCCGCCGTGAAGCACCTTAAACCCTGGCTGAGCGCCGGCTTTTCTTATGGCAGCGGCGATGGCAATCCCAATGACTCGACCCACGGAACCTTCTTCCAGGTCCTGACCACGCCGCGCCAGTATGCGCGCTTTCCCTTTTACAACATGATGAACAACGAGGATATTTACGCCACGCTGAACCTCAGGCCGGCATCGAAGCTAGCCTTGCGCACCGAAGCGCACGCTCTCCGGCTGGCCAATTCGGCCGATTTCTGGTACCTGGGTGGAGGCGCATTTCAGCCCAAGACTTTCGGATATACGGGCCGGCCCAGCAACGATTTCAGTGGCCTGGCCAACGTCTGGGACCTCAGTGCCGATTACCAGATCACCCGCTCCTTCAGTAGCACGCTGTACTACGGCCATGCCTGGGGTAAGACAGTGGTTGCAAAGATCTACCCCAAGGATCCCAACGGCCAGTTCGCCTACCTGGAGACCAACTTTCATTTCTAGAACATAGTTTGAACCCCGGCGCCGGAGGGATAATATATTTCAACTATTGACCCCCGATAGACAAAGTGTGATCGTGGTCACATTTTTGCGGTAAGTTTAAGGTTGCAAGGAGGATGATCTCAATGGCAGTTTCGACTCCCGCGATGCCCCATATCCATACTGCCCCGGCGGCCAATGCCAGCTTCTATGAGAAGCTAAACAGCCGCTGGCACGAGCGCGCCTTGCAGATTTTCATGTTCATCGTACTAGCACACTGGGGCGAGCACCTGGTCCAGGCCTATCAGATTTATGTAATGGGATGGCCGCGCCCCAAGGCCAATGGCATTCTAGGTTTGTGGTACCCCTGGCTGATCAAGTCCGAAGCGCTGCACTATGGTTATGCCATTGTCATGCTGATAGGAATCTGGGTTCTGCGTAACGGATTCACCGGGCGATCCCGTACCTGGTGGACGGTGGCGCTGGTCATCCAGTTCTGGCATCATATCGAGCATTTCCTGCTGATCTGGCAGGCCACGGCGCATCACAATTTCTGGGGAAAGCCAGTACCGTTCAGCGTTTTGCAGCTAGTGATTCCGCGCGTGGAACTCCATCTCTTCTACAACTCGGTGGTGTTCATCCCCATGGTCATCGCCATGTACTATCACATGTTCCCGTCCGCAGCCGAGGAGAGGACGATGGTGTGCTCTTGTGCATGGGACCACAAGCCTTCAATGCAAGCTGCCTGATCCGAAAAGGCCCGAGTAGGGGGAGTCGCAAGATAGCATTCGCCGCTCAATGGTGCGGGTGGCTGGTTCGCCCGCTTCACGGAAAGTGTCGGGGATTTCTGTTGTGCGCCTGCGCTGCAACTTTGCTCGCGACCGCCTGCTCCAGGCCGGCGGATTCTTCGCGCACGATCACGATTGAGCATGAGATATCGCCCGCGCCTGCCCGGACCGGCCCGGCTGGAGTGACCTTCCGACTGATCGATGCGGCCGGCCGCCCAATCGCGGGAGCGCAGGTTGCGGTAGAGGCGGACATGGCACACGCGGGCATGTCTCCCGTTTTTGACGATGCCCGCGAAATCGAGCCTGGCCGCTACCAGGCTCACCTCAGGTTTGAAATGGCAGGAGACTGGGTCATCCTCCTGCATGTCAAACTCCCCGGCGGACAGAAGTTGGAACGCCAAATTGATGTACCGGGCGTTCGACCCAACTAGGCAAGCTGTTGAATCCCTCATCCATCCCGGCCCTGGAAGCTCCCGAAGCCCTGCCCCTTGATTTAATGCGGGTCCCTGGCCTGGGTCGTCTGTTTCGCTGGCGCTATGCCCGTCCGCTGCTCCAGGCACCGCTGCTCATCGTCAGCGTGGTGATGATCCTGCATGGCCTGTTCGGCCCCTCACTGGCGCCGAAAAATCTGGCGACAACTTTAAGCTGGCTTCACTTCCGCGGCGTGCTGGTGCTGGTGCTGCTCGCCGCGGGAAATTTTTTCTGCCTGGCTTGCCCCTTCATGCTGGTGCGCCAGGCGGCGCGACGCTTGTTCAAGCCGCGTTTCGACTGGCCGCGGGCGCTGCGCAACAAATGGCTATCGGTCGCGCTCTTCGTCCTGGTCCTCTTCCTCTACGAGTTGTTCGACCTGTGGTCCTCGCCCTGGTGGACGGCCTGGCTGATCATTGCCTACTTCCTGACCGTGCTCCTGGTGGACGGCTTTTTCAAGCACGCTTCTTTCTGCAAGTTTGTTTGCCCCATCGGACAGTTCAACTTTGTGGCCTCTACCCTTTCCCCTTTTGAGGTGAAAGTACGCGACCAGGCGGTGTGCACCTCTTGTCCTACTCTGGATTGCATTCGCGGCCGCCGCGAACCGGTCTCTGGCCTGGTCACGATTCGGGGCTGTGAACTGGCACTGTTCCAGCCCCGCAAAGTTGGCAACATGGATTGCACCTTCTGTCTGGACTGTGTCCATGCCTGTCCGCACGACAACGTTGGAATTCTCAGCCGGATGCCTGGAGAAGAACTCCTGACTGATCCCTTGCGATCGGGAATTGGTTATTTCTCACGCCGCAAAGACCTGGCTGCGCTGGCCATTGTGTTTACCTTCGGCGCACTGTTGAATGCCTTTGGCATGGTCAGTCCGGTTTATGCGGTGGAGAGCTGGCTGGGAAAAATATTGCACGTGAGCCATGAAGCGCCGGTGCTCGGCATCATCTTCGCGTTTTTTCTGATTCTGGAGCCGGTCGTGCTCCTGGGGGTGGCGGCATGGTTGACCCGCATCTGGGCGGGCAGCCGGCGCGCCTTGCTCCCGCTGATGGTGCGCTACACTTACGGCCTTGTGCCCATGGGCTTCGGCATGTGGCTGGCCCACTATGGGTTTCATTTCTTGACCGGTCTCTACACCGTAATTCCGGTAACCCAGAACGCACTGGCGAGTCTGGGATGGCCTGTTCTTGGAGAGCCGCGCTGGACTCTCACCGGCCTGCCGGCAAACATCGTACTGATGATCGAAATCGGGTTCCTGCTGCTGGGCTTTGCCGGCTCGCTGACCGTACTCTATGGTCTGGCCGAAGACGATTCGCCCCGGGAGCCCGTGCGCACCTTCATTCCCTGGGCTACAGTGGGCTTGATTCTGTTTATCGCGTCCATCTGGCTGCTGTTCCAACCCATGGAAATGCGCGCCACCCTGATGGGCGGCTAAAGTGTGGGTCGGACACTCTTGTCCGACGCAGTTGCAGTTGCTGTTGATTTTTTGTTGTTTTGGCAAACGGGCCATTTATGAACCGCCAGACAATCGCGCGTCAAATCTTCGGTCTTGCGGGCCTGGTCGCTTTGGCGTGGCCCATGCCAGTACGGGCCCACAACGGCCCACCCTTCCCTATCATTGAGAACCACAAGGTTGGTCCCTGCATAATTTCTCTGTGGACGCATCCTGATGTAGGTACAGGCACGTTCTTCGTATTCGTGCAGCCGCTGCCGGGCACCACGGTTCCCAGAGATCTAAAAATCCAGATCGGGGTTCAACCGGAAAGCGGCCGCCTGCCGGAGGTTGTTTATACTACGGCGCCGGATGAAAGCGGAGGGCAACTGAGTTACAACGCAGCGGTCGAGTTTGATCGCGACGAGTTCTGGAAGATCCGCCTGGTCCTCGAAAGTGCGCAGGGCCGCGGAGAAGAGTTTTCACGGGTGGAAGCGACTCCGGTGGGCTTCGGAAAATGGGACTTGCTGTTTTTTCTGTTACCTTTCATAGCGGTTGGGTTTCTCTGGTTTCGAGGCATCTCGCGCCGGCGAAGCCGGATGAAACGATTACAGGCCGCCTAGAGCCACGGAGCGGCGCAAGAATGCAGCCCAAGGCGCGAGCCCGGGGATGAGATTTCAAGATTGACTAGCCCCGAAGGGGCCAAAGAGTAGTTTGCACACGAAAGAGTTTGATGGCGAATGATCATCAACTGACACCGGAGTCTTTCTGTTGCACGGGACCACACCGCGCCCCGTGCCGGAAGCGTCCCGACTATCAGGTTGCCGGTCTGCTTGTCCTTTTGGCGGCGGTGCTCACCACCAACCCGGGATGTCACTCCGCGCCCAAGCTTCCCGATAAATCCTCCAAAGAATATGGCAATGTAGTTTCCGCGTTCTATGTCGGTTTGGCTGCGTTGCAGGTGGGTGACGACGTGCACGCCGACAGCAGGCTGTCGGAGGTGACCCGCCTTGTCCCCGCCGAGCCCGCGGGTTGGGCCAACTGGGGAATCCTGGCGTTGCGCCAGAGAAACTATGACACCGCCGCGCAGAGACTCGACCGGGCGCGCGATCTGGCCCCACAAAATGATCGCATCTACGATCTGCTGGGAATCCTGGACAGCCAGCGCGGCCAATCCGCGCAGGCGATTGCCGACTTGCGCAAAGCGGTGGAACTGAATCCGAAAAACTTGCGCGCCCTCTACCGCCTGGCGGAAGAGACGGAACGGCAAGGGGACGAAAACGGTTCGGTAGAGGTTCAGCAATTGTTGCAAAAGATTCTGGCCGCGCAACCGGACAACCTGGCCGCGCTGCTGGAGTTGAGCCGGATCGCGGCGAAACGCGGCGATGCGGCTGCCCTGAAGTCGGCCGTCGCCCAGATCAGCGCGCGTTCGTCAGCCTGGCCGCCTGAAGTACAGCATCAACTGGCGGCTGTGCAGTCGGCTACAACGGCCGCGGACCTGCGACCCGCCGCGACCCAAACCACGTTTTTGCGCAATGTGATGATGCGGGTACCCGAATATCGCCAGAGCCTGACTGCGATCAAGGCGCCCCCCGGAGATGAAGCCGAGCCCTTCACTCACTTCCTGAAACTCGAATCACCGACGTTCCGGCCGGCGCCGGCGGATACCGCGCTCAGCTTCAATCCGCAGGCGCTTCCGGACCTTGGGAACACGAATGCCGGCAAGAGTCCCTGGAATTGGATTGGCGCGATTCCGCTGGGCAGTGCAGGCGCACCCGTGATTGCAGTAGCCAATGCACACGACGTGCGTTTGTCCACTGGGGCGATGATTCCCTTTCCCAGTGGATCTTCCAGCGTGCCCCCTCAGCCCGAGGGTGTGGTCTCGATTGATTTCAACTACGACTTCAAAACCGATCTGGTATTGACCGGGGCCGGCGGCGTGCGCCTGCTGCGACAGGACAGTCCGACCACGTTCACCGATGTGACCGCGCAGGCCAAACTCCCCAAAGCGGTCAGCAATGGCCGCTACACCGGAGCGTGGGCGGTGGACATTGAAGCCGACGGCGATCTCGATATCGTGCTGGGCGCAAACGCCGGCACTCCAACCGTCTTAAGAAATAATGGAGATGGAACTTTCCTGCCCATTCATCCCTTCGACGGAATTTCCGGCATAAGCGGCTTTGCCTGGGCCGATCTGGATGGCGATGGCAATCCCGATGCCGCGGTCATCGATGGCGCGGGTCGGCTGCACGTGTTCATGAATCTTCGTCAGGGGCAGTTCAAGGAGCGCCCGCTGCCCGCCGGTCTTTCGTCAGTCAAAGCCGTGGCCGTGGCTGACGCCAACAACGACGGCATTCTCGATCTGCTGGCGGTGCAGGCGGACGGAGCTATACTCCGGATTTCGGACAAGAACGAAGGACAACGCTGGGAGACAACCGAGATCGCAAGAGTGCCGAACCCCGGCGCCTACCTTGCGGGCGAGGTGCGCATGCACGTCGCTGATCTCGATAACAATGGCGCGTTCGATCTGATTCTTTCTCCTACTGCGCCGGCTGCAGGCGGCAACAACCCTGGCGCGATGATCTGGCTCGGCGACGTCACTGGAAGCTTCACTCTGTTGAGTCATCCAGCAGGACCGGCGCTGGTGTTTGACGCTGCCGATACCGGCAATGATGGCCATCTCGATCTTCTCGGTCTGTCCACGGATGGGCAACCCATGCAAGGGATCAATCAGAGTCCGAAGAACTATCACTGGCAGGTTGTGCGGCCGCACGCCGTCCAGGCAGTAGGCGATCAGCGCATCAATCCCTTCGGTGTGGGCGGTGAAATCGAAATCCGCTCCGGCCTGCTGGTACAGAAGCAGCCCATCACAGGGCCGCAACTTCATTTCGGCCTGGGTGAGCAGACCGAGGCCGAGGTGGTGCGGGTCATCTGGCCCAATGGCACGGTGCGCGCCGAGTTTGGGGTCAAAGCCGATCAGGAAATTGTGACCGAGCAGCGCCTGAAAGCCTCCTGTCCGTTCCTCTTCGCCTACAACGGAAAAGAGATGGAATTCGTGAAGGACGCAGTCCCGTGGGGTTCGGCCATCGGCCTGCGCATCAACACGCTCGGCTCGGCACAAATCGCAGCTACCGGAGAGTGGTACAAGATCGGACGCGACCAACTCGTGCCTCACGATGGCTTTTACGACATCCGCGTCACCGCGGAATTGTGGGAAGTCTATTACTACGACTATCTCGCGCTCATGACGGTGGACCATCCTGCGGGCACGGAGATTTTCGTGGATGAACGCTTTGTGATTCCTCCGGCCAAACTGGGCATCACCACGGTAAAAACGCCGCACAACATCGCGCGTGCGATCGACGACAACGGCCAGGATGTCACTGACCTGGTCAGCATCCTCGACGGCAAGGCGGTCAATACTTTTGGCCGCGGTCAGTTCCAGGGCGTGACGCGTGATCACTATCTCGAAGTTGATCTCGGTGACGACGCGCCTAAGAGCGGTCCGCTTTATCTCGTCGCTCAGGGTTCGATCCACGACACCGAGTCATCGGTGAATGTTGCCATCACCCAGGGTAATCGCTGGCGCGCGCATGGCCTCAGCGTCGAAGTTCCCGACGGCCGCGGCGGCTGGGTCACGGCGCAGGACAATCTCGGTTTTCCCGCGGGGCGCAAGAAAACGATCCTGTTCAACCTGAGCAATGTTTTCCGGCCCGGAACACCGCACAAGGTTCGCCTGCGCACGAATCTCGAAATTTACTGGGACGCCATCCACTGGGCCGAAGGCGCGCCGGACGCGCCGTTGAAGGAAACGACCCTGGATCCGTCAGTCGCCGATCTACACTATCGCGGCTATTCGGTAATGCAAATGCCGGTGGGCGCCGGTGCTCCAGAGGTCCCGGACTACAACCGGATCGAAGGCACCAAGCAGCACTGGCGCGACCTGATTGGTTATTACACGCGCTACGGAGACATCCGCGAGCTTATTCATAAAATTGACGACCGCTACGTCATCGTAAATTCGGGCGACGAGATGTCGCTGCATTTTCCCGAGCTGCCACCCCCGCCTGCAGGCTGGGTTCGCGACTTCGTCATCAAAGGCGATGGCTGGATCAAGGACGGAGATTACAACTCGACTTTCTCCAAGACCGTGCTGCCCTTACCCTATCACGCCAAGAACGAGTACACGACGCGGCCGGGCGCGCTCGAGGATGAGTGGGTGTATCGCCAACATCCCGGGGACTGGCAGAACTATCACACGCGTTATGTGACTCCCCAGGTTTTCAAGAATGCGTTGCGGAGCGGGCTGTCTCAATGAACAACCGCGTCGCAAAGGCCACCCTCGCTGTTATTTTCATCGCTCTGTTGGCAACGCCCCTGGTGCTCAAACGGTTGTCGGCGCGGCGCGCAGCCGAGCGATCAAGCGCTGACGTAAAGACCACGATGGCGCGGCACGGCTTCTACCTGCAGGAGGTTTCTCAGGCGGCAGGCATACGGTTCATCCATGAGGCCCCGGCGCTCGATCCCAAACTGGAGCCCATTATGCCGGAGGTCGCATCGATGGGCGCGTCCGTGTCCATCGTGGATTTCGATCGCGACGGCTGGTCGGATATTTACGTCGTCAACAGCGCCATCGGCACCAAGAATGCCTTGTACCGCAATTTGGGCGACGGCACATTCAAAGATGTGGCGCCCGAACTCGGCATTGCGGATGTCAACCAGGCGGGCACAGGGGTTTCCACCGGCGCGGTCTGGGGCGACTACGACAACGATGGATACGAAGATTTGTTCCTGATCAAGTGGGGACGCCCGGAGCTGTTCCACAATGACCAGGGCCACGGCTTCACCCGGGTGAGCGAGCAAGCCGGCCTGCCGCGCTGGATCAACGCCAACACGGCCATCTGGTTTGATTATGACGGCGATGGACTGCTCGACCTGTTTGTCGGCGGTTACTATGACGAAAGCATTGACCTCTGGCATCTCACCACTACCCGCATCATGCCCGAGAGTTTTGAATACGCCAAGAATGGAGGACGAAAATATCTGTTTCACAACCTTGGCCACGGAAAGTTTGAAGAGGTTGCCGAGAAAGTTGGCATCAACAGCCGACGTTGGGCGCTAGCCGCGGCCGCGGCCGACCTGCGCGGCAGTGGGTATCCCGATTTATTTGTCGCTAACGACTACGGCGTCTCCGAGCTTTATTTCAACGACGGAAAACGCTTCCATGAAGTGGGTGAGCAGACCGGCGTCGGATTTGCCCCCAAGAGCGGAATGAACGCGGCGTTTGGCGACATTCTGAACCAGGGCAGATACTCGGTTTACGTTTCCAATATTTCCGAAGATGGCATCCTCATCCAGGGAAATAATCTGTGGGTGCCCAAGCAAGGAACTACCGGCGACGCCATCAAGTACGAGAACCTGGCGCGCGACTTTGGAGTCGAACTCGGCGGCTGGAGTTTTGGCGCGCAGTTTGGCGACTTGAATAACGATGGGACGCTCGACCTCTACCTCACCAACGGCTACATCTCGCTCGACCGCAACCGCAGCTACTGGTATGACTTTTCCAAAGTGGCCGGCGGCAACACCACCATCATCGGCGACGCCAGAAACTGGCCGGCGTTTGAAGGCCGCAGCTTGTCCGGATATCAATCCAAGCGGTTGTGGCTGAATGATGGCGCGGGAAAATTTGTCGATGTGGCCCAGGCGGTCGGGGTCAACGACACCTATGACGGCCGCGCAGTCGCGTTTGCCGATTTGTGGAACCGCGGCGTGCTCGACGTCGTGGTCGCCAACCAGAAGGGCCCGTTGCTGGTTTACAAGAACACGGTGACGCCGGAAAATGAGTGGATAGAATTTGAACTGGAAGGAACCTCCAGCAACCGCAGCGCGATTGGCGCCCAGGTCACGCTGTACTGGAACGGCCAGCAGCAGGTGCAGGAAGTTTCAGGCGGCAGTGGCTTCGCCGCGGAAAACCAGCGACGGCTGCATTTTGGGCTGGGAAAATATCCGCAGATAGAAAAAGTAGTAATCCGCTGGCCCTCAGGCAAGCTGCAGACCATCGACAAGCCCGCCGCCGGCCAGTTGCACAAGATCAAGGAGCCCGCATGAGCCAGACCGCGCACCTGACCCCGCCACCGGCTGCGCCTGCAGGTTGGAAGCATTTTGTCAGCCTCGACAACCGTTACATTGCCCCCATTTTTATTACCTGCATCCTCCTGGTGGGTCACCTGTCGTTCGGTATTCTCGAAAGCTACCAGAGAACGCTGCTGGCGATCGTGGTGAGCATTGGGACGGAACTGCTGCTCGGCCGTATTTTCTTTCACAAGTGGGTGCATCCGGCCAGCGCGTACATCAGCGGGATCAGTGTGGGAATTCTGCTGCGCTCACCCGCCTTCTGGCCCTACGCCCTGTGCGCGGCCATCTCCATCATGTCCAAATATGTGCTGCGCATTAAAGGACGCCATATCTGGAACCCGTCCAACTTCGGTATCTCGGCGATGCTTTTCCTGGTCCCTGAAACCGTGGCCAGCCTGAGCATTCAATGGGGAAACTATCTTTTGCCCATGCTGGTGATCTGGGTGCTGGGCTCGGTTATCATCTGGCGCCTGCGGCGCTTTCACATCACGTTTACGTATGTGGTCTCCTTCATCGCCTTCGCATTCTTGCGCAGCTGGATCATGGGGAGTCCATGGCAATCCGAGATTGCCCCAATTACCGGACCGATGTACCAGCTTTTTATCTTCTTCATGATTACCGACCCCAAAACCACGGTGCGAGGAAAGACGGGACAGTGTGTAGTGGTATTCCTGATCGCGTTGGTCGAAATGATCATGCGCATGTACCAGGTCGTCTATGCGCCGTTCTATGCGCTGTTCATCGTAGGACCGACGGCTATGCTGATTGAGATCTGGCTGGATTCGCGGCGAGCGAGTACAGAGAAGCTGGCGGCAGCGCACTGACCCTGCCGCAACCACGTGGGGACAGCCGCCCTCGGCTGTCCAGTCGAGCGCAGCTCGACAAGTTTTTTGGTTGGTACAAGTAGCGGAGCGTTGCTCCGCCGGACAGCCGGGGGCGGCTGTCCCCACGCGGTTTGTGGAAGGTAAACTGAACTTCTAATGCCGAGAATCCGGGTCATTTGTTATGTAGCTCTTATCGCCCTCCTGGCATTGGCCGGGTGCAAGCAACGCGCTCCGGAGTATCAGGAAAGCTCCCCGCCACAGAAGGCAACCGGTTCGCCACCAGCGGAACCAACTCCGGCTACGCCACCGCAACCAGCACCCGCACCGAGTGCGGCTCCCGCGCGGCCTTCGGGGCCGATCGAGTTCACCGACGTAACTGCCCAGGCGGGGATCCACTTCAAGCACAACACCGGCGCCTTCGGAAAAAAGTATCTGCCGGAGACCATGGGCAGCGGGGCCTGTTTCCTCGACTACGACAATGACGGCTGGCAGGACATTCTGCTGATCAACTCCATGGATTGGCCAGGCCATCAAACCGGAAAATCCTATCCCGCGCTTTATCACAACAACCAGAACGGAACGTTCACGGATGTAACCAAAAAGGCCGGACTCGCGCTGGAAATCTACGGCCAGGGCTGTGCCGTGGGCGACTATGACAACGACGGCAGAGTGGACATCTACATCACTGCGGTCGGATCGAACCATCTTTTCCGCAACCTGGGCAACGGCAAGTTTGCCGACGTAACCGCGAAAGCGGGCGTGGCCGATCCGGGATTCTCCAGCAGCGCCTTGTGGTTTGACTATGACAACGACGGCAAGCTCGACCTGTTCGTAGCTCATTACATCGAGTGGTCGATCGAGACCGACCAATACTGCACGCTCGACAACAAGAACAAATCGTACTGCACGCCCCAAAGATATAAAGGACAGAGCGCAACCCTCTTTCACAACAAAGGCAACGGGACATTCGAGAACGTAACCCGGCGCGCCGGACTCTTCGATCCCACCGGCAAATCACTCGGAGTCGCGATGCTGGATTACGACAACGATGGCTGGATGGATCTGCTGGTCACCAACGATACCGAGCCCAACAAGCTCTACCACAATAATCACAACGGCACATTTACCGACGTTGGCGTCGCCGCCGGTATCGCCTACGGCGACTCAGGTACAGTGCGCGCCGGCATGGGCACGGACGCCGCCGACTACGACAACTCCGGCTGGCAGAGCGTGGTGATCGGTAATTTCACCAATGAGGGCATGGCGCTTTACCACAATGATGGATCGGGCCTGTTCACCGACGAAGCCCCCGTGACCGGCATTGCCCGCATCTCCACCAAGTCGCTGACTTTCGGTGCCTTCTTTTTCGACTACGATCTGGACGGCCTGCCCGATCTTCTCGCCGTCAACGGACACGTTTCCGACGACGTCAGCGTGGTGCAACCTACCTTGAAGTATGCACAACCGCCGCTTCTGTTCCGCAACCTGGGCAAGGGCAAGTTCGATGAAGTGACAGCCAGACTAGGACAGGCACTGCCCCGGGCGATCGTCGGACGGGGAGCGGCCTATGGCGATTTCGACAATGACGGCGACCTCGACCTTTTGATTACCGCCAATGGTGGTCCGGCCCGATTGCTGCGCAACGACAATGGCAACCAGAACGACATGTTGCGGGTGAAAACCGTGGGCACGCGGTCCAATCGTGACGGCATCGGGGCCAAGGTAACGGTAAAGACCAGCAAAGGCACGCGGCTCTCCGCCATGGTAAAGACTGGGTCGAGCTACCTGTCCCAGAGCGAGTTGCCGCTCACGTTCGGTCTGGGCAAGCCGGAGGAGGGCAAGACGGTCAGCCTGACCATCGTGTGGCCCAGCGGCCAGAAGGACTTCGTTGCCAAAGTCGAACCCAACCAGTTCATCACGGTGCAAGAGGGAAAGGGCATCATCTCCGCCCGGCCCATCGTTTTTACGCCGCCCCTTGTTCCTGCTCGCTGACGTGCGAAGCACGGGCGTCCTGTCCCGGAACCTTGTTGAATCCATATTGTTTGATATTCCACCTACTTCTGAGACAGCACACTGGCGTAGGAGATGAAAGCGGAGCTTCGCTCCGCCGGACAGCCGAGGGCGGCTGTCCCCACGTGTTTCTTTTTGCATTCCCAGTTCAATGTTATCTTTGTGGCACATTCATGGACATTCTCAACCAGCTTTTCGAGCAGCACTTCCACACGTCCCCCGTGGAGGTAACGCCGCTTCAGGGAAAGCTCGGCGGGTCGGGACGCAAAATCATCCGGCTGTCGGCCGGCGTGTCCAGCGCCATCGGCATCCTGTACGACGTGCGTGAAGAGAACGTGGCCTTCCTGGAATTTTCGCGGCACTTTCGGCGGCATGGACTGCCGGTGCCGGAAATTTATGGCGAAGATCTGAGCCAGGGCGCTTACCTCGAAGAAGACCTGGGCAGCACAACCCTGTTTGAGTTTCTTTCCAAACATCGCAGCGGGGAAAACCTCTCTCCCGAGGCGGTCGAGGCCTATCGCAAGGTCATCGCCGTATTACCCCGCTTTCAGGTGGAGGCGGGACGCGATTTGAATTACAAAGTGTGCTATCCGCGGGGCAGCTTCGATCGCCAGTCCATAGCCTGGGACCTGAACTATTTCAAATACTATTTCCTTCGCCTGGCCGGCATTCCGTTCAACGAACAGGCGCTGGAAGATGATTTCAGCCGCCTCACGAAATTCCTGTTAAGCGCCGGGCACGATTACTTTCTGTACCGCGATTTCCAATCGCGCAACATCATGTGGCGTGACGGGCAGCCATTTTTCCTCGACTACCAGGGAGGCCGCAAGGGCGCGCTGCAATATGACGTGGCTTCTCTCCTGTACGACGCCAAAGCGGATTTGCCGCCGGAACTGCGCCGGCAATTGCTCGATCACTATCTCGACACGCTCTCCGGTTTCGTCAAGGTTGACCGCGAAGCGTTCATGCAGCACTACCATGCCTTCGTTTATGTCCGCATCATGCAGGCCCTGGGAGCTTATGGCTTCCGCGGCTTTTACGAGCGCAAAGTTCATTTTCTGCAGAGCGTGCCCTACGCGTTGAAGAATTTGCGCTGGCTGCTGCACCACGTCACGCTGCCCATTGCACTGCCCACGCTGTTGGGCGCGTTCCACAGCATGCTGGGATCGGAGAAACTGCATGCCCTGGCTTCCGACGCCGATAGCCTGGTAGTTAGGATTTTCAGTTTTTCATTTCACCGCGGCTGGCCCAAGGATGAAAGCGGGAATGGCGGCGGATTTGTTTTCGACGGCCGCAGCCTCCCCAATCCCGGCCGCGAAGAGCGCTTCAAGGCCCTGACTGGAAGGGACGCGCCGGTCATCGAATATCTGAACCAGCAGGACAGCGTGCACCAGTTTCTGGCCAGCGTGCTCTCGCTGGTGGATGCCAGCGTAAGCGAATACCAGCGGCGCGGCTTCAAGAACCTGATGGTGTCGTTCGGTTGCACCGGCGGCCAGCATCGCTCCGTTTATCTGGCCGAGCAACTGGCCAAGCGTTTGCGCGGCCGCAATGGAGTGGAAGTATTGTTGCACCATCGCGAACTGGAGACGCTCGGGCCATGAAGGCGATGGTCCTGGCTGCCGGCCTCGGTACCCGCCTTCGTCCCCTCACCGACGACCGCCCCAAGGCGCTGGTAGAGGTCGCCGGCCGCACCCTGCTTGAAATCACATTGAGCCGTTTGCGTGGCTTCGGCATTCGCGAAGTGATGATCAACCTGCACTACTTTGCCGACATGGTTGTCGATTATCTGAAGGCCCATAACAATTTCGGCATGCGGATTGAAGTCTCTCGTGAAGATGTATTGCTCGATACCGGCGGGGGACTGAAAAAGGCGGGGCAATTTTTTCTGGAGGGTCCCAACCCGCCCGAAGAGCCGTTCCTGTTGCACAACGTCGATGTCATCAGCACCATTGATTTGCGGCGCATGGCGCAATTTCATACCGACAATCAGGCTCTGGCCACGCTGGCGGTGCAGGACCGCAAGACTTCCCGCTACCTGCTGTTCGACCAGCAGTGCCGGCTCTGCGGCCGCCGCACGGGGCGCGATGGGGAAATTGAGATGGTTCGTTCCGCATCCCAGACTCAGGCCCTCGCTTTTGGCGGGATCCACGTGATTTCGCCTCGTTTTATTCCGATGATGGCGGAAGAAAGAATTTTTTCCATCATCACCTCGTATCTGCGTCTGGCCGGACAGAACCAGAACATCCTCGGATTTCGAACTGACGAGTACTATTGGCGTGATCTGGGCAGGCCGGACGATTTGAAGCAGGCGGCCCGGGATCTGGGGCAGTGGGGCGGTTTCTAGTTTCCGATCTCTGGTTTCCAGCTTCTGGTTTCCAGCTTCTGGTAGCGTATTCTTTGCCGACATTAATAGGCTTTCGGAAGTGCAGGCGTGCGTATAATGCCTACCAGTTTTAGGAATGGTTAACCAATGTCAGGAGAGACATGCAGACTAACAAGCTGAGTCGATTTCATCGATGGGCAGTCTTCGTGTTGGCCGGAACCATGGGATTGCTGGCCGCAGGTTCCGTGATCGCGCAAAATGCGAACCGGCCCTGGATGAACTCCAGCCTTTCTCCGGAAGAGCGGGCCGACCTGGTCCTGAAGCAGATGACCCTGGAAGAAAAGATTGCGCTCCTGCACGGCAACGGCATGGAGCATGCTCCCCAGTGGCAGATGCCCCTGACCCATCTGGGAAATGGCGGAGCGGGCTACGTCGAAGGCGTGAAGCGTCTGGGTATTCCGCCCATATTGATGTCCGACGCTGCCTACGGCGTTCGCGACAGCGGCGCCAACGGCCGCTATTCGACGGCGCTCCCCTCGAGTCTGGCGGCCGCTTCGAGCTGGGACACGCAGGGCGCCTGTGAGTACGGCGCGCTCATCGGTCGAGAGTTGCGGGCGCAGGGCTTCAACATGTCGCTGGGTGGGGGCATAAACCTTACGCGCGAACCCAGGAACGGGCGGACTTTCGAATACGCCGGAGAAGATCCGCTGCTCGCCGGAACCATGGTTGGCAATCTGATGAAGTGCGAACAGGCACAGCACGTGATTGGCGACATCAAGCATTTTGCGCTCAATGATCAGGAGACTGGTCGAAACATCGTGAACGTGATTATCTCCAAACGCGGCATGCAGCAGACCGACCTTCTCGCCTTCCACATCGGCATCGAGATTGCACACCCGGGCGCGGTGATGTGCTCCTATAACCGCATCGATGGCGATTACGCCTGCGAGAACACCTATATCCTGCACGACGTTCTCAAGAAGGACTGGGGATTTAAGGGCTTCGTGCTCTCCGATTGGGGCGGCACCCACAGCACCCAGAAGGCTTCGGCCGCCGGCATGGACCAGGAACAACCCATGGCCGATTTTTTTGGCCCGGCGCTTCTGCAGGCAGTAAAAGACGGCAAGGTTCCCACGGCCGAAATTGACGATCATGCGCGCCGGGTTCTTTACGCCGAATTCCTTTCCGGCATTGTGGACCATCCCATCGAAAAGGGCGTCGTCGATGTGGAAGGCGGGCTGGAGGTCGCAAGGCAGCTGGAAGAAAAGAGCATTGTGCTTCTCAAAAACGACAAAGCGGTCCTGCCCCTGGATGCGGCGAAGATTCGGAGCATCGCGGTGATCGGCGGGCACGCCGATGTAGGCATGATTTCCGGAGGCGGCTCAGCCCAGGTCGATCCTCCCGGAGGCAATGCGATTGCGCCTCCAGGAAAGGGCGCGACTCACTGGCAGGACCACATCTGGTTCCCCACGTCGCCGCTCAAAGCTCTGCGGGCGAAGCTCCCGAACGCTAAGATAGAGTTCAACCCAGGCCAGGACCCGGCGGCCGCCGCAGCTCTGGCCAGGAGCGCCGATGTCGCAATCGTCTTCGCCTACCAGTGGGAGGCGGAAGGCGTGGATCTGGCAACCCTCGCACTCCCCGACAATCAGGAAGCCCTGATCGAGCAGGTGGGAGCTGCGAATCCACATACGATTGTCGTTCTTGAGACCGGCACGGCGGTGACCATGCCCTGGATCGGGAAGGTAAGCGGCGTGGTGGAAGCATGGTACGCGGGCAGCAGCGGTCATAAAGCTCTCGCCAATGTGCTGACTGGGGAGGTGAACCCTTCCGGCAAACTCGCCATGACCTTCCCCAAAAGCGATGCCGATCTGCCGCACCCGGTCATTCCGCCACTTTCCCCGGAGGACGAAGGACAAGGCAGCGGCGTGGAGAACGGGCCTACGCACGTCCAATCCAAATACACAGTGCACTACGACGAAGGTGCGAAGGTCGGCTACAAGTGGTACGAGTCCGAGCACAAGCAACCGCTGTTCCCGTTCGGCTTCGGGCTCTCATACACGACTTATGCCTATTCCAACCTGAAGGCCGACAACGCCCAGCGCACCGTAAGCTTTGTGGTGAAGAACACAGGCAAGCGCGCCGGCGCCGAAATTGCGCAGGTGTACGCCGCACTCCCGGAGGCTGCCGGTGAGCCATTCAAGCGGCTCGTAGGATGGCAGCGTATCGAACTTGCCCCAGGCGAGTCCAAGACGGTGACCGTTGCCGCCGATTCCCGTGTGATGTCCATCTTCGATGAGCAGAAGAATGCCTGGAACCTGTTGCCGGGTGCCTACAAGATCTTTGCCGGCCCCTCTTCAGGCGATACACCGTTGACTGCGACGCTGCAGATCCAGTAGTTGTGGCCCATGCCGTTGTGTCGCTACACTGCGCGAGGCCATGCAGGTTCAGAGCAGCGGACTCCACGCTGGGGCGCGGGGTTTCCGCTCATTTGGTGGTTTGTCTGCCGTCCATGCCAATCGCGTCGGAATAGTCGGGACGACTGGACAGTCTGATGGGAAGGCGATTCTCGAATACGGCTTTCATAACTTCACCCGCTCTCCCGACTTCGGCGGAGCCAGCAAGATCAGAACCACGCCGATGACGACCAGAGCAGCCACTCCCCACAGTTCTCCGCGTGGGATGAGATTGCGAAGTGCCTGCACCGCCATAAGCGCGGCGTGGGCAAGGCTCGACCACGCCGTGAAAGCGATCAGGCTGCGATTCGCCGATGGGTTGCGGGCTGCCAGCAACAAGAAAATGCCTAGTGTGACATAAAGGCTGAGCATCATTGCCAGAGCAGGCTCTTGCCGCACGAACATCGTCAAGGGATAAATTAACCCGGAAAAGATCACACCCACCACCAGCAACACAATCTTCAGCACACGTTCCCGGCTCATGACATCCCCCGTCAACCATCGATCGTGAAAGGTGCCGTACACCATGTCGTAGAAGAACATGGAAGGGGCATGGTAGGCGGGACAGAAAGTAAGGTCAACTGCACATCACCGACGGTCCATTGCAGTTTCGGATACACGATTCCTGACGAGGTAGTAAGGAATTCGCGGTATGGCAGTCACGCCGGGCTCGATGCATCCTCTATATGCCAGGTGAGGTCAAGCCATGTCGATGGAAAACATGCCTCTACTCGAGTTCGCGGACCGTTTTCCGGTGAAAGAATACCGCATCAGCGATGACAAAATTGAAGCCCGGATCGTGGCTGGCGGACGTGACCAAGACCGTGACTGGAGGGCAGTGTCGTCTGAGCAATTGAGCAGTCACGTCAAGAACAATACCGCAGTGGCGCGCTGGTTGGAACGGAATTTGGGCTGGAGGCGTCTGCTCCGGGCATGTGTCGGTCTGGAGCCGGTGAAATTCCGACAGGACCGCTGGGGTCGTGAAATCACATTCACCCATCGAGAATTCAATGAAACACCTTAAGCTCTGGGCACTGGTTACGGGACTGGTACTTGCCAGCCTGGTGGGATGCTCCCGCTCCGGAAAGTTGGCCGACGCCTCAGCTGCGAAAATAAGCGCAGAGGTCCCTCTGGGAAGGGTACAAGCCAAACCTTCGCCGTGTATCAAATGGCGCGAAAATCCCGGAAGAATCAGGAAGCCCCAGCAAAAAGCGAAGGCTGCTCCAATTCCGAGAAACCAACAGAAGACGCTTCAGGCCAACGACGAAAACCACCCACTCTAGTCAGGCCGCATTTCGATCTGGAGGATGTCTTAAGCAAAAGGAAGACTGTCGTCCTTTGCTGACCCAGCGGGCTTACGGGTACGGCGAAGGGGGCTTAGATAGTTGTGGAGAAGGCCTAAACGCTTCGTCGTCATTTCATACAACTCGAAGACCAAACGAGCAGTAGATGACCACGTCGCCCGAAATGTCTGCCTCCATCTTTAGCGCGTCAAGGCTGCTGCAGGATTTTCCAGGGACAGAAACTCTCCGTGTCCCCGTTTGAGGCTCCACCAGGGCGGCTAAGGTATTCACGGTAGGAGAAATCCGCTCGGTCTAACCGCAGAAACTGCACGCATCCGGCTCGCGCATTGCGCGAAATCCGCTGCAAACGTGGGCTCCCCCTTTGGCCCGCAACGTGCTTATACATCTCATGGCATCCGGTTCTGAGGCAAATGAAAGTGTCGAGCACAAGACGGTTACTGAAACTGGCGGGGTTGACGCCACTCCTCTGCTGGTTTGCCTTCGCTCAGCAGACCGCCGGCTCCGGAGCATCGCTGTCCTCAATCCTCCGGCAAGTCGAAAAGAGTCAATCCGAAGTGCGATCGGAAGTTCCTTATCAGATAATTCGTGAGTATCGGCTGCTTGGCGCGAACAGTTCCAGTGCTGATGCGGAGGTGGTGGCAGAAGTTGATTTCAACCCTCCCAACGGCAAAGGCTACAACATTCAAAGGTGGTCCGGCAACGCCAGAGGGAGGCAGGTTGTTCAGCGTATCCTCGATCGGGAAGTTGAAGCAGCGTCGAGCGAGAGCCGTCAGGCTCGGACGGGACTGACTACCGGCAATTATGATTTCACTTTGATGGACGAGAGTGTTTTGGATGGCCGGCCCTGCTATCTATTGGGACTGAAGCCCAAGCGAAAAGAGAAAGATCTGATTGTGGGGAAAGCATGGGTGGACAAGAATTCCTTTTCCGTCCTTCGTATTGAGGGTGATACCGCAAAAACTCCTTCCTGGTGGCTCAAAAGTGTTCACATCACATTGGCGTTTGGCGAACTTGGAGGAAACTGGCTACAAACTAGGATGGAGGCGGTAGCAGATGTTCGCTTCTTCGGCTCACATACTTTGACCTCACGTATCCTTGACTACCGAGGCACCGACGTTAGTGCATCGAGGACGCTGCCTGCACACCTGGCAAATCAAAGGTAAGTCACGGACCGAAATATCTTAGCGCGCAAGCGGTGCAATCCGCAGCCATCTGACGCAAGGCTGCGGAAGAAGGCGAATGAAAACCAAACATCCAATTGCGTTCGGCCACTTGTGACGCCGACATCCCTGGAAACAAGCGGCGAATTTCGTCCAATTTTGCGAGGGAACCGCTGGCCGCATCGAGGAATCTCCGAATCTGTGGAAAACCTTCATTAATAGATACCTGGTGACACGCAACCCGACCTTGGGTATGCTGACTCTAAGCAAAGTCGTTCTTGGTCGGAACCAAGCTTCCCCCAAAGCGAAGGTTCAGCAGTATGACGGTCCCAGTCGTTCCCACGTCTGTGTTTCTGCTCGCCGAGAACCGCCTTCTCCGAGAAGCTCTCGCTCGAATTCTGAGCAAGAAAAACGATATCGAAGTAGTCGGGTCCGGATCGTATTCCGCAACCGTCTTAAGCGATATTATGACGGTCCCTCCAGATGTACTTCTGTTCAACCCGGTCGATGCCCGTTCTGATCCGAGTTTCCTCGCGGCACTGCGAGAAACACTACCGGGAGTGAGAGTAGTCATGATAGGCATGGAGCTGAACGTCGAACTGTTCCTCCAGTCCTTGCGGGAGGGCATCGCGGCATACATGCTCATGGATGCTACCGCAGCGGAAATCGTGGCTGCCGTGCGATCCGTCGCCCGGGGCGGCGCGGTGTGCCCGCCGGAACTGTGCCACGTACTGTTCCGGTATGTTGCAGGTCAGCGGGGATCGTTCCCCAACTTTACGGCAAAACACGAGCTCGGCTTGACTCGCCGTGAGCAGCAGTTAGTAGGAATGGTCAGCCGCGGTTGCACGAACAAAGAGATTGCGCAGGAACTGGGTCTTTCTGAGCAAACCGTGAAAAACCACATTCATCGCATGCTTCGCAAAGTCGGCGTAAGCGATCGCCTGGAGGCGGTCGAGATCTGCCGTACTCACGGTTTCCCTCTGACATAACTTCATCAGACTCGTTTAGTCTCTCTATAACGCGTCGGATATCTGGCGCCCAGGTTGGTACTTGATGGTACTGCCCTGGCTCCCGAGCGCCCCCCTGTAGAACCTTCAGTTGGTACCGCATCGCCTGACTTCCAGTCTCGCCCGCTGATGACAAATTGAACCTTACATGTTTTCCCCATTGAGCGGAAACTGCTGCGGAGGTCGGGCGTGCGAAAAATCACAGTGTTGGTCGCGAATCAACCCCGTCTGATGCGGGAGCTCGTCATGGCAACCTTGTTGGACCAGCCGGACCTCGAAATCGTCGGCGAACTGGAAGACGAGGCCTCGATCATTGGCACGGTCGAGCAATCGCGTCCCGACTTTCTGATCGTCTCATTGGGCGGCTCGGGGGAACGGCCACACCTCTGCGACGTATTGCTGGATCAATTTCCGCATATGCGGGTCCTTGCGCTGGCCGCGGAGAGCAACAACACGGCTATTTATTGGGCGAACATCGACATTCGATCGACTTGGATCGAGAATTCGGAAGAGAGCATCTTGAGCGCGCTGCGTGGCAAGCTGAAGGCGAGCGCTGTACCCCTGGAAAATAACTCGCACGCCAACTGACAGGCGGCTGGACGAGGCGTCTAACAGCTCATTCATCAACGGGTTACCTCACATGGCCCTGTAAGTAAGGTGGCGAAGCTGTATCCAGGGAACGGACTGGCAGGGATGCACGATATGAATCAGCAAACGGATTTTTCGGAGGCTCGCGAAGCCGCTAACTTCGCCCCGGCACGGATCGTGCAGGAACACGCGACCTGGTTTGCGGCATACACGTGGGCGCATCACGAAAAGCAGGTCGCTTCTCAGTTAAAGGATCGCCGCATCGAGTGTTTCCTGCCCTTCTATCGTGCTGTCCATCGCTGGAAAGATCGGCGCAAGGAACTGGATATTCCCTTATTCCCCGGATACGTCTTTGTTCAGCATCCGCCCGAGGATCGTCTGCGAGTGTTGCAGGTTCCCGGCGTAGTGCGATTCGTCAGTTTCGGCGGCCGTCCGGCACCGGTCGACAACGCGGAGATCGAGTCGCTGAGAAGTGGAATCGGCAACGGGATTCGTGCCGAGCCCCATCCCTACTTGAAGATCGGGCGGCGGGTTCGCGTGAAGCATGGCCCGATGGCCGGTACAGAAGGAATTCTCGTACGCAAGAAGGACCAGCTCAGGGTAGTCATTTCTGTCGACCTGATCATGCGCTCGGTCGCGGTCGAAATCGAGGCCGCCGATCTAGGTTGAAGCAAACTGCCGGGCCGCGATCCGATTTGTGAATTCGAAATCGCATCTCTGCCCTTTCGGCGGTCAGTAAACGTGGCGAAATTCTGGAGGTTGTTGTGACGGTCTATCGCTCAAAACTCGTCCTGAAATTGCTGTTGTATGCCGGCACGGCGCTGGGTGTCACCGCGCTCAATCTGGGTGCACAGGAGAAGGTGGAATACGGCAGCGTCCCGAGGCAGAAGACGGTGCAAAGCCAGGCCGAGATGGAAGCGGAGCAGCTGGTTTCCTTGTCCGCCGACAAGATCATCCAGCTTCTTCGGGACGAACCCGGGCTGCTGCTGCAGGTCAAGAAGCGGCTGGTGCGCAAGGCATTCGAGCAGGGGCGCCTGCTTGATCCCGCCGATTTGAACGATGAAGCCTTGTTCCGATTATTGCGCGAAGACGAAGACGTCCGCATCCTCGCGACCCAGGAGATCGAAGACCGCTCCTACATTCGGCCTAAACCCAGCAAGGAGGAGCTGGCGCAGGAGGCGTACCGGCAGATGCAGCGCATGCCGCTACGCACACAGCAGAATGAGAATCAATCTTCTGCCGCTACTCCTGAGTTGCAGAAGACGGCTCAGAGCCAGGAAGAAAAATACTGGTCGCGCCGTGACGATCAGAAAACTCCTTCGGGACAGAATTCACCGCCATACCAGGTTCCTCCCGATTTCTCTCCTTATCCTCCCGACGTTCCGCAGGCGCAGCCCCGCAATCCTGCGCGTGAACTCAACCGCACACAGATGGAGTCGCCGCCGGACTCGTTTGACAACCCATTCGATCCTCTCATCACTGATTCCGGCCAGATGCCGCGTGTGCGCCCTGATGAACTGCCGGGTTTGTTGCGCGCCTCGGTCACTGAGAATCCCATGACGCCGCCAGTAGGTGACGCGACGCGGCCGCTCCTGGACCGCGGAGTCGCGAGCCAGCCTCGAATGCAGCAGCCTGACACGAGGAGCAATTCCGCCCCCGGTGGAGGAGAATTTCCCCGGCAGGCCAGCCTTGAGCCGCGCTACCGGATGACAGAGCCGGTCCCGGACCTCACGCAATCCCGGACCGTAATTCGGCACCGCCCCAATCCTTACGCGAACGTGCCTTCACTCTACGATCTGTATTCTCAGGTATCCCGCCGCTCGCCGGTGTTGGAGAGATTTGGCGCCGATGTGTTCCGCGCCGGCATGGGCAACATGGATGACCTTCCGATGGATTTGCCGGTGGGCCCGGACTACGTTCTGGGACCAGGAGACGGACTCAACATCGAGCTCTGGGGAAGCATTGCCCAGCGCCTGCAGCGAGTGGTCGATCGGACCGGACAGGTGGCGCTGCCGGAAGCCGGCCCGTTGCTGGTCTCGGGCCACACGCTGGGAGACGTGCAGCGCGTCATGCAGGGCGTGATGCGCAGCCAGTACCGGGACGTGGAGGTGGACGTTTCGCTTGCCCGGTTGCGCACCGTCCGAGTTTACGTGGTGGGCGATGTTCAGAGCCCGGGAGCGTACGACATCAGTTCTCTTTCGACTCCGTTGAACGCTCTGTACGCCGCCGGCGGTCCCACGGCTGGAGGCTCGTTGCGCATCCTGCAACACTACCGGGGCAAACAGCTGGTGCAGGAGATCGATGTTTATGATCTGCTGCTGCGCGGCGTGAATGGCGATCTGCAAAGGATCCAGTCCGGCGACATCATCAGGGTTCCGCCCATCGGGCCCCAGGTCACTGTCGAAGGCATGGTGCGGCGTCCCGCAATTTACGAACTTGGCGGCAAAGCCAATCTGGCTGAAGTACTGGAACTCGCCGGCGGCGTCCTGCCTTCCGGCGCGCTTCGCCATATCGATGTGGAACGCGTAGTTGCCCACGAAAGCCGCACCATGCTGCGCCTGGATCTCCCCGAAGGCAACGACCCCAAAGCGGTTGACAAGGCACTTGAAGATTTCAACGTGCAGGGAGACGACAAGATCAGGATCTCTCCCATCCTTTCCTACAGCGAAAAGACCATCTATCTCGATGGTCATGTTTTCCATCCCGGCAAGTATCCCTACAAGGACGGGATGACGGTCACCGACCTCATCCACTCCTACAACGATCTGCTGCCCGAGCCTTCGCGGCGCCACGCCGAGATCATCCGCCTGCAGCCTCCGGACTACAGCCCGGTTGTCCTGACCTTCAATCTCGGCGATGCGCTGGACGGGCAGAACAAAAACCTGCTCCTGAAACCGTTCGACACCGTGCGGGTCTTCGGACGCTATGACTTCGAGGATCCTCCGATCGTGAGCGTGAGCGGCGAAGTGCGCGACCCGGGTGATCACATGACCAACGGCGTCACCCATCTGCGGGACGCAGTCTTTCTCGCGGGAGGTGTCACCCCCGATGCCGAACTGAACGATGCCCAGGTCTTCCGCCATACCAGTGATGGCAGGGTGCACGTGATCAGCGTGAATCTGGCCAAAGCGCTCTCCGGCGATGCGTTGAACGATGTCCTGCTGGAACCAAAAGACCGTGTCTTTATCCACAAGAATCTGACCAAAACCGATCCGCCGGCGGTCATCGTGCAGGGAGAAGTTTCCCGGCCGGGCAAGTATCCCCTGGGCGAGGGCATGACGGCCGCGGAGCTGGTACGGCTGGCAGGCGGCCTCAAGCGCAGCGCCGACAGCCAGAAGGCTGATTTGACCCGATATCTTGAGCAGGACGGCGAGAAACTGGTCTCCGAGCAACGTACGGTGAATGTGGCGGAGGCCATGTCAGGTCTGCTGGATCATGACCCCACGCTGCGTGACGGCGACGTGCTCACCATTCCCCAAATTACCGGCTGGAATGACATTGGCGCATCGATTGCCATCAAGGGCGAAGTCATGCGCCCGGGCACGTACGGGATTCAGGAAGGAGAAAAGCTGAGCTCGGTCCTGGCTCGAGCCGGCGGCTTCCGTCCGGGCGCCTATCCCTACGGAGCCATCTTGGAGCGCGCCCAGGTGCGGGAGCTGGAAGAGAAAACGCGGGCGGATCTGATCCGCAGGGTGCAGGCCGAAGGTACTTCGCTCAAGCTGGTCCCGGACCTTGATCCCGATCAGAAGATCGCCAAGGAGGCTGCGCTGGCACAGTGGCAAACGGCCCTGGACCGATTACAGAACACTCCACCGGCAGGACGCCTGGTGGTGCACATTTCAAACGATGTCGGCCATTGGGCTAACACGTCTGCTGATCTGCAGATTCGTGCCGGAGATGTATTGATCATTCCCAAGCAACCCAATTTCGTGATGGTTGAAGGAGCTGTGTATAACCCCACCGCCATAACCTACAAGCCGGGCCAGAGCGCGGAATGGTATTTGAAGCAGGCGGGCGGCCCCACGCAGATGGCAAATAAGAAATCGGTCTTTGTGATTCGAGCCAACGGATCGGTTGTAGGCGGCTCAGGCGGGATGTGGGGCGGCGGGGCCACAAGTGCGGAACTGCGGCCAGGAGACATGGTCGTGATGCCGGAGAAGGCAATCGGTGGAACTAGTAAATGGAAGACCATCTTGCAGGTTTCCCAGTTAACCTCGGCGATTGGAATTGGGGTACAGGTCGCCCGCGGATTCTGAGCGGTGGTAACCAGAATGAAAAATAAAGACAAGGGAGCAACTGCTTGAGGCCGGTCCTTACCAATCCGGAGCTGGAACGGGTCCCGGCACGTCCCCGGCCTGAAGTTTCGCCGGAGGCTGACGGAGATCGCAGGGAGATTGTCGCCAAGCTGGAAGTGCTGTGGGAGAATCGCCGCTCTCTTTTTCGCGCTGCCGTCTGCGGGCTGATCATCGCAACCCTGATCGCATTCCTGATCCCCAAGCAGTTTGAGTCAACGACTCGTCTGATGCCTCCCGACGATTCGTCGGGCGCGGGAATGGCAGTTCTGGCCAGCCTCAGCGGCAAAGCGGGAGGACTGGGCTCCCTGGCGGGAGACATGCTCGGAGTCAAGAGCACCGGAGACCTGTTTGTCGGCGTCCTGAAAAGCCGGACGGTGCAGGATGATGTGATCCAGAAACTTGATCTGAGAAAAGTTTACCGGCAATCGCGTTGGGAAGATGCGCGCCGCGAGCTGGCTTCCAATACCTCGATCTCGCAGGACCGTAAAAGCGGCATCATCACGATCACGGTCACGGACCGGGACGCGCGCCGAGCTGCAGCATTGGCGCAGCAATATCTCGACTCGCTGAACGGGGTGGTCAACCAGGTCAGCACTTCCTCCGCGCGCCGCGAGCGAATCTTCCTGGAGGGTCGGCTGCAGCAAGTGAAACAGGATCTGGAGCTGGCGGAAAAGGATTTCAGCGAGTTCGCGAGCAAGACCGGCGCCATCGACGTTAAGGAGCAAGGCAAAGCCATGCTGACCGCCGCTGCCGGACTGCAGGGCGAGATGATCGCCGCCCAGTCCCAGTTGGAGGGTTTACGCCAGATCTATACCGACAACAACGTCCGCGTGCGCTCCCTGAAGGCGCGGGTGGCTGAGTTGCGCGCTCAGCTGGACAGGGTCGGCGGGAGGCAGGACGTCTTCAGCGACGTAGTAAATCCTGATGCCGGAAATTCGGACGCGGCAAGAACGAAAGATGACTCGCTCTATCCCTCCATTCGCAAGTTGCCTCTGCTGGGAGTCACCTATGCCGATCTCTACCGCCGTTCCAAGGTGCAGGAGGCGGTATTTGAGACCCTGACCCAGGAGTATGAGTTGGCAAAAGTCAGAGAAGCCAAGGAAATTCCCAGCGTCAAGGTGCTGGATTCTCCCAATGTCCCCGAGCGAAAATCGTTTCCACCGCGGCTGGCGATTATGTTCCTGGGGACAGTGTTCGCGCTCCTGACGGCGGGAGCGTGGGTTCTCGGCCGGGAACGATGGGAAGCGACCGATCCGCTGGACCCGCGAAAGCAGCTCGCAGCCGAGGTTTTCCACGCCGCTAATGCGACCATGCCGTGGGCGGAGCCCAATGGATCGCGTTTCCAGGCCGCCACCCATCGAGCCTGGACGCGCTACGTAGTCCGCAATGGCTCCTCAGGCAAGACAGAATCTCCCGCGCCGCGAAGACCGTGATCCTTCCCCAGGCCGCCGACAGTGAAGCTGAAGCTTTCAACATTCGTTTTACTTCTTCTCTGCCTTGCTCAGGTGGCTCCGGCCTTCGCGCAGGACACAAACGAAACCCGGGACATCGCACTGGAGAAGAGCGAGCCGGAACCGAGTGGAGCGGCACAAAGTTCGGCCGGTGCGCCTGGCGGTCAATCCGCACCAAAGAAGTTCGTGTCCGGGCAATTCACTCAGGACCTGTTAAAGGACCAAAAGCAGTTGTGGACGGCCCCCTTCCGGCTCCATTTTTCGGATACCGCGTGGCTGGTGCCGCTTAGCGGAATCACCGCTGGACTGCTCGTAACTGACACCGACGTCAGCAAGAACATGTCACGAGATCCCAAGAAGTTGTCGAAGTACACCACACTTTCGAACGCGGGGGTTGCCGGGCTCGTGGGCAGTGCCGGAGCCATGTGGCTCTTCAGTTACCACAATTCCAACGAGCACTGGCGGGAGACCGGATTGCTCTCGGGCGAGGCCGCACTGCAGAGCATGATGATGACCGAGGCGCTGAAATACTCGTTCGGACGCGAACGGCCAACCCAAGGAACCGGCAACGGGCACTTTTTTCAGGGCGGACAGTCCTTTCCATCGCAACACTCGGCCGTGGCGTGGTCCATTGCGAGTGTGATTGCGCATGAGTATCCGGGGCCGCTTCCTACTTTCCTGGCCTACAGCACGGCGGCGATGGTGAGCTATTCGCGCGTTCATGGCCGCACCCATTTTCCCTCGGATGTTTTGATCGGAGCGCTCATCGGTGAGCTGACCGCACACCAGGTGTATTCGCGTCATCACGATCCCGAAATCAGTCCTGCCTGGGTGAGCTGGACCAGCAAAGTTCGACAGTCGCTGGCGGAGCCGTCAATCGGAAACCTGGGCTCTCCCTACGTGCCGCTTGACAGCTGGGTCTATGCCGCGTTCGACCGTCTGGCGGCCCAGAGAATGATCGACAGCGATTTCGCCGGAATGCGCCCCTGGACCCGCCGTGAGTGCGCTCGCCTGGTCAGGGAAGCCGGAGAGCGGATTGGCGACACCGGAGGTGACAGCAACAGCTTGTACCGCGAACTCGCAAAAGAATTCAGCCCTGAGCTTGACCAGGCTTCCGGACCACGGGCCACGCTCGAATCCGTTTACACTCGCGTGCTGAACATCTCCGGGCCCACACTCACCAACGGATACTATTTTGGACAAACCAATATCAACGATTTTGGGCGCCCCTACGCCGAAGGATGGAACACCGCCACCGGATTGTCGTTCTATCTCACCAGCGGGCCCTGGGTGGGATACTTCCGCGGCGAGATGCAAACCGCCCCCAGCGATCCTGCGCTCCCCCTGGCTGCACGGCAGTTCATCAGTGACGTTGACCACCTGCCCGGTATTGCCCCAGGAACACCCACGCCTGCGGTTCAGCAGTTGCGTCTGCTGGACGCTTACGTTGGCCTGACTTTCTCTAACTGGGAGCTGAGTTTCGGTCCGCAGAGTCTCTCCTGGGGACCGGGCGCGGGGGGCGCTCTGCTGTTCAGCGACAACGCGCCGCCGATCAATATGTTCCGCGTAAACCGCGTAGCGCCGCTGACCATTCCGCTGGTGTCGCGCTTTCTCGGTCCCATGCGGCTGGAGTTTTTCTTCGGACAGCTCACCGGCCATCACTTTGTTGGAGAACCGAATTCCTCCGCCGAGGGCAGTTACGGACAGGAGCTTCGATCGCAGCCCTACATCCACGGACAGCGCTTCAGCTTCAAGCCCACGCGCAACTTCGAGTTCGGATTCTCCCGCACCACCATCATGGGCGGCCCCGGAGTGCCGCTGACCCTGGGCACCTTCAAGAACAGCCTTTTCGGACTGGGAAATGGTCTTCCGGGCTCGGCCTCCGATCCCGGCGATCGGCGTTCTGGAATGGACTGGTCGTATCGTTTGCCCAGGTTGCGCGACTGGCTGACTTTCTACGGCGACGCATTTACAGACGACGAGTTCAGTCCCATCGCCTACTGGGACCGTTCGGCCTTCCGTGCGGGCTTGTATCTTTCCCACTTCCCCCGGGTTCCAAAACTTGACCTCAGAGTTGAGGGAGTTTATACCGACCTGCCGGTTGGCGGTCCCATCGGGCACGGTTTCTTTTATTCCAACACCCGCTTTCGCGACGGCTACACCAACGACGGATCATTGATGGGCAACTGGATCGGGCGCGACGGGCAAGGCGCACAGGCCTGGGCAAACTACTGGCTCGGCGCCAAGAACCGCCTGCAATTCTCCTTTCGCCACCAGAAGGTGAGCCAGCAATTTGATCCGGGCGGCGGCACCATCACAGACTTCGGGGCGCGTGCCGACATTTGGACAAGTCGGCAGTGGGAGATCTCGACCGGCGTGCAGTATGAGGCCTGGACCTATCCCGTGCTGCGGCCCGGGCCACAAAAGAATTTCAGCACTTCCGTCCAGGTGACCTTCTGGCCGAAGTCCTGGACCCGGCACTCCACATCCTACTGAACCGATCTCACACTGTATGGTCAGCACATCAGTAACGCAGCCTGGTTTGGCACCGGACGGTGACGTCCCTCTCCACGAACCGCAGAGCGGAGAGGTCAAGACCGCCGGCGTGCTCGCAGGCCGGGCACGGTTGGTGGCCTACAGCATCGCGGACCAGGCCTTCGCCGTGGGCGGAATGTTCCTGGCCAACGTCGCGCTCGCCCGCGTGCGCAGCAAGGAAGAATACGGGGCCTTCGCACTCTGCTATTCCGTCTATACCTTCCTGGCGGGACTGCACAACGCGATCATCCTGGAGCCTTTCACGGTCTTTGGCTCAGGCCGCTATCACCAGAAGTTTCAATCCTACGCGCGCCTGATGCGGAGGAGGAACGCGGCCCTGTGCGCCGGCCTGTCGGTCGTGCTTCTGTTCGTGTGGTTGATGTTGCGATGGATCGCTCCCCAGTTCGCTTTGCCCGTGTTCCTGGGAATGGCCCTCACTTCCGGCGTTCTGATGACCGGAACATTTATCCGCCGCGCGTTCTACATCGAGCGCCGGCCGGACCTGGCCGCGGGTTTTTCCATTTCTTTTGTCATTGCGCTGGGCATTCTGCTGGCGCTGGCAATTCGAAATCACTGGCTCACAGGTTTTACCACCTTCACCATCGCTGCCCTGGGCTGGTCCGCGGCCGCGCTGGTGATGCGAAAAGTGGTTCCAGGGCGCGATGCTCCACAGAACTTTCACAAAATCGAAACCGGATACTGGAGTGAGCACTGGAAGTATTCACGCTGGGTCCTGGCGACTGCCTTCGTGTTCCAGCTTATGACCCAGGGCTACTACTGGCTGGTGGCGGGCTTTCTATCGGTGAAAGACCTGGCCGGCCTCCGCGCCATGCACCTGCTGGTCACCCCCGTCGATCAGCTGTTCATTGCCTTCACTCTGCTCATTCTGCCCATGATGGCGCATCGCTACGCCACCGGACAGCCCGGCGCGCTGATTTCCCTGTGGGCAAAATATTCGCTCCTGTTTCTGGCGATCACCGCGGCTTTCGCTCTCGCGGTCCGTGCCGTGAGCCTGCCGTTACTGCATTTCATTTACGGCGGGAAGTTTGACGAACTCTCCCGCCTTCTCGCCCTGCTGGTGTTCGTGCCGCTGATCATGGGAGTCGGCAATGCCACCAATGCCGCGCTGAAGGCGATCGAACGGCCGAGCGCCGTGTTTTACGCCTATGTCGCCAGTGGTCTGGTCACATTCCTCGCCGGAACTCCGCTGGTGATCCGTTACGGAGTACGAGGCGCGGTTTACGGCATGCTGCTCTCCGCGGCCGCTTATACATTGATGTTGCTTGCGTCCTGGTTGCCGTTCCGGTTCCGGACGGCAGGTCAGAGTCGTACGAAGGAAGTTATTTCATGTTAAGCCCAGACGTAGGAGTCGCGGAAAGACATGACACCCAGGGGCGCCAGCGGGGATTGGTCTTTCTGGTCATGGCGCTTTACGTCGCGTGCTTCCACTGGATGTACGTCCATTTTCTATACCCCTCATTTGAATACTTGGGTTACAACTACGATCCTCCGGCTTCCGGCTATTTCGCTTTGTCCATCGTTCTGAGCTTGAGTCCTTGCCTATGGATGCCCTTGAAGCTCACAAGGCCCTCGCAATTGGCCTACTGGGTCCTGTACGTGACTGTGCTGATTCCTTCGATGTTTGTGCCACTCTATGCGGGATACGAGTCAACACGTGAAGTTGCCGTGATGATGGCCATGTTCTTCCTGGCTTTTCTGTTGACCGGACTTGGCTACCTGGTTCCCTTGTGGAAACTGGATCGAACTCGGCTCCGGCCACGCACGTTTTGGAGGATGTTTGGTTTCATAACCATAGGACTGACAGCCTGGTTGGTCATAGTCTTCCGCCACAACCTCCAATTTGTTTCCTTTAATGACATCTACGATTTGCGCTTTGCCGCGAACGATTTGGCGGACGGCACTCTCGTGAACTACGCGTTCATGCCTCTCACCGGCGCGATCAACCCTCTCTTGATGGGATATGGACTCTTTTACCGCAGGCGATGGATTTTCCTGCTGGGCGTGGCTGGTCAATTACTCGTCTATAGTGTTCTCGGCACTAAGGGTTCCGTCCTGTCCATCTTGTTTGTTCCCGGAATTTACTTTCTCCTTAAAATCAAGAGGTTTTCCTTTGGACTCAATCTGGCTCTGGCATCTTTGGCCCTGATAGCAACGGCCTGTCTGCTGCTTTCGCGGCTTGACCCCGAACCGGGAACCATCAGCGGCATCGTGCTGTTTGTAGTGTTTGCCCGCACACTTAGCATGGGTGGCCTGTTAACCGCGCAGTACTTCGATTTTTTCCTGCGCAATCCCTACACTTATTGGTCCCACCTGAAGGTAGTGGATTGGTTCATACACTACCCGTATCAATATGGCGTCGGTCAGGAAGTGGGCGTCGCCTATGGAGGTACGACGGCCCTCAATGCTACGGCTCACTTCTACGCCACCGACGGAATTGGGGCAGCGGGCCTGGCAGGCCTTGTGGTCATGGGGCTGGTGTCGGCTGCTGTTTTCTGGATGCTGGATTCTGCAGCGCAGCATCGCGACTCGCGGCTGGCAGTTTTGATTACCAGCTACGCGGCGTTCAATCTGGCTAACATTTCCATGTTCACCAGCGTGCTTTCCGGTGGACTCGGCATGCTGATGCTTTGTCTTTATCTCTTGCCCCCTATGGCACCCAACTCTGCTGGACAGTTTCGGATTCATGGTCAGACAGCGCCGGGCGTAAACGGTTCGTTGAGACTTGGGGATATCCCCACGTAGCGTTGTCGATGGCCATGCATGACGAGTGGCGAGTATAGAAAATGGAACTGGCTGAGTTTCTGACCAACAGCTTCTGGGGTACGGTGATTCGCTCTCCTTTGCGGCTCCTTCCCAGGAATGCAGACGTTCCCATCCTAAGGGGCCCTCTTCGTGGCAAGCGCTGGATTATTGGTTCGCACCGGCATGCCTGCTGGTTGGGCATTTACGAAACGGCGCTGCAGAAATTGATCAAGCAGAGAGTTGTTCCAGGATCCATCTTCTACGACGTCGGCGCCAATGCTGGCCTGTATACCCTGTTGGCAGCCACTTGCGTCGGAGAGGGGCGCGTTATTGCCTTCGAGCCGGTTCCGGCGAATGTCGCCAGCCTGCGGAAGCACATCGGGCTCAACCACTTGGAAAACGTGACGGTCTTCGATGCCGCGGTCTCAGATCGTAGCGGTTCGACCAGCTTCGCAATTGGGATCACCTGCGCCGATGGACACATATCGTCTCAGGGCGATCTTCAGGTCCAGACCGTGACTCTCGATGGACTCATACACGAACAAGATGTCCCGCCGCCGGACTTCATCAAAATGGACATTGAAGGAGAAGAGTTCCGGGCGCTGCAGGGCGCCAGAGAGTGCTTTGCCCGATTTCGTCCAGAACTGTTTCTGGCCACGCACGGCAAAAATGTCCACGAAGAGTGTTGCCGCCTGCTGCAGTCATGGCACTACGAGATCACTGTCCTCGAAAATTGGGAAGCTGAGCGTGCCACCCTGCACGCAACTCCAACTGCGATCATTCGCGAGAGCCGGTCTTAAGTCATCAGGCGCGACTCATTCTCACACCCATGCGAATCGTTTTAATTTCCGAGATCTTTTGTGACGGGATGGGGTACCTCGAGAACGTGCTGCCGAAGTATCTTGCCCAGCAAGGGGCGCAGGTGGAAGTCGTGGCCTCATCCCTTCCGCCGGAACACCGGCAGGCCGCTTCCGAATCAACATATCAAGACTTCGTCAACAAGAGGCCGCCTGGAATTTACCCGACATTGGATGGCTTTCGGGTTCACATTCTGCCGGCGACTAAAGTCGCGGGGCATATTCGCCTGGCGGGGCTGGGGAAGAAATTGGCCAGTCTCCGGCCCGACGTGGTTCAGACCATGACCCCGATCGGCTGGATCGCCGTGGATGCTGCCTGGTACCGCATGGTTCTCGGGTACCGCCTGTTTTCCGGATGTCACTATCACGCCTCCGTCTTTCCCCTGGCGCAACGGCCCTCCAACATGCTCAGCCCCGCGTACTTGAAGTCCTTTTTACAGAGGACGATCCATGGAAGACTTGCCAGTGCGGTAACAGAGAAGTACTACGCCATTTCACCCGACTGTGCCGATGTTGCGACCAGGTTCTTCGGGGTGCCGAAAAACAAGCTTGTTGTCGGTCCGTTGGGCGTTGATACCGATGTCTTCCATCCAGCCACCGCAATGGGGGAGGAATCCGCCCGGCCCAGGTTACGAATGCTGTTGGGATTTTCTGAGCGCGACATTGTCTGCATTTACACCGGACGATTCAGTGAAGATAAGAACCCTCTTCTCCTGGCACAGGCGATCGTCCGACTGGCGGACAAGGGGCACGCTTTCAAGGCGGTGTTCGTGGGAAATGGACCACAGGCAGACTTGGTAGCGGACTGCCCCGGGTGTGTGACCCATCCCTTCGTCCCCCTCGGCGAACTCGCGGATTTCTACCGGTCTGCGGACATCGGGGTTTGGCCCGCCCAGGAGTCTATGTCCATGCTGGATGCAGCGGCTTGCGGCCTGCCCGTGATCGCGAACGACCAGATTCAAGCCATGGAGCGCATCGAAGGGAACGGCGTGGCCTATCGCTTGCACGATCTTAACGATCTGGAGCGAGCCCTCCTTGCCTTGGAGGATGGCGACGTGCGAAGGCGATTGGGATCTGTCGGGGCGCGGAAAATGGCAGGAGCGTACAGTTGGCGCTCGATTGCGATCCGGCGGCTGCAGGACTATGAAGCGGTCCTTCGCAGGAAAGACGTTCCGGCGGAAGCTAACGCGGTGCGAACACCATAGATTTAACCTTGAAGACATCCACCAACACGAACGGCCCTACCTCATTGCGTGCACACAACTCTCTTGTGGAGCATTACGCCGAATACTATTCCGAGAACCAGGGCCTGGCGGCATGGCGGCGATTGGGTGCGACTGACAAGGCCAACAACATCGTGGGATTGTGCGCTGGTCTTCCCCATCATGAAATTCTGGAAATCGGCTGCGGCGACGGGGCGGTGCTCGAACGGCTTGCGGCTTGCGGGTTTGGCCGGCGGTTGACCGGGCTTGAAATTTCTCCCAGCGCGATCCGCTGCGCCCGCGCCAAGAAGATTCCCGGCGCGAAATTCGAATCCTACGATGGATCGGACGTCCCATTTCACGATCAGGCCTTTGATCTGGCCATTCTCACGCACGTCCTGGAACACGTGGAGTATCCCCGGCGGTTGTTATATGAAGCAGGCCGCGTAGCCAGGAATGTTTTCGTCGAGGTTCCGCTCGAAGACAATGCCCGCCTGCCCGACGATTTTGTGCCCGATGCCGTAGGACACATCAACGTTTACAACCCGCGCAGTATTCGCCATCTGGTGCAAAGCTGCGGATTCAGGGTTTTGTCAACCCGCCTGATGCACAGCTCGCTTCCGCTCTACGTCCATCGCAAGGGCAGGCTGCGCGGCTATCTAACCTATGCGATGAAGGACTTTGGGCTCAAGTGCTCTTCCCGGCTGGCTAGCCAGCTATTGACTTACCACTATGCTCTGGTCTGTACCGGGAACCTCGAGAATGTCCGGACTTGAGGCGATGCAACTGCTCACTCGCAAACCAGGTTTCGATCTCGCTATAGGGATCCTTCGACTGCGCGTCCTGTTTCGCACAGCGAAACAGACACTC